>Ga0194053_10000109_pt1 | contig 61442 bp, 44 predicted proteins | sample SepL228m_MetaG_FD_161684 | JGI IMG/M metagenome (GOLD analysis project Ga0194053, IMG submission 161684) | Anoxic zone freshwater microbial communities from boreal shield lake in IISD Experimental Lakes Area, Ontario, Canada - Sep2016-L227-8m | ecosystem: Environmental > Aquatic > Freshwater >...
ACATAACTGGATAAAAATTTGTCAAAATTTAATGAAGGTAATTATAGAAAAAGTGCGGTAGGATAAGGGGACTGGCTTGCATCATGAAAATTTAGCCTGTTTATAAAGATTAGCAGAACCATGATGCGCTGCCTGTCCCCGGCAGGTTAGCTTAACCACCATTGTTGATAAAATTTAAAAATAAATTACTACGTAACCATTTCATTTTTCACAGTGTTAAATAATAATGTTAAAATATAACAGCAAAGGCGGAATAAAATAGATATGAAAAAGATTGTTGGGTTATTTTTGTTATTAATGGTGTGGGTCAGCAGTTATGCTGCTACTTGGGGACCGGTGCAGGGCAGTGTTACAAGCACATCGATTGAGTTTTCCTGGCGTACTGACAATGGTGCTGAGTCGCTTACATTTGAGGGCAAAAAGTTTTCCGGTTCTCCCACTGGCAATTACCGCACCGTTAATCTGCGCGACCTGACACCGGACAGTGATTATTCATATAGCTTTAATTTTGGCGAAGATGTGGTGCGGGAATATAAATTCCATACAGCTCCGCTGGATAACGACGCGTCATTCACTTTTGTTGCTTATGGCGACACCCGGACAAACTATGCAAAGCACACAGAGATTGCGGCGGCGATACTCACCCGCAACCCGCGATTTGTGATTAATAGCGGCGACCTGGTAGAAAATGGCGAAGACGCCGATATGTGGAAAAGATTTTTCCTTACTGCCCGGTCATTGATGGCGAACACGGTATATCTGCCAGTGGTGGGCAACCATGAACATAATACCAGTTATTTCGCCGGAATATTCCCCTGGACCAAGGGAGTAGGCGAGGTTGGCGATGATGCATATTCGTTTATATATGGCGGAGTGCGCATGGTATTTTTAAACAGCACGAGAAATGTTGAAAAACAAGCGATTTGGCTGCAAAATTACTTGAAAGAAAGTGGCGAGGGGGTTAATTGGACAATTGTTACCTGTCATTACCCGCCTTATTCATCGGGACCGCATGGCAGTGATAAAAATGCGCAAAAATATTGGGTTCCGATATTTGAGAAATATAAAGTTGATGTGGTTTTTGCCGGTCATGACCATTTTTATGAAAGAAGCGAGAAAAATGGGGTACAATATATCATAACCGGCGGTGGCGGCGCTCCTTTGTATGACACAGAAGTAACAAAGAACCCGTATCGTATCTTTTCTGAAAAGACATATCATTACGTGGTTGTAGATGTAAAACCGGAAACCATGTCATTGAAGATGATGAAATTGAATGGCGAATCCGGTGATGAAGTACAACTGGAAAAGAATGACGTTAAACTGGAAAAATAAAAAGATGAAAATAATCGCAGCAATATTCGCAGCAATATTAGTAATAACGGCATATTCAGTGGATTCTCCGCAACTTCGCTGGTCGGTGACCAGCGAAAAAGCGCGTATTGTTCTCGACGCGCCGGGTGGTGAATCCGCGCAATTTGAAGTAAAAAACGGCGGTAAGCAACTGGTAGTTCATGTGCCGTTGAATAAAGCCTTGCTTTACTCGATAACCCCGATACCACCGCTTACCCCGGATGGTTTGCCGCCGGCGGTAGGTGAGGACGGGGCAGAAAAATATCTTCCACTGCCGCTTAATTTCTTCAAAGATGATGTGTTGTCCAACGCGATGGTAACTGTCGACGGGATAAACATGAACCTGGAATTGAACCTGTTGAAGACGCGGAAATATATTTTTCTTACCATGCCTGCTGACAAGGACAAACCATTTCGCGCGGTGATTGATGTCTATAAAAACTTCAAAAATATTTCTGAATCCAGATTAACGCCGGGGATAACCTATACCCGTTATGAAACCCAGGATGATACCGGTTATTTTTCCGCGCATATAATCACCGCAGACTTGACTGACAAACGCGTCGCGTTAAAGATAGTACCCGCGGTAGGAAAAGAAAATGTTGCTGATATGACAGTCCGGACGGGAGGTGTATGCGGGGTGAATGCCGGATATTTCATGGGTGAAGCAAAACCTGTCGGCCTGTTGAAATCAGCCGGGCAAATATTATCCATGCCGTTGTGGAAACGCACCGCGCTGGGATTGACGGCGGATGGCGGTGTGAAATTTGGCAATCCCACCGGCGGATACACGGTAATTTTCCCGGATAATGTTGAAATTGAAGCACTGGAGCATTTAGACGCGTCGATATTGCCGGTGCCGCCCAATGCCGAGGTTTATCCGGGAAAAATATATTCCACCGCACCGGCAGGCAATAATACTATCAGTGTGATAGTGAAAAACAACCTTATCACCACACTTCCCACAGCGCCGATTCCACTGCAGAATGACGAATATTGCGTTTTGCTGCGCGGGGTAATGGCAGACATGTGCCGCGACAAATTGAATGTAGGCGCGACGGTGAAGGTATTTGAAAAGATTGCCGATGATTGGCGCAATATTAACGATGCCGTAGGTGCTGGCCCTCGCTTGCTGAATGCCGGAAATGTGGCAATTACCGCTGATATTGAAAAGTTCAAACCAGACATCGCGAAAGGATCTCCTTCCCGTACCGCTATAGGGATAACCGCAGATAATAAATTGATACTGGTATCGGTGGAAGCGCCAAAGGTATACGGCGGCGGCGCGACTCTTGACCAATTGGCAGCGTTCATGAAATCCCGCGGCGCAGTGGACGCGATGAATTTTGACGGCGGTGCCAGCACCACTATGGCGATAGGAAATAACGTAGTAAACCTGGAAGACAAGGCATGGCGGCGACCAGTGGCGAGTTCGCTGGTGATAACCGATGAACGCATGCTGGGGAAAATTGCCGCAACGAATACTGTGAAGGATAAGTAATGACGATTGATTTCACCGGGTTATGTCCGCGGGAGATTAGCGAGAAAATAGAAGTTATGACATTGGCACCCCAGGCGGCGAAAAGCGCGCAAACTCGAGGGCGCTTGCGCTATTCCGAGCCATGTCCATATCGCACCGAATATCAGCGCGACCGTGATCGCATTCTGCATTGCAAGGCATTTCGCCGATTGGCTGATAAAACCCAGGTATTTATTCAATCCACTCGTACCGACCACATGCGTACTCGCCTGACCCACACGCTGGAGATGTGCCAGGTTGCGCGCACTATCGCCCGGGCATTGCGGCTCAACGAGGATTTGGTAGAGGCAATCGCGATGGGGCATGACCTGGGACACAGCCCATTCGGTCATTCGGGAGAAGCCGCTCTGAATAAAGTTTATCACGAATATGACCCGAAAGGACATTTTCATCACGCTGAACATGGTGTGCGAGTGGTAGATAAATTGGAACATGACGGTAAAGGCCTGAACCTGACCATGGAAGTGCGCGATGGCATATTGAAACACAGCAAAGGCGACGCCGACTGGGTGGGGAAAGGCGGTATGCTTACCCTGGAGGGGCAATTAGTTGCGCTATGCGACCGCATTGCCTATTCCAGCCATGACATCGACGACGCGCTGAATCAGGGAATATTGACGCTGGATGAATTGCCGGATGATGTGCTGCAGGTATTGGGACTTACCCACAGTACCCGGCTGACCGCTATGGTTGAAGATGTAATAGCGGCAAGCAGCGAATTAACCGCCATAAAAATGTCGCCGGACATGACGGTTATCACCAACAAACTAAAAACCTTCATGTATGAAACCATTTACACCGTGCGGTCAATGCCCCTGGACTCGCGCCTGTTCATCAGTGACGCCATCCAAAGCCTTTTCCACCACTTCATGGAATACCCGGAAAATATGCATTGCGACCCTGACCTGCCAGTACCTGCCCGCGCCCGGTTAGTCTGCGACCTGGTAGCCGGCATGACCGACAACTACGCCGTAACCCAATTCGAAAAAATCTGTGAAATAAAAGGGTATTGCACGTTGTATAGAAAAGGGTAAAAAATTGACAATTGACGATTGACAATTGACAATTTTTCTATAAAAAGAAAGATATCTAATAAATGAAGTCACCGTTTGGAAAGGGGTGAAGCCTGGATATCCCGGCAGTGACCATCATACATCCTCCATCATCCTTGCAGCTTTTTTCAGATATTTTCTATGATAATCAGGAATCAGACCCTCTTTGTTTGGGCCAATATTCAGCAAAAAGTTTGCCCCATTTTCTCTTGCGGTGCGGTACCAGTTGAAGATTGTTTCTGCTGATGGGTGACTGTATGCGCTGCCTTCTATCCAGAACCAGTGCGGATTCAGGCTGGTGCAAAACTCAAATGGCAGGTATTCTTTGCTGTTATCCGGCAAGGTGAATATCGGGTCGATTACAGGTTTGCGTTCTTTTTCTTCATATATAAAGTCAAAATGTTCACTGGTGCGGATGTCTACCGGGTGGTAGCGCACCGTGCCGGGCCAGTCACTGCTGGAGTTTTTCACCACCAGGCAATCCGGTTGCAGTAAATGGATATGGTTGTATAACTCTGTCCATTCCCAACGTTCGCCATGGTACAATCCACATTTCGGGTCATTTTCCCATTCCGGGTTGAATGCCCATTCCCGGGTGGGATGGTCTTTGTCCCAACCGCCATCAAACCATATCTCCAAAATATCGCCATATCGGGTAAGCAATTCTGTCATCTGGTTGCGCATATACAACGCGTATAATTTATCATCATTATATTGCGGGTAATTACGATCCCACAATGAATAATACAATCCCACCTTTATGTCGACTTTACGAAACGCGTCCACAAACATCCCAACGATATCCGGCGAACCGGGAGAGTTCTTTATGCTATACTCGGTATATTCGCTGGGCCACAGGCAAAATCCGTCGTGATGCTTGGTAGTTAATACGGCATACCGCATTCCGGCTTCGACGGCGACATCTGTCCATTGGGACGGGTTTAGTAATTTGGGATTGAAATTTTCAGCCGGGAATCTCCCGTCACCCCAACCACAATCGGTAAAAGTAGTCGGGCCGAAATGGATAAACATGCCATATCCAAGTTCCATCCAGGCTTTTTTTGCTGGTGAGGGAAGTATTGATGTCATTTAAAAAGCACCTTATTTTCGTGTTGTCTGATAATAGATGTGTTTATGTCATGTGTCAATAACATACATGGTTATTTATTTAACCAGATACTATAATTTATCAGAAAAGTTCTCAATTCTCAATTTGTAATTTGCAATTTCTAAATCCCCAACCTTACAAACTGCTCTGATGGGGCATCATTTGCTATCATGAGTTCTTTCATCAGTTTTATCATGCGCGCTTCCACCTGCGGGTAGTCTATCGGGTGTTGTTGTTCGGGGTCGCTTTGCAGGTCATATAGCGCGGTGGGGAATTTTATTTGCCGTGGCGCACCGGTTTCCAGGGTATGCGCGGTGGTATCAAGTTTTAATGTTTTCAGGCCTTTGGTGAATGAAAACGGTGGTGCCAATTCTGCGGTAGCGAGAAGTTCATTATCCATAAATGCCCGTCCTACACCATGCCGGGTAGTCATCAGGGTGTATTCATATAATGGCGCATTTTCCGCAACAGGTCCGCGCATGTATAGATAGCGTCCGTCGGTACAATTCACCTGTCCGCCAAATAATCCGAACAGGCCTGCTTCGCGCACCGGCTTGTCAGATGCGATGGTTTCGCGCAGGGGGATTCCTTGCATGTCTGGCGGCAGTGGCAAGTTGAAATAATCAAGCAGCGTTGGCGCAATATCGATAGTTTGTACCAATGCATCGCGGCGCTGGTTGCTTACTCCGCAGCGCGGGTCCCAAATGAAAAATGGCGTGTTGGCTACTTCGTTGTAAAACGGCGCCCAGCATTTTGCCCAGCATCCATGCTCACCCAATAGAAAACCATGGTCGGTATTGACTATAAGCATGGTATCTTTCCATAAGTCGTGATCATCCATGAAGTCGAGTATTTTACCCAGTGATTCATCGCACATGGTATGCAGAGCTGCGCTTTCCCGTCGGCAGCGTTCTACTTCTTCTGGCGTTTGATTAACAAAGTCGTATGGCGGCCAGTCAAAATGTGGGGTGTCGTCACCGGGATACATGTCGCGAAAACGTTCTGGCGCGAAGTATGGCTCGTGGGGGTCGAATGTTTCTATATGCAGGAACCAGTTGTCTTCGTCGTGATTGTTTTCAAGAAAATCGAGGGCATTGGTAAAGGTAACCGTCTGGTAATGGTCTTTTTCGTCTGTTATATGGGCACGGCTTGTCCAATTATGATGGTCGCGTCCAAGGTTTTGTACTGTATCTGGTATATTTGGATTTTTAATTGCCGGTTTCCAGTGGTCATATTCCTGACCCCGCACTATTTCCCAGCTTGAATAGCGATTGTGATATGTCGCGCCGCCGTCTTCCCAGTAATGGTAGTGGTCGCTTATCAGATGCGAATATACGCCATTGTCTTTCAATAGTTCTGGCATTGAATCATCAAATGGCTCGATGGGTCCCCAACTGCGATGCAGGAAATTATATCGTCCAGTATGTATATCGCGTCGCGCCGGCATACACGGCATACTGGCGACATAAGAATTATCAAACGTAACCGTGCGCTCCGCCAACCGCTGAAAATTCGGGGTCTGTACCCAATCGCTGCCGTAAGGTTTCAGCATACGCCGGTTCAACGAGTCAAACATCACCATAATAGCTTTCATAATTTACTTCTTTCGATAGAACAGCTTTAGGTGAAATGATAGCTTTGTTAAGGTGGTGTGTCAATGAAAATATCAGTTAGGTAATCTTTTTACATCGATTAATAGATTATAATAAAACTGCAGTTTACCAAACAATGAGATACCTTCTATAATACACGCAGTTGTTAACCGGAAAGGAGCGTTCTTATGCGCAATATTGTCTTTAATTTGCCTGCAGTTGTTAGTGAAGTAGTACGGCAGGCAGTGATGGTGTTCAGCCGAATTGTGTTTGAACGTACCGGATTATTGGTTAAGACAGAAGGATTGAGTGATTTAACGATTAGCCTGGCTTATGATTTGTCGCTTGGAAATGAAGGATTTTGTATAGAAGACGCGGCAGCGGGTGGCATAATAATCAGCGGACATGATGACCGCGGATTGGTCGCCGGTATTGGAAAATTACTGCACGACGCGAGTTTTATGCCCGGCGAGTTTGTTCCCGGCAGATGGCGCGGCACATCAGTGCCGGTTATGCCGGTACGCGGTATCTACTTTGCCACCCATTTTCATAACTGGTATCATGATGCGCCAATTGAAAAGGTTGAACGCTACATTGAAGAATTGGCGTTATGGGGCACCAATGTGCTTAGTGTCTGGTTCGACATGCACCATTATAAAGGCATTAATGACCCGGAAGCGCAAAAGATGTTGGAAAGACTGCATGCCATGCTGATGGCGGCAAAACGTATCGGGATGGATACCGGGTTGACAACTCTTGCCAATGAAGGTTATGCCGACAGTCCGGAACCGTTGCGCGCTGAATGGGTTGCCGGACAAAATGGATATCACCACGAACCTGCCGGACATTATCATGTCGAAATTTGTCCGAACAAACCCGGCGGAACCGAGTTAATTCTGCAGTTGGCTGAGGAGCGGATGGAATTTTTTGATGATATCGGCATTGACTACTATTGGATATGGCCTTATGACCAGGGTGGCTGCACCTGTTCTGCTTGTTCTCCGTGGGGGGCAAATGGTTTCCTTTCCATTGCAAGGACTGTTGCTCATCGTGTTCGCGCGCGCTTTCCAAAGACGAAAATTGTTCTTTCCACCTGGTATTTTGATCATTTTGTTGATGGTGAATGGGCCGGGTTGGATGCCGCATTCGCCGATAAACCTGATTGGGTCGATTTATTGCTGGCAGATGATTATGGCGATGACTTTCCACCATATCCGCTGCAGCATGGGGTTCCCGGCGGTTTTAAAATGGTTGGATTTCCGGAAATCAGCATGTATCATTGCGACCCCTGGGGTGGGTATGGCGCCAACCCGGTGCCGGCACATATTCAATCGTTATGGAACCAGGCACTGACTCGTCTTATCGGCGGTTTCCCATATTCAGAGGGAATATACGAAGACCTTAACAAGGCAATCATGGCGCAATGCTATTGGAATCCTACCAAACCGGTGGCGGATACAGTGCGTGAATACCTGTCTGCAATAGGTGTGGTTGATGTGGATAAAGTTGTGCGGGCTATAGATATCCTCGAACGAGCTTTCCCGCACTATTTGATAATAGATAATGATGTCCGTCACGTCAGTTTTGGCAATACAGACGGGGCCGATGAAGCAGCAAATCTGCTGCTGGCTGCTGATGCGGAAATGCCGGAATGGGCAAAAACTGGTTGGCGCTGGCGAATACTATTGCTGCGGGGAATAATTGATACTGAACTTGTGCACAATAATTTTACTCCCACTCCTGCCTGTGATAATGCTTTCAAGGAATTGACAGAAATATATCATGCGCAACATGCCGACAGTTGGGTGGCACCACCATTAAAAATGCCAGGTGAATAATATGAGTGATATCGATTTTAACGATTATGCTGACAAATGGCAGACTAATGCCTTATTGGCTCTTGACACTATCGCGATGCGTCCGGTCCGAGGGATTCCCACCTGTACATTGAATGATATGCAGTGGTCGCATCTGGATATATTTTCGGGTAATCCACCCGGCAGTTATGAGAAGGACCCGGTGCGGGTTTACCGCGAGTTTTCGCTGAAAACCGGCGTATGTTTCATAGACCAGTGGATACCTGAAAATCCGTTAAGCATGCGCGACCAGGGTTATGAAGATACAACCCGCGGCGCAACTACCGGCGCGGAAGAAATCTTTTGTGATGGTATGCGGATTGATTCGCCGGAAGCAGCGGTTGAACACATGGAAAAATATCTTTTTCCACAATGGGAACAATGGCGGAAAAATCTTATAGCGAATGTTGATGAAGAAGTGCGTGGCCGTATTGCAGGTGAAGTGAAGGTGCAGAACTTTTTTGGCATGAATATGCTGAAAGGGCCATATAACGGCTTTTTCACCTTCCCGGGGTTTCTATATGGCCAATACGGATATGTTAATTATTTTTCAGCTTACGCGCTGTATCCGGAAATAATAGAAAAAGGTTTTAAATTATATGCTGATGCTGCCGAAGTGTATAACCGTATTGCTACCCGCGCAATTATCGAAGGCGGGTTGCCGCGATTAATTCGACTTGACCATGACATGGCAGATTCCCGCGGGACACTGGTGAATGTTAAAACATTGGATAATTTATGGATGCCTCATTTCGCGCGTGCCATTAAGCCATTATTGGATGCCGATATCAGGCTGATATGGCATTGCGATGGCAACCTTATGGAGATGGTTCCGCGATTGTTGGAAGCAGGCATTGGCGGATTCCAGGGGTTTCAGTATGAGGATGGCATGGATTACGAAAAAATCTGCAAGATGACTGACCGCAATGGCGATCCGCTGTTTATTATTGCCGGTGTATCCGTAACCCGCACATTGCCAATGGGCAAGCCGTCAGATGTTAAACGCGAGATGGACTGGTTGGTAGAAAAAGGACCAAAAGTCGGTTTGATGCTGGCCTGCAGCAGTTCGATTGCCCCGGGTGTGCCGTTGGAGAACATGAAAACTTTGCTTGAAGGATTTGCGCATTATCGGGTTAATGGGCGAATTTAATTACATTAATAGGTGGAACTGGACATATTAAGTTTTAGATAAGGATTTGCCTTGCTCTAAGTTTTTAAAAATTATAATAGTTAAGAGTTGTAGTCACAGTGTGGAACAGGGTCGCAACCCGGCTGATTTCTTTGAAACTATCATTTTACCACTTGCTAATCAGGAGATTGGCGTTCCTGGGGATAGCCGGGCTGCGACCCTGTTCCAAACGGTGACTGAAAATTTCGGGTATTTCTTCTTATTAAAGTTCCTTTTCCTTAAGAGAATGGGTAAATTTTAATTTTTAATTTTCAATTCGTCTTCACTCCACTCTCGCGTCTCCCCATTCTGCTGGTTCCAGTCGGCTTTCGTGGGGGATATCATTTACCACGTTGGCGGTAAAGCTGTTGTTGTGCCAATATGCCCGGCTGGCGGTGCCGGTGCCGCCGATGTTGCCGTAGATGTAACCGGCGTCCATGCGAAGGGTGTCGCCGGATTTCAGTATGGTTAATCCAACCAGGTCTCGCGGTATTACTGCGGTGACAGTGAAGCCGGTGGCGGTTTTCGCGTAGTTTTGCAATAAAACCTTGTCGGTTGCGGTGATGGCGTCAAATGGTTCGCTGCCCTGGGGAGAGGTAAGAACAATTGGGGTGCCGGTAAAACCGGCAACTTTTGGCTGCATCAGCACTGCCCATGGTTTGCCGTCGCGCTGGCTGATGAGCAGGCGAATGTCGCCGACTGTCGGCTTGGTGCGTTTGGGGTCAGCAATCATATTTGTACCGATTTGAATATCCAACAGATTGCCGCCTTTGAATATCATTTGTGGGTCGACAATGGCATTAATCAGTGGCGCCGGTGAGGTAACCGCATACCGGAAATACAGGTTTTTTGTGTCGCATGATGCCTGCACCTGGAAGTCGTGCTGGTCATCCGTTTTTTTGCCTACCGGGTCAGTATACGACAATCCCGCTGCGCCGCCGCGCGCTAGCACCAGAGGTTTGCTTCCGGCGATCTGCAGGTCGTATTCCGCGAATGCTTTCGCCGCCTGTGCCGCCAGTTCCGGTGTGTGGTGATAGGTGCCGCCAGCCAGATCTTTGACGGTATCCAATCCGATTACTTCGCTTACCCGGCAATCCTGGTCGCCGGCGAGTATATATGTTTTATTTGTTCCCTTCGGCTGTACCATTTGTCCGGCGAGGAACTCAACATAATAAATATTAGGGCCATTATTCCCTTTCGCTCCATGTTCAAACACCTGTGATACAAATAGACCGTCATCTCGCACCAGGTCAACAGTGCCGAAATAACTGACAAGTCCAGAATATCGTCCGACTATTCCCACCGGGCAAGTGGCTCCCCACATTGTGCCGGGACCGGGTGAACCGATATTGATAGCATCACGCCAGGTGCGCAATCCCTGGTAAAGCCATTCGCGGTTTCCATCAGCACGATATCTGGCAAGGTCGCTGCCATCATGCCATCCCCATATTTCCTTTCCGTCAGGGTCAGTCCAGGTTTGTCCGGTAGAACCTTTTGTAATCCTTTCCGGTTTAGCAAAGTCATACGTTGGTACGCCATCTTTACCGACAGTTTTCGGACGGTATATTATACCGTCACCATAAAGATTCAGGTCGGCATCCATCCATTGAAAATATGGCATTGCCGGCACTTCGGTTATTTCACTTACCTGGGCTTCCATATCACCATTGGCATCTGCCCATACGTAATCTTTCCCTGGCGGATAGACTTTTGTATCATCCATTATGGTAAATGGTGCGCGTGGGCACAGCACAGCATTGGGATGGTTGCGGAACCGGAAATATATCGGGCGGAACAGGTCGCCTTCGCGAATCCACATCACCTTGCCGAATGCCCATATTTCAGATACGGCGTATTGCTTGCCGCTGCGCGCGGTAAAGGTGCGAAATGGAAAGAAAAAGCCGCCATTGCCAGCATTAATCGCGTTGGCAGATTTTGGTGAATAATAGGTTGATTTCGGGTACCAGGTTCCCTTCTTCAAGTCGATTTTCCAGATGGTATTATCGAAAAATGCTTCATTTTTATTTGTCGGATCAATCCAGGCGAATGGCGAGTAAGAGCATCCGCCAAAGAATTCTTTCAACAACTTCCCGCTTTTGCAGTTCCATACGCTGATTCTCTTCATGGGGATTGATGTTTCCGGCACCCATAGTTTCCCCTTGCCATCTATCGCGATGCCGCCGGGGTCGAGAATGCCGGTCGGATCATATTTGCCAATTACCGGTCGCCCACCTTTTTTGCCGATGCTGCGTTTGTATTTGCCATCGGCGGTGAATACGCTGATATTTTGCAGTTTCCCCTGATTTGCCACATAAATCATCCCGTCGGCATCAACCGCAATTCCCGCTGGTGCGTCAATATTTGTGGTGATAAAATCGGTAATTTTATTATTCAGCTGGTGTATTATTTTACCGCGCACGATCTTTTTATCGCTGATAACATATATCGTTCCGTCAGCGGTGGCTGCCAATCGGCCTGGTTTTGGTATTTCAAGGGTGTTTTTTATATCGCCGCTTACTGCATCATATACGCCTATCAGGTTGCGGGTGGCAAAACTTACATAGAGTGTGCCGTTGGCATACGCCAATCCGGTGGGGATATTTGACGCGGCATCGCCGCCTTCCGGCGGCAGCAGCCCCTGGCGTTTATTGCCGAATACCATCGGCTGGCCGGATACGGTGGAATATACGTTGACTTCTTTGCCTTCACCTTCGCCATTGGCAAAAAATCGCGTCCCGTCGGTGGCGAGTATGGAAGCGTTTTTGTGACTGATTCCCCACAGTTTTTTACCGTTCAGGTCGGTACCGATGATGCCCCAACCGGCTTCGTGACCGGTCCAGCCAAGGATGATTTTATCGCCGGCAACAGTCGCGGCGGTAGGCGGGCCGTAATCGCCGCCCCAGCCGCCGGTGCCGTCGGATGTTTTCCACGCCGGCTGCCCGGAGTTGCCGATGGACATTACATATTTCGTCGTTATGGGAGCGTGATACAGGCCTTTCCAGGTATAATCGCCAGCGGGGAGCAGATTTCCATTGCAATCTTTCCCATCCCATTTCTCGGTAATTTCACCGGCTTTTCGCGGTGTCTGGGCTGCGATGTGGCGGACAATTTTATTATCTTTATCATACAGCGCGACAGTAGTATCGCCGTCAGCGGGCAGGTTGTAGGTAAATGTCAGCGGTGTTGGCGGTGCTGGTTTGTGCATCGGGTCTACCCAGGCACGGGGAATATTTCCCTTTTCCGCAAAAATCAACTTGCCCCAACAGCCAGTATCCTGCCAGGGAAATCCTCCCTGGCTCATCAGGTCGTAGGCGCAGCTTTTGTATACCATTCCAGAACCATCACCCCATAGGAATTGCAGCGTTGCCGTCGCTACATCACCGGCGACTGGATGGGTATCCTTCGCATTTAGGGTATCCCATGGTATACGATATTCCATGGTAAAACCTTTTCCGTCGGTATCTGTTTTATAGGCGGCTTGAAAGTTTACATGCGGAACTACACCATGCGGTCCCCATTCAGCCCTTACCGGCTGCAGCGCCATTGATTTATGAATCTGTAAAGCTGGTTCTTTATTATCTGTAAAATACCATATCATCAAATGCAACGGTTGCCCAACTTCTGCCCCAGTAGCTTCAATACCACCCAGGCTGCCTTTTAAAAATGGAAAAGGCAATCGCCGGTCAGTCACCAATCGCACCTGCAGACAGTCTCCCATCCAGGCTTTGTCGGCATCCGCCGCCGGGTTGTGGCGGTTCATCAACGGAGTGGTATCTTTCACCTTCGCGCCAATATACAGTGCGTCGTTATCATACATCATCGCGCATTCCGCCCGCTGGCTATCGCGGTTCTCCTCGCGTTCGTAACTCTCAAAATGCCCGCTCCAATCCCAGTCGCCAAGATTGCCGTCAATAACCACCGGCCCCGGCAGCGGAACAACATAAAGCTTCTTGTTAAGTCCGCGTCCGCTCTCAGCAAATGTCAGGCTGACAAGAACGAGAAGGAAGAAAGTTAGTGTGAAAATACGCATGATAATATCTCCAATAAGCAAATCACCCGGAACCGCTTCCGAGATTAATAATTAATTATATATCATTTGTAGGTGGGTGTTCAATGGGTTGTGGAAATTAATAAAGATATACTTGTTAAAATTTAACCACAAAGATCACAAAGAAAACAAAGAAAATTATCAAGAAATTCTTTGTGTTCTTTGTGAATTCTTTGCGTTCTTTGTGGTTGATCCTTCAATTCTTCTCAATAGACTGTCCCGGGCCATGGTATATCTTTAATTCCTCTTCAAACTCGAGAGCGATTACGGTTACAGATTCATCAAGAACATTTTCGGGCACTTCGATATAGGTTATGCCGGGGATGTTTACCCATGATGCGCCGCCCATTACATGGTGTTGCAATTCATAATCGGTTCCTACTACCCGGGCTTTCTTCACTACATTATAAAGGCCTTTTACCATTATCTCTTTACGCGGGATGTCATAAAGGTACAGGTAAAGCGTTTTCTTATCTTTTGACAGTGTTGTTGGACCGTAAAAATGCCCGAATGACAAACCGGCTATGGTCGGGTATACCGCCTCTTCATGCTTGCGAATCCAGGCGCCTAAGCCGCGCAGGCGTTCTGCCTGTGGTGAGGTGATGGTGCCGTCTGCCAATGGGCCGATATCCAACAGCAGTGTTCCACCCATCCCGATGACATCACAGAATATCTGCACTATCTGGGTTACCGATTTATGGTTGTTGTCCTGCACCTGGTATCCCCAGGAGTCGTTGACGGTCATGCTGAATTCCCACGGGCCTTCGGGACTGATGATTGGAATTCCCTGTTCCGGCGTCTGGTAGTCGCCATAGCCGTTCATGCGGGCATTCAGCACCACCCCCGGCGACCACTGGTGCAATTGTTCGCGCAACTCCGCCATTCCCCATTGTTCGGCAGACCGTCCCCAGTTGCCGTCAAACCAGAAAAGGTCGGGGTGGAATCGCTCGCACAATTCTTTCAGTTGCGCACGGTGAAACTTTATGAAGTTAGCCCAGCGTTCCGGCGATTCTTCTCCCATCGGGTCGGCAAACGGATTTCTATCTTTCAATGCCGGGGTGTAAGGGGGTGGATGCAGCACGGTGGGGTAATCAGGGTGCGACCAGTCAAGGTGCGAGAAATAAAGTCCAACTTTGATCCCTTCTCCGCGCATGGCATCGGCGTAAGGCGCAATTAAATCCCGACCTGCCGGGGTCTTTTTCACCACACTCAAGTCGCTGACAGCAGTATCCCACAACGCCACGCCATCGTGATGCTTGGTAGTTAGCACCGCATACCGCGCGCCGGCTTCTTTAAATAACTTTGCCCATTCAACCGGGTCATAATTGCTGGCGGTAAAACCCGCGCATTGCGCCATATAGTCGTCATAAGATATTTCGCCATTAAAAAATGACCACGACTCGGGTATGCCATTTACGGAATAAATCCCCAAATGCACAAAAATCCCCAGTTTAGCCTCGTTAAACCATGGTTGTATCATGTGAGTGCTCCTTTGTATGTAATTAACATGGATTGGCGGGATAAAATTAGTTCCCACCCCAACCCCTCCCCGAGAGGAGAGGGGCTATATGATTTTACTAAAAACCATTAAATATAAAAAGCCCCTTCTCCTTCGGGGAAGGGGCTGAGGAAGGGGCTTAATATATTATCATGTTAAATCCTGTTAATCCTGTCTAAAATGGTTAATCGAAAAATACACCTTTTATATTGGCGGTCCCGAATGATAAGGTTAGTGAGTTTCCGGGGATGTTGCTGCGGAACTAGTATTGCATTATTCGGTTCCCATCGCCGGTGGATTCACCGGTAAAGTCGAAGTTGGCACCAGCACCGGTTGAGCCGGTTGGTTTCAGATTTATTATTCCACGGGGACGACCTGTTCCCTGGTAATTTGGAGAGTCGATGGTTATATAATGGGTGCGGCCATCGGCTACGGTAAAGGTGATTGATTTGCCGGAACAATTGGCGCAACCGAGACTGTTTCCAACTTCAACAGTAGCGCCTATTTTATAACTGGTGGTGGCGCGGCCTACTCCTGCACCCACCATTCCATCGGCGCCGCCGACAGTCAGGCCGACGATTGCGATTGGGCTTGTTGATGGGAAACACAGCGTGTTGGCGGTGAATGTGGTGGTATTGTTCCAGCGGAATAATACATAACCGGCGCTGCCTACCCGACCCAGCATACCGGTTGGCCATGGCGCGATCAGCGACTGTCCGCGCGACGTGTCATAGGCCAAAAACGTGCCGATCTGGCAATTCTCGGTGCGCCCGGCCGTGCCGCTATACTGCCGCTTCACCCCCACCGAATTCGTGCTTTTTTTGAGAAATCCGGTTTCGTCGACGATCCCAATCCCTTCCGGCTCCCCCAACTGCACGACCACATACGTCCGCAGCACGTCCCGCGCGGCATCGGCATCCCCCGCCACCTCGGCTAACTGCCACCCGTTTTTCCGCGACACGGTAGCCAGTAACGCGCGCAAGTATTTCGCCAGCTGCTCCCGCGGTTCGCTGCGGCCAAACAGGCCAGCAAAACGCGCGACAAAGGCCGAGAACGATTCTGCCCATCTCCCGAGCATATCCATGGTTGCCTCCTGCAACTAGGAAGTATATCATACGGGCAGGAACATTAGTGTTTACCTGCGGTAGTAGTACTAAGCCATCTGCAGTCCCAAATCAACTCATTCTGCGTCTACGCTTTTCGGTTATTCAACACTATTATTCAATCAAACCACAACCCTTTCAAATTACAGTTATTGCCGAAGCGCACCAGGACCGTGCCGCCGGTAGGATTATCGGTGGGGTTGAATTGCATTCGGAACTGGAAGATGCGGTTGCCGGTGTTCGATGTCGGGTCGGTGGTGGCGTTGAAGTCGATCATCGACTGTTGTGCATTGTTGACGGGACTGGTGACGATGAATTGCCCGCGCGGGCACTGGTTTCCCTGGTAGTTATTTGAGTCCAGCGTGAGATAATGGATATTGGCATCTTTGATCGTGAAGACCAGCGCTTTATTTGCCGCGTTACGGCTTCCGATATTCCCATAACCACCGGTATTTTCTTCCGTGCCATCGACGATATACCGACAGCTCCCGCGTACGTGTCCGTCGGCAGCCATGGCATCATTGCCGCCGACCGTGTAGGACGGAATGGCAATCGGCCCACTGGCGGGGATATTCAAACGCTGCGCCAGCAGCGTGCTGGACGCTCCCAGGGTCGCGGTATTCCAGTTAAACAGCACATAGCCTGAACTGCCCACCGCCGAGAGCATGCCGGCGGGGAAGCTCGTGATCCGGTTGCTGTCCGGCGAAGCATAACTGCCGCCGCGTGCGGCGGCATAATCGGTTGCCGGTTTGCTTAAGGCCGGTTTCGAGGAATCGATGACCACGCAAAGCGGATTGGTCCAGTTGTAATACCCCACTGACCCGATGAAGGACGTATTGAAGGGATACAAGCCGCCTTTAATCGTGATGGTATCTTTCGTGCCCATTGCGACATGCCCGTCGAGAAAACTGGCGATCTCCTTATTGGTGTGCCGTGGGTCGAATTGTTCGGCAAAATAGGCGATATTCGGGATTTTTCCCGGTTGGGCCGATGTGTTCCCGTCGATCGTCATCATCGTTGAGATCGGATCGGCAATAATCCCCAGGGACGCGTTGTCCAGATCGATGTTATACAAATACCCGTTGGGTGTATCCGACCCCAATGTCGGACAAACGAGGATGCCGGCATCGACATTGACGTCCTTCCACATGGTCGAAATCGAGGGCAGCTGTTCCTCATGATCCTGGGTATACATCTGCAGCGCGGCCGCGAGCTGTCGCTGGTTGCTCGTGCAGGTGGACTGGTGTGCCTTTTCACGGGCGCGGGCGAACACGGGGAATAAAATAGCCGCCAGGAGCGCCACGATGCTGATGACCACCAGCAATTCAATCAATGTAAATCCATATGAGGATGGTTGATATCGCATGATAATCTCCTTCTCGATTAATCGAAAAACAGACCCTTGACATAACACTTGCTCCCGAATGACAGGAGCAAGGTGTTGGTCCGGGTATAAAATTGGAATTTGTACTGGAAAATTCGGTCGCCGGCAGTTCCGGTGGATTCAGTCGAGTAATCGTATTTCACCGCGCCGGCGGTGGTTGCGGTATTCGCCAGGGTAAACACGCCGCGCGGCGCCCCGTTACCCTGGTAATTATTGGAATCCACGGTGATGTAGTGCAGCGAGCAATCCTTGATGGTGATGGTGACGGATTTATTTGAGCCGTCGCGGTTGCCGATGGATCCGGCTGTTTCCATTGTCCCATCGAGCATATAGTTGCTGGCTGCCCGGCCATGCCCGGCGCCGGCCATACCGTCCGCGCCGCCGACCGTGTATGCCGCGATGGCGAACGGGCTGCTGGTCGGAATCACCAGCGTCGACGCGGTGAAATTCGCGCCGATATTGTTCCACCCATATAGCACGTACCCTTTGGTCCCGACCTGCGCCTTCATTCCGGCGGGCCAGGCCGTGATGCGGGGGATGGTTGTGGTGAAATCACCAGCAGGTAAATTGACCGTGGGATTGATGGAGAACATAATCAGCATATTCGGATTGAGCCAGTCCTGCTGGTAGAGTTCGCCGTTTTTCGAGATCACGAAGGCCAGGCTCGCTTTCGCGCTCATCCCCACATGTCCGTCAAGGTAACTGGCGATGCATTTGCTGGAGTGCCGCTCGTCGAATTCATTCAATGAATAGGCGACATTCGGCGCATCATTGGCGCCTCTGCTCGATTCTCCGTCTGCGGTAACATACGTCTCCACCGGACTGGCGATATTCCCTTGCCCGACCCCGGCGATGGCGTAGTTGTAGACATAGCCGTTGGGCGCCACTTTGCCTTTGGTCGGGCAGACCAGGATGCCGGCATCGACATTGATATCTTTCCATATAGTCTGCTCAAGGGGCAGCTTATTGCCGTGATCCTGGGCATACAATTGCACTGAGACCGCGAATTGCCGCTGGTTACTCATGCAGGTGCTCTGCCGCGCCTTTTCCCGTGCTTTGGCAAATACCGGGAAGAGTATGGCGGCGAGAATTGCTATAATGGCAATTACGACCAGCAACTCGATGAGGGTAAAACCTCGATAATGACGTGAGTTCATCATACTTTTGCTCCTTTATTCAGCGATGATGGCGATGTCGGCAACATTGCATGTTTGCCAACGGGCTTGATGAGCTTGACGGAATAGTCCGTATAATTGATAGCCTGAATATAGCTGGTGGCAGGTGGAGTTGCTCCCTGTCGTTCATCGCGAATAATTCCCATACACCGGTTTAATACTTCCTGCAGGTCGAACCCAATCCAATGTACTGGAAGGGGACTGGTAGGGCATAACGGGTAATTCGCATGTGCGACGATGGTTAAGTCATTCGGTACATGAGTACCAGCATCTACCAGTCCCGCAATCGTTTCTTCTACCAGATTATCATCAGAAATAATTAAACCATCCGGTCTATCCTCAGCAGGCAATCGCATAAGACAGTGCATGATATTTCGCATTGGCGAAGGATTCATTGGATCAGCCTGCAATTGCCAATATGGCTGTGTAAACATCTGGTACTGTTTTAATTCATGATGAAAAGCGGATTTCATTTTATCGATGGTTAGGGTAGAAATATATGCTATGCGCTTTCTACCGGCTTCAGCCAGGTGCGCAATAGCTTTTTGGATAAATTCTTTCTGATTTGGGTAGACGGCAGGTATATCAGGAATTAAGGAATTGTTATCAGACATGATAGCTACACGCGGGGTATCATTTAAAGACATAACTTTGGTACCCAGAAGCGGTCCAAAGTCGGAAGCGAAAATTACTCCCGCCAGTCGATGATTCTGCATATCACTAAGCAACCGTAAATATTCATTGCTGCCTTCGAGGTAGGGTTGATAATACGTTGAAAAATCGCTGTGTGTCTTTGCCGTAAATTGGCGAATTTCATATAAAATGCCAAGATAAAATCGTGAATGTATGAGTGCTGATTCGCTAAATGGAAATACAACGCCAAAATTCGATAGATGAGGAGGATCTTGCGATACGAAAGTGCCGCTGGAACCGTTAGGCACGATAAAACCATCATTTGTAAGGATATCAAATAGACGTTGCGCGGTGGCTTTCCCTATCCCCAAATCTTTCATCAAATCATCCTGGGTAGGGAAACGACTGCCGGGTTGAAGCTCTCCCTGCACAATTCGCATGCGCAGAGAATCGAGAACGCTTTCAAGCCGGTATGAACGCCGTATTTGAGATTTGAGCGGTTTACGATTCATTAGTACAATTAACTTTATCTTAGATTGTACTAAGTATATTGTTGACAGGGGCAGGTGTCAATGGGATTTTGTGATATATTTAAAAAATTATATATATTTGCCGTATGTTTTGCATATTTCCACCAATGCGAAAATGTTTTCATCCGGGGTATCGCGTCCGCATTGGTCACCGGTTGATAATATAAATCCACCTCCGGCACCTGCGTCGTCTATAGCCTGACAGGCTGCCTTTTTAACTTGCTCTACTGTTCCTCTTAACATGACATCCGTAGTATGCAGGTTGCCCATCAATGCGAGTTTGCTGCCATACATGCGTTTTATCTCTGCCAGATTGCAATCACCCATCGGCGGTACTTCCAGCGGGTTGATACAACTTAAGTCTGTACTTTCAAATGCCCGTTTAACGATGTGTGTTTCTTTGCCGCAACTGTGCAGCAGTGTCGGTATTCCAGCCTGCTTGCACATTCGGGTAGCTTCCTGTACAAATGGCAGTGCATATTTATCAAATAAATCAGGACTGGAAAGAGTTACTCCACCAGACGCACCGATGAAAACGTAATCAAACTCTTTACTGTCCAAAATAAATTCAATATGCCGCAACGCCATGGCATAGTGATGTGCCCGCATTTCTTCAACCAGATCGGGCCGATCCATTTCAAGATAACTCAAGGCTTCCAGTCCGCCATCAAGAGTATCGGTAGCCCACCAGTGAAAACCGGGGATTCCGGTTCCTGCACCGATTGCGTGTCGTCCAGCGATTGCTTTCTTATGCATTCTAACGGTTTCCCGGCTGTACCCTGTAGGAATACGGAATACATATTTCAACATGTGCAGTTCGTCTTCCAGGTCTTTAATCCACTTTCGTGTTAATGTATCCGGGTCGTCATGGGGATAATACCGTTCCTGCCACAATTCGCCTTCCGGGGTATGGGCAGTCCAGCGGTTAACCACCGAGTTTTCTGTCCGTGTAACCACCTGCGAATCAATGGTCACCCCGTCATCATACTGATAATCCAACCCGCTGGTGAACCAGGCGTCAATGCCAAAATAATCTGCAGCATTCAAATAAGCCTGCCAATGTGGCGGATTATTAAATAACAGGCTTTCCCAGTAAGGCTTTCCAGTCATGCGGGCAGGAATCATACAACTGAAATCCGGCGTGCAAGGCACCCGGTCAGCCTGTCCGTTTTGCATAGTTATTAAAAAACGTTCGCGTGAGTTCATTTTTATCTGATTCCTTTTTTAAGGTTATAAATTATACCACACCATAATACTCTGTTCTATAAGTGGAGTGCAGATGCCAAAAAGAGAGGTGGTGAAGCGAAGCGTGTTGTGTTCCTACTTTCCAATCACTTTCAATTTCAACTGTATATCCACCGTTTTGGCACAACATACGTACAATCGTGCAACCGCTTGATATGAATGCCCAACTTCCGGAACATAGACAATGTGTCGATGAAGCCATTGTATTGCAGCGGTCAATATTTACACTGTGTAGTGATTTGATCACGCCAGCCCGATTGCCAAGGTTTACCTCCAGTCGTAATCATTCTGGAACTTTCCCCACACTTAAGCCAGCCACATGACTCCAGGGAGCCACACAATTGAACAATGTGCGTCGTTGTACGCCTCCCGACTTATCTGGGGTTCCGGTCACCACCACTTCCAGCCGGCACAGGCCGGACTCGGGATACCAGCCAGGGAACAACCTGAGCGGTACCCGCAACGCCAGGGTATAGCTGCTTTGTGCTACCGCACCAACCATTTCCACATCCGGCACGGCCGTTGGCATCGGCCCACCGCTTGACAACAGTACTTGCGCTGGTTGTTTCGCCGTGGGCGGGAGCAGAAAGAATTGACTCACACGCGATCCGGCACCGGTCGCACATTCGACCGGTGCGCTGGAGCCGAATAACTCAACGCAGGATCCAGCCCATGGTTGGGCGGGGTTGGTCCGAACGTCCTGATCGTCCACGCGGGCAAGGAGCAGCAGATTGTCCCCCGCCACAGCGAAACGCAGTTCTGCACCATTCATGCGGCGGGGCGGTACGGCATCAAGCGCCGCCTCGATGTCAGATAACACTGGCAATTCCGGCAGACGCGGTAGCGACCATTCCGTTACCACATCCACGGCGAACTGCCCGCCCACGCCCGGATCCGCCGCCTGGGTCACCAGCAGCTCCGTCCGGTCGCCGACATTTTCAATCCGCACCTCCACCACCGCCGGCGTCACCGTACCATCCTCGCGCCGTACGGCCGGCCGGGTCTGATTGAAGGTGAAGCGTTCCGCATGTGGTTTGATCAAGCCCTGTTGATCGGCTTCGCCTAGCGCCTTCCCCAGTTCGACCAGTTGCGCGGCGGCATCTGTAGGCAGTCGGCCATCCTTCTGGATCGGAACATCCCAGGTGAACACCCCGCCGTGATCCACGATGCGGCGCGTATGCAGATACGCTTGCGCGGTGGTATACCGCAGTGGTAGTGCTCCCCAGAATTGACCGAGAAAACTCCATACGTGATACTGCTCGCGATGGCCGTCCGGGGCTACCACCCAGCGGTCGCGGCAATTGAGTTCACCCGGCTCGTTGGTCTCCCCAGCCGTGAAATCCTCAGCCGTCGAATGCGGCGTCAGCATGATGCCGGGATTGAAGGAAACGATGCTGTCCGGATTTCCAGCCCGCGCCGCCGCCGCGAAACTGTGGAAATTCGGCGCATCAGGATGCCGGTACATCTCGTCGGCGAAATAACAGCCGTCGAACCACCAGCCTTTCACACGGCTTCCCCAGCACAGAGACCACTCGCGGATTACCGCCTCCCACATGATCTGGAACTCCCGGAGTCGTTTGCCGGTGCGTTTCCCTTCGAGCGGATGCCCGCCTTCAAAGCCCCATTCCCACTGGAGTTTTGCGCATGCCGTCGGGTCTGTGGTCGGCGCGCCGCTGGGCAGATACGCCAGCAACGGGATGCCGTGGCGGTCGAGGGCGTCGGCCAATTCGGCAACCACGTCGCGGCGGGAACACTTGCTCGGATGGATGCCCGTGAAGCGGTCGTAGGCATCGTTCGGCGAGAGGTAGAACCCGGAGTTCTGGCCGATGGTCAGCATGTAATAGCCGACCCTGGCGGCGGCGAGTTGATCCGCCAATCCCTCCACGTCAAAGGCGTCAATCTGCCGATTCCACGCATCGGGTGCCAGGTTGATGGCCACCGTGTTGCTGGCCAGATCGGCCAGGTAATGCGACGACGCACCCCAACGTGCGGCGTGAAACCAATCACTACGATGCATAAAAACCTTCATTACTATAGATCAGCACCATATACCTGCACGTTCGTCGCGTTCGCGCCTGAATTACACATATCTGCAACTACACGTAACGGTATGTAACTTGCTAAAGTCGATGTATAAAACACTTGATTATTTTTCAAATAGGTAATCGTGGAGCCGGTGCGTTTGATCGCCAATTGCGTACCGGTAGCATAGGAAACCGTCGGAGACCCACTGGGCGGCGCTGCTGAATTCTCATATATTTTTACATTGCCTCCTCCATCGCAGTAGATGGCATATTTCAGGCTCGAATAGTATGGTGAGGTAGTGGGAATGCTGTCTGATAATGCGATCATAAATTGTTTATTGGTTTGCGCGGGAGTATATTGCACGTATCCATCCCCGTACAGTGAGGTGCCACTCATCGCCGCTGTGCCCCAGTCACCATCAGTGCCCCCGGTCTTCTGGATACTGCTGCCTGTGCCGGTATATGTCGCTGTCAGGCCGGTGGCATTGACCCACACAACTTCATCCAGAGCATCGCTCCGACTCGGCAGGAGTTCGCCGGATATCGTGGCGTTGGTAATCGAGGCCCCCGCGCTGTAGATACTGCAATTGGCGACTAACGGTAAGGTGCAAGGCTTACTGCTGGTGAAAATGGTTTTACCATTCTGGGTGTAAATGATGGTCTGACCGATGCGCGCAATCCTCAGTATATCATTAACGGTATACGTTCCAATCAGCACCTGTCCTACACCGGGTTCGCCGTAATACAGTGCTCCGCCCACGTTGCATTGCAACAAGTAGTCTATCGCTTCTCCTGTGCTCAAGTTTTGTTCATATTGCAACGATACCCGCGCGTATTTATTCGTTTGCCCGGCTTGAAATTGCACATATCCATCACCGCGGATTGTCTGCTTGCTCGATGCCCCCTCCGCGTTCCAGGAGGGGCCATCAACACCTCCCGTTTTCGTCAAGGTATTGCCGGTAGCGGTAACATTAGTCCGGCATAGCCAGATGACATTTTGCACCGAACCGGTAAAGAGATTTTTCGACCATTGGACATGTCCGTCGACATACGAGCAAATCATGCCGCCACTATGACGGGTGGTAGCGTAGTCTGACCAGAGATAGCCGATGCCAGGCAGATTGCGTGAGGTTGACGCATTACCGTCGCCTGTCAATAAACTCGTCTCTGGCGAATTGAGCGTGCCTAATGCGATTCCCGCATAGAGGCTGTTATATACGTATCCACAAACGAGTTCTTTCGCCGTCGGGCATTGAGTCACGCCGGCAGGCAGGTTAAGGTCGGTCCAGACCTGTATACCCGGCAGGGTTTCCTCATGATCCTGAGCATACATGGTAATCCCTAAATTAATTTGACGTTGATTGCTGATGCAGGTCGTCTGCCGTGCCTTCTCACGTGCCCGTGCAAAGACAGGGAAGAGAATTGCGGCGAGGATGGCAATAATGGCAATTACTACCAGCAATTCGATGAGGGTGAAACCTCTCCGATGATATATGGGCATGATAAGCCTCCAAATTCCAGTAGTCATAACTCGCAGGGGAACGGTGATGGTTCCAAATTGGTTATGCCATCAATATTATACCGTCAAGAAGGTAAACCAATGAATTTGTTGAAATAAAAAGTAATGTTCCATGGAACATGTTTAATGGGTATGTGTTTCGCGTTGAAGTATGGGCCGGTGTGTGTAGAAAATATTATCGGTTCGCGTGGCACATACCAGGAGTGCATTATGGTTTCTATACGCAAACTTGCGCAACTTGCTGGTGTCTCACATATTACCGTGAGCCGGGCACTGCGTGATGACCCGCATGTCGCGCCGAAGACGAAAGCGCGCATCCATACGCTGGCTGCACAATACGCCTATCACCATAATCGTGCAGCACAGCATGTTTTGAATGGCACTTCGTGTCTATTAGGATGCCTGTTGCCATCTTTCACGGAAAGTTATCATAGCCGTATGCTCTCGGGTGTGATGGCACGAGCATTTGAAGAGAACTACCAGGTAGTGGTATTAGAAACGCAATATGATCCTTTATTGACACAGAAAGCACTTCATGTACTTATCGAGCATCGGGTGGCTGGCGTCCTTATAGGGTGTGGGCAAGAAGTGCCGATTCCTCGGGAGATATTACTCGCGTTACGGAGTCATGATATTAGTATTGTCAACGTTAATAATTCTGCAATCTCCATGCCTGCGGATTCTGTGAGTACGGATGAGCACGCTCTGAACGAGATGGCTGTCCGTTATCTTATACATATGGGGCATCGGCGTATCGGTTACCTTGATAAATATCCGCGCAATCAGGAACATATTCGTGCGCAAAAGTTTCTTCAGATCCTCCAATATTTCGGAGTTGAAAACCTTCATTTGACGCTTCCACAATTTGAAGAAATTTTGCGTTGCGGTCCAAGTAGATCCCAGGCAATCACAGCTCTTGTTACGTTGAATGATCCGATGGCGTTTCAGGCGTTGCATGCTTGTTGGCATTATAATTGGCAGGTTCCCGAGAACTTGAGTATCTTAGGATTTGGGAATTATGACGGGTCCGAGTATGCTCATCCCCCGATTACAACTATTGAACAACATCCCTGGCAACTGGGTAAGACTGCCGTAGACACATTGTTAGCCCGCATCAATGGCGATGCATACGATGAACCACGTCACTGCTATGTGCCATTCGAGCTGATTATCCGTCAGTCTTGTGGACCGCCATTTTCTTATCAATCATAATGTGTGAGTAACATTTTGTAGTCATTTTCGTTGTTGCTTATCCCATTCCAGTTTCATTACAATCTGTCGCTATTGCAATTCTACAATCGAGTATCGTTATGACTCTGTGGTAGCTTATCAGGACGGAAATAAAGAAATCATTCACGTGAGTTCATTTAGTATTTCTCTGGAAACAATTTAATTTTGGATATTACCAGCCAGAAACCATTTATGACTTTTTCCTTATTCAACCATTAAACACCTCTTTGAAGACACGAACGTAAGTTTTGAGTTGTTCCAGCGAGACTTCTGGTGGGATGCGGTGATCAGGGATTGGCAGGAATCCGCCTTCCTCGACTAATGGTCGTAAAGGCTCAAGGTGCGCGCGGATGGCCGCCTCACCCCTGGCAATGACGTGTTTATCTACACCACCCATCATCCTCAAGTCACGGCCGAATCTTTTCCGGAAGGCGCGGGGATCCGCTCCCCAGGTGCCGACTTCGATTGGAAACAGGATATCGAAACCGGATTCCACCCAGCAGGGTGCGAGGTCGTCCACCCAGCCATCGCTGTCAATCAGCATGTGCGGGATGCCCATACCGCGATAGAACTCCAGCATCCGCCGGTAATATTTGTCGAAATGCCGCCGATATATGGTCGGTGAGAAAAGCGGGCCAGACTTGCCGCAGCAATCCTCGAAAATATAAGCGAAGTCAAATTGGACGCGTTCCAGCATCGGACGGAATAGTGTAATGTAATGGTTCGAGAGATAATCCAGTATCTCCTCCAACAGTATGGGGTCGTCATACATCAGGTAACTAATTCCCTCAACACCCATCCAATCGCGCGGCCAACCATACAGACTGCCAGCCATGAATGTTGCGACACGGTCGCGATTGTTCAGGGTTTCGACTTTTTCTTCCCAATCATCAGGTTGCGGAATGGCGGCAGCAGCGTCCAGAAAACCACGAAAACGGTTCCATGATTCGCGGGTTGGTTCCAGCGCCGGTGTTATGAGTTGGCTGAGACTGCTGCCGATTTTTGACCGCCTTTCCACAGTGCCCAGAGATGTCCTGACAAGCCGCCAATCATCCGCCTCTTCCAAAATTATTTCCGGTTCTGGTGATCGAGGCCATGGTGTAGCGAGACCATGAAGCGACCACATCCCCTCCTCCCAATCCTGATCGAGACCGACGGCTTCCGCCACAGTCAGATTCGATGGCAACCCTTCCTGGTGCCACCGGTCCAAGGCTTCGTCCCAATAGCCAAAAATATAGACCGGCAGACGGTCGGCGGGTTGATAGTTCATACAGGCGGCAAACCGCTCCCGATGGGTCATAACTTCAGAATATTTTGTCATAATAAATTTTCCATAGCGGCAATCGCTCATAATAATTATATTGACACAACAATTTTTACCGCCTTTTTTCATCACCACCCAAGTATTGTATTATCAGCAACGAACCGTTGAACTTCGCGCATTGGAGTTTCGCTGCCTTTTCTCATGGTATCACGCTGGTAAAGTTGTAAGCCGATAAGGTTTGTTTCGCGTGGTGAAATTTCGACCAGGGTACTTCCGCGAAATGTGCATTTGTAGACAATTTCGGCTTTGCTATTCGCGTTTACCGTGTAACTTGAAGTGCTTTCAAATATAGGGAAAGTAAGTTCGACAACATCACCGGGTTTAATATCTGTCACCAATAAATATTGCCCCACCCAGTCCAGTGGACGATTGATATTACCTACGCGCAATTGCACCGACTTTCGTTGAACCCATCCAGGCACCCGCAATGAAATGCGGCTGGCTGCATGGTTGTGGATTACGACTTTTCCTTCATAAGGCAAATAACTGTCAATATCTACCAATCGTCCTGCCCGATTGAGCAGCAAGTTAACAACGGCATGGTCGCCATTTTCGCGAAGGGTGCCTTCCCATGCGTAATATAATCCCTGGGTGGCATTTCCAGTGCAGCAATGCATAACCCAGGGATTTGGGATGCTGGTGGGAAGCGCAGTTCCGGCGAAGCAGCCAAGACTACGTTGAATAATGTTATCAAAAGATAGCTTTCCCGGAGTCTTTTCATTCTCAGTAGGGTCGGGTTGATCCTGGAATTGTGCAGCGATATTTTCCAAGTCTTCAGCGCTCGTAAGCTGCTGTTCGACCAGTTGGTTGCGGACAGCGGCATCAACATCATCCCAGTAATCGCCAAGACCCGCGTCAGACATACGGATGCCTAAAGCGATGATGTCACCCAACGCGCAGCCTTCCATCTGGTTCGACGCGCCGGGGAAACAGTTAATCCAACCCATTCGCGGTATTCCCTGAGATAAAGTGAACTCATAGGAACGCCTGACAAACTCAAGGATTCTCTGGTCGGCTATTGCCCGTCCATAAGCCAGCAATCCGCGCAGGACAATGGCGCGGGCATGAAAATGCGAATACCAATGACCGAGTTCAGCACCGGCGGTAAATGGCGGGTCTGGCTGACATGGAGCCACATGACCGGGTAGTCCGTCGCGGTTGCCGTCGGGGTCGGGGACACCACCCCAAAAACGAGGCAGCAGACAGTAGTTGGCAAGCTTGGTTGCAAGATCCAACGCCACCAAACTTCCGCTTTGCTCGTACCAATGCGCGGCACCATACAGCTGGTGACCATGCATGCAAGTTACAGCACCTTCACCACCTTCGGTGTCACTGTGAGATTCATCAGTGTTCAGCCAACCGGATCGTGGATAAGCGCATGGTTCACCCCAACCGCCTTTTTCCGGATAATAGCCATAATTATCCTTGACTACCAGAATTCGGTGTAAACCACCGCATAAATCATCCAACATTTGGTAGCATTCAGACCCGCCGCCCAGTTCGCGCCAGACAAGCAATGCTCGCAACAAACGACCCGCACCCGGAACCGTACAAAAATCTTCGTCTTTTCCCTCGCCATAAAAACCGGTAGCATATGAATTGCGCCATGGTCGGCGCGGATTAACTTTATCCCAATAAAGTCCATCATCAACACGGCTTAATATCGCGTCGCGAAATTTTTTCTCCAGGTCGGTGTATTGGTCACTGCCCGACATTACCCGCATTAGCGGGAAAGATTCAGCAAACTTTGGGTCGCAAAGAGTTTCAGCAGACGCCCAATGAGAGAAATACGGACGTTTTGTACAAAATTGGATAATTCCATACATTGTCATTAACTCGGGGTCGATATTCCCACCTAATCCATTCAGCGCAAGAGCGGCTCGTGCTGAAAGGTCAAGAGTATCCGGCACTTTTGCTGTCCTGACAGTTCCTGAAATTTTAGTAGCCAAGTGATTAATCATTGTTTATTTACCTCTATTGTTTTGTGTTATCAATATCTGCCACCGCCAACCCGATGCTCTGGCATAGACGGCGACCTACATTTACAAATAAATATATTTTTTCTTCAGTCTGCAATATGCACGGGTCATTAATACGATAGTTTTCAGTACCGGCAACCTTATGATCCATCAATAATCCCAGACATTCAGCTTCTGAAAAATCTTCATTAATGCTGTATAGATATAAATCAGAAATCGGGTTATACAATTCCGCATCTTCACGGTTGGCAAACGCAATCAGATAATTTTGCCCTTTCCAGGTGAATAGCCAACCCGGTCCCATTTGATCCGTTCCTGGTGGTGGTGTGATGAATGGCTTCGGAGACGCCTCCCAGTACCGACCGTCGGACGACCACGCCTGCCAGATGCTGCGCGTCCCCGCGAGGGTGCCCATAAGCAGCATCCAATACCGACCTTTGCCGGTATCGCGCTGGAGTCGGAACACCCGCGCATAAGAGGCTTCCGTAAGGTCAGGCCCGAAGCTCTGTGTGGTGACAGCGATGTCGCCGTACTCGAAGTGGATACCGTCCCGGGAGGTCGAATAGCGGGTGGTGTCATTCTCACCATGGAAATAGAGGAACATGCAATTTTCATCATAATTCCAGATGGCGTGCGGACTACACACATGGCTGACCTGGTAATGCGGCGGCCATACATTGCCGATAATCGGATTATACGGATACTCGCGCCACGGCCCTTCCGGGTGGTCCGCCAGTGCCAGGCAAATACCGCCCGGCGCGTCGTGCGGCGCATAATACATGTAATACTTCGCCAGGGGATTCTCCCATGCCGAATCAGTTTCGATTACACTGGGGTGGATGATGTCCGGGTGCGGGCTGTAACGCAGCTCCGCCGGATCCAGTACAATTCCCTGGTAGTAAAATGCAGGAAAATTTCCATACTCTTCAATAGATTTCATCGGTGGTTTCCTCCAATTGTTGGTTCTCGTTCATGAGCATCACGTCGTTCACCTGCATGGCCAGGTTCTCGCCGCGCAGCCTTGCGGTCTGCACCTCGGTGATAGTTCCGTCATTGCGGACCAGACCGCCGTGCGCCGACTCGCCTTCGGCCGATTGGCTGACCCCATCCAAAGTCAGGTTCCGAATCGTGCCCCGGTTGTTGAGGAACACGATGGGACCGGCTGTGCGGTTGATTACGTGACAGTCCCGCGCCGTGAATCCGTCAACGACAACCTCGGGCTCAAGATGAATATCGTCGCAAGCTTGCTGTTCCTCGACCCGCGTGTAGCCGTCGAGTGTAAGGTTGCGCACGTGTGCCTTGCCCCACAGGTAGATCGGCGCGAAGCCGTGCCAAATCGGCCCCGCCGGCGGATTGCTGTATAGACCGCGGCGCGACTTGGCGCAGTGAATGTCTCGCAGCGCGATGTCCTCGAAGAGGCTGGGTTCGCCGGGGTGCAAGCTGTAGTCAGAGAAGGAAACGACGTTATAGCGGTAGGTGCCATGGATATTTCGGATGGAGACGCGGCGAATGGGCGAACCAGCCGAGAGCAGACGAACCGCTGTCCATCCGTCCTCGGCAAAGAGTCCGTCCACCGCGATGTCCTCAATCGGCCCGCGTGACATTTCTGCCACCATTCCATCGTCGGCATTTAACGCTAATAGGTCGTCGTGGGTCATACCCTTAAGGTTTGAAATATAACCGTAGCGGCTATTACCGTGGATGTGGATACCGTCCATGTTGACTTCCTGCGGATTGGAGTTCTTATAGTCAAAGGTGATGTCTCGCACCGTGAACTGATAGAGATTGCCCAGTTGCGCGCCGAAGGTGGTGGGGTCGCGCAGGGTCAGCCCTTGCAAGGTCAGGTTCCGCACCCGGTTAAAACGCATCAGCACGCCGATGAAGCGCTGCGGATCGTAAGGCATGGTCAGCCCCGCCTGGCCCATCGCCGGGAAGGGATTCGGCGCCTGGCTGCGGTTGTCCATGTCCCAGATGCCGCCGCTGAGCGCGACGTTCTCGTTGCCATGCTCATGATCGTCATTGGTGATCATCACCGTGTCGCTGTGCGGTGCCAGGCGGATGACGGTGAACGGATCCAACCGCAACGCCTGTCCAGAATGGATGATCAGCGTGCGGCTGATGAGGTAATGCTTGGGCGGCGGCGGGAGATACACGGACGAAGTCCCGGCATCGAGCAGGGCCTGAATGCCTGCCGTATCGTCATGTGTCCCGTCGCCAAAGAGGCCTGAATTTTGTTCTGTCATTGGTATACCTCTGGTTCTGCCTTCCTATATGCGCCGTCTTTCAGAACTGGCGCACAGTGATTCACATCTATCTGTGCGATGAGAGATATGTCGTCTTCAAATCCTCTGGCGATCAGTTCCTTGCCAGACGAACACTCTTTCAGTCGGGTTAACAGATCCGATGCAGCACCGTGAAACGCGTCCACCGCAATGCGAGCCTCGGGCGACATGGTTCCGGTTAAGTGCCGAATGATGGCGCCGGCTCCGACTAAATCCTCGTATGATGGCCGCAATGAATTATCCTCATTCCATCGTTCGCCTGCTGGAATGACGGCGATTTTTCGTCCGCAACGTAAAGCTGCCTGAGCAACTGCCAGTGAGTTGCGGAAGCAACCAGCGAACGTCGGCGTTGTGCCGGTAGCAAGAGTCAAGGTTGATCCGTTAGGTGATGGAAGAACAAGACGCGCTTCCGGAGCAATCTGCAGAAGAGACGTTGGCGACAATGAGTAGTGGCTCTTTCCTCTGGCCCCAGCCAATTCTGCTCCGACTGACTGGGCAAATGCAATTTGAGACTCATCCTTCCACCGGTACGGAAAGACTGTAGCTCCTCGACTCGCCGCCACGGTGACACAGGTGGAAAATGACATAACATCCACGATGATGATAGCGTCACTAATTGGAGCAAGCATCGCTACACCCTGCTCACCCCACTCGAAGCGGACGTCGTATTCTCTTTGGTCGAAGGTCATATTTTCTTGTACAATCATGTGTTTACCTTTTTTACTGGACAACCTCAAAAATTATCAGGTGCGAAGTGCTCCGGTGCATCGCCTTGTTGGGCTATTTTAATTTTATAGTGTGTCATGGCAATTGACTCATGATGTTTCACAAATGCTTCTTTTCCATCACAATATTTTTCAATGTCATTTTTACATTCATCGGCAATCTTTTTCTTTAACGTGGCATATTCGCGACACACATCATTATTATTAATTAAGTAATCTCTAAAGACAAGATGTCGTATTATGTTGTCATCATTCTGCTGAAATGCATGGATTTGATGAGTTCTGCGATTGCCACCTTTTTGATAATATCTTCTTCCAGAAATCCCATATTCACCTTTTGGGACATACCCAGCATTTGTCATCTCTAAGTCTATTTCGTCAAGGACCTTTAGTGAATGGACGACTAAAATCATATCGATAATTGGTTTGGCGGCCAATCCCGGTACTGCGGTGCTGCCAATATGGTGTATTTCTACATAATTATCGCCAATAATTGTTTTAATTAAATTTGATTCCTTTCGGAATGTTTCTGGCCACGCATTATCATAATCGACTATTTTAACAATCATAATATTTCCCCAAGTGCGATTGACTAACGTTAAAAATCACAGGGCCGGTCGAATAGATGTTAACAAGCTAAAAAAATATCGTGACCGGCTTTGGTGCACTGTCTTATTGACTTGTTGATGCTTGAATGTCGGAGGCTTTGAGTAAACTGAGCAAGGTAATACCAAATTCGCTTAAAGCTTCACTTCCACCTGTTTCGCGATCAATGACACATACGGCGGTATCTACAACCATCCCATCTTCTCGCATCATTTTGGCTGCGTCGATTATGGCGCCACCACTTGACACTACATCCTCAACGAGTAGCAGTCGGCGACCGATTAATTCACAGCCTTCAGCATAGTTGCATGTGCCATGTGTCTTTCGTTCTTTTCGTATGAATGCTGCCGGAAGACCTGAACATTGAGAAAGCATTGTGACAACTGGAATGCCGCCCATCTCAAGTCCACAGAGAACTTGAGTGCCGTCTGGAATCAGATCGACCATGCAATTAGCAATGTCACGTAGCAGTTCCGGGTCACTTTCGAAGCGATATTTATCAAAATAGGTGTCGCTAATCTTTCCACTGCGCAGGGTGAACTGCCCGTGAATCTCAGAGGCTGCCTTAATCCGGTACGCTAATTTTGTCATAAAATCCCCCTTCAAAGGATGCAGATATGGTTTGAGCAAGTCAACGCTCGCTTTCCTCGTAGATAATCCGTCGTATCAGACATCCAACTGGCAACAGTCGCAAAATTATCTTCTGTCAATGGTTCAAGCATATTTATTTCCTCATGGGTGTTGAATGATAACAACTTTGAGTCTGCATTGACAATGCTTATGCCGAATGCTAAAATCAACCTATGCGCTCGGGGTGCTTCCAGTCCGCGGAAAGGGCGATGCCCACCTGCAACGATCACTATGTTTGATCTTCTTTTAGCCTGACGGCGGACACAGGCCATCTAAAAGGAGATGTTATGATTGGTCCTATGCACAACGGATGCCTGGAGCATCTGCGAAAAGAGGCGAAATGCCTTTTGAAAGCCGCCCGCCAGGGCGACGTTACGGCGCTGGCGCGTTTTACTGCGCACCATCCGCATTTTCACCCCAACTCCCTCCGCTTGGTCGATGCCCAACTGGTGATCGCCCGTGAATTGGGTTACGCCAGTTGGCCGAAGCTGAAAGCCGCCCAACAGCAGCAAGGCACCCTCGCCGGTGAACTCGCCCGGGTGTACCGCAAGCTGGAGATGGAGGGTAAGGCGCAATTCATTCCCCTGCTTACTAGCGAGACTGTGAAAAACGCTATCAGGAAAGGTCGGGAGTCGTATCTAATCACCCGCCCGGATCCGGATCGGGGCGCCACGTATCTGGAGCAGGTCGTCTGGCCAAGTCTGACGACCATCATCGAGCGAGAGATTTGGCCCGCCACCTGTGAATTGGATGTCGCCTATACGCAGACCGATGAGCATGGTGTGTGTTATGACGGCATCGGAGTCAGTCTGGAAATGGTGACGTCGCAGGCTGCCTTCCGCGGCTTTTCACTTGCTATCCTCGATCTCTGGTATGGCCGCTTCAGTTGATCACCGGCATCAGACATAGGCGGCGCCAGGCGGATGACGGTGAACGGATCCAACCGCAACGCCTGGCCGGAATGGAGGATCAGCGTGCGGCTGATGAGGCACAGGTCCGCCGTGTGTCGCAGGAAGATGTCGGTTTGAATGATGTTCATAGGTCCCTCCCTTAAGAGAGGTCGGTTGCCTGGCAATAGACTCCCATCTCTCGGAAGGCGGCGCACATGGCGGCGGTCTTTTCCGGGTCGTGGCCGACGGCGTCCGGAGTGCTATAAGCCATGCTGCACAGTCCGCCTTGATGATTGCCCAATGTCGCCATCATGCGGAGAACGTAGGCGCGGATGTCGTCGACGCTTCCATTGACCATCGTCTTCTGCACGTCCACCGGACACCAGAAAGCCAATTTCCCTCCTGCGGCGGCATCGAGGTTTTCCAATCCCTGATTCTCCTGCTGATCCTGCTGAATGACGTTCAGACCCCATTCATGCAATTTCGGCAGCAGCGGCAGGATGTAACCACAGGAGTGCATCCACACATCCATCCCCAGGTCGTGGGCGAGTTTCCAGTTTTCGACATAATGCGGCATAAAGAATTCCTCGATCATATCCAACCGAACCATGAGACGATCCTGCAATCCCCAGTCGTCGTAGCCCATGACTCCATCGCAGCCGATGGCGTGCAGGCGGCGAATGGACTCGCGTTGTGCTGCGGCCAACCGGGCAATCAGCGCCTTCAAATAATCCGAGTCCTCATAGTAGGCCGCGAACATGTTGTCCAGGCCCATCAGGTTGTGAGTGCCTTCATTGATGCTGCTGAACGGCATGAAGCCAAGGCAATACTTGGGATTTGCAGACGCATTGTTGCTAACGATGGCTTTACGGGCATCCTTAAAATAGGCCGGATTATTTTGGTTCGGCAGGATATAGTCAGCCTGCCGGGTGATGTCCTGGATGGGCAGATTCCATTTTTCGCCGTGGTTGTGATTACCCGCCGGACGGACCCAGGTAATGCCATACGCATCAATGCGCCGCTCCAGACCGTCGGCTCCGATGGTCCAGGGTTGCGGATCTGGTACTCGGGGCGTCCAAAGCCACAGGATATCGTTTTCCTTCCCATCGGGCAGGTGATGTGGGATGTGGTCAACTCCCTGAAAATGAATGGCGCGTTTAACACGTTCACGACTGTTCATGACTGACTCCAATGATCGTATGTCTGTTTTGCAGCGTCCACATCGACGGCCCACTGATGACAGGTGAACCCGGTGCGGATTTCCTCGCGCTGAGCTGGACTCAGACCGATGGTCCATTGCCAGATCATAACACCTGCATCGCGGCAGTAGCGGTGCATTTCGACTGGATCATAGAACTGACCCTGGTAGGGATTGACCGCGTTCAGGTTGCGCAGAGTAATTAACGACCGCCACCAAGCCTTACCATCGCCGCACCAATGAATAGAACCACCAAATTCGTCCAATAACCGCTGGGCATACGGTTTGCAAAATATGTCATACATCTCACCACTCACCATAACACTGCAATCTTCGCGGATACACACTCGACCGAGAGATGTCGGCGCCGGGTTAAAGGGAATACCGTCCAGTTTCTGGTGGGCGCGTGTAAACGCCGCCAGCGTATCTGTCACCAGACTAATGAAAGCGTGTGTCAGGTCTGGATCCACATACATCGCCTCGAATATCTCGCTTCCCCATATTACATCGGCGGCATCCAAAGGACCCTGCGTGTCGGCCAAGTCAATTTTTACCCATTTACGGATATTAGGATAGGCGCTGAAGGTGTCGACGTAGAACGCCACAGTGTCGAATACTCGGCCGCCCAGGCCGCCGCGTAAATCCGGGATGCCTGACTCTATATGGGCTCGAACCTTTTCCTCATCGTGCAACGGTATAGCTGCCGGAAGTGTGCCATGGTCAAACCTTGCAATCTCGCAACCGAAGAGCGACGGCAGGATACCGGTGCCGTAGTTGGCACGGATAGAAGGCAATGAGTCGTCTTTCACTAAACACGCTGCATAGACATGCGCAAGTTCGGAGACCAGCATCTTTTCCATGTCGGTTTGAATCTCATCCATGGAATACTGCGGCCAGTCAGGGGCAGGGCAAGCCATAACCATCGGCAAATGTGGAATGGGTCGGTAATTCCGACAGTCCTCCCATAACCGATATGTTCGCTCCAGGTGTTCAGGATCCAGAACGGCTTCAACTTGCTCCAGACACCGGCATGTTTCAGAACGTATATTCATAATGTGTCTCCATAATTAGCTTTTTCGCAATTTGTATTGTGATTCTTGCTGGTAATGATGACATTAATGACATAATTGCTCCTCACATGCTGAAAGCCATACCAACCCCGGGGGTATTCCATTCGCCAAGTAAGACAACGACATCGGTAGCCACCGCCCAATAAGGTTCTTATTGACCCATTGAGAAGCAATGCGAATTCTTCTTTGATTTTGCTTTTCATAATTTTGACTCGACGGTCTGATTACCATTCAGCGATGTATGGACGCTGGAGATACCACCATTGTTCGTGGTCATGCTGATACTGCGTTAGCGGGACACTGTAGTCCTTGCCGATGCCCCAGTCCCGGAATTCGGTGATGCACTTCGTGAATGCGAGCATGTTGTCGTCGGTTGAGGCGGCGAGAAACGCATCAAGGAGTGCACGGAAATTCGCGGGCTTGTCGGGGCAGGCGTCGGTGGCTTCGACCAATCGCTTCTGGCACGGGAACAGCCGCTCGTTGTGCGCCAGGATCAACCGGCAACCAAATAGCACAACCTCGCTGACCATGCGCGTCCGCAGGTAAGGGTCGTTGCGCTTCTGGGCCTCCCACCAAAAGAACCCGCTGCTCAACGCCAGTCCGGCATAGAACGACAGAATCTTGTCCGCCTTCTCGTGTAGCTGATAGACGGGGATTCGAGCGACGAGTGCCTCGATCTCAGGATCATGCGTGAACAGGCAGCGCGCACCGATGAACGAGTTGCGGGTCGGTTCACTCCCGCGCTCCGCGGCGGCGAACAGAAACTCCTTGGCGAAGTACTTGATGTCGGCATAACCGTCTTTATAGTCGCACAAATCGAAAAGGCACTCAGCCAACCGGTTCTCGCGTTGCCGTTGAGCAATTGCTTCATCCGTCAGGATCACAATAACGTCCACATCCGAGTTGTCTTTCTGTACGCCCTTGGCAATCGAGCCGGCCAATAGCAACGCGACCACCTGCGGGTCAGCCTGGAACTTGCCGGTGATCTTCTCGATGGCGCGTTGATGGTGTGGGGCAATCTGATTTGGTTCGTTCATTGGGTCTCCTATAGCCTTATGGCGATCTCCGCCGCCAGACATGATAGATTATACTATAAAATTTTCAAATTTCAATAGCTTTTACCATAAAAATAAGTATTAAATGTGACAATATTTTGTAAATATACAGAATATTCTATAATTCTCACATTCAGTTTTTTCTTTTTAAATAATTCTCCGCATCCTATCGTTCAGTGTCTGACATGTCCTCGCTGTGGACAGCGATGAAATCGTCTAACTCTTTGTGCCATAGTAATGGATCACAGGTCTTCGGCAAAGTTTCTTCGCCGAACAGAAGATCAATCAAGTACCTGGGATGCTTGCCGCCATTGAACATGAACTGTTTCATTTACATCTCCATATTTTCCGTTTCGGTCGACGATAACGGCCCCTGATTTTCCAAGAATGCCGCAGTGGCATGCCGAAGGCGTGCCGGGAATTCGATCCAGGAAGGATCTTCCGGTCCGGAGTTCGTCCGGGCCACACATCCCCAGTAGCCTTCACCCTTCAGGCGGCGCGTGGCATAGTCGACGAGTTCCCAGTAGGCGTCCGACTTCTCTTCCCAGCGCATCTGCAGATGTCCGCACCATGTCGCGCCTTCCCCGACCACCAGTAGTATGTCCGGGAAGAGCGCCTGGCGCGTTTCCAGAGCCATTCGGATGCTGTCGTCAATAGCCTTCTTGTATTCGGCGATCTGGTTGGTGAGGTGTTCGTCCAGAAGAAGCTCCAGAGCGGGCAGCTTCCGCTCATCCAGGTTGTTGTAAAGCCAGACCCGGATCGGCCAGCTATGCTCCACGTACTGGAGGTGTTTACGGCATGAGCGAACCGCCTCGATCGGAATCAGCGGATATCTGAGAAACCTTCCCAGCGCAGGATGTTTTCCTGCATTGGCGAAATCAAATCCGCCTTCATAAACGGGGGCCTCGAACACCTTCCAATACGCGCCCCAACTGTAATACATGTGGTGGTTCCACACGTGCGCGTTCCGAGGAAGAATCTCGCGGTTGACGCCTGAATGGCAGGTGTCGATGGCGAAGAGCAGGTCGGGATGGCGCGCCTTGAGCATGTCCAAAGCCTCCTCGTGCCAGCGGCGGAAATCATGCATCCCCTGAAGCTTTTCGCTGTCGGTCTTCCACAGCTTTTCTAAACCCCAATAGGAAGTCAGGCTGTCGAATTCATTGAAGATTTCGACGAATGCGATCTGCCCCTGCAGTCCGCGCGCCTTGAGCACAGACAGAATACGGTCGGTATCCACAGCGAACCGCATGAAGCGCTTCTCAGGCGGCAGCGCGAAGAACTCCTCCACCAGACCGTCCTCCACGAACCAGAACGTATGCAGATAGAACCAGCTCGATAGTATGACGCGCACATCGTATTTCCTGGCCAGTTCGAAAAGCTCGACAACTTTATCCAGCACATTGCACTGGCATCCGCCTTTCGTGGCCAGGTCGGTTCGCATGTCCAACTGGCGCAGGGTGCTGTAGCCTGGGAATGGCTCATGGAGGCTGATTTGGCCCCGGGGCTCGCCTTTGGTCGTGTGGCAGAGCCCCGCCCCCGAATCGACGCGGATGGTATTGAAGCCGCGTTCCTTGAGCTCCACAAAGCATTGCTCAAGGTCATGAAAATATTCCCCTTTCTTGATGCCGTAGAAGTAGTTCCACAGCCAGAAAGAGATGGTCATCTTTTCCGACAATTGTTCCGGAATAGTGTTCTGAACTAACATAATATGTTTCTCCTTATTGCTTGTGACATTAATTAGGCGTTTGTGTTCTGACGGTATCTTTCTCCGCTAACGCTCACCTTAAGGTACACTGCAAAGCGTCGCCTTCAAGGTGTTGTTCGGCTTCTTCCATGAGTTCAAGTCCCAATGCCTGGCGCTTCTCGGTATCTGCAAACCGGGAATAAGCAAGGGCAATCAGTCCCGCCATTTGACGCATACGCCACCGGTCAAGTTGGATTGGGGGCGATAGGTATCCCCTCATGAAAGAAACGAGTACTTCGGGACTCTCTGATAAACGAGTTGAGTACTCAATGAATCCCAAATCCTGGTATCGGGAACCACGCCCGATGCCTTCAATGTCAATGAATACGATTCTGCCGGCATTGGTATCAATGAACTGGGTAGGTTCCGAGTGGATCAGGGCATCGTTCTGGAAGTGTTGCGCAAGTCCTGGCGCCACACGTGTTGAGCAGTTTGCTCTGGCCAGATTGGTGTTGGCCAGGAGAACAAGCCAGTCCACACCTGTCTGACATGGATGCGAGAAACCGTTTAGATCATGAAGTAAGCGCATAGATGCGCCTGCCTGCTGCGCATTGAGCTTCGTCAGTCCTTCGTTCCCACCGACGAATTCCATGATAATAGTGGCACCATCGACCTTCGAGATGCGTGGGAGGACCGCCGTGCGCCGCGAAAGGTCGATCAATGCCGTCTGCCTATCCATGTCTTGCGATAACGCACAATCAGAGGTGACCTTCTCAACTTGGTCACCTACTAACCTGACTATCGAGCCACTGTAACCCTGTTTCATCTCAGTTTATCCTTTCGTTCAACGTTGCGTTCTCGCGCGGCTGTAAGCCACTATCGATCTTTGCTTTCATTTCTCCGCAACGGACTCGGATTTGACTATCGTGTTGTCGTAGCTTGGTGCAATAGCTTCTCCCGGTTCTACCACGAGGAATCCATCGTGCCAATTGCCATCAATGAGATCTTTGAGCATGACCATTGAACCGTCAATCTTTTCGTACACCCATGATTTTTGCGCGGCTTCTGCTTGCGCCATGCGCTCGAATGTGTCTTCGCACGGCAACCCCATGGCGATAAATGCAAGACGGTCATAATATGCTGTCGGATCGCCCAAGAATGCGAGGATGTAGTCCGCATTTTCCTCTCCGTACTTCTCGACCAGTTTCTTTCGTTCCCAGGTGAGACCCATACGTTCCTGAACGCCGGCTTCTCCCGCTTTCGACGCATCAAATCGCTCATACCAGCCCGTGGTGCGATACCAAGTACCGGGGTATCCATCGAAGCGCTCCTGGTATCGTGAGTGAGAGCCAAGAAAGAGCGCAATGCAGTCATGTACGCGCGGAACGACAAGTCTCGTTGCCTTGCTGAATAGTCCGACAACACCATTGCTGCATAATCCATAGGCGAGACAAATGGCGTCATAGGCATCCCCTTCGGACTCATGTATCTTCTCTTGCAAGCGAGCAACCATGCGTTCGCATCCCAAGTCATGAAGACCGCGAGGAAGAAAGTCGATGTCGCACGTATTCGGGGATTCGGCGACTATGTGGCAGACTTCGCGATAAAACACGTCACAACAGAGTAGTTTGAGTTTCATTTGGTCTTCCATCCTATCCGCTATTCTTGATTCGGCGAACACGTCGACGAATACAGGGACGGGTTATATATTAATTAATTTCTTTGATTTCATAAGTATTCGGTAAACCCCATATATTTACCATAAAATTACAATAATAAGAATATTACTCCTTCCCCCTCACGTGTCAAGCTGTCGACTTCAAAAATCCATCCGATCTCAATATTGTCCGTTTGGCGTTGGTAATAAGGTCATATCATGGTACTCTTATGGCATGGTAAACTATCAATCTTTGCTTTCATTTCTCCGCAACGGACTCGTATTCCTGCTGAAAGTCGACAGAAAACTGCGATGGATCGGCGTTACTTTTCGCTGTACCCAGCCCGACCACGAACTTGGTTACAGACATGCTTTCGATCTTCTGCACCGGTTTACCGAAGTACCACTCGTCGTATTAGGCATCGTGCCTTCGGATCACTAATGCGTCCGAATGCGATTTTTCGGCTTCCGCCACGAGACTCGTCACCAGTATGTTCATGTTCAATTCCTCCCCATTTTCTAAATTGTCGACGGCCTTTTGCCGCAAGGTTGACTGAATGCCTGCCGTATCGTCATGTATCCTGTCGCCGATGATGCCGAAGATATGTTCTGTCATATTTTTACCTTTTCACTGGACAACATCACACATCAGCCACCGAGTGGAAAAAGGTTAGCTGAACGCGATTGTTCAGTATCTATTTTTTCTGTCGATGAAAAACTGCAATTCCATAAGATAACTCTAATGATGGCAAATCCTGAATCAGTTCCTCCCATACCTCTGGAAAATCCATTTGAAACACTGTTTTCATGGTTTCCCAATCCGGTGCGCGGAATACGGTTTCAACTCGGTGCGTCGTGAATCCGTGTGACTCATAGAAGTGTGACTGGTCTACATGGTAGTTTGGATAAAAGACTGTAGGATAGGCCTTTCGTGTAATCCTTCCCCATTCACCCCATTCGGGAATGACGTCGACGATGAAAAAATTTCCACCAGGTCTCAGAATCCGCATCACCTCGGTAAGCCCTGAAAGACAAGCGGAAGTGCCGAAAAAATAAGCAAAGCGCGCATAAACCATATCAGCATAGTCGCTGCAAAGTGGAATACTCTCCGCACCGGATGCGAGTAAACTAATCTTCCTATCGGGAAACCCTCTAAGTCGGTCAAACATCTGCTGGCGAAGGCGTGGGTCTGGCTCGATTCCGATAACGTGGGCTCCTTCTTCAGCAAAGCGAACTGAGTGAAACCCGGAACCAGCTCCAATATCAACGATAATCTTCCCACGCCAAGGAGCAATACCATTAATGATTCCTTCGACTTTACGTTCTGGATCAGTGCATTGATTGAGTAGTTCGTATGCTGCCACATTAACCGCTCCTGGATAAGGATATGTGACTTCGCTCATTTTTTGTTCTCCTATGTCTAAATTGCTGGGTGTGGGGTTCGACGACCGCGTAGCGGGCAGTGAATACCCGTCATCCTGCTGTTCGCCGCCCCAGTCTCTCTTCAACATTGCATACATGGCGTGGTCGACAAAGTGATCATACAACCACTCTGCATCTCGAATGATCCCTTCCATCTGGAAGCCAAGGCGTTCAGGTATGGCTCTACTTCTGCGGTTGCCGACGGCGGCAGGAATCTGGACTCGGTTGAGTCCGTATACGGCAAAGGCATGGGAGATAAGAAACCGGCAACACTTTGTCATGATTCCGTGGCCGACAGCCTCACGTGCCAACCAATATCCAATTTCGACGGATTTGTTGTACCACCGGATAGGATGGTACCCCGCAACGCCGACGATGCGTCCACGAAACTCGACAGCACATGTGAATCCTTGGTTGGCTGCCTCCTGGCGCAAGGTTGACTGAATGAAAGCGAGGCTATCCTTGGATGTAGTATTGGCATCCAACCACGGCAGCCATTCGCGTAGATGCACACGGTTTTCATCCACGACCCGGAAAAGAGTCTTCGCATCGTCCTCGCAAAAAGTTCTTAGTCTCAACTCATCGTCTATTTGTGTTTCAAACATTATTATCCCCCACGTGTTGTTCAATTGCTTGGCTTGCCCCCGGCACCCGCGCCGGTCCGGTTTCAACCCGCACAACCGAATGACTTGGTTCTGCCGGCAGACAAGCCGCTTGCGTCAGCGCGGCGGCAGGATTGAGGGGACGGTAGAATCGCTTCCGAAGCTCAGGTTCCCGTAGCAGGATCGCGGCGAGAAAGCGAAAGTTGTCGGCCAGGTAGCCATCTGCGCCGCTGGGATTGCCGTCCCAGGTCGTCCATTCCGTACCCCGTGGTGATTCTCCCCATACACCGTTTTGAAAGAGACCCAGTTGTTGCCGCTCCAGCATCGCACGCAGAATCTGGTCGGCGAATTCGGGTTCGCCGGCAACGTAGTGGGCGGCCAGAAAATGCAGCGTGTGGCCAGCGTGGATGCCGCCATTCATATACTGCCCAAATGTGTCCGAACCGTCTTCCCGCCCAGGTACGCCACATGAACCAGCTGGGATTCCTTGCAGATAGTCCTGCTTTATGATCGGCACAAGCGCGGCTGGGACACCAAGATCAAAACGTGTGAACCCAACCTTCTTCATCTTTTTCTGCAGCCGGCCCAGGATCTCCCGTCCTTTCTCCGGCGTCACCATACCGTACTCGATCGCCATGGCGTTAATCAAGGGAGAGGCCGGGTCATGCAACTGACCATCCGCACTCCGCCACCAGCCGAACCAGCCATTCGCCTCACTCCATAATGAACGCGTGAACGCCACATTCAGACGCTCAGCCGCCTCGCGATAGCGACCCGCCGCCTCCGCGCGGCCGACTTTTATTTCAAGATCGGCGAGGCAGAGCCAGGCACGATAGATCAAGGCATTGCAGTAGCCGTCTTTATGACCGCTGTTCAGCGCATCCCACCACGAGCATCCCCGGCGGGGATCGGACAAGGTTCCGCGGTTGCCGCTCTGCACGGCCTCGATCAGGCCGTCGCCATCCACATCCCGTCTGATGAGGAAATCCGCGATGGTTTCCAGTTGCGTGATGACCTGCGCAAGCCACTTCCGGTCATCGGTAGTTTCGACATAGTCCCAGGCGGCGATGATGATGGAGGGTTGTGAATCAAGAAAGTCCGAATAGGCTCCCACCGCGTTGGGCATCCAATAGCTGACGAGTGAGCCATCCGCACCCAGGCGCACCTTGAGTGTCTGATCGAGGGTTCGGCGCAACAGGTCCGCTGCCGAAATCCCGGCTGATAACTCAGGAATCCAAAACACATGGTCGGCATACATCCACGTGGAACAGGTGGCGTTGCCGCTGATCACTTCGTTACCCAGCATCCCCGGTGCATGCAGGTCGCGCACTTTGAGCTGCTTTCCTTGGATAGTCCATTCTTCGTTAAGGTTGTCGGAGAGAGGAGCGAGAGCACCGAACCAACCGCGTCTGGCCAGTCGCCACATGGCATCGTCCGAAACGTCGGCAGGCTTGGGCAGATAAGCCGGGGTGAAATCAAGCCGCAGGTCTTGACCGTCGCGGGGTTGTGGCAGTTCTAGAATGAGGTCGACCGCGCGACGCGGATAGTCTCCTTCGAGCCGGGCCGTCAGCGTCTTTTCGGGCTGGCTGGAAACAAGGAGCTGGCCGAAGTCCGGCGCGTTGATCAGCAGGGGTGAACACACCTTTCCGTCGGCCTGCCACACCGTCGGGAGGATTGTAGTGGCGGTTACGCGTGCGTTGAACGGGAAGATCAGCTCCAGGCCGGTGATGTGGCGCAACCCGACACCCACGCCGCCGAACTGCATGCTGAGCCTTCCGCCCGCCGCCAGAATCCGCCAGTTGATCTCGGTCCCTGGCGCCACCTCAACCCAATAGGTGCGTTCGCCTCGGGCATCCGTTTCCACGCGCGTCGGCAGGTCAATGCCGTTGCGCCATCGGTCCGCGATACGGATGTGCAATTCCACCATCGCCCCGGGACGCAACAGGTTGATTTTCTCGCGGCCGGTGCCTTCGGTATCCCAACTGAGCGCCGTGACCTCGGCGCGCGCCGGTCCGGTTTCAATCCGCACGGCCGGTTCACCTGTCTTCATTGCGGTCCTCCCGGCAGGGCCGTGAAGGCGTCGCGAATAATCTTTACTCCCGCGTCATAGGAACGGTGCGGTCGGAAATCCGGCGGCGTGCCCCAGGCATAGCCGAACAGGTCACAGCCGCGCTCGACCCACTTGCGCCAGCTCTGCGGGTCGCAGTGGTCGCCGTCAAGTCGGCCAATCACCGTGGTCATCACCCGCTGCTCAGGTCGGCGCACGCTCAGCAGCCACTCCACCACGCTGTCGTCCGAGCTTTCGGCGAACAGACCGTCGCTCTCGCGGAGCATCGGATGGTCAACCCATATGGCTTCCGCCGCGCCCCAATAGGGTACATTAAAGATGATCTTTGTTTTCGGACTGGCCCGTTTCACGGTCTCCTGCAACCGCCGGAACTGCCACGACAGCACCTCTCTCTTGTAGCGCAGGTTCTCTTCGGGGGTGATTTCCTCGACCTTTTCGGGCATGGGCCGGCCAATGATTTCCGCGAACGGTTCCTTGACGAACCAGGCGGGCTGCACCTGGAACTCGTCGGTCTTCAGGTGACCGTAGACAAACCAGTCGAACAGCAGCCAGTCCACTGGGTAGGAGGTCAGGAACTCGGCGATCCGCTCGCAGAGCAGATCCGTCCACGGGCTTTCCGGCGCCAGAAAGCCGTACGGCGAGAACTGTCTGCTGGTCGGCACAGTCCAGCCATCGCGCAGATTGCTAATGATCAGGTCCGCGCCGACGCAGAAGTAGGACCAGGTCGGCATCCTGACTTGGCGCGCCAGCTCGAACAGCGTGGGAAAGAGCTCGCACCCCGGACCGGGAGCGACCGGTCCCAGCCGGGTCGGATAGAACGCGAAGCCGCCGAAGGTGTAGGCCTGGCAGAACATCACGTTATTACCGAGCTCGCAATGCCAGTCGAAATATTCCCGCGGGTTGACGAATGCCCAGTCCTGCGGCGCCGCAGGCGGGCAGTGCCGGAACGTCTTGTCCTGCAGGGTCCAGTTCAGGTCACAGCAAAACAGTTTGATTGGCGTGAAGCCCATGCTAAATTTCCTCCAAAATGACGAGATCGTGATGACCGCAACCAATGTCCATTATTTCAATTGGCTGTTGGCCGCAACACATAGGCACGGTTGGCCTCAAGAGCTTCCACCGGTGCTCCGGAGAGGTCGGGGTCGTATATGGACATTGGACTTTTATTTCGTCCCTGAAACTATTTCTGTCGATATGTGGTACCACCCACCTTCTATATTGTGCCTGATTGATCGCGCCATGAACAAAACCTACCAAACCCATGCTAAAGCACAACGACTTGTGTCTATTGTCCATATACGACCCCGTTCGCCTTCGGATATTCATTCCTTGTGGTTGAACCGCTGATGTAATGAGCTTGAAAGTCCAACCGGACATCCGCAGCCAACCGGCAGGCGATAGTCAACTCAAAGGGGTTAGCGACCGCCGATGCGGGCACGCCAATCCTCCAAGCCTGCCAGGTAGCCGGGTAGGTCTTGTCTGGCAACACTGCTGCTATACTTGTGTCGGTTCCGTTCATTGTCAGGCTGGCCTTGAAATAGGAACCAATGCTGCCAGTCGGAACCGCTTTGCCATTGCGCGAGGCGACCGCGCAAACCACCAGTGTGCCGCCTGATTGTGAGACGGGCGCGTTGCCGGACACCGCGAAGCCGCGCCAAGCGTCGGTGGACTCCTTGATGGCGTCATACACCCCGGCTGTGGCCACGGTCTTATCCTCCTTGCCGATGTTGGCGGAGGTATTCCTCGCCATGATAGCAACGGCGACCGTCGGCTCTGCGAACGCAGCGACTGCTGGCGCATTGGGGAATGCGATCTCCGAGGAGGGCGCCTGCCCTGCAGGCACCAGTTCATACAGCGCGACCTGGAACGGCCGCAGGCAATCGGTCGTCCCTGACAACCGCGCCGGTTCGGGATAATGGCGGAACACGGTAAATCCCGCCGCCAGGTCGATGCCAAACACGGCAGGCTTGTCGAAGGCGAGTGGGTAGTCGCGCCAGGCAAAGTTATTGACCGCCACGAACGCGCGGCGTCCGTCCGAGCAGACCTGCGCGTAGGGTTCATTTTTCCACGGGTCGCCGAGGATCGTGCGCGAATGGCGGAAACATTCCGGGCGCAGCCGCAGCAGGCGCATGAAATGCGCCATGTCCCGCATTTCCGCCTCGGTCAGCGCGTCCTCGCCCATCCAGGGCTGGAAGAGCAGGTTGCCGCGGCAAAGGTCCATCACGACGCCTTCCTGCCAGCGTTCCTTGCCGATCGAGCTGTTCCATGGCCAGCGCGAGAGCCAAACACCGAGCGAATCCTTACCGAGCTTGGGCACGTCGTCGGAAAAGGCGGTGCCTTGGTCGAGCGTGAGCGCCACGCCATCGCGGACATAAAGCGATGGTGTCGGCGAGGGCGAGGCCGCCTCCATCATCAACCCGCATTCGAAGAGCATGTCGCCGTGCAGCAGCCACCAGGGCGAGCGGTACCCCCAGTAAAGCATGAGGAAGACGTCCGGCGACGCCTCGTCCATGGCTTCGAGAAAACCGATGACGCTGTTGTAGATCGCCTCGGTGGAATACACACCCGGCCAGTGGCCGTGGCGCTGGCTGTGGCAGACCGAAATCAGGTTGTCGAACTTGAGCATCCGCGCCCCTTCCTGGCGGATGTGATGCCGAAAGGCATTTTTGAAAATCGTTCGGATTGGTTCCGCGGCGCGGCAGATGACCGTTTGCGCCCAGTCTTTCGAAAGATCGGTGGGAATATTGTAGGAGGGCTCGCCGGCCAGGCAGCCGAGTGCGAGCGGGTTGCGCCCGATATGCCACTTCGCAAACACCGAGCTGTCAATCCACAAACCGTGACGCGGGCCGGTCTCGGTGAGCGCCCGCTTCGCCCGGTCAAAGCCATCCGGAAAATGCCGGTTGAACCGCACGAGGTCCGCAGCCGGATCCTGCCAGAAATCGACGGACACCAAATCGAAGGATTCGCCCGTCTTGTCGTGGAACTTGCGCAGGCGTTCCGCATGCTCCAGGCAGATCGCTTCCGTGAGCTGGTCATCCAGGAATTGGTCTATTTTCGTCGGAGGAACCGGCCACCCGCCGAACATATCCATCACTGAGTAGGCCCGGTCATGGCCCCGGCGCACGCGGCGCATGCGCGGCGTGAGGTGCGCCAGAAAGGCATCCCTCGCCCGCCCGGCTTCCGCGACCCCGAGCACGGCATTCATGCACGCGAAGCTCGCTTCCGGCTCGATGGAGACGCCGGGAAACTGCCGCAGCCGCACCCGCCCAGCCTCGCCCATCGCCCAGCCGGCCGGATGGTCGAGTGTGAAGAAACTGGCCCCGTCGGCATAGACCGGGAAACCCATGTTGCCCTCGGTCACTTCCACGCCAGTGCGGTAATCGCCGAGGCCAAGATTCATGACCCGCACCGCCTGCGCGCCGGTGTTGGTGAGCGTCACCGATTTGACCAGCGTGCGCCCCGAGTCTTCCGAGCGGTAGAGAATTTCGGCGCGCAGCGATTCTTCCCGGGCCGCAAGGACAACCCGCAGCTCCTCCTGCCCGCCCGCGTGCGACTCGACCTCAAAACTGAGCTTGCGCACCGGGTTTTCTCCCGCCTCGATGTGCTGGAAATACGGCGGCTGAATGATAAACGGATACGGCCAGGTGTGTGCGCCGGAGGGATCCACTGCGTCGAGCCGGGCGTTCCGATTGATCGAGCCGCCGAGTTGCAGCGCGAGGATATTCACCTGCCCGAAGCGCAACTTGGCATAAGCGGGGTGCTCGGGACGCAACACATACGTTCCCGGCTCGAACCAGGCCCCTGAGGGTTTGCGTTCTCCAATCAACTCGCCATTAAAAAAGACCCGCGTGTGCCGGAAGTCGCCCACCCCAAAGCCGCCCAGCGTCAACGTCAGCGGCTCGCCTTCCACGGCCTCCGGCAGAAACACCCGCGTCCGCGCCCAGGCCCAGTGGGAGTCCGCAACAACAAGAGGACACAGCCCGGTGCAGCGTTGCCATCGCGCGGCGTCCTGCATGCTTTCGTCGATGTCCGGGTATTCGGGCCGGTGATAGCCCGCCAGGAAACCGCTCTCCTCATCCGCCCCGACCGCCGCCTTGTCCGTGCGCTGAAAATGCCAGCCCTCGATCCAGATGCGCTCTTTGGCCTGGTCGAGGACGACGCCCAACTCCGCTCCGCCGCCCAAGGCAAGCGTTTCCCCGCTCAGCTTGTTTTGCCAGCTTATGGCTTTCAGTCCTTGACTTGCGTCCATCTCGAAGGCGAAGGCCGCCGTCGTGATGCCGATGACTTTATTCTTTTGTCGAGTTAACATATGTTTCTCCGATTCAGGTTTATGGTAATTAGGGGACATGGTAATTAGGGGACAGACTACTCAATTCATGTTTATTCATTATTTTCTTTCTTTAATTTTGATTTTCTGCTTCTTGATCGTCATTGATATATTTATCATGCGTTCACCTTTTCACTGGACAACGTGCTGTTGAATGATAACAATTTTGAGTCTGTCTCGACAATCCGCAGGCTGTGTGCCGGCTGGTTCTCGCACACGAACATCCCATCGCACAGTCGCACTGGTGGAGTCTCGGGAAAGGAACCCAGCACGCAAACTGTTTCAGGCAGTCCTACTGCTGCCAGGGGGACGCGGAGGGTCCGCGGTTCGTCAGTCCAGTTATACAACGCGACGCGGTGCGTGCCGTCGGCAGCGGTCACGCGTAACGCTTCGACCACCCCGCCGGCGGTGTAGACGCCTTGCTGGCTTTCCGGCAGATGGGGGCCGACGGAGTTCCAGAAATGCCCGACGCGGTGCGCCGCTTCCTCGTCCCACTGGCCGGCAAAGTCGGAGGTGAGAAACACGCCGCCGATGAGGCCGATGGTGCCGGTGAGCACCCAGCTTTCCTCAAGCGAGAGGCTGGAGTTCGCGGACCGCATGTAGAAAACGTCCGGATCGCCGTTCCACCACAGACCATTTGTACATAGTCGCGGGAGAAACTCCATCAGGTTGCGCCCGAGTGTCGACCAGTCGCCGCCAATGTCCCCGCCGAGGCGCGCGGTGTCGGCATAACCGAGGGCGTAACGACCCATCTCGCCGATACAGGCGCAGATGATAGTATCCGGCCCGGCGGCTTCGCGGAACAGACGGTACATTTCTCGCAACGTCTCCATGCTGGTACGCGACCGGTTCGCCGCCTGTCTTGCGGTGCTGAGGCCGTAGGTGAAATCCAGTTTCAGATAACGCCAACCTGCTTGCACTGCTTCGCGTATGATTTCAACCATGAACGCCTGCGCGCCGGGATGATCAGGATCGAGATAGTAAGTTGGCGAAGTGGTGTCGCCCCAACGCCAGCCTTCGCCATCGCACCAGCCCCAGTTGCTGAACGAGACCGCCGGCTGGCCATCGGACAATCGTTGGAGCCATTCCGGATGCTCCTTCACAATCGGATGCCGGTGAAATACCGTGGTCGGTGCCAGCCATAAGCCGGGAATCGAGCCGCTGGCGGCGATCTCTTTCGGCAAATCCGTCCATGTATCGCGGAACAACTCGTTGGGTTGCCAGTCGCCCGGCATTATCTGAAAACCGTCGTCTATCTGGATCAACCTACCGCCAGGCGGAATCGGCCAGGAAGCGAACTCGCGCGCGGCCTGCTGCACGTGCTCCGGTCGCACTCCGCTATAGTGCTGGTACCAGGAGCACCAACCGACCAGCGGTGCCCGAACCGGTCGCGTACCGAGTTCAAGTGCGCACTGCTCCGCCCATTGACGCAGTCCTACCTGCCAGTCACCCCAAATAAAACTCGCCCGTTCCAGTGTCCGGTTCTCACCGGGGTTGACCAGAATGTTGTCAAGCCGGACGCCGATATAGAAGTCCCGTTCACCGACGGTACGCAATCCTATTTCCCCAAAGGCAGTGCCAGGTCCGGTGAACCCAACCACCAATCCGGGGGCATTCCAGGCACCGAGCAAGACAGCGACATCGGTGGCCACCGCCCAATCGGCTTCATCATGAATCGGGTCGGATAGTCGCGGCCAGGCAACATGAAATCCTGCCCAAGTCTTCTCCAGTCGCTCCCGATGCGAGGCAACCGGTTCCCCTCGGCGAAATAGTCGGTTTTCTGTCAAAGCCAGCAGGTTGTCGTCCTGCGCCAGAGTGCCCTGCATATAGTGGAAACGAGCCAACTCGATCGGCCGATCCGCATCACTGCAAAGATCACCCGAGAGTGTCAAGGCACCGTCGGAGCCTTGAACGGCCGCCATCGTCGCCGACACCGGCCCCAGGCGCAGGGTAAAGGTCAAGCTGCCAGGTTCGTTGGTGTCCACGCTCAGCACGGTTGCCGTGTCCCATCGCCAATCCGTTTCGCTGGCATACCGCCAGGCGAGTGTTGGTAAACCACCACGCAAGAGCGTGTGACTATCAACATCAATACCGATACTCTGCCCGGACCATCGCAAATTCAATTCTTTGGTTAGCTCACTCATTCCTACTCCTTGATCGTCACGGTCGCCGCATTGAAATCAGAGACTGTATATGTTATGAAATCCGGAATCAACGTGAGAACAACTTTCTTATCGACGGTCTGCTCTTTATCCTCCACCGGTATAATGGTGAGTGTCACGCTGTCTTTACCATCCGGGATGGTGAGCGTACCGGTCAGCGTTTCCTGAATGTCCTCTTTACTCGCCGTGCTGCCGGTGAGGAATTCCACCTCGGCAAGGCCGACATAACTACCATTCGCATAGGCTCCTTCGAACGATGTGCCCTTGCCGAACTCGCGGGCATAGTTCGATTTCACCCGGAACATGATGCGGCGCGCCTTCACGCCGCCCAGGTTAATATTCTCGAACTCGCTGACTTTGGCACTATCGACAGTGCGCTTGAAGGTGCGCACCCCCAGTGAGACAAAATCCGACATGCCGGTCGCCGCCAGCACTTCTACTTCTCTTATACCGCGGAACGTGTGCCCGGGGTTAACGTAGTTGGCCACGCGCATCCGACCCACAGTGGTAACCTTGTCGAAGGTGAAAATGATCCAGGGATCATCGATTTGCTCACTTTCCCGTTCGGCATTCCCCGTGTTGCAAAAAGCGGTTTGCAGATTTCCGTCAATCATATTGGTCGGCGAGGAACGGGACACATCGCTGCAACTGACGGCGGCGATGGGCACGGGCACGGTGCTGGTGACGTAGCGCACCACTAAATCGCCTTTCGTTCCGTTTCGCTTCAGGGTGAATACGCCAGGCTTTTGCCCGGTCGCGGTCGGCGTGGTCGCCGTGATGCTCACCTCATCGCCCGTATCGTTGTCCGCCACCGCTACGTCGGCACTGCCGGGTGTGCCCACCGTGTAGTTCGTGCCCGCCAGCAGGCGAAGCTGCAAATTGGCCGGGCCTTGGATGCGTTTGTCATCGAGGGTTTGGACCGGAAACGAGGTACTGGCTTGCCCGTCCGGAATGACGACGGCGCCGGGGAGCTGCTGGATCCGGTCACGCCCCACGCCGACTGCATCGAATTCTACCTCGGCCAGACCAACGACACTGTTGTTCGCCCAAGTGCCATCAAAGCTGGTACCTTTGCCGAACTCCTTCGCATAATTCGATTTAATGCTCAGCCGCACGGCTTTCGCCGCAACGCCATCCAGCGGGAACGATTCAAAGACGCTTTCTTTCGTCCGAGATGCCGGGCTAAGTTTCCTCACCCCCAAAGGCGTAAACATCGTGCCGTCGATGGAGACTTCGATGAGCACATCTTGGACAGCGCGTTGCGATTCTCCGGCGCTGAAATAATTCGCCACACGAACCGTCTGAAGTTTGTATACCTGGTCAAAGGTAAAGGCAATCCACGGGGCGTCGTCCTTCCCTTCGTTCTGCGAGTTGCCGGCGTTCATCCAGATGGTGTTCAGCCTGCCATCAATGGCGTTGGGGGCAGGTCCCCAACCGTTGGAGGCACTGGAAACATTCACACCTGTGATGGTCACCCTCGGCAAGCCGTCAGCATAGTTGACCGTCAGCGCGCCAACGGTGTCCACCCGTGTGACGGTGCAGGTTACGGCTTCCCCCTCGGTAATGGCCGTCTTATCAACCTGCAACGTAACCGGACCGCCGAACGCGGCAAGGGTGGTTGCCAGACTGAGTATCAGTATCAAAATTCGCTTCATTTCGCGCCTCCTGTTGTCGCTGGAATTTCCCAGGTGAATTCACCCTGGCCGGGGCGCACCAGGGTATCAAGATTGTCGATGCGATAGCGGATAGATTTGCCCCAGTAGACTTCCTCCGCGTAGGCGTAGTGAACTCCGGTTTTCGGATGGGTGAAGGCGGTCAACGCAAAGCCATGGTCCATCCATCCGCCGTTACTGCCGCTCGGGCCGCCCATGTTGCAGACGGTCACCAGCAGCCCATCGGTCGTATACATGCGAATCCAGTGCAAACCGCCGGTCGCGTTTCCCCCCGAGTGTCCGGTATAGAAATACTGGCCATCGCTGTCGGTGGCAATCACCACCGCCTGGTGGCCATCGAGAACCGGGAAAGCGCTTACCCGCTTGCCATCCGCAGTGTAGCGTTCAACCACCGACCCACCCATCCAGAAACCAAATCCCGGTGCGGTATGGTAGGCGGAACTGCCCACCCGATAAATATCGCCGTTCTTCGGATCAATGCGCATGTTGCGCGGATCCATTCCCCACTTTGAGGCATCTTTCGCAATGACCGTCTGCTTGTGTGTCCAGTCGTAGCACGGATTGCCTTTTTCGTCGATGCCGTCTAACGGCAGTTTCACTGTTGCTCCACCCCAGTTGGCGATCCAGAAGTTCCCCGTACCATCAACCCATACTCCGGGCGCGTAGGTGGCATAGTTGTTGTCCCCGGGTGTCTTCACGGTTTCATCGTCCTGCTGCTTGCCGTCTCCATTGGTGTCGATCCAGATATAAAGGCCGGCGTCGGCGCCGATGACGGCGCAGGGGCGCATGGCATCGTCTTTCACATCGTATACAGCGATCTTTTTGCCGTTGTTGATGGAGAATATATATTGGCGATTACCGAGCTTGCGCCGCACGCCATTATAAGTTCCACACCAGTTGTTAAGAACTTTCCACTTGCCGTATTCAGGACCCGGTTGATAATTCACTTCATATTCCATGTTATGACTAAGCACCAGATCATGAGCGGCCTGCGCATCAACCAACGGAGCCATAACCATCTCACTGTAACGCTGACACAGCAGTTTGCCCTCCGAGGTGAAGGTCAGCACGCGGTGACCGCCGATATCAGCCACCGTGATGCGGCCCTGGGCATCCACCGCCAGACTTGCCCGCCCGGTCAACGGCCAATAAAGTGCCGTGTCGCTCACCTGTCCCGGTTTTGCCGCCGAGAAAAGTGCGTTCACTTGTTTCAATGTCGCCAGTTCGTATTCGAGGACACGACCTGTCGCCACTTCGCCAATATACAGGTGTTGTTGGGGCCCGCCGAAGGTGAGCGCACCGGGCTTCTTCAGGCCAGTAATTTCCCGGCCCTTTGTGCCATCTGGAGCATATTCGGTGACGCGGTCGCCGCTGTTGGCCACCCAGCCGTATCCCCGCGCGTCGACGGTAGCGGCCAGCGGCGCGGTGATGGCGATGGTCTTAGTCACGTCACCGGTCAACTTGTCATGCAACTCGACGCGGTCCTTGCCGCACACCCAGATGGCGTCCTTGCCGACACCCAATGCCATGACACCATCTTTCATTTCAATCGTGCCATGCAGCGTGCCGGTCCAGTAGCGCATCAGGAATTTCTCCTTCGTGTAGCGTCGAACTTTATTCTCCGCCAGTTGATAGACATACTTATCATCTACCGCGATGCCGGAGCCGCCTTGAGCCCCGCGGTACCGGAGTCCTTTGCCGTCCGACGACCAGACGCGCAGTTCCTGATGCGCCTCTTCCCAGCCGGAGGTTTCATAAACATTGCCGTCACTGTCCACCGCCACCGCCTCCACATTGGCACCATGTTCGCTCAACTCGCCGTAAGGCGGATTTGCCATCTCGCCGATCCAGCCGTCGTCCACGCCTTTCGCCCGGCTGGCGAGTGATTTCCACAGGTATTTACCCGCCGGTGCCGGTTTGCCGGCATCGTCTTTGCCGTCCCATACGAGTTTGACCACTGCGTCCTTGGTTTGCGGGGCCGCTGACAAAAGTGTCCGCACAATCTGGCCACCCGGCTCATATATGGCGGCGCTCAGGTTGCCGTCCAGCGGCATCGTCACCGTACCGATCTCGGTCTCCGCCGCCCACGCTGGAAGCGTCAGAGCCATCAGTCCTGTTATTATCAGTCGTTGCACAGTCTTCTTCGTCATTGTTGGCCTCCGAACACATTCCGCACGGCGCGCAGGTAACCGTAACCCCAGCGCATATCCGGCAGCAAGTAGCTGCCTTCGGTCCATTCGTTCCAACTATTGATGGTGACCAGCGGCGCCTGCTGCGGGCGCGCATCAAGCCAGGCCTTGGCCTTCCACAGGCAGGCTTCGAAGGCGTCCGGCGTGGCGTTGATGACCACGCTTTCCTGGCCGGCGGAGGGATTGCGGTGGGTGTTGTCCCAGCCGATCGAAACGTGTGGGTAGTAGATCCCGTGGATTGCCTCGTAGTCGGGCCAATGACGGATTGCCTGATTGGCCCACACCACATAGTCGCCGGTGAAGCCGGCGTCGTCGACATACTGGTAGGCGGTGGCGCTATCGAATCCGATGGCGCCGGTGGCGGCCCACAAGCGAGCAATGGCCTGGATATCGAGGCCAAGAAGACCACGTTCCACACAACGCCGGCGCATCCAGGCAAAGGCTTCCACCGTCGGTTCGACGCCACCGAGCCCGGCGATCAGATTGGTATTATCGAAGATCGAGAAGACCGGCATGTCCGCGATGCGGTAGTAGCAATCCAGGTGAAGGTACTTCTCGATGATGCGATCGAACATAGATTCAAGCACCGTCCGCGAGACCCTGCCCTGCCACTGGACTTGGTCCGAGTGGGTATCCACATGCATGTTCCAGAGGTTGTCGACATCGTGGTTGGCCCACATCAGGTAGAACTTGCAGTCCGTCCCTTCGAGCGCAGGAATGAGCCCTTCGTTGAGTTGTCGCTCGAAGCACGGCGCATTTTCGTACCAATACCAGTCCACGATGAACACGTTGATGCCGTGGGCCATAGCCAGTTCGACATGCTGGCGCATGACCGCCGGGTCGGCTTCGTCCTGGCAGCCCAGCAGGGGGATGCGAGGCATGTCATGGCCTGGGAAACGCGGCGTACCGCGGCGTACCGTGTACCATTCGCCGTCCTTCTCCGGCCAGAAATGCTCCACCCGCGGCTCATAGTGATAGGAGGGCCAAATATAGGCCGCCACGTCGTAATTTCTGTTCATGCTCGTTACCTTTCTTTCAGTCGTTACCATTAAACATAGGAAGATATTGCCCCTTCGGACTTACACTTTGCACGGTGTTACCGAGCCACTCGACGGTGACCGGTTGCTTCCGGCTCGGTACGCTCTGCGCCCGGAAGACCTGCGTGAAGTGGGGGACAGGCCACCGCAAGGTCAATCGCTCCCCAGGCTTCACCGCCTCGCAGACGGCGTAGGCGTTGGCGGGACCGCCCCATTTGGTATCAATGCGCTCATTGCCGCGCAATAACGTTACATCAGTGTGGTCAGCCCAAGATGGCGGACGCAGGAAGTAGTCTCCTGCTTGTTTAGTCTCGATCAGGAATCCCCCGTCTGCGGGTCGGAAGGCGGTCACTGTGGCCGCCGGATGTTCGCGCGAGAATGGTAAATTAATGAATATGCCTTCCGGTCGTTCCTCGACAATTCCTTGCCATGCTTCCCATAATCCGCGCATACCTTCCGGTGGGCAGCATCCCATCATCTGGATGCCATTTGCATACATGCCAGGGGCACCGAGTGTAGGCCCGGGGAAACCGACCCAATCATCAAAAGCCGCCTGTGACACAAACCCGCCTTCTATCCTACACAATTCCGCCAACGCGTTATCAACATCGGCCGCCGGTTTATCCTGATGGATTTGACGAAATAGCGCCACAAAAGCGGGGGTGAGGAAAAATTGCGAACGCTGCAATTCATTACGCACGATTCGTTCAATATGATCCCAGAATTCAGGACGGCCGGCGCGCGCGAGATTGGTGGCAATGCTTGTCATGTCCCCCACCACGCAAATCTCCGTGCGATAGTCATGTTGTGGAATATATTCTGGATACCATCCATAATCGGTTCCCTGGCTCAGGACAAAGCGGAAAGCGCGTTCCGCCCAGTCAAGAAAACGCTGGTCTCCGGTAACCTGTCCCAGGTGCGCAACTCCCCATATTTCATGAGTGTGCAGATGGACATGTTTGCTGAAGGTTCCGGTCTCTGAATCAATCCGATGTTCCCCCATATCCGGTTGTACAGCCGCCAGATGTCCTTCGGCAAATGCCTTTGCTAAATCGAGGGCATCAGTATCGCCGGTGCATTCCCAGTAACGAACAAGTGGTTCGGTGATAAAAGGATATCCGTGTGATAATTCGCCACCCCAACCCTGGTTTGTACCGGCGTCGCTCAGGTGCAGCCATTCGCCGTTCCGCCAGGGGGCGGCACCGTGCGGGAGAAACGCCCGTCCCTGGTCGTCATGGTTCGCGAGTTCCGACAGCGCCAGAAAGATGGCGCGGCAGTCTTCCTTCAGCGCCGCCTCCTGTGTCCGTTGGTACTCTTCGGAAAGGCTGACCAGCAGCTTTCCACTTGCCCAGGTGAATGCCCATTCGTGCTTCAACGCCTCGATGGCACTGGGAGACTGCAATGTTCCGACCCACGCCGCGGGATTCATCCACACCAGTCCGTCGGCATGACGATAGTTCCGTATCCGCCCCCGCACGCCGTGTTCAACCTCCTCCACCTGCGTATCGCCAGCCATTTCCCGCATGTGCGCGTATTGCCAGTCCATACGACAGTCAGTGTCACCCAGCGCAATCGGGTCGAAGCCATATTTGTTCGACGGCAACAACGGCACATGGACGGGAATACCCAGTGGACCAAGTGAAAATTTACATTCGTAATTCCGTGTAGGTTCCGGATTGCCGCGCAGGTAATTCAAAGCCGCTGCGGCCATTTCAGATAGTTTCAAGTCGTCGGCAACCGGTACCGTGTCTGACGAATTAATATTAAAGTCGCGGATTTCACCGCGAAAATGGTTGTTTAGTGTGTTTTTCATGGATATCATACATCCTTTTCGGAGTATAGGTTTTGATTATGCAGATACGCTTTTGTGATTAAAGAATTATTTCGCATCTGCGCTATATATTTAATGAACTTTAAACTTTTTCTTACTTATTAAAGAATGGGTTGCTTAAGTCTTTACTGCGTTGTTGCGAACGGACCGGAAATCTGCAGGCCATTTAAAATGGCTATCCCTCCCGCAGGATGCCCGAGTGTTCCGGTGATGGTGCCGTCACTGCCCGCGGGGATGCCGGTGAAGGCGACATAGTTGTCGCCTTGCCGGAAGCCGGTGCCCCCGGTAGAAACAGCGGATTTTGTCACACCGTTGATGGTAACTGTCGACGATTGGCCGTTATAGCCCCCCGCCTGGCAGTAAAAATAGAGATTGTAGCCGTATCCGGACGCCAGTCCGTTAAGAGTGAAGGAGATGGTGGTCGCTGCGGGTTCGGTTGAGTTGATAAAGAGATAATTTTGCCAGAGCGCATTCCCCCAGGTTCCTTCAGAAGCGCGAATACAATCCGCGCGAAAAGTGGATGAACCACCGTTGGCATTTTCCGTGGCACTGAAACCTACCGTAGATACGCGTTTGCCATCCGCCATTTTCATGTTCGTCTTGGATATATTGCTGACTTTGCTATCGTTGGCCGAGATGTAGTTCCAGAAATCTCCGGTATTTCCCAGCACCGCCGCTCCGTTATTGGGATTTGATGTCGGCGCCGTATCGCCGTCCGATGTATTATAGCCCATTAAATTTAAATTGATCAGGTCTTTCGGCATCAAATCAATGGAAAATGTCCCGGCCAGTTGAAAACCATTGAAGATCGCATAATTGCTGCCTCCCGGCGCCAGCGTCCCGGAAATCGGCGCGGTCAGCCCGGAAAAACGCAGGTAATTGGTGTTCTCTACATAACTGCCTGACCATCCGCTTGGGAGTGTTTTCGATGTACCGGCAATTGTCACTTTCGTGGAGTTCCCTGTCCATTTCGCGGGAGTTCCATAGAAATACATATCGTAGGTATTGTTTGATACCAGGCCATCGATGTTGAAAGCACAGGACTTGGCAGAATCCGCACCACTGGAATTGAAGGCGAGATAGGCATCCAGAAGGGGAATATTGGTCTGGTTGCCCTCCGCTGGCCTGATCCAATCCGAGGCCAATATCTTTGTTCCGTCGTTGCTGCACGACACATTGACTGACAACGGTGTGGCATATCCAGATGATAGTTTTAAACTGTTACCGGTAATCGAGGTGACGGTGTTAGCCGCAATAGTAAGGCCATTCCAATAGCCTGACCCAATAGCCGCGGCACCAGTCATGATGGGACCTGGGGATAAATCACTGCCGGGATTATACCCCTGAAACTGCACATTCAGGATACCGTTTATAGTTGATCCCGCAGTTCCCACATGTCCATCGGCGTAACTCGCGATGGCGTTATTCGAATGCCGATAGGCGACCAACCCGTTGGAATCAGCATCTGCGGTGACCCAGGTTGTGGTCGGGTCGGCGAGGCTGCCCAGGGTTGTTGAGGCGCAGCGCGGGAAGTCATAGACATAGGCTAACTGTAAGGATTTTCCGGCAGTCGGACAAATCAGAATACCGGGGTCGACACTGATATCTTTCCAAACCGTTTGCAAGGATGGAAATGTTTCCTCATGATCCTGCGCAAACATTTGCAAGGATGCCATGATTTGCCGTTGATTATTAATGCACGTCGTCTGCCGTGCTTTCTCTCGCGCTCGGGCAAAGACTGGGAATAAAATTGCGGCGAGGATGGCAATAATGGCTATCACTACCAGCAATTCGATTAGGGTAAAACCTTTTTGACTGGTTTTCATAGTTTTTCTTCTTTATTTTGCTATATTAAAAAATAGTATAGTATGCAATTTCCTAAATTAACGTCTAACCCCAATGATTGATCATGCTTTCTGGATTCTGGATCTGAAAACTAATGACCATATAACCTTGTCATATTTATTGGGGTTAGGAGATAGGTATCAGTCCAATACTCTTTTTAAATAACTTCTAACCCGGACCATAAACCATTATCTGATTAAACAGATGATGAGTAGCAGCACCAGCACCGGTAGCGTTGGTAACACGCCAATAACGGGCAGGGGTAGCAGTAAATGAATATCCCGACATTATAGAATCAACAAGAGCAATAGGGGTACCGGTAATGGTGGTAAAAGTACTGCCATCATTGGAATATGATATATTAAATGAAGTCGGAGCATAGTTACCACTGCTCCAGTCACCATGCATAATAAGCTTATTGATGCTGCGAACTAATCCAAGGTCTATTATCGCATAAGTCGTTCCGGGCCAAGGGGCATTTAAGTATCCAGTGCGATTGCCCTGTGTATAAGACCCGTCATTAAAAGTAGTATAAGTGTAACCTGCGGTACATCCACCACAAGTGGCAGTGGTATTAAATGCTGCGTTTGCCCAGTTTACTTCATCAATCACCCCCGGCACATTCGCGTTTAATGCACCGGAACCAAATGGTTCAATACCAATAAAACCGGGACCACCATAAGTAGTGCCGGAATACTCACCTTGCTTAAAATATACCCGAATTGACTGATATATCCCCGGATTAACTGCCACTTCAGTAGTTGAAACAGAAGTAATCGGAGTTGTGTATGAACCTATAAGCCCATAATTTGTGTTATCATTTGATCCCATAATATAAAGTTTACTGCAAGTACTTGATGCTGTTGCATATAATTTCACCCGAACTTTTGTAATATTGCGAGGTTGATCAAGTGTTAATGTACCCCAATAATCACCAGTCTGCCCGGCATTGGGAATACACCCATATCCTCTGCTATACATTATATCTGCAGTATTGCCTTGATTAATGGAAAATCCAACAGTTCCACCAACTGAAGATGATAAATAACCTATTGGCAATTGCAGCCAACTATAATTAGTGACTTTAATTGCCATAGGGTTTAATACTATTGGTGCAATTACAGTCTG
>Ga0194053_10000110_pt1 | contig 61423 bp, 65 predicted proteins | sample SepL228m_MetaG_FD_161684 | JGI IMG/M metagenome (GOLD analysis project Ga0194053, IMG submission 161684) | Anoxic zone freshwater microbial communities from boreal shield lake in IISD Experimental Lakes Area, Ontario, Canada - Sep2016-L227-8m | ecosystem: Environmental > Aquatic > Freshwater >...
ATCCTCGTCACGGTTGCCTGGTTCACCTGCCGGTCCACCGAGAGCAGCCGGGCCTTGTTGGAAAACGGTTTTCCGTTCGCCAGGATCAACTCGATCACCTCCGGGCGTTCTTCGATCGGCTTGGCGATGTTTGCCTGCGCGTATTCGCCGACGAGCAGGTATTCCTCCTCGCTGACCGGGAAGATAACCTTGAGCGGGTCAAGGGTGGATACCTGGGTGAGAACCGAACTGCTTGCCGTGCCCACGAGATCGCCCACCTGCGCCTTGGAAATGCCGGCGATTCCCTCGACCGGCGATACCACCTTGCAGAACTCCAAGTTCAGCCGCGCCTGCTCGACCGCTGCCTCCAGCGCTTTGACTTTGGCGACGTTCGAGAAGTTGAGCTGGATTTTGTTCGTGTGCTCGCGCTCGGCGATCACCTTTTTGTCGAAGAGTTCCTTGCTGCGCTGAGCCTCAGCCTCCGAGGCGAGTTGCATCGCCTTGCCCTGGTTGAGCTGGCTTTCGGCCTCGGCCAGCGCGGCCTCGAACGGCCGCGGGTCGATCTCGAAAAGCACGTCCCCCTTTTTTCACGAGCGAACCCTCCTGGTAATTGCGCTTCATCAGATGGCCCGTGACCCGCGCGCGGATGTCCGCGTTCTCGGAACCGTCGAGCGTCCCGATCCACTCGCGATAGACCGGCACGTTCTTCGTCCCGGCCTCGATCACGAGAACCTCGGGCACCGGAGGCGGCGCTTTGCCCTCCTCCTGCCGCTGGCAGGCCGACAGCGCGCAGAGCGCGAGCGAGGTGACGATCAGTGCGTGGGTGCGGTGGGGATACATCTCGAGTAGTTTGTTCGTTTCGCCGGATATTGGCAAGCCCCGCACACGCCCGGCCGCAGCAGGGCGTGATCAAATTCTCCGGGAATGTCGCCGTGCGCCGTTTGCCTCGCCCCCTACTTGAAGAACGGCGCGAGCGCCTGGGAGACAGCCGAGTTGATGCGGGCCTGGCGTGTCGCCGCATCCGCTCCACTGATGACCGGGCGGACCGCGTAGTTGCGGAAGACCAGCTTGTTCGTCCTCGCATCGAGCACGTCGATCACGATGGCTCCGCGCAGGAAATCGTCCGGCCGTTTGTTGTTGATGACTCCCCGCTTGTGAGCCTCCTCGAGGATCGCCATCGCGTTGCGGCCATTGCCAAAGTAGTCGCTGTTATATGTTGTCGCGACGGAGTTCTGCCGGAGCAGCATGTAGGCGATGATCAGGTCGGCTGAACCTCCAGTCACGGGAACCTTGTTCGCGTTGAACTCCCGCGTGATCGCGCTCTTGACTGCCGCATTGAATGCCGGGTCGTCCTCGGGCGCCGTGGCCGAAGCCATGCGGTCCGGCCGTTTGGTTTCAACGAACCGGGCGGATTGGTAGCCGCGGCTTGTGCCTTTGGCCCTCTCGACCGTGGGCGTGCAGGAGCAGATGGTCAAAACAATAATCGCGAGGGAGGAGAGCCTAGAAATATTCACGGTTTGTCTAAACCCTGATCGTCTTGGGAAGTCAACGGCAAACGCCGCATTTCCACACGAAAGACGTGACAAACAACCGCGATCGGAGTTGGCTGGTTGCCGCACTTCCCACCAAGAGATAACCATGAAACCCAAGAAAGTCCTGGCAGCCGCCCGCACGCTCTCCAAACCTTACCGCGTCACGAACGGGAAGGGGTTTCGCCTCAAGGACGTGGACCCGGGCGATACGGGGGATTTCAAATCCGCGGACAAGCCCCGCCTGAAGGAGGCGCTGCAGACCGGGGTGGCGGCGCTTGCGGCGCTGCAGAGCAAGCTCTACGCGCAGGACCGCTGGTCGGTGCTGCTGGTCTTCCAGGCGATGGACGCGGCCGGGAAGGACGGCACGATCAAACACGTGATGTCGGGCATCAACCCGCAGGGCTGCCAGGTGACGTCGTTCAAGGGGCCGAGCAGCGAGGAACTCGACCACGATTATCTTTGGCGCTGCCAGAAGCGGCTTCCCGAGCGCGGGCGGATCGGGATATTCAACCGCAGCTACTACGAGGAGACGCTCGTGGTGCGCGTGCATCCGGCGTTTCTCGCGGGGCAGAAGCTGCCGGAGAAGTGCGTGACGAAGCACATCTGGGACGAGCGTTTTCAGGACATCCGCGCGTTCGAGCGCTACCTCGCCCGCAATGGGACCATCGTGCTGAAATTCTTCCTCCACGTCTCGAAGGAGGAGCAGCGGAAGCGGTTTCTCGAACGGATCGATCTGCCGGAGAAGAACTGGAAATTTTCGTCCGCCGACATGAAGGAACGCGGCTTCTGGGACGACTACCAGACCGCCTACGAGGAGACGATCCGCGAGACGGCGAGCAAGGAGGCCCCGTGGTTTGTGGTGCCGGCGGACAACAAGTGGTTCACGCGCCTGGTCGTGGCCGCCGCGGTCATCGATGCCCTCGACTCGCTCGATCTCCACTACCCGAAAGTCGACGACGCGAAGCTCGCGGACCTCGCCGTCGCGAAGAAGGCGCTCCTCGCGGGAAAATAGTGCGGCGGCAGCCGGAGACCTCAACTGCTCCTTTCCAGCAAACTTCAAAAGACGGCAGAAAATTCTGTCACACATCTCTGACAGGACCGTTTTCCATCGCTGCGAATCCCGACGCTCACCTGTCCAATGTCAGCAATAAATGCAGAATATGCAGACTGACCCGAATGGCAATGCAAGTTACTGCACGATCCAACGCACGGACTCTCTGATTGGCATATCCAATTGATGAAAGAAAAAACTCATTCCTGTCACGTCGGCGTGGTCGGTGCAGCCTCCCGTGGCTCATCTTTTGCACGGGCACTTGCACGCACAAACTTTTTCAAGTGCCAAGCGGTATGTGATACCGATGAGCAGGGCCTCCTGAAAATTCAGAAAACCGCGGGTGCTCCGGAAGCCTATGCCAATTATGCCGACATGCTCACTCGTGCCGACATTCAGGCTGTTTTTATCGCGGCCCCCATGCCCTTGCATGCGCCAATGGCCATCGCCGCACTCGAACGCGGGCTGCATGTTCTGTGCGAAGTCACTCCTGCCGTAACGATCGAGGAATGCCGTCAACTTACCCTTGAAGCATCCCGTTCCCACGCAACATACATGCTGGCGGAGAACTATACCTTTACGCACGAAAACCAGCTCGTCAAAGACCTCGTCGAAAAAGGCCATTTTGGAGAAACCTACTACGCCGAAGGCGAATACATCCACGAACTCAAAGCGCTCAATGTGGCGACCCCCTGGCGTCGCCGATGGCAGACGGGCGTGAACGGAATCACCTACGGGACCCATTCTCTCGGCCCCATTCTCCAATGGTTTCCCAAAGACAGAGTCGTCTCCGTTATGGGTGCGGGCAGCGGCCACCACTGGCGCGACCCGCGCGGCGCCCAATATGAAAACGAAGACTCCTGTGTCATGCTCGCCAAAACCGCCCGCGGAGGCCTCATCAAAATTCGCGTGGACATGCTCAGCGATCGCCCCCATGCCACGAACAATTACACACTGCAGGGGACCGACGGGGCCTACGAAAGCGCGCGGGCGGAGGGAGACGCCTGCCGGATCTGGCTGCGATCACGTGCACCCCGTTTCGAACGCTGGGAGAACCTTTGGGCACTCGAACCCCGGCACACCCCGGAAATGTGGCGCGACCAAGCCCTGCTCACGGGCGTGGGGCACGGCGGAGGAGACTTGCTCGAACTCCTGTATTGGCGAGATGTCATTCAGGGACGGCGCGAAAATCAACTCGGGATTCATCAGGCAATGGACTGCGCACTCCCCGGTCTCATTTCGCAGCAGTCGATTCAAAACGGCAATATCTGGATGCCCGTGCCCGATTCACGCAATTGGGTGGACGGCAATATGGAGCCCGCTCAATTGCGCATGCTCTGGCCACAAAACCGCCCGGCCCCCGCAATCACCGTCGCTGAAGGCTATCAACTCGACACCTTCAAGGACGGAGATGAAGACGCGCTCGTCTCCCTGATCCAAAAATCAGGACTCGGGAACTGGGCAAAAAACCGCATCGCCGACATGCGCAGAACCCTTCTTCCCGGTGGCCTGTTTGTCATCCGCCATGTCGGCACCGGGACAATCGTGGCCACAGCCAACGCAAACAACGACCCCTCCATTTACAGTGAGGCGGGCGAACTCGGTTGGGTGGCCGCCGATTCGGACCATGCGGGCAAAGGCCTCGGCTTCTCCGTCTGCGCCGCAGTCGTGAATCGTTTTCTTGTGGCAGGCTACAAAACCATTTACCTGAAAACCGACGACTACCGCCTGCCCGCCATAAAAGTCTACCTGAATCTCGGCTTTACGCCTGACCTGTTCCGGGAAGACATGCCTCCCCGCTGGGAAAAGGTGCTCCAGAATTTGAAAAATAGGTCTGGGGCTTAATTCCTGATGCTCTCGAAACTTCTCTTCGCGTGGTCGCTGATGGCGATCTGCGTGGCGATCCATGCGTCCGGGCTGACGCTGGCGTTTCGCTGGCTGCGAGAGAGGGCTGCGGTCATGGAGGGGAAATTCCTGCCTGCGACGTTGATGCTGGTCCGGGTGGCGGGGTGGGCAATCCTCCTGCGTCTTCTGGAAATCTCGCTTTGGGCGGGTTTTTACGTGTGGTAGCACTGCCTGCCGGACATGGATTCGGCGTTTTACTTCAGCGCGGTGACCTATACGACGACCGGCTACGGTGATATCGTGCTGCCGCAGCCGTGGCGGATGGTCGGTGCGGTCGAGGCGCTGACCGGCATCCTGATGTGCGGGTGGTCCACCGCCTTCTTTTTCACAGTCTTCAGCCGGAGAAACGTGGCAAAGAAAACCGAAATGAACCCATGAGCCCGCTCCTCAAAGAAATCCGAAAGAATCCCCTGCTCTGGCTGCTGGCCTTTGTGCCCGTCGTGCTGGCCGCCAACAAGCTCCTGCCCGGATCGCACACCCTGCTGTTCGTTCTGTCCGTGCTGGCCATCGTCCCGCTGGCGGCGCTGCTGAGCCACGCGACCGAGTCCGTGGCGGCAAAGACCGGCGATGCGGTCGGCGGTCTTCTCAACGCGACGCTGGGAAACCTGACCGAGTTGATCATCGCTCTGGCGGCGCTGCGCGCCGGCGAGTTCACGCTGGTGAAGGCGTCCATCGCCGGGGCGATTGTCACCAACACCCTGTTCATGCTGGGCGCGTCCTTCCTTCTCGGCGGGCTCAAGCACCACGTCCAGGAATTCAACCGGTCGGGCGCCCGGCTCCAGGCGGGACTGCTCTTTTTGGCCACGGTCGCGCTGCTGGTTCCGTCGGCGATCGCCGCGGCCGATTCCACGCCGGACGCGGCGTTCGCCGGAAAGTTGAGCGCGGGCCTGTCGGTGATGCTCATCGCAGCCTACGGCTTGGGCCTGCTGTTTTCGCTCAAGACCCACCGGGAAATTTTCGCTGGCGCGGAACACGGGGAGGACGCGGAGGAGACGTGGTCCATCGCCCTGGCGCTGGGCACGCTGGCCGGCGTTACGCTGCTTGTGGCCTTAGTGAGCGAGGTGTTTGTGGAATCGGTGCAGGAGGCGGCGGTGACGTTCGGGATGACCCAGGCATTTGTGGGCTTCATTGTCGTGGCGCTGGTCGGAGCGGCCGCGGAGATGGCCTCGGCGTTTTCCGCCGCACGCAAAAACCGCCTCGACCTCAGTGTCGGCATCGCGCTGGGAAGCGCATCGCAAATCGCGCTTTTCGTGGCGCCTGTGCTCGTGCTCCTGAGCTATTTGATCGGCCCGTCGCCGATGGATCTCAGCTTCTGGCCGGGGGCCGTGGTGATGATGCTCATCGCCGCGCTGACTGCGGCGCTGGTGACCAGCAATGGGAAGTCAGCCTGGTTTGTCGGGGTGCTCGTGCTGATGGTCTATCTGGTTTTTGCCACGACACTTTACCTGCTGCCGCCGGGATCTTAGCCGGCGCGCATCTGATGACCGCCGAATTTCAACCGCTTGCATTGTTTGTCCGCATGCTGCGCGGGGCAGCTTGGTGCATCGCGTGGCTGGTCGCGCTCGGCTGCATCGCGTGGGCATTTGGCGCGCTGCATTTCGACTTTCCGATTTGGAAAAGCCAGGTCGCTTGGGGGTTCGTGTGCGCGGTGCTTGTTGCGGTGGTTTTCCTCCGCGGCGCATGGCGCAAGCTCGCGGCGGCATTCGCAGCGTTCGCCATCGTCCTCGCCTGGTGGCTGACGCTCCAGCCGACCAACGAGGCCGCCTGGCAGCCGGATGTCGCGCAGGTCGCATGGGCGGACATCGACGGAGACGTGGTCACGCTCTACAGCGTCCGCGACTGCGACTACCGGACAAAAGACGACTTTACCCCGCAATGGGAAACCCGCACCGTGCGGCTCTCGCAGATCACCGGTGTCGATCTCGCGATCGATTACTGGGGTTCGCCGTGGATCGCGCACCCGATCGCGAGCTTCCAGTTCGCCGATGCCCAACCGGTCTGCTTTTCGATCGAAACGCGCATGAAGACCGGCCAATCCTACTCCGCCATCGGTGGGCTCTACCGGCAGTTCGAGTTGATCTACGTCGTGTCCGGCGAGCGCGACGTCATCCGCGTCCGCACCAACTACAGGGGCGAGGACATCTATCTCTACCGCACCACCCTCACCCCGGAGCAGGCCCGCGGGCGGTTCCTCGAATACCTGCGCTCGCTCAACGAAATGCGCCTGCACCCGCGCTGGTATAACGCCATCACCACCAACTGCACGACGAGCATCCGCTCGCAGCATTCCGCCGCCGAGCACCAGCCGTGGGACTGGCGCATCCTGCTCAACGGCAAAGGTGACGAGATGATGTTCGAGAACCGCACGGTCGCCACCGGCGGCCTGCCCTTCCCGGAACTCCGGAAAAAGGCCTTGATCAACGCCGCCGCGCAGGCCGCGGACAAGTCGCCCGACTTTTCGCGTTTGATCCGCGAAGGTCTTCCCGGCTTCACCGCGCCGCAGGGCTCTGCAGGGGATGACAGGCAATAAATCTTGCCCATTCATTCCGAGATATCCCAAATGATTACTATGAGCCTTAGAACCGCCCTATTCTTCCCCGCTGTTTCCATCGCGCTCACCCTCGCCGGGTGCGCCCAATACGCGAGCGTTTCGGAGAAACGTCCGGAATTCCACCCGCTGCGGTCGGTGGCTTCCGCGCTAGTTTCCGTGGAACAGGGTATCACAACGGCCCTGCGTAAAGAACGGGGCGAACCCCTGGCCGCGCTTGGAGAATACCTGGCCGCCGCGCAGGCCGCCGCGCGGCAGCTCGAACGCAACCCCGCCGACACCGCGGCCCGGGACGATTACAACTTCGCCGTCGCGCGCGTCCTCGGAACAATCAAGCGGGCAAAGCTCGAGCCGTGGGCGCACCCGCTGCGCGTGCCGGCGCCAGGCGGCGACTTTGTTCTCTCGTTCAAGCCGGATCCGCGCCCGCAGTGGAACCCCGCGCTTTACACCTTCGTGCCGGCGGACCAGTTCGACGTGAAGGGCACCTACGTCACCGATCACACGCGCAAGGCGGGGCTTGGCGCACCGATCGTCGCCATCGGGCGGGATCCGAACAAAGACGCAAAAGCGAACTTCGCCCTGCCGCGCACATTCTATGGAGTCACCGCCGTCATCCGCTTCGACGGCCGCCGCGCCGTCGTCGCCCTCGAGGATCCGCTTTCGACCGAGCGCATCAGCTTCGGCGGCCGGAGCTTCCCGCTCGCCGCCGATTACACCGTGCCCCTGGCGGTGATGCTCGCGAGCACAAACGTGAAAATGGCCGAGCTTCCCCGCCTGCTGCGCCCGGAAAAATTCGCGGAGACGGCGCGCATCTCGCGGCTCCAGCCATACGATCCGAACAAGACGGTCGTGCTCGTCATTCACGGGCTCATGGATTCGCCCGCGACATGGACGCCGATGCTCAACGCCCTGCGGGGCGACGAGCAGATCCGCCGGAACTGCCAGTTCTGGATTTACAGCTACCCGAGCGGATATCCGTATCCGTATTCCGCATCGATCCTGCGGCGGGAACTCGACGCCATCGAAAAGAAATTTCCGTTAAAAAAACCGATGGTCGTCGTCGGCCACAGCATGGGCGGTTGCATCGCCCGGCTGCTGATCACCGATACCGGCGACAGAGTCTGGATGCGGATTTTCAAGACACCGCCGGAGCAGACCCCGCTCCAGCCGGAGAGCAAAAAGCTTCTTACCGAGGCCCTCATTTTCCGCCACCGGCCGGAAGTCGGCCGCGTGATTTTCATCTCCGCCCCGCTGCGGGGCAGCGACATTGCGAGGAATCCGGTCGGCCGTCTCGGCTCGATGCTCGTCAAAGGCCCTTCGAACCTCCTCGGCATGGGCAAGGACTTCCTCAAATACGCCACATTTCAAAGCGACGAACTCAAGCTCAAGCGCATGCCGAACAGCGTGGATACGCTCGCGCCGAACAACCGCTTCGTGAAGGCGATCAACACCGTGCCGCTCGCTCCCGGCATCCCCTACCATGTGATTTGTGGCGACCGCGGTCTTGGCGGAAACAAGGACCGCACCAAACCCGAGATGAGCGACAGCGTCGTTCCTTACTGGAGCAGCCATCTCGATGGCGCGCAGAGCGAACGCATCGTCCCATCGGACCACTGCGCCCACCAGAACCCGCAGGCGATCGAGGAGGTGAGGCGCATCCTCAGGCTCCATGCGGCGCAATGAAAAGGGCCATGTGGGCTTCCTGGATCGGCCACGAACTGCGCGTCGTCGTCGTATCAACTCCTGTCTGGCCAGATCACCGGATTCCGCACATCCGCCCGGCCTCGGCGAAGCTGGAATTTTTTGTGAGCAGGCCGGCGAGGTAGGGGTCGCGAGGCGGGATTTGGGAGAGTCGCGAAATATTCGCCGGGTTCTCCAGGCGCGAGAAGATGGCTCTCGCCACTTTTGTGCGCGGGACCGACTTTTCGCTGTAGCCGCCGGGTTTGTTGCTCGACCAGAACCGGACGTGTTCGATCCCGTCTTTTGTTTCCAGACCGAGGAACACGACCGAGTGGCCGTGCTCGTTCCGGCCCACGGCATCGGTCCAGAAAATTTTCAGAAAATCTCCAGGTCTGGCGTCCTCGAAGGACGAGAAATTTCTCCCGAGGCCGAGTTCATAGAAGAGGCGAGGAGTTCCCGGGCCGTTGGCGTTCCAGCGTCCCCATGCGCCTTCGCCGTCGGCCATTTTCAGTGGAAGCAGCGCTGCCCACTGGGACCGGTCGATCTGGACGGCTCCGCGCCGCTGTAACTCCCCGAGCGTCTTCAGAAAAACCAGATAGGTCGCGCTTGAACAAAAACTCGGCACCGCCCGGTTGGCCTGGATGCGGACGCTGCCCGCGTCGATGCGCGCGGCGGCGATTAACGCTTCGTGGGCGGATGAGGTCGTCGCATAGCCTCCGCCCTGCGGCATCGCCCGGACCTGCTGCAGCACAACATCATTGAAATTCTCGGCTCGCGCGGCGAGCGTGAAGGCCAGTAGAAAAAGCAGTGAACGCATGACCGCTAACAACGTTTGTTTTTCCAAGAGCGCAAGACGCATTTTTTCACTGCTGGTGCTGATCGTGGTCGCCCTCTGCGCCGCTGCGGTCTTCTGGCTCTCCGGCTGGATGGAAAAGCGCCCGGTCGCCCCGTCCGGAGGGCTGTTCATCCCAGGAGAAATTCTGGTTCCCGGTCCGCATTTTTTGCAGTTCGACACGAAGTGGGGAGGGGACATGCTGGGGCAGACCAAAGACCCGCTTGCCACGGTCGGCTGCGCGGTGGCGTCCGCGGCGATGGTTCTCGCGGGATACGGCATCGACACCGACCCCGGTCGTCTCAACGCGTTTCTGAACGACACGAAAAATGGCTACACGCCGGAGGGATGGCTCTACTGGGAAAAGGCAGCGGAAGTGGATCCGGCGTTCGCGTCCAAGCTTCTCCCGCACTACGAGGACAAGCCGTCATTTTGTCTTATCGACTGCAATCTGCTGCGGGGGAACCCGGTCATCATCCGTCTCCGCTACACGAACGGGACGACGCATTTCATGGTCGTGTGCGGGAAACGCGGATGGGATTATCTCGTGCGTGACCCCGGGCCCGGCGGGATCAGAGGCGTTTACCTGCTCAAGGATTTCGGAGGCCCCATCGAGGCGCTGAGGTTTTACCGCAAGCCCTGAGGTGCTCTCGCATTCCTTGCAATCCTGTGTGTTGCCGGTATTGTTTCCGCCCTTTCATTGACCGATATGAGCAAGAGCATTTTGGATCCGTCCCGGTGGGAATCCGTGGAATTCAGCAACGATGAGATCGCGCGATACTCGCGGCATCTCATCATGCCCGAGGTCACGCTCGAGGGGCAGCGGCGGATCAAGGCGGCGAAGGTTCTCTGCATCGGGGCCGGCGGGCTGGGGTCGCCGATCGGGCTCTACCTCGCCGCGGCCGGGATCGGAACGATCGGCCTTGTGGATTTCGATGTTGTCGATTACTCGAACCTCCAGCGGCAGATTCTTCACGGGACCAAGGATGTCGGGCGGAAAAAGATCAACAGTGCGCGGGACCGCATCAAGGAGATCAACCCGAACGTAAAGGTCGAGCTTCACGATGCGTTTTTCACCTCGGAAAACGCGCGCGAGCTCGTCGAACCCTACGACATCGTGATCGACGGCACTGACAATTTCCCGACGCGCTATCTTTCCAACGACATCTGCGTATTTTTGAAAAAGCCGAATATCTACGGCTCGATCTTCCGCTTCGACGGACAATGCACCGTCTTCGCTCCGCACCTCGGGGGACCCTGTTACCGCTGCCTCTATCCGGAGCCTCCGCCTCCCGGGATGGTTCCGAGCTGTGCCGAAGGCGGCGTGCTGGGCGTGCTGCCGGGTGTCATCGGCGTGATGCAGGCCATCGAGGCTATCAAGTTGATCGTCGGCATCGGCGAGCCGCTCATCGGACGGCTCGTGCATTTCGACGCGCTGAAAATGAAGTTCCGCGAGTTCAAGGTCCGCAGGGATCCAAAGTGCCCGGTCTGCTCGGACAACCCCACGATCACCGAACTCGTCGACTACGAGCAGTTCTGCGGGATCCCGCAGGCGAAGGAAGCCGAGGAGGCCGAGCCGCCGATCCCGGAAATTTCCGCCGAGGAACTCAAGGTCCGGCTCGACCGTGGCGACAAGCTGGTCCTCGTCGATGTCCGCGAAACATTCGAGTGGGACATCAACCGGATCGCCGGCTCGAAATTGATCCCGCTCGGAGAGCTGGCATCGCGGATGAGCGAGCTCGATTCCACGGACGAAATGGTTTTCATCTGCAAGCTCGGTCCCCGCAGCGGCACGGCGGTCCGCGAACTCCAGAAGGCCGGATTCACCAAGACCTTCAATCTGGCCGGCGGGCTCCGCGACTGGTGGGAGAAGGTTGATCCATCGATGCCGAAATACTGACACGACCCTTTTGTTGACAAACTAGTCAACCCAACAACTCATCAGTAGATTGCGGCATGCCAACCACCGTTCGTATTTCTGATCGAGGGAAGGAAATTCTCGCCCAGCTCTCGCAGGAGGCGCATTCCACGATGGTGGATGTCCTTGATGCGGCCTTGGATTCGTATCGCCGCCAGCGTTTTCTGGAGGAGGCCAGCTCGGCCTACGCCAGCCTCTCGGCTGATTCCGGCTATCGCGGGGAAATCGCCTCTCTCGACACCACCACCAACGATGGGTTGGAGCCGTTTGCCCCCTGAACGATTGCATCCCCCGCTACCCGAGGCGACATTTGGCTCGCTGATCTGAACCCGGTGCGCGGCCACGAGCAAGCCGGACGCCGGCCGGTGCTGGCCGTTTCCGTGGATGCATTCAACCAAAGCCGCGCCGAACTCGTCGTCGTCATCCCCATCACCTCGACTTTGCGACCCATCCCGTTCCATGTTGTCGTGCAGCCACCTGAAGGCGGTCTGACAAATCCCTCAGCCCTCCTGTGCGAAGCGGTGCGCTCCATCAGGTCACCCGCTGGGACACAGTCTCCCCGGCCACCATGTCCCAAGTCGAGGACAGGCTGCGAATTCTGCTGCGCCTGTAAAACTCACGCAAAACTCCCAGCAAGCGCGAGGGTCATGGTTTGTGTGTTTTGCAAGATCAGGAACACTCGCCACACCAAGTCAAACAGGACAGGCGGGGAACGCGTTGAAATTCGTCGAGATTGTTGGTCACCAGTGCCAGGCTATTTTCGAGTGCCGTGGCCGCGATCAGGACATCCATCGGGCCAATGGGATGTCCGGCGGCCTCGAGCGAGGCGCGGATGGTCGCGGCATAAGACGACGTCTCCCCCGTAAAAGGAAGGACCACCAAATTCTCCATGAGGAGGCGGACTTTTCCGCTTTCTTTCATTTTCCATGTAGGCGGGCAGCGCTCGACGCCGTAAAGCAACTCGAACCGCGTGATGGCCGATACCGCAAGATCGGCCGGGCTGTGCCTCCCGGCTTGAGCGACCACCGCCCGGTGCCCGCGCAGCAGATGGATGCACGTGTCGGTGTCGAGGAGATGCGTCACAACCGGATCTCCCGGTGCTTTCCCTGCGGAGGCCGCTTGAATGGCGAAGGATCGTCAAGCCGGATCCTGGTGAAAAATCCCCGCGGCCACGAAACCGGCTTCACCGGAGTCACCACCCACCGGTCGCCCGCAGTTTCCACGCGGACCTCCCCAACCACCGCCCGCAGTTCCTTCGGCAAACGCAGCGCCAGCGAATTGCCGGATTTGAATATCTTCGCGATCATGTATCTACTGTATATACGCGAGGCCCGCCGTCAATGGAAACCCGCACCATCGCCACCCCGCCTCCACCAGGAGGTGACTGGCTGGGACAGTCAACTCCACCTGCAGGCTTGAACAACGTGGTTGCAATAGCTGCGGGCAATGGCAGTTTCGCAGTGAAGCGCGACGGCACGGTCGTTCAGTGGGGTATGTATGGTGCGGGTAATTATATTCTTCCGGCTGGATTGAAAGGCGTGTTTAGCCTGGATGCGGGTCCCGGCCACGTTCTCGCGATCAAATTCAACCAGGGCACTACTGGGCAATAGCTAAGTTCTATGAAGGCGTGCCTTACGGCAATATTTCTGCTTACGCTTGCAGGCGGAGCCTTGGCCGAGGTAGTGAACCTCGTGCAGACATCAACGAATGATGCCGATGGTTCCACGATTGGTGCCGTCCATTCCGATCAATGGCTGGAGACCGCCCAGACATACACCACGGACGCAGCGCCCATGGAGTGGAGCGGCTATCGCTTCACCCACTGGACATATTCCAGCGAACCCGCCGCCAACTGCCGAGATGCCTGGGGCCGCTCGCTCAATCCTGTGTCGTTGGTGCTTTACGAAAATACAACGGTGACCGCACATTATCTTCCTGCGACCCTTGATTCGGACGGCGACGGTGTTCCCGATTGGTATGAGATTGAATACTATGGCACGCTTGCCAACGGAGCGGTGTCCGACACCGATGGCGACGGCTTAACGCTTTTACAGGAATACACAGCCGGAACCCATCCGCTCTATGCCAACGCGACGCAAGAAGGAGGGATCGCCTACGCAGACTCGAATTTGGTCACCTACAACATTGCTGGCTACCCGACCTATACCTTGCGAAGCGTTCCTGCTGGGAACGGTCAATGAGAGTGCCGTGTCATCGCCGGGAACTGTAATCACCACGCCCAACCTTTTGTAGACGACTTTCGCCTACTGGGCGCTCGATGGGGTGCGGCAACAGGATCCCTGGGGAGTGGTGCTACGCCAAGTCACTTTCACGTTGGGGAACTCCAATCGCGAGGCCATCGCCTATTTTTTTGATACCGACAGCGATGGCGACGGTCTGCCCGATGCTTGGGAGCAATACTATTTCGGGAATTTGAATTTTTCCGGCACGGACGATCCCGATGCCGATGGAGTCACGCTTGCCGCAAACTTTGCCGCCGGAAGCAATCCGCGATATTCTTACGCGAGCCAAGCCGGCCGCATTTCCTTTGCGGATTCTGGAATGGTCACGGTGAATTTGGCTGGTTTCTCCCGCTACACGATCAGCAGTGATCCTGCCGGGACCGTGAATCAATCGGCCGTTGTAGCCACAGGATCGGTCATCACCACGCCGGAAATGCCGCAACCCACCTTCGGCTATTGGACAGTGGACGGGGTTGAGCAGCGGGATGCATGGGGAGTAGCTCTCAGGCAATGTTCTTTCATCATGGGGGCAACTGATCGTGAGGTCGTAGCCCACATTTTCTCCGACGACAGCGATAACCACGGGATCAACGACGGCTTCGAGTATTATTACCTCGGCACACTCGCAAACGGCGCGAACTCCGACACCAATGGAGACGGCGGACATTGTTGCAGGACTACCTCTCGGGATCCTGGCCGGTGTTTGGCGAGAGGACGCAGGAAGGTGGGGTTTCATGGGCTGACTCTGCTCAGGTGGTCGTAAACGCGCAAATCTTCGAGCGTTGGACGCAGGTTCAGGTGGATGGCGTCCTATCGCCGCTCTTCAGCTTTGATCCCAAAGCGCCCACGGGGCGGATTTTTGGTTCCAAGTCCGCGCCGGTGCTGGGGGATATCGACGGGGATGGCGATGCGGATTTTCTGGCAGGCACGGAAGGCGGGGCGCTTCTTTATCTGCGCGATCCGCATCTGGGCCGTCCGGCGGATCTTAGCGCGGTCTCCGGGACGAATTCGATTCTGCTCAATTGGGCTCCTGATACGCAATCACGGCTCCGAGGATACAACGTCTATCGTTCCGACGGATCACTCGTCACATGGAATTCTCTTTTGACGGATCCGATTCGGCTGCCGACATACCGCGATGGGGCGCTAGTTTCCGGGACCGCCTACTCCTACCGCGTGACAGCGGTTTCCTATGCGTATCTGCCCGGGAATTCCACGCCAAAGATCCTGGAGACCGAGCCCTCGGATGTCGCCGTTGCGACGGCGGGCAAAGTCGGGTTCTCGTTGCTCGGGGCACGAGGCAAGCCAGCAAGCTATGTGAAAATTCCTGTCTCGATCCAAAACTCGATGGGCCTGCGCGGCACCGGGATGCAGATCGCGATAACCTACGATCCAAATGTCTTGGTCCCTGCTGTGCAGTCCGACGCCTCGCGCAAGTCGGTTCTCAAAACCGGTCTCAGCTCCGGTCTTGAAATCACGGACGACGGCGCGACAGCCAACGGCACCCTCACGATCACCGGAGTCTCGGGGGCATTCCAGCCCGGTGAAGGGAAACTCTTCACGCTGGTATTCAAGGTGAAAGACTCCGCCGCCTTGGGCGTCAAAACTTCGGTCAAAATTTCTTCTGCCGCAGTTGGCTCTGTGGCCGGGAATCCGCAGGTTGTCGATATTTCGGGTTCGATGTCCGTGGAAATCGCGGCTATCTTCCTGCCCGGTGATGTGAATGGCGATGGGGCGGCCACGGATGCGGATGAGGTTTTGTTGATGGAATTGACCATGCCGGAAGCGGTGCCAACGACAGAGCAACTGAGCGCCGGAGATTTGAATGGAGATGGAAAACTCACCCAACCGGACGTGGTCCTGCTCAAGCGCCTGCTCGAAGGCCTGCCGGTGGACGAAAGCAACTGAGACAATGAAAACAAAAGCGCTATTGATTGCGGCGATCTTCGCGGTTGCGGGGGCTCACGCGGCGGATTTCAGCTTGAGCGTCCCAACTTTTGCTGGCAACCCCGCCGGGCGCATCCGGGTTCCAGTTGAACTCTCGAGCGCGGCCGGGCTCGCATCCATCCGAGTGCAGGTCAACTTCGACCCTGCTCTCTTGGTCCTTGAGGATGCCCAGGCAGGAGCGCTCGGGAAGCAGTTTGAATTCTCGTATCTGGTCAATGCGGGCACGGTGACGCTGATGTTCGTTCGGTCGACAAATCTGGTTTCCGGAAACGGCTCGCTCGCGGAACTCGTTTTTAGCGCCAATTCCGGAGCAACGACCGACCTTTTCAGCGATCTCACCATCGCGCGTTTCGAAGTCGGTGACAGCACAGGCGTCGTGGATCTTGCGGCATCGAAGAGCCTCCAGACGATCAATGGGGGAGTCCAGATCAGCAACTCCGCGACGATTGACAACCGATTCAACGGCATGCCGGATGCTTGGGAGGAACTCCACGGGCTCAACCCCCTGACATCTACCGCGATGCAGGACAGCGATAATGATGGTGTTCCAGATATCATGGAGTTCGCGTTCTCCGGGAACCCCCGCCAACCGGATGCCCGGCAGAGTCAGCCGAAGCTCGATTCGGCAACTATCGGGAATTCGAAATACCTCACTCTCGGTTTCCGGCGTCCGGTGAACTACGGGGCGGTCATTTATGAGGTCCAGGAATCGAGCGACTTGATCCACTGGACGACACGTTCGCTTGCTGAGTCGCTGGCTGCTTCCCCGAGCCCGCGCGGGGATGGAACGGAGGACGTGACCGCCCGTGCAAGCCAACCGGTCGGGCAGTCGAAAAAACAATTTCTACGGGTTCGGCTCAGGTGGTGAACCTCGTCTGACATATCTCCGTCAGATGCCCCCAAGTTTTTGCCTGATCCACCCGGGATCGCGTCTCAGATCAATGACTGCCCAGATGATGACGGCAGGCTGTTCAATGGTATAAAAAATCCCATACGGAAAAACCCTGCTCAGAACCCGGTGATAATCATCCTCAACAATTCTGTGACTCCCCGCCGAAAAGCGCAGCCTCTCAATATCTGCCCGCAAGCAACTTGTGAAATAGTCGCCGAGCCCGGATGCTTGCGCGTCATAGAACAGGAAACCTTCGTTCAGATCATCCAACGCATCCTCGGAAATGTGAATGGTCATCCTCTGCCGATTGCGAACTTGACGCTGTCCCAATCGAGCAGCCGGACCTCCCCCTTCGCCACCCGTGCCCGGCGATCCCGCAGAAGGTCTCTAAGTTGAGGGGAGATCTCTGATGCTTCAAACCGCTCCCGCAGATCTTCCCAGATGGTTTCCATGATCTGGAATTTCTCCTCTGTTGGCAGGGTTCTGACTTCTTGGGCTGTCATAAAACAAAGTTATCCCGGATCGTGGATGCACGCCAGTATTTCTGTTAACCAGAGCGGACGCGTCGCCGAAAAATCTTGTCAGCGCCGCTGAAGACCAATGGACTTCCGGCATGGGGAAAATCGAGAAATTCCGGGAATGGCCGGCGGTCGGACGCCGGATCAAGCCGATTGAATGCGGGCACAATCGACGCCGATCCTCGCTCGGTTGACATGGCTGTTTTTCTCTCTCCCCGCGGGGTCCTGCATTTTGAGGCGTCTGCGGATCTGGACGAGCGGGTTGCCGACGGGCTGACGGCGGCTGCGGAACGCGGGTCGGCGGGGCTGCTGTTGCATTTGGCGACGCGGCATGTGGACATGGCGATGCCCCCTGCCGAGAGCTTCTGGAGATCGTTCGCGCGGCGGTATTTCACGGCGCTTTGCCACACCGATGACCCGTTGGCGCTCGGGGAAATCGCGGTGCCCGCAAGCGGGGACCTCGATGATCTCGCCGCATCCGCGCCGCCGATGACCGGGGCGGAATACTTGAACGGCGAGCGGTTGGCCTGTCTCTGGCGCGAGTTGGACAAGCTGGTTTTTGCGGGCATCCGCGAGGCGAAAGACGGTGCTCAGGGGTGGCTGAAGTCGCAGAATCCGCTGTGGAATCTGGTCGGACGCGTGACGTTCCATCTGGCGGAAAACAAGAAAAGCGGGGCGCATCCGTTCGCGTTTCTGGCGACATATACCCACCGGCTGTCCGACCAGGCGACGCCCCAATACCTGCCGCTCGGGCGTGCGCTCGAAGAATTTTCCGGCGCGAAGAACCGCCAGGCGCTTCTCTCGCTTCTAGCCCCGGTGCAGCGCGCCTCCGCGAAAAGCGAGTTTGTGCGCGGCCTAGTGGAATCGAAACGGGTTTACCTGCCGCAGGCGTTTTCGGCGCGCGAGGCCCACGAGTTTTTGCAGGGGATTCCGTTGTTCGAGGAGGCGGGGCTGCTTGTCCGGGTTCCCGCATGGGGCCGTCCGGCCCGCCCGAAGGTCCGCGTGACGGTCGGGGCCGGAAAACCGACCGGGGTCGGACTCGACGCGCTCATGGATTTTCATGCCGAGCTCACGCTCGACGGCGAGGCGGTCACCGAGTCGGAATGGCGGGCGATCACATCCGGCACCGAATCGCTCGTGCAGATCCGGGGGAAGTGGGTCGAGGTGGACCGGGAAAAAATCGACGAGGTTCTCGCGCATTGGAGGTCGCTTGAAAAGGCGCGCATCGAAGGCGGGGTTTCGTTTGCCGAGGCGATGCGGCTGCTTGCGGGCGGCGCGGTCGGCGCGTCGGACGAAGCGCCCGAGGCGGTGCGCGAGTGGACGGGGATCCAGGCCGGGCCGTGGCTCGAACAGGTGCTGGAAAAACTGCGCGATCCTTCCTCCGCCGGTCCGGTGCGCGGGCTCCGCGCCGAGCTGCGCCCGTATCAGGCTGTCGGCGTGCGATGGCTGAATTTTGTGACCGGCCTCGGGCTGGGTGCCTGCCTGGCCGACGACATGGGGCTCGGCAAGACGATCCAGGTTCTTGGCGCGATCCTGCAATGGCGGGGGGCTCATCCCGGCGATCCACCGGCACTGCTCGTTCTTCCGGCTTCGCTGCTCGGCAACTGGATTTCGGAAGCGGCGCGGTTCGCGCCCGGGCTTCGCCTGCTCGCGCTGCATCCGTCGGTGTCCCCGCCCGGCAGCCCATCCGACGCGAAAAAGGCGCTCGGGAAAACCGATGTCGTGCTCACGACCTACGGGATGCTCGGTAAGCTGGGCTGGCTGTCGGAACGCGAATGGAGTTTCGTCGTTCTCGACGAGGCGCAGGCGATCAAAAATTCCGGCACGAAGCAGGCGCGGGCGGTGAAGGCGCTGCGCGGCGTGCGGCGGATCGCGCTCACCGGAACCCCTGTCGAGAACAGCCTCGGCGACCTCTGGTCGCTCTTCGATTTTCTGAATCCGGGACTCCTCGGGACCGGCGTGGAATTCGCGCGGCACACGAAAAGGATCGTGCGCGATGGCGGCGGGTTCGGCCCGCTGCGGAAGCTCGTGCGACCGTATATCCTGCGCCGGCTGAAGTCCGACAAATCGGTGATCGCCGACCTGCCCGACAAAACCGAAGTCCGCGCGTTCTGCACGCTCACTAGGCGTCAGGCCGCGCTCTACGAGCAGTCGGTCAACGAGCTGAAGGACAAGCTCGAAACGGTTTCCGCGATCCAGCGGCGGGGGATCGTCCTCGCGTTCCTGATGCGGTTCAAACAGCTCTGCAACCATCCGGCCCAGTGGCTGGGCAACGGCGACTACGACCCGCAGGGCAGCGGAAAGTTCCTCCGCCTCGCCGGGCTTTGCGAGGAGATCGCCGCCCGGCAGGAGAAGGTTCTCGTCTTCACCCAGTTCAAGGAAATCACCGGTGCGCTCGAACATTTTCTCGCCGCGCAATTCCGCCGTCCCGGCCTCGTCCTGCACGGCGAGACGTCGGTGAAGGCCCGCCAGTCGCTCGTCGAAAGGTTCCAGCGCGAGGACGGGCCTCCATTTTTCATCCTCAGCCTCAAGGCCGGCGGAACCGGACTCACGCTCACCGAGGCCGCGCACGTCATCCATTTCGACCGCTGGTGGAACCCCGCCGTCGAAAACCAGGCGACTGACCGCGCGTATCGGATCGGGCAGAAAAAAAACGTGCTCGTCCACAAGTTTGTCTGCCGTGGGACGGTCGAGGAAAAGATCGACCAGATGCTCGAGGACAAGCGCGAGATGGCGAGCGGGGTTCTTTCGGACGGCGGTGAAATCCCGCTCACCGAGATGTCAGACAAAGAGCTGCTGGATTTCGTTGCCCTCGACGCGCGATCTGCTTTAGATGACGCCCCATGAGCTTTTCCGGATGGAGACCCTATGTCCCGGTCGCGCGGCGCCGGGCTCAAGCGGCGAAAAAGGCCGCCAAGTTCGCCAAGGCGGGCCGGAAGCTTTCCCCCGTCTCGATCGAAGGCCGCGCCATCGCAAAAACGTTCTGGGGCAAGGCCTGGTGCCAGCACATCGAATCGTTCAGCGATTACGAAAACCGCCTCCCGCGCGGGCGCACCTACGCGAGGAACGGCTCGATCCTCGATCTCCAGATCTTCCCCGGCTCGATCTCGGCACTGGTCATGGGCAGTTCGCTTTACGAGATCAAATTTTCCATCAGCCCGCTGGAGCAGGCCAAATGGAAAGCCATCAAGTCGCGTAGCACCGGGCGGATCGATTCCTTGGTCGAACTGCTCCAGGGACGGTTCTCGGATGCGGTGATGCGGGTGATCACCGACCGCGATAGCGGGCTCTTTCCCGCGACTTCGGAAATAAAAAAGTCCTGCTCCTGCCCGGACTGGGCCGGGTTGTGCAAGCATCTCGCGGCCGTGCTGTATGGCATTGGGGCGCGCCTTGATGAAAAGCCGGAGCTTCTTTTTCTGCTGCGCGGGGTGGACCACACCGAGCTTCTCGAGGGAGCCCCGGCGGGGGCCGTCGAAGCCGGGCCGTCCGCGCTGGATTCCGAGGATCTCGCCGACGTCTTCGGCATCGAGATCGCCGCGCCGGACGTGCCGAAAAAATCCGGCCAGCCGAAGTCAAAAACCTCCCGCCCTGCAAAGCCAGCGAAAAGACCGCCCGCTAAAAAGTCGGCCGGCAAGCAACCTGCATCCAAAAAGCCGAAAAAGCCGGCGAAGGAAGTTGTGCCAGCGAAAAAATCAAAGGTCGCCCGCGGGCGTCGCGCCAAACAAAAATATCGGGCGTCCTGAACCTTTGCTGCCGATAAGCACGCGTTTATGACCAACACCGATTTGCTCAGTATGCTCTCCTGCCCGATTACGCGCCAGCCTTTGCGGGAGGCATCGCCCGAAGAGCTCAAATCGTTCGGTGCCGACTTGACGGCGGGCTTGATCCGCGAGGATGGGCTGGTGGTTTATCCTGTCACGAACGGGATCCCGCTGCTTCTGCCAGGCGAGGGGATCCCGATCACACGGGAGCCATCGCCGCGATAACGGCATCCACAGGCACCGTTGCGACAGTCGATACCGAGTCCGAAATCGCGTAGGGGATCACGAGCGTGCTGTTGTGGATGAGAGCCCCGCAGGAATAGACGACGTTCGGCACGTAGCCCTCGCGCTCTTCCGGCTCCGGCTTGATCAGGGGCTCTTTCAAACGCCCGATGACCCGCGAGGGGTCGTCCCGGTCCAGGAGCACGGCCCCGATGCAATACTTCCGCATCGCTCCCACCCCGTGCGTGAGGAGCAGCCAGCCGGCAGACGTTTCTATGGGCGACCCGCAATTCCCCATCTGGATGAATTCCCAAGGCTCGGTCGGGCGCAGCAGGATCTTCGACTCATACCAAAAATGAAGGTCGTCCGAATACATGATCCGGACATTTTCGCCGTCCTGCCGGGATGCCATGCAATAAAGGCCGTTCACCCGCCTCGGGAAGAGGGCCATCCCTTTGTTTTGGACGGCCGGCCCGTTCAAGGTGCAGACTTTGAAATTCAAGAAGTCGCGGGTCTCGAGGAGCTGTGGGAGAATTGTCCGGCCGTCGTAGGCTGTGTAGGTTGCGTAGTAGATGACGCTGTTGTCTGAATCCGTGAACCGCACGAACCGCGCGTCCTCGATCCCGTTGCTCTCGGTCGGAGAAAACGGGAAGACGAGGCGCTCGGAGACCGGCTGGTTCGGGTCGAAGGAAAACTCGTAGTTCGACTTGGCCACCATGAGCATCTTCTGCGCCGTGTCCGGGTGGGCGTGGTAGCGCCGGCGGATCTCGATGGCCGTGCGGAGTTCCTCCAAAGTGAAGCTTTCGCGAACCGCCTCGAGCACGCGCAGGTTGAATTCGTCGGTCAGCTCGAGTTCCTCCAGCTTGCGCAGGAACAGCTCGCGGTTGTAGGACGTGTTGGGAAAATACTTCGGCTCCCGGACGAAGCGCGACGGGGGATCGATGGCGACCCCGCCTTCCGCGTCAATCATCCCGGAGCGGAATGTGATGGACGAGATGTGGCCCTCACCCGTCGCCCGCAGGCTGAGAATAACCCGCAGCGCGCCGTCCGGCACATCGGTTTGATCCGGGTGCGGGACGATGCTCGGATTGAATAGCGCGGCGCATTCGAAGGAGTATTCGTTGGTGAAATACGAGCCGGTGAGGAGCCTGCGGTTTTGGGAGAGCGGGCGGCCGATGGGAAGATACATTTCCACCTGCCGGAACCGCTCGGAAAAAAACGCCTCGATTTCCTGGTGGCGCCCGCAGAAGTCGCGGAACACCTCATCCAACAACGCGTCTACTTCCGCATCGGTCAGCGACAAGATGCGCGTGAGGATTTTCAGAGCACGGGGAGCATCCATCGGATTCAGCGACTGCTGCTCGATGGCAGGAAAAAACGGGCGGATGAGAACCCTCCGGGGATCCGGCCGGAGATAAAGTGGCTGGCGTTTCAGTGGCAAAGACATGGCTTAAACCGGGTGAAAAGTGAGGGCCAGATCCTGGACCCGCTTCATTTCCGTCAGCGACAGGAGGAAGGCCAGAGTGGACTCGGCTCCTTCGTTCCGGTTGACACGATCCACATGCAGCCCGTCCCGGCACCCTCCGGTCTGAGGATTGTAAACCGGGATGCCGAGCTCGTTCGTGCCAAGGAACCAATCGAATGCCCTCCGGGCCTCTTGCAGCCAGACCGGATCCTTTGTGACCCCGTAGGCTTCCAGGCACGCGCTGACCATGGCGTGGGCTTCGACCGGCTGCTGGTCGAACGGCGCGGGATCTTCTCCCTTTTTCCAGAATCCGTCGGACCCGACCGGGCGGAAGCATCCCCCCGAACCGGTCTGGTGTTTGGCCAGCCAGCGGAGGGTGTTGAGCCCCACATCGAGCACGTCCCCGCGGCTGGTCCACTTCCCGCTGAGGATCAGGGCGTGAGGGATCTTGGCGTTGTCGTAGGTCACGATGTCTTCGAACCACATCCATTCCGGCGAGGAGACATTCCGGAAGAGGGTCATGAGCCGGTCGGTCAGCTCTTCGCGGAACCGGTTGGCCATGCGGTCGCCGGACAGGGTGCGCAGATACTCTTGCACGCCCAGAATTGTGAACGCCCAGGCGCGGGGAGAGGTGAAGTTCTCGACGGCGGCCAGGCCTGCCTCGAACACATTGGCGGCCCATCCGCGCAGGTCCTCCCGCGCGGACCGGCCCACGCAGGTGCCCAGCGCCCAGAGCGCCCGCCCGTGGCTGTCCTCCGACCCCACGTCTTCCAGCCACTCCCGGTTGAATCCCATGAAATTGCGGAAACGCCCGGTGTCCTGGTTGAACGCATGCTGGAGAAACGCCGCGTAGGCACCGGTGAGCGGATATTGCTGCGGCATTTTTTCTCCCAGTTCGCGAAGGAGCGTCATCAGGATCAGAGCCCGGGCATTGTCGTCAGTGCAATAACCGTGGCTGTAGTTCGGGATCGTAAATATGGCGTGCTGAAAAATTCCGACGTGGTCGGTCATCCGGAGAAGGTGGTCGAACCGCCAGGTCGGCAGCTCGCCCTCGCGCTGGCCGAGGGTCGCGATATGAAACGTCTTCCGGTTGGAATTCACATCCTCGCGGCGGGCCCGGGAGAAGGTGGCCGCGTAGAGATGTGCGACGTTTGACCAGACCATGTCGCGCCCCATGAGATAGGCGTTCTTGCGCATCGCGTGGCGCTTGGTCTCGTTCCCCAGCATCTCCTTCACGGCTGTGGAGATCGCGGCGGAGTCGCGGAACGGCACCAGAACCCCGCGGCCATCGGCCAGCAGTTCCTTCGCGTGCCAGTAGGGGGTCGAGATGACCGCTTTGCCAGCGCCGAAGCTGTAGGCCAGTGTTCCGCTGGTGATTTGTGCCTCGTTCAAATACGGCGTGATGTAGATGTCGGCCGCCCCGATGAACTCCATCAATTCTGAAAGTCCGACGAACTGGTTGAAGAAAATCACGTTCTTGTCCACGCCGATCTTTTTCGCCAGCCGCTCGAGCGACAGGCGGTAGGTTTCCCCCTGGTCGCGCACCAAGCTCGGGTGCGTGGCACCCAGAACGATGTAAACGACATCAGGAAATTCCGAGACGATGTCGGGCAGAGCGTTCAGTACATTTTCGATCCCCTTGTTTGGCGACAGCAGGCCGAACGTGAGCAGGACCTGCTTTCCTTCCACACCGAACTGGTCTTTGAAAAAACTCGGATCCGTGAACGGCACGTCCGGTATCCCGTGCGGGATGATGTCGATCTTTTCCTCGGTGACGCCGTAGATGTCCCGGAGAAATTCCGCCCCCTGCCCAGCCATGACGACCAGCCTCGATGACAGGGAAAGGATTTCGTCAAAGATCTGCCGCTGCTCGCGCGATGGTTCCTTGAGAACGGTGTGGAGCGTGGTCACCACCGGCATGCGCACCGAGCGCAGTAGCCCGAGCACGTGCCCGCCGGAGGCCCCGCCATAGATGCCGAACTCGTGCTGGACGCTCAGCACGTCGATGTTGCCCAGATTCAGAAAATCCGCAGCCCGCTGGTAGGCGCCGACTTCCTGCCCCGGAATCTCGAACCGAACTTCCGGGGGATAATCGTATCCTTCCTCCCGGTCGTTCACTACCACTACCGGGCATTCCAGACGTGGATAGAGGGTGCAGATCGCATTCCGCAGGTCGGAGGTGAATGTAGCGATACCGCACTTGCGGGGAAGGTAATCGCCGAGAAACGCGACCTTTCTCAGTTGGGAGGGAGACTCCGGGTGGTTGGTAAAAAATCTCCCGCCCCCGGCGGAATTCTGCTGCCTCTCGCCGACTGGATTTATCTGAGCCATAATATTTATTCGTCCAATCCGCATCGGAAAATTTGGATCAGAGAGCAAAGTATAACCCGCGGGCGGGATTTCGCCACACTGGTTTTTTATTGGGTCTTCACCTACCCTGTGGTTGATTGCTCGATTCCATGACTGATCTCGAACGCATCCGACATTCCTGCGCGCACGTGCTGGCCACTGCGATTTTGAAAATCTGGCCCGAGGCCCAGTTTGCCGCCGGCCCTCCGGTCGAGAACGGGTTTTACTACGACGTCGAGCTCCCGCACCGGATCACCCCCGAGGATTTTGCTCGGATCGAGGAGGAGATGAAGCGCGAGGTCAAGGCGAACCATATTTTCGAGCGTGTCGAAGTCTCTCGCGACGAAGCGGTCGCGCTGGCCGAACGCGGCGAGCTCGCCGCCCTCGGGCCCCGCGGCGAGGCCTCGAAGTTCAAGCTCGATATCGTCACAAACATCCCGGACGGCGAGGTGATCACGCTCTATCGCAACGGTGAGTTTACCGATCTCTGCGCCGGCCCGCACGTCATGCGCACAGGAAACATCGGCGCCTTCAAGCTCACCCACGTCGCCAGCGCGTATTACAAGGGCGACGAAAACAACCCGCAGCTCCAGCGGATCTACGGCACCGCGTTCAAGAACAAGACCGAGATGCAGGCTTACTTCGACATGCTCGAGGAGGCGAAGAAGCGCGACCACCGGAAGCTCGGGCGCGAGCTCGAACTCTTCTGCTTCGACGACGATGTTGGCCCTGGCCTTCCACTCTGGCTGCCGCGTGGCACGGTCCTCATCGAGGAACTTGAAAAGCTCGCAAAGGAAACAGAGTTCGCCGCCGGCTATGTCCGCGTCCGCACCCCGCATCTCGCACGGGAGAACCTGTATCTCACGAGCGGGCATCTTCCATACTACGCGGAGTCTATGTTCCCGCCGATGGAGTTGAAGCCGGAAGGGGAAGGGCTCTCCTGCGACCGCTATTACCTGAAAGCGATGAACTGCCCGCACCACCACAAGCTCTTCGGGGCGGTGCAGAGGAGTTACCGCGACCTGCCGCTGCGGCTTGCCGAATACGGGACCTGCTACCGCTACGAACAGAGCGGCGAGCTTTTCGGCCTCATGCGCGTACGCTCGATGCAGATGAACGACGCGCACATCTATTGCACGGAGGAGCAGTTCGAGGAGGAGTTCCGCGCAGTGAACGAGATGTATCTGAAGTATTTTGCGATCTTCGGCATCGACCGGTATCAGATGCGCTTCTCCACGCACGACCCCGCGAAGCTTGGCCAGAAGTTTGTGGACCAGTCGGAGCTGTGGCTCAAGACCGAGGACATGGTCCGCGGCGTCCTCCAGCGCAGCGGGATCAACTTTGTCGAGGTGCCAAACGAGGCCGCGTTTTACGGGCCGAAGATCGACGTGCAGGTCTGGAGCGCAATCGGGCGCGAATTCACGATTGCCACGAACCAGGTGGATTTCGCCGTCCCGAAAAAGTTCGGCTTGGTTTACAAGGATCGTGACAACACCGAAAAGACCCCGCTTTGCATCCACCGCGCGCCGCTCGGCACGCACGAGCGGTTCATCGGGTTCCTGATCGAGCACTACGCGGGCAACTTCCCGCTCTGGCTGGCCCCGGACCAGGTGCGTGTGATCACCATCGGCGAGGATCAAGCCCTCGTGGACTATGCGAAGGAAATCCACCGCGAACTGCGCCACCACGAAGTCCGCGCCGAACTCGATCTCTCGAACGATCCGGTCAAGGCGAAGATCGCCGATGCGGAGAAAATGAAGGTCCACACGATGCTCGTCATCGGCAACCGCGATCTCGAAGCGGGAGCCGTGAGCCTGCGGGTCCACGGGAAAGGCAACCTCGGATCCAAGCCGAAGGCGGAGGCGGTCGCGGAGATTTTCGCCGCCATTAGCGAGCGGCGTCCCTGAATTAATGGAGGTGAAAGTGAAAGTCCCGCTTCCACGATCGCGAGGCTTTTTTTCCGGGGGAACACACGCGACGGGTGTGCTCCCCGGAATGACGCGATGCCTCCTTTTGATTCATTGACCCTGGGACAGGATGGGCTGGATAAACTTGGGGGAGCCTGTATCGTTTGGCTATGGCGCATCGCATGGTGCGGGGCGCCGGAACAATAATTCCTTATGAACTACGCCACGCCCGACCTCACCCAGCATCCGCCCCGCAGCGCCCGCGCCCGCCTCGGTGGCTACGTCATCCTGCCGCGCTGCCTCGACAAATGCCGCGCAGAGCTCGCCGGAAAAAACGGCGATTACCACTACGCCTGCCCGCTGGACCAGCGGTTCCTCCAATTCACCGGAATCGATCCCGATGCCCTCAAGGCCGAAGTGGCCGCCGGACTGGGCGATTTTGAGATCCTGACATGGATCCAAGCCAATGCTCCGCGCAAGCGGGAAGAATGGGAAATCGCCCAGTGGAGCGCCTTGGCGGAACAGGCCGTTCCGGCGGACAACGGAACCCGCGAGTTTTTCAGCGGCCTTGTCGCCGGAGCCAAGGCGGCTTATCGCGAAGACATCAAAGGCTGGTTCGATCTCTTGGATGTGGACGACTTCGCGAGCTTCGGTGGGAAACCCTGAGCCGGGCCGCCTTCACGAGACAAAAGCCGGAGATCCGGGCAACGGCGTGAGCATTTTCGCTGTTGCCGCGGTTCCCGGCTCTGTGTAGCGTTTGCAACTCTCCGGATTAACCCATGGGCAAAATCTACAACAACATCGTTGAAACCGTCGGCCACACCCCGCTGGTCAGGCTGAACCGCATCACCGCCGGACTCCCGGCCACCATCGCCATCAAGTGCGAGTATTTTAATCCGCTTGGCAGCGTCAAGGACCGCATCGGCATGGCGATGATCGAGGATGCCGAGCAGAAAGGCATTCTCAAGCCGGACACGACGATCGTCGAACCGACCAGCGGCAACACTGGCATCGCCCTGGCATTCGTCGCAGCCGCCAAGGGATACAAACTCATCCTCACCATGCCCGAGACCATGAGTGTCGAACGCCGCACCCTGCTTGCCCTGCTGGGAGCCAAGCTTGTCCTGACTCCCGGTTCCGAAGGCATGAAGGGCGCCATTTCGCGCGCCGAGGCAATCGTCAGGGAAACCCCTGGCGCGTGGATGCCCCAGCAGTTCAACAACCCCGCAAACCCGGCGATCCACGCCAAAACCACCGCCGAGGAAATCTGGGAGGACACCGGCGGAAAGGTCGATATTTTTGTCGCGGCAGTCGGCACCGGCGGAACCATCACCGGCACGGTCGAGGCCCTTAAATCCCGCAAGCCTTCCTTCCAAGCTATCGCGGTCGAACCGGTTGACTCCCCGGTAATTTCCCAGACCCTGGCCGGAGAACCGATCAAGCCGGGTCCGCATAAAATCCAGGGGACTGGCGCAGGATTTATTCCCGGGAACCTTCATCTGAAATCTGCGGACGGCTCAGCGCAGATCGTCGAGTGCATTCGGGTCAGCAATGACGACGCCTTCGCCATGGCACGCCGGCTCGCGAAAGAGGAGGGGATACTTGTCGGGATCAGCTCCGGGGCAAATGTTCACGCGGCCATCGAAGTCGCCAAACGCCCGGAGAACGCCGGAAAGCTTATCGTGACCGTGGCCTGTTCGACGGGCGAACGGTATTTGAGCACGGCACTTGCGGACCAGGCTCGTGCGGAGGTGGGAGGGTAATGAGCGCTCCAATCCCAAACGACGATGCCGTTCTTGAGCACGACGAGATTGACGCGGCGCTTTTCTGGCACACCCACAAAAAAAATATCCTGCTCGGTATCCTTGCCGTTCTGGCAATCGGAGGCGGAAGCTTGGCTTGGTATATCAATTCCACGTTAACCGCCAAGGCAGCCGTCGCGGCATTGGCCGAAGCCAAAGACATCCCCCAGTTCGAAGCCGTCGTGAAAAACTACGGCGGCACCATGCCGTCGGCGGACGCCGTTCTACTCATTGCCGCCGCAAATCAGAAGGCGGGGAAACTCGACGAATCGACCGCTGCGTTTCAGAATTTCCTAAAATCCTTCCCAACCCATCCGCTCGCCGGAGGTGCCCTGCTCGGCATCGGGCAGAACCAGGATGCGGCGGGGAATTCCAAGGACGCGATGGCCACCTACCAGCAGGTGGTCGAAAAATATCCCAAGAGCTACGCGGCTCCGTTTGCCGGCTATGCGCAGGCGGAGATCCTTCTGCGGGACTTCCGGAACGACGAGGCGAAGGTTGTGCTCGACTCGCTGGTTTCCCAGTTTCCGGACTCCACGATCGCCCGCATGGCCGCCGCCCAGTTGACCCGGCTCGGGACCAGAGCCTCCAAGTAGCGTGACGCCCGGATGCACGATTGTTGAAAAAACAACTTGCATCGCGGCGCTGCCAGCTTAGTTTACGTGCAAGGCCCTTACGGGGCATGGTATCTTGCTAGTTGCGTTTCTTCCGGTGAAAGCCGGGTTCTCTCAGTGGCGATTTGAAATCCGGTTCTCGGAAACAGCCGCTCACATGAGCCTTAATAAAACATAACTATGTCAAACAAACTCTATGTCGGGAATCTTTCCTTCGACACCACTCAATCGGATCTCAGCGATCTGTTCTCACAAGCCGGAACCGTCTCCGAGACGGCTCTCATTAACGACAAAATGACCGGCCGCTCGCGCGGCTTCGCGTTTGTCACCATGTCTGACGCGGCTGGTGCCGCAGCGGCAACCGCCAAGTTCAACGGCATGGACCTCCATGGCCGGAACCTCACGGTCAATGAAGCCAAGGACCGCGAACCGAACAGCGGTGGCGGTGGTGGCGGCGGTCGCAACTTCGGCCCGGACCGTCGTCCAGCCGGCAACAAGCGCTACTAATCCATTCAACAAAAAACGCCCCGGTTCACGCCGGGGCGTTTTTTTGTGCCCCGGCCATTATGCCGTGGCTGTCCGGGTGCTAAGGTCTTTTTTACGCGGGGGCTTGGAAAACCTGAGCGGGCTGCTAGCATCCGCTGCGAAATGAGCCAGCCTACCGCTTATCCCCCAGCGGAATCCTCCCGCCGGGAAGTCCCGAAACTCGGCCAGCACTTGCTGACGGTTCTTCAGGTCCTGGTCACGGTGGGATTGCTGTGGTGGCTTTTCCACGACCCCCACCGGCGCCTCACGATCTGGAACGCCCTCCACTCTGCGGACTGGAGATGGATGATCGCTGCCATCGCCGCCGCCGGGGCTTGCGAGTTTTTGGGGATCCTGCGCTGGCAGTTATTCCTCAAGATGCTGCACCTTCGCGTGCGCTTAGGGGAAGTCACCCGGCTGTTCTTCATCGGGGCGTTTTTCAACCAGTTCCTGCCTGGCACGACTGGCGGGGACGTAGTGCGGGTAATTTACTTGATGCGGGATCATCCGGAGAACAAGACGGCCGGGTTTCTGAGCGTGGCGATCGACCGCTTGCTGGCGGTGCTGGTTCTGGTGGCCATGGGGCTCGGTTTTGCTTGGACGCGCGGCGCGTGGTTTGCGAGCAGCTTCGCGGTGGGCAATGCGATGAAGGTATTTGCCATCGTGCTTTTTGTCATCGGGGTCGGGCTGGTCGCCTCGTTTTTTCTGACGAGCCGGCATCTGGTAGGCAGGCTTCCCGCGAGATTCCCGCTTCGCGAGCAGATCGTGAAGCTCTCCACGCTCTGGCAACTCTGCATCGAGAACCGCACGGAGGCCCTGCTCGGTGCGCTCTACACGGTGCCGATGCTCCTGGCCTATTTCGCGGCGTTCTATTTTGTCGCTCTCGCGTTCACGGCGAAGGTGACCTTTCTGGACATGACGTCGATCATGCCGCTGGTGACCGCCATCTCGTCGCTGCCGATCAGCCTCAACGGAATAGGAGTCCGCGAGGCACTGTTCGAGCAACTGCTCTCCGAACTGTGCGGTGTTCCGCAGGGGACCGGGATACTCATTTCCATCACAGGAATGTTCGTCTATATGCTCTGGGGCCTGCCTGGCGGGCTGTTCTATCTGGAACGCATCCGGCGGCGATACGAAAAATAACCGCCTCCTGGGTGGGTGTTCAGTTTTCAGTGATTCAATGCTCAGGGAAGCAGTTTCCGGGTGCTTTCCTTGCTGAACACTGAACACTGAACACTGAACACTGAACACTGAAAACCGAAAGCTCGCGGCCAAAACATTTTCTTGCCGAGTGGTGTCGATCTGCAACAAATCAGGCATGAGCACAAAGGTCGGTATTATCGGAGCGGGGGGAATGATCCAGTATCATATCCCCGGGTTTTTGGCGGCAGGCGCCGAGGTGGTTGCGGTCGCGGATGTGAATCTGGCTGCCGCGGAAAAAGCTGCCGCACGATACGACATCAAGCGTTCCTACAAAGATGCCGCCGAAATGCTTGCCGGCAATCCCGATATCGACGCGGTGAGCGTCATCCTCCCGAACAAATTTCACAAGCCGCTGGCGATCCTGGCCCTTCAGGCGGGCAAACATGTATTCTGCGAAAAACCGCCTGCGCTGAACGCGGCCGAGGTCTGCGAGATGAAGGCGGCTGCGGAGAAGGCCGGCAAAACCCTCATGTTCAATTTCAACAACCGTGCCAGGCCGGACTGCCAGGCTGTCATGGATTACGTCCGTGACGGATCGGTCGGGAAGATCAATTCGGCGCAGGCGAAATGGATCCGCAGAACCGGCATCCCGGGTTTCGGCGGATGGTTCACCACCAAAGCGCTTTCCGGCGGCGGGCCGCTGATCGACTTGCTGCACATGGTGGATCTGGCATTCTATTTTCTGGGATGTCCGGAGCCGGAATACGTGCTCGCCAAAACGTTCGACGACTTCATCACGGACAAGGCATTCAAAGGCCCCTGGGGAATCCCCGATGTGGCGGATGGCGTGACCGATGTCGAGAGCGCCGCGCACGGATTTGTGAAATTCAAAACCGGCCAGGTGCTTTCCTTCCAGGCCTCCTGGGCAGAAATGGTCGAGCGCGAGGAGGTCTCCGTGGTATTTCAGGGACAGAAGGCCGGCGCTTCCGTGCGACGGCTGTTCGGGCGCGACGGATTGGATGATACCGCGATCGACACCGCCGAGATCTTCGCGCAGGAACACGGCCGCTCCGTGAACCGCAGCCTCATCGTCGAGCCGGATCCCGCTATGGGACGCGAGCGCTCCGCGGCCAACTTCATCCGCGCCATCGAGGGCCGTGAAGCCCCGCTCAACTCCATCGACCAGGCGCTCTCGCTCATGAAGATCATTGACGCCGCCTACGAGTCCTCCCGCTCGGGCAAGCCGGTGGAAATCGCGTAGTTCAGTCCTTCTTCGTATAGGTGATCGGTAGGATGCCCATCTCGCGCGCCTTCGCGAGGTCGATCAGTTGGTAGTCGAGATCCTTTTCATTATCGAATTTCTTCTGGTTTTTCTCAAGGGCTTCCGTGCCGACGGAGACGGCGGACTCGAAGGAATCCCAGGATTTCTCGTTCTTGTGAGCCTCTAGGTTTTTGAGGTTGGCCTTCTTGTTGTCCTTGACCGGCCGGAGATCTTTTTCGCCGAGGAGCGTGGTTTCCAGGCCGATGGTTGTGTCGTCGTCGAGGTCCACCGCGAGGAACATGTGGCCCGGGATGAGCGCCAGGCTTGGCCGCAGGCCGATCTTCCGCAGAATCGCCGCCATGAGGACGGTCCCATCGACACAGTTCGCCTGCGAGGCAGTCACCGACTCGTCAAAGAGCCGGACATGCTGGCTGTAAACGCCATCCTTAACGGCAGCTGTTGTGGTGATGTCGCTGTATTTCAGGCCGTGCCTCTGCATCACGTTCCAGATCGAAAATATCTGGAGGAGGACATCGTCTTTTTCGCCGCTTTGGTAGCCGTCAAACGCGGAGACGATCCCGGTGTCCAGCGCCTCCTTAAGAATCCGGTCAACCCACGGATGGTTTTCGTTGACGTAGGCTGCGAAGAGCCAACTGTAGTCGGACGTGCGCGAATCCTTGTCATCCTCGCCGGTTTCCTCGACGCCGAAGAGGCAGTCATTGATCGGGCGCAACGTCGTGGTCACGGTTTTTTCGCCGAGGTTTTTTCCGTCCACTTTGACTGCGATGGCTATATTGAGCGGTACCGCCTGGGAAACCTTTGCCAGCGCGTCAAATTTGTAGGCGATCTTCGGGTGGATCAGCAGATCCGCGGCGTCTTCCTCCAGTTTCCCGGAGAATCGGCTTTCGGCCATGTAGTCGTTTTCCTTGACGACGACCTCGACTTTCGACCCGGAATCCGCTCCGGAGAGCGTGATCCCGATGATCCCCTGCGGATCCCCGAGATGGTTCTCCTTCCACACGGCGAAAAGTTCCTCCGGAAGATCCACCCGCGCGGTTCCGATCAGAAACGAGGGAAAGATATTGCTTTGCGGATAGATGTCGGTGTCCCACTCGGGCTCCGCGTCTTTGGGCGGCATCAAAGACTGCACGGAAATCGCCGCCGCCAAAAGAACCGGATGAAGAAACGAGATCACCGGGTGGCTTTCAGTGGGGCGTGGTTGTTTCTCGCCTGCGTCATGTGGATTCTTGCGAACTGCATTTCAGGGTCGGTGGAAGGTTGCCTTTCAGCGATCATTGGATCAGGCCGTCTTCCGGGACTTGGACAGACGCATGACCGCGAGGACCACGCTGCCCGCCGTGAGGAGGAGCAGGGGGACGCCGATCAGCGGTCTGTAGGCGAGCCAGGAAAGAGCGATCGTCAGCAATGTGAGCGGCAGCGCTACGACAATGGCCAGCATTCCGGTCCCGGCCCCGACGATGTCGCCGAGAAAAGGGATGACGCTGGCGGCAACGGACAGCACGTTTGTGACTAGCAGAAGCCCGATGATCATCATCACAAAACCCACGAGGCGAAGAATCCAGGTGAGTGTCGCGTTTCCTTCCTTTTCCTGCTGGAACATGGCGTCGGCACTGAGCGTTCCCGGCTGCAAAAGTTCGATCGAGCCGAGATTCCGGATGGTAAAAGGCTCGAACGTGCTTCCGTTCTGGCCGGCGATGATGCTCACCGGACCTGCCGGGGCCGTCTGGAACGTGACGCGCAGGTCTCCGATCTCCGGGTTCTTCGGGTCCGTTCCCACGTAGAGCAGGCCGCCGGTTGTGACACTCATATCCTCGGAGTGCTTCCTCGCTGTAGCCTGGGCTTCCTCCCCGGTCACCGGCCGCGCGGCATAGTTCGTGATCTTATCCGTCAGGCTTTCGGGCAGGTCGAACTTGCCGACATGGATGCCGGGGGCCGTGAATGTTTTGCTCTCGACCGGCAGGGACTCCGGGTTGTTGTGTTCTGAAGGATGCTGGAACTTCGAGGAGTCGATGAGCGTCCGGGACCAGGTCTTCGAATACGAATACGTGGTCGTCTTTTCCTCGCCGCCACCCAGCTTTTGTTTGGTCGTGGATTTTTCGTCCTGCTTCCACTGATACATCTCGACATCCCGCCGGAGTTTGAGGGCGGAGGCGGTGATTCCGAAGACCTTATCCGCCACCGGCCCATCCGCCTCCGCGGTGCCGGTGAGATGCACGAGTTTGCCTTCGTTTGCTGGGAGCGGAGCATCCGGCGAAATGGAGATGACCTGTTTCGCGCCCAGATCCAGGGTTTTCGCGCGGTGGATCGCGCGGCCTTCGTTCCAAGTCAGAAGGATGAAGGATCCGAGAAACAGCAGAATCCCGAAAAGCACTCCCGAGATCGCGCTTCCCAGGCGGCTCAGCCACGACTGGCTGGTGGTGGTTGTGAATGTGTCGTCGCTCATGGTTTTGGATGGTTTGAGGTTGGGAAAATTGGAACGAACCGAACGGTTACCGCTCTTCGGGTGTCAGGGATTCATTGCAAATCGTCGCTGGCTTTCGAAGCGAGTGCCCGCCGAGGTAGGGCTGGTTTTTCTTGTCCTGCAGGAGCTGGTAAACGGCCAACCCGTCGGGCCGGATCACCGCGAGCCCTTCTCCGAGGGCGAGTCCCTGGCCTTGGACAACTTTTTTCCCAAGAGTCCAGCGGACGTCCTTGCTGGCTTCTCCACCCGTGATTTTGACGGTTCCCTCATCCTGACTGTCCCCGGACGACTCCCGCAGCCAGGAGTAGGATCCGTTGAACTTCGAGATGGGGATCTTGGCTTTCTTCATATCCGCATCCCCGATAAGAATGACTTCATTGCTGGCGTCTTGTGAGCCTTCCGCAGCCCAGCGGCCGATGAGCGAAAACCCTTCGTCCTGCGGAAACACCTGATAAATCGCCAGGCCATCATCCAGGGCGACCCCGAGTGTCATCCCTTCGAGCAGGCCGGTGCCGTGGCTCTTCTTGCCGGCGATCTCCCACTCCATGAGCACGAGTCCGTTCTTGCAGCGGATCGTGATGGTGCCTTCGTATTTCGAGCCGTCCGGGTTAGTGCCCTTGCAGTCATGGGTTCCGGCGATCTCTTTCGGATCGAGCTGGTTTCCGTCCGCCACATCGGCCGTTTCTTTCGAAGGCTCGGAATCCGACACGGAAACCGGCTTCGCCTTGTTGCCGTCCATCTCCAGTTCCGCCCAGAGACTCGCGGAGTTCTGCTTCTGCTTTTCATCGGTGACACGCTCATCCGCCCAGACATGGATGAGGAGGGTTCCATCCGCGGTCCAGCGGAGCACGCCCGTGCCACTGGCCGCGAGACCGCCTTTCAGTTTCCTGAGCGGACCGGACTGCGCTCTTGTGAACGGGATCACGTCCACGGGCGAGAGGTTCCCCTTCGCGACGCGGTAGAGAAAAACCTGGCGGTCCCGGGGGCTGCCGCCGTTGACGGCGAGGTAATCGCGAGCCGCCGACCAGAAAAACTCCGGGCGCACATCGCCGTCGGCGGAATACCCGAAATCGCTCTTTGCTTCCTGCGGATTCCAAAACAGTTTGCGTTCCTTCGACGATCCCTTGTCCGCAAAAAAATAGACCGGCCCTCCCGCGTTCTTATCCACCTCGATGTCCGGAGAGCACCGCGCCGCACGCGGAAAAGCCATGACCGCCAAGCAGGAGCAGGCCAGAACAAGCTGGATCTGGCGCGGCATAAAATCTGGTGGAGTGACGGCGGTCCGGGCCGCGCTCAGGGAGCCTTCAGGGAATTGGCGATCTTCTCGGCCACGGCGATGCCCTTGTTGTCGTCGTGGTCCGCGACAAACCAGAACTCCGCGATTTTCCCGTCGTTCAGCGCCGCCCATCCCATGCCGACGCGCACTTTGTCATCCTCTTTTTTTCCGACAGCCGTGCCGGCGAGATAAAATCCCTTCAATCCGCCTGGCGTCCAGTCCTGGGCGTCGCCCATCTCGATGTCTTTGTAATCATCCTTGAGTTGCCCCATGGCCTCTTTGATCGCTTTGTCCATCGAGGAATTGTCCCCGTCGATGGTCCGGAACGAAAACACCGCGCCCGTTGGTCCGAGGAGATGAAAATAGTCGCCCTCCTGCTCCATCTGCTTCATCTCCCAATCCTTCGGGGCCGTAATCTCGAAGCTCTCCTCCTTGACGGTCGGATAGGCAATGGTCTGCATGTCCGCGCACCGGACGGCGTGGGTGATGGTCAAACCGAGAATCGCAACGATGATATTTTTCATGATGTGGATTTTATTGAATTAGCGAACCCGAAGGCGTCTTGCCCGCGCGTCCGGTTGCTCAAATAAAACAATTATGACCCACGTCAAGAAAAAGATTTACGCGATCAACTGGCGGAGGTTGCCGGTGATGCGGCCGTCGTAGAGGGCTTTTCCGATGATGGCTCCGTGGAGGCGGGGCATTTTGGACAGTTTTCGGAGGTCGTTCGCGCTGGAGACTCCGCCGCTGGCGATGAGGTGGCAGTCGAGGATGCGCAGGAGATTTTCCAACTCGGAAAAATTCGGTCCTTCGAGCATCCCGTCGGTGGCGATGTCGGTGTAGATGATCGTGCCTACGCCCGCCACCTGGGCAATGAGCGCGAGGTCGGCGGCGGAAGTGGCCGTCGTCTCGGTCCAGCCTTTCACGGCCACTTTGCCGTGGTTGGCATCGATCCCCACGGCGATCCTCTCGCCGCCGAATTCCGTGCAGATCTCGGCGATGTCCTCCGGGGACTCGCAGGCCTTGGTGCCGAGGATTACCCGGCTGACTCCGCAACTGAATGCCGCGCTCACATTTTCGACGCGGCGCATCCCCCCGCCGAGCTCGCACGGGATATTCACGGACAAGCAGATTTTTTCGACGGCGGCGAGGTTGGTCGGTTCGCCGGAAAACGCGGCATCCAGGTCGACGAGGTGCAGCCAGTCGGCCCCGGAATCCTCCCATTTTTTCGCGAACGAAACCGGGTCGGACGAGTAAACGGTTTTTTCGGAGGCAAGCCCGCGCTTGAGGCGCACGACTTCCCCTCCCATCAAGTCAATGGCTGGCAGCAGGATCATAGTGTGGATAAAAAATTCCGGAGGACGGCGAGTCCGGCCGCCTGGCTTTTCTCCGGGTGAAATTGCGTGGCGTGGAGCGCCCCACGCGAAATGCTGGACGCAAACCGGCCTCCATATTCGCAGGTGGAACTCGCCAGCGTGGGATCCGCCGGCACGGGATAAAACGAATGGACGAAGTAAAACGAGGTCTCCTCAGGCAGGCCCTCGAACAGAGGGCCTTTCAGGTCCGTCACGGAGTTCCATCCCATGTGCGGAACTTTTAATCCGGTGTCAGAAAACCGGACCGCCGTCCCGGGCAAAACGCCGAGGCCGCTCACGCCGGGGGATTCCTCGCTGGATTCGAACAGCAGCTGGTATCCGAGGCAGACCCCGAGATAGGGGCGCCCTGCCTGGATCCATTCGCGAAGCGGATCCCAGAGCCCGGTTGACTTAAGGTTCGCGGCGCAATCCCCGAACGATCCCACGCCTGGAACGACCACGGCATCGAAACCCGCGAGCCGGGACGCCTCGGAAACTAGAGTCGTCGAAGCCCCTGATGCCTCGAGCGCCTTGCACACACTGCGCAGGTTGCCGCTGCCGTAATCCACGACTCCGATGGAAATGGGTTTCACAGAATTCCCTTGGTGCTCGGAACCCCCTGCACCCTCGGATCAATCTGCGTCGCCTGATCAAGCGCGCGGGCAAGGGCTTTGAACACCCCCTCCGCCATGTGGTGTGCATCCCGGCCGGCCAGGATGTCCACATGCAGGTTCATCCCGCCATGCACCGACACAGCACGAAGAAACTCCTCGACGAGTTGAAAGGAAAAATTTCCTCCGATCGGCTCGACGTTTTTCGGCGCATTGAACGCCAGATAAGGTCGCCCGCTCAGATCCACGACGACGCGGACCAGTGCCTCGTCCATCGGGACGTAGGAAAACCCGTAGCGCCGGATCCCGGCCTTGTCCTTGAGCGCCTTCACAATCGCCTGCCCGAGCGTGATCCCGGTGTCCTCGACCGTGTGGTGAAAATCCACCGCGATGTCGCCGCGTGCGTCGAGATCGAGATCAAAAAGCCCGTGCCTCGCGAACAGCGTCAGCATGTGATCGAAAAATGGAATCCCGGTCGAGAGCTTGGAATCTCCCTTCCCGTCAACCACCAGCCGCAGGGCGATGGATGTCTCGGATGTCTTGCGTTCGATTTTTGCTTCGCGGGCCATGCCGCAAAGCCAATCAGATAATCCCCCGCTTGAAAAGTCCGCCTTTTTCGAGCTTGCCTGAGATCACTCCTTCTTCACGCAAATCCATCAATTTAGCGGCACTCTCTGGTTGTCGGATTTTTGCGGCGGTGACACACCGCCGCACAACACACGTTCGCTTATCTGGCTGTCGCGAGTTTGACGCGTTTCAACTGGCCGTGGTTTTTGACTTGGACGCGGCCGCTTTCGAAGAGGTCGGCGAGCGCGGCGAGGGTTTCTTTGCTATCGCGGGCGCAGGAGCCGACGATGGCGACGAGGTCGCCGAGCGAGTAGTGGCTGCGGTTGATTTTGCGGTAATAGTTTTTCATACCTTCTGTTGCCTTATCTGACAGAGCCGGGGATGCGGGCGTTCAATTTGTCTTGGCCAACTCCGACCACCTTTCGTAAAGCCGTGCGACCTCGGTCTTTGTGGCGGCAAGTTTTTCGACCAGCGCCGGTGCCTCCGCGGCCCGGGAGGCAAAGAACGCAGGATCGTTCAGCGTGAATTCCATTTCCTTGACGGCGTTTTCCGCGGCGAGGATGGTTTCCTCCATGTGGTCGAGTTCCTGCTGTTCTTTGTAACTCAGGCGTTTTGGTTTCGGAGCGGGTTTCGCCTGCGGGGCGGGAGGCAGGAAGGCTGTCTGGGCCGAACGGGCGCGCGCATCGCGGTCTTTTTTCTTTTCGAGGTAATACGAATAGTTGCCTGGCTGCACAAAGACTCCGCCGTCTTCGAAGGCGACGATCTGGTCGCAGATGCGGTCGAGAAAATACCGGTCGTGGCTGACGACGAGGATCGTTCCGTCGAAATGAGCGAGCGCCTCTTCCAGCATGCGCAGGCTGGCGAGATCGAGGTCGTTGGTCGGTTCGTCCAGGATGATGACATTGCCTCCCCGGCGCAGAACTTTTGCGAGCAGGAGCCGGGCGCGCTCGCCGCCGGAGAGCTTGTCCACGCGTTCCTTCACGCGGGATTCTTCAAACAGAAATCTTCTCAAATAGGCGCGCGCAGTGAGCATCTGGTCCCCGAACGCGACCATCTCGCCGGAATCCGAAACCTCGTCCATGACGGTCCCCCTGCCGTCGAGCTGCATGCGCGATTGATCGATATAGTTGAACACCACCCGCTTTCCAACCGATGCCTTTCCCTCCGTCGGCTCCAGTTCACCCAGGCACAGCCGCAGGAGTGTCGTCTTGCCGACGCCGTTTCGCCCGACGACTCCCGTGCACTGGCCGGCGCGGAGCGACAGGTTCATATTTCTGAAAAGCCAGCGCCCCGTCCCCCCGGCACGAACGCCCACCCCGGCGAGTTCGACGGCGGTGTTTCCAATTTCCGGCGCGGGAGGAATCAGAAGATCCATCTCGCGCTCCTCGGGCGGCGCCTCCATGCCCGCAACCTGATAAAACGCATCCAGGCGGTTCTTGGATTTCGATCTTTGGGCCCGGACACCCGCGCGGACGTATTCCAGCTCCGCGCGCAGAAACCGCTGTCGGCGGCGCTCGGATTGTTCCGCGATCTGCCGGCGGAGAGCTTTGGCTTCGAGAAATGCGGTGTAGTTTCCCGGATGGGAAAATGCCCGCCCGTCTGAGATCTCGATGATCCGCGTGGCGATCGTTTCCAGGAAATACCGGTCGTGCGTTACAAAGATCAGCGCGCCGGGAAACTCGCGCAGGAAGTCCTCCAGCCACCGGATCGTCTCCGAATCCAGGTGGTTCGTCGGTTCGTCGAGGAGGAGGAGATCCGGCTGGGAAGCCAGCGCCCGGCAGAGCGCCACGCGGCGTTTCTCTCCGCCCGAGAGAGGGCCGACCAGCGCATCTAGCGGTGGGGCAGCGAGAGATCCGGCTTCCGCCCGGATCCTCGTCTGCAGGTTCCATCCGTCCGCATGCTGGATCAGTTCGAGCAGATCGGACAGCTCGTTGTCATGCCCGTCGCCTTCCTCGTATCGCCGCATCCATTCCACGAGGTCCGCCGCCCCAGCCTCGATGTTCTCCAGCACCGTCTTCGTGCCGTCCAACTCGAACTCCTGCGGCAGATATCCGACGCGAATCCCGCGCCGCAGCGAAATCTCCCCCGAGTCCGGCTCGGTCTCCTTCGCGAGGATTTTGAAAAGGCTCGTCTTCCCGCAGCCGTTGCGTCCAACGAGCCCGACCTTCTCGCCCGGGGCGACCGTGAGCGATACGCCATTGAGCAAAACCTGGTTGCCGTAGGCGAGTTTGAGGTCCTTTGCGGATAACAGAACGGATGACATTTCCTCATTAGTAGGCGAACTCGCGGTTTCCTGAAAGCCTCACCGCGCGGCTTTTTTACCGGCCTCTCCAGGATGAGGGCTGGAAATTTCCCGTTCATCCGCTATTTTGCCCTGCCTCCAATGCCCAGCGTCCACATCAAAACTTACGGCTGCCAGATGAACGAGCGCGACTCGGATCAGGTTGCCCAAATGCTCGGCGAGCGCGGCTACCGGATGACAGCGGACGAGGCGGACGCGGATGTCATCCTTCTCAACACCTGCAGCGTCCGCGACATGGCCGAACAGAAGGCGATCGGGAAAATGGGGATGCTCCGCAAGCTCCGGCAGACGCGCCCGCACCTCGTTCTCGGTTATCTCGGTTGCATGGCACAGGCCCGCGGGGATTCGCTCACAAAAACCTCGCCGCATGTGGACATGGTCGTCGGCACCCAAAAATTCCACCGCGTCGCCGACTACGTCGATGACCTGCTGCGCCGTCGCCTCGAGGTGAGGATCGACGACCAGCGGATGCCGATTGTCGATGTGGAAGAGGAGACGGGCTCGGAGGCGACGATCCGCGACCAGGAACTTGCTCCCGGACAATGTGCGGCCTTCGTTTCCATCATGCAGGGGTGCAACATGCAGTGCGCGTTTTGCATCGTGCCGCAAACCCGTGGCGCGGAGCGCGCGCGACCGGTTGATGAGATTGTCGGCGAGGTGAGGGGACTGGCCGAACGCGGAGTCCGCGAGGTCACCCTCCTCGGGCAGATCGTCAACCTTTACGGCCGCCACGAGCTCCCGCAAAAAGATGGGGTCAGTCCATTTGTCCAGCTCCTGGAGGCGGTCTGCGCTGTGGACGCAATCGAGCGTGTGCGCTTTACATCACCGCACCCGATCGGGTTCAAGGCGGATCTGATCGCGGCATTCGGACGGCTTCCGAAACTGGCCGAGCATGTCCACCTGCCACTCCAAAGCGGATCCGACCGGATTTTGAAAATCATGCGCAGGGGGTATACAGCCGATATCTTCCGCAAACTGGTTGACCGTCTCCGGGCGGAACGGCCGGGGATCGCGATCACCACCGACATCATCGTCGGGTTTCCGGGCGAGACCGATGAAGACTATGCCGCGACGCGTGCGCTCACCGATGAGGTAGGATTCGACAACGCGTTTGTGTTCCGCTACTCGCCGAGGCAGAACACTCCGGCTGCCACGATGAACGAACAGGTGCCCGAGGAAATCAAGGAGTGGCGAAACAAGGACCTGCTCGATGTCGTCAATCGGCATGTCGCCCGGCATCTTGGCGCACTCGTCGGACAACATGTGGGAATTCTCTGCGAGGGCGCCAGCAGGAACAACCCGCAGCGGCTCTCAGGCCGCACGCGCACGAACAAAATCGTCGTCTTCGAGGGATCGCCGCACCACATCGGGCAGATCTTCGACGTGAGGATCGAGCGCGCTAGCCCGTCCACGCTTTACGGAAAGGTGGACTGAGGATTTCAGCCTCCGGGATGCGCGTCCCCCCCCCTTCAGGCATCGCTTGTTGGGGAGCATACGCGCCCTCGCGTGTGGGGCTCGGTATCTCGCCGGGCAATCGCTTTTGACGTGGCATAGGGCATCTCGCCGATGCGTGGAAATCCAGAAATCCCCAACCTGCAGGACGCCCGTGCTGAACCCTTAATTTTACCAGCCAAGCGATTGTTAACTTCTTCCAGAAGTTTTCTGATAGAGTGGATTCATGCAAAATCTGACCATCTCTTTACAGGCTTTCGTGGCCGCTGCGATATTCTTTGTCTGGGTTGTGCGCTACCAGAATATCATCGCCGAGTTTAAGCATTTTGGGCTGCCCGATTGGTTGCGGGACTCGGTCGGGACATTGAAGCTGGGGCTTTCATTGTTGCTGCTCGTCGGCATTGATCGACCTGACATTGCCATCATCGGGGGCTGGGGTGTCGCTGCGCTGATGGCTTGCGCATTTGCCACTCATGTGCGGGTGAAAAACCCGTTCTATAAAATGCTGCCCTCCCTGTCGTTGCTCGTGGTCTCGCTTTTGATTGTTTTTATCAATCATCGTCTCCTCGAATCGAGCGCGTTGTAGTGCCGAAATCATGTGATTCTCGATTTTTCGTGTATTGTTGCTCCGTGAAATCCGCCTTCCTGCTCGTTTCGATTCTCTCCATGGCCGCATGCTCGACCGCACCCAAGCTGCCGCCACTCGAAACCGTGAAGTCGGTGGACCTTCAAAGATTCATGGGCTCATGGTATGTCATCGGCACGATTCCTTGGATGGTCGAAAAGAACAATGTCGGCACGATGGACATCTACGAACTCCGTAAAGACGGAAAAATTGACGTTCGCTACGTCTTCCACAAAAAGTCTCTCGAAGCGCCGCGTCAGGAGTGGAAGGCGGTCGCGAGAGTCGTCAACAAGAAGTCCAACGCGGAGTGGGCCGTGCGTTTTATCTGGCCATTTGAAGCTCCCTATCTCGTGATCGGCCTCAGCGACGACTACCGCCAATGCGTCATCGGGCACCCGTCACGCGATCTTGTCTGGATCATGAGCCGCAAGCCAACCATGTCCGACACGGATTACAACAACACTATCCGAGATCTCGTCCTAAAAGGCTACGATCCCAAGCGCATCATGCGGGTGCCGCAAAAACCCAGAATAATCGATTGAACGCCATCGGAGCCCGGTTGGGTGCATGGGGCGGGCAACAAGTTTTGACCCGGCATTCATTTGGGCGTCGTATGTGAATCATGATCATTTTTTTGCGCTTCTTCTTTCTCGGTATTCTCGCCGTAATGCTCTGGGTGACCATCCGCGCCAGCATGGATACTGCAATCTGGCAGTTGCCAGCCTCGCTGGCCGGCGATATCTGGTTCCAGGCGACACTCGCGGATGCCTATTTCGGCTTTCTCACCTTCTTCGTGTGGGTTGCTTACAAGGAATCCCGTTGGCTCGCTCGTATTGTCTGGCTGGTGGCGATTCTCCTGTTCGGGAATATCGCGATGGCGACCTATTGCCTCATCCAGCTTTTCCGCGTGCCGGTCTCGGCTGACCTAAGCGAGATTTTCTTGCGAAAGGAAGCGGCGTGAATGGCGGCCAGCATTTAACCGTGTCGTCCTCAAACCCACAATGAAACCGGCCGCACTCCACCTGGCGCATGCCCATTGGCTTTCGAGGGCCAGCGGCGAATTGAGAGGCCGAAAATTCCACCTGCGTTGCGTGTGGGCCTCGGCGAAAAATCTTTGTATCGATCGTAGAGTCGTATTACGATATGGCTATCGATATGAATACCGTTACCGTATCGCCAAAATTCCAGGTTGTCATCCCGTTGGTCGTCCGCGTTGCCTTGGGGCTCCGCCCCGGCGAGAAGCTTCGTGTGATGCGATTTGACGACCGCGTCGAACTGGTCCCGGTCCGGCCGATCCGGAAGATGCGGGGATTTCTCAAAGGGATGGATACGGCTATCCGGCGGGAGGGTGATCGTTTGTGACCGGCCGCAACATCGTAGATTCCTCAGCCTGGCTGGAGTATCTCGCGAACACCAAACAGGCGGCACATTTCGCCGGGGCACTTGAGGACACCGACAATCTCGTCGTTCCCGTCATCACGATTTACGAGGTTTTCAAGAAGGTGCTCAAGGAGCGAAGTGAGGGGGAAGCCATACAGGTGGTCAGCCTCATGCAGGCCGGAACGGTTGTGGACCTCGACCAGTCGCTCGCAATGGAGGCGGCGCGCTATGCCCTCCCTTTGGCGGACAGCATTATTTACGCAACGGCGATGGACCGAGGAGCGACACTCTGGACACAGGACGATCATTTCCGCGAACTCCCGCATGTCCGCTATTTTCCCAAGCCATGAACCTGATGTTTTGGTCGGCACGGAGGCATCCCTCCAGAAACGAGGAGATCAATTCCGGCTGCTGCTGCAGGTGAAAACCAGAATTCCAATCCTTTTGACCGCCGCCGGCCCCATCTCTCTCGATCTGACTCTGCTGTGCGGGCAAGTTTTCCATTGGGACAGGCACGCGGACGGATCGTGGACGGGGCTGATCGGTGAAACCCCGGTGCGGGTTTTTGAAAAGAACGGGGTCTTGCAGGTCACCAAGGGAGCCGCGTCGCTCGCGAAAAACTATTTTGCGCTCGATCATCCATTGGAAGAGATTTACGCGGCGTTTCCAACCGACCCGATGAGCGTGGAGGCTTTGGCGCTTTGTCGCGGACTGCGCATCATCCGTCAGCCGCGCTGGGAATGCCTTGCCACATTTATTACATCCTCGATGAAGCAGGTCGCCCATATCCGCTCGATGTCCCTGGCCCTGCGAAGATCGTTTGGCAGGCCGACGAAATACGGTCACACCTATCCCTCGCCGGCCATGCTGGCGGCTTCAAACGAAGACGCCCTCAGGGCCTGCGGCCTTGGCTACCGGGCCAAAAATCTTCTGGCCACCTCCCGTTTGGTCGCACGTGGAGCGGTCGATCTGGACGGACTCGCGGGCTTGGAGACCCCGGCGCTGCGCGAAGCTCTGGTGAAATTGCCCGGGGTCGGCGTGAAAGTCGCCAACTGCGTTCTTCTTTTTGCCTACGAACGTCTGGATGCTGTTCCGATCGATGTCTGGATCCACCGCGTCCTGATCTCCATGCGGCGGGGCAGGGGAGGCACGGCTTCCCAGTTGTCCCAGTATGCCCGCAAAAAGCTCGGGCCTTACGCCGGATACGTCCAACAATACCTCTTCCATCGGGCGAGGGTTTTGACAAAATAGGCCGATGACTTCGATGGAATGGACGGATTCGCGCCGCGAGACGGTTCTGGCCGCCATCGCGTCCGTGCTGCTCCATCTTCTCCTCATCCTTTGTGTGGCTCTGGCCCTGACCGTGCCCGCGTGGCAGTTTCCGGTATCCCCCATCGAGAAGGAAGAGCCCCCGATCGAAGTGACGGTTCTTCCCATGGAGGCACCGAAGCCCCAGGAACCCACCTTCGTCAACACCGCCGTGCAGAACGCCCCGGAACCGCCGAAAAACGCACCGTTCGAATCCGACAAAAATACCCGTGCCGCCAGCGGATCGGCCCCGAGCGGATCGGCCCCAGTGCCATCGCTCGATGGGCGGGAATCGCCGGTGATAGAGCTCGCCAACAAAGATTACACGGCCGGGAAGCAAGCCCAGGCGCCAGCGCCTCCCAGGGAGCAAATGCCGGAACAAACCACGCCAGCCGAGCCGCAGCCAACGCTTGCACCGGCGCTTCCCGCCCCGACCGAATTGGCCCTGCGCGAGGCTCCTCCACGGCCGAAAACCGAAGAGCAGAAGAAGCCGGCGCAACCCGCGCAGGCCGCCCAGCCGAAGCCCGCCGCCGCCTCGGGGTTTCAACCGCAGACCCGCGTCACCCGGATCAAAGGGAATATCTCCAATCGCGGCAAAGCCTCGGTGGACGCCGCTGCGACGCCGCTCGGCCGATACAAGAAAATGGTGTCCGACGCGATCGGCTCGCGATGGTATTACTACGTGAACGACCAGATCGGGCTGCTGAACATCGGCACGGTCGAGGTCCGGTTCATCGTCTCCGCCAACGGAAAAGTCGGCGGGGTCAAGGTTCTTTCCAACACCTCGAACGAAAGCTTTGCCTCCGTGAGCGTAAACTCCATTATCGAGGCCGAGATCCCGCCGATCCCCGACGAAGTTGCAAAACTCCTCGACAACGGGCGGCTGGAAATTGACTACTCCTTCACCATTCTCAGCAACTGATGATATCCCTGTTCGCGCACACCGTTGATTTTTTCGTGAGAGGCGGGCCATTCATGGTCCTGCTCCTGCTTCTATCCCTCGTCTCCTGCACGGTGATGCTGCTGCGCGGGCGCGCGCTCCGGGAAAAAATCGTGATCCCTCCCCCGGTGGCAATCGCCCTCGAGAAGCTGTCGCCGGGCGATGAGATCAACCGCCTGCAATTCGCCATCGAGCGGAATCCCGCGCCCATTTCGCGCATCCTGAACGTCCTCATTGCCCACCTGAACTGGCCGAAGGCCGAGAACCTCGAAGCCGTTCAGACCCGTGCGCGACACGAGGTCGCTCATCTCGAGAAAGGCTTGGTGATTCTTGAAATCGCCACGGGAGTGGCCCCGCTTCTCGGTCTGCTCGGAACCTTGTCCGGGCTGGTCGGGATTTTTGCGACGCTCGGCTCCAGCGGCGATCCCGTCCTCATTGCCCGGGGAATTTCCGAAGCCCTCAACTGCACGATCGTCGGCCTGGGGGTCGCGGTGCCGTGCCTGATCGCCTTCAATTATTTCCAGCGCAAAGTCGAGGTGATGGCCATCGGCATGGAATCAATGGCGTCCGATCTCCTCGCCAAATGCTACCCGCACGGCGAGCTGCCCCAGGTCGAAAAGCACATCTTCAAGTAAGTCATGCGGTTTTACACACGCAAAAAGCGCACCCCTCAGCTGATCATCGTTTCGCTGATCGACATCTTGGCGATCCTGCTGATCTTTTTCATCGTCAGCACGACGTTCCGCAAGGAACAGCCCCGGCTCCAGATCAACCTCCCGGAATCCAAGTCCGCCGAGATCGTCGCCGCTGGAAAGGTCGAGCCCCTCGTCCTCCGCGTGAAAAGCGCCGACGAGATCTCGCTGGGCGCGGATCCCGTCGCGCTCGACACCCTGGCGGCCGCATTGAAAACGGCGCGGGCTGCTTCTCCGGACCGCCCGATCGCAATGCAGGCCGACCGCGAGGCACCGTTCGGCGTCGTGGTCAGAGTTCTCGACGCCCTCAAGCAGGCTGGTGTAAAAAACATCCCCGCCTTCACCCAACCCGAACCCCGATGATTCTCGAAATCACAGAATACGATCACCCGGCGCTCCGCACCAAGGGGCGCAGCATCGAAAAAGTGGACGCGAAAATCCGCCAGCTCGCGGAGGAGATGATCGAGACGATGCGAGCAGCGGAGGGCATCGGCCTGGCTGCCCAGCAGGTCGGCCTCCCACTCCAGTTGTTCGTTCTGGAAGTCCCGCACATGAAAGACCGCCCGAGCGCTATGCGGTTGGACGGCAAGACAGTCGATTTCGAGTCCCTCATGCCGATGGTGCTGATCAATCCCCGGATCGAAACCTTCGGAAGAACCCGTGTCGGAAACGAAGGCTGCCTCAGCTTTCCCGGCCTGCGCGGGGATGTCCCACGCCCGTTTTCCGTCCGGGTCAAAGCCTTGGCTTCCACCGGCGAGGAAATGGAATTCGAAGCCGATGGTCTTTTGGCCCGCGCGGTTCAGCACGAGTTCGACCACCTGCAAGGGATCCTCTTCATCGACCGCATGAGCGAGGAGGACCGCTTGGAAGAACTCCCGGAAGACGTCCGCCAACTCGCTCGCCCGGCCCTTGTCGCCAGGCGCTGAGAAGCCGAGGCGATTGCGCCAACCGCCTGTTGAATCGACAGGCCCTTGGCACAAGGGCCCCGCATCAGGCGCCGGATTCCATCCAGGTGTGCCAGCCTTCGGCGAGTTCGAGCTTCGCCCAGTCCAGCAGCATGGGGAAAATGTGAACCATGTTTCCGCGGTTGAGGGTGTAGCCCGGAGCCAGAAAACGGCGGTTGCGGTTCGACCGGCCCAGGCGGCCGAGGCGTCGGCGCCGGCGGGCGATCGCCGCGAACCGCCGGTTGTAAAAACTCATGAGCTTCCAGAACAGAAGCCCGCTCGGCGGCGAAAACGGCGGCGAATAAAATGCCTCCTCGCCGGTGTGGAACACCTGCTCGACAACTCCCCAAACGTAGAGGCTGTAGTCAAGGCGGAAAGCGAGGCTCATCAGGTCGAACTCGCCCATGTATTCGTATTTGCCCTTGTGGAGGGACTCGAACCACCGGAGTCCGCACACGGTAAAATCGCGGTTGTGGCGCGCGATCAGTTCCGGCATGGCCGCGCCGCGGAAAAATTCCGTGATGAGGTGGGCTGCGCTGCTCGCCGTGAACGAAATCCAATCCATTCCGGGGCTGTAAAACGGGTCGATGAAAGCCGCCGCATCGCCGACGAGAACGAAACCGTCGCCAGAAAACGTCGTGGAATAATACGCGAGATTTTTGCGCCAGTGCAGGTCGTCCCCGATGTAGTGGGCGTCCGCCAGCATCTCCCTGGCGACCGGATGCCGCATCAGAAACGCTTTGAGCCGGTCGCCGACATTTCCGCCCTCGCTGGGGAAATCCACCAGCCGCTGGTCGAAGACAACGCCGACGCTGACGTCCCCGCCTTTGAGCGGGATCCACCAGCTCCACCATCCGTCGCCGACGATGTGGTTGGTGGCGGTGTTGCGGGTGCCATAAACGGCTTTTGACCACTGCGGAAACCGCTCGGCCAATTCGCGGCTGTCCCAATCCTTCACGCCCTTCCATCGCGACCAGGCCGATGTCGTATGATGCTCGGTATTCGGCCTCCACCAGCCCTCCTGTCGCGCGAGGAGGGCGGCCAATCCCGAGGCATCGACGATCCAGCGCGCGGTGACCGCGCGCTTCTGCCCGCCTTGGCTGACTTCGAGCGACTGCATGCCGCCAGGCTGGAGGCGGATGTTCGAGGCCGTGGCGGGCCGCAGGAGCGTAGCCCCGGCCAGACAGGCCCGGCGCAGCACTTCTTCGTCAAATGTGGAGCGGTCGATCTGATACGAGGGCATTCGCGACAGATAGCATCCGCCGATCTCGCCCGCCTGATCGAGCGATTCCACCTCGTCGTTGGTGAACCAGAACCGCAGGCCCTGTTTTACGAGGTGGAAATCGTTCAGGTAATGCGTGAGCCCGAGCACCCGGCCCAGAAAATAGGCGCTCACCTCGACGGTCGCTTCCCCGATGCCTCGGGTAAAGGCAGTCGTCTTATCGACAATGAGAACGCGCAGGCCGGGATTGTGCCGCAGCAGCATGATCGCCGTGGAGGCGCCGGAGAGCGAGCCGCCGATGATGACCGCATCGTAGCTTTCTGGTTGGGAGGATTTGTCTGAGGTCATGGGCTCGCTCCCATGGATTAGTTGACGGTGGCCCGATGTGGCGATTCTTTTTTGCCCTGCGTCAGATGGCTTGACCAACCAAGGGGTTTTCCGCCACATCTCGTAAAGACATGTCAACTTTGCCGGATCGCATTTGGGATGCCGTGATCATCGGGGGCGGGCCCGCCGGTTCGACCGCCGCCACGACGCTCGCCCGGGCCGGACGCCGGGTGCTGGTCTTGGAAAAAGAAAAATTCCCGCGGTTCCACGTCGGCGAATCCCTGCTCCCCTACAACCGCGGGATCTTCGATGAACTCGGTGTCTGGCCGAAGATCGAGTCTGCCGGATTCATGAAAAAGCGCGGTGCCCAGTTCCTGATGGGGAACGGCTCGCACGGCATCCGGTTGGATTTTTCCAAAGGTTCGTTCAACAAATTCCGGGAAGCGATCCATGTCGAGCGCTCGAAGTTCGACGAACTGTTGCTGGCCCACGCCCGGGAATCCGGGGCCGAGGTGCGCGAGGAATGCCAGGTCTTGGAATACCGCGTGGAAGCGGGCGATGTCGCAGTCCGATACCGCGATGCAAACGGCGCAGAGCAGGACGTCCGCTCGCGGTTTCTCATCGATGCCAGCGGGCTCTCGAATCTCACCGCCAACCGCGATTCGCTGCGCGAATATTATCCCGGGCACAAGAAGGTCGCGATCTACGGCCATTTCGCCGGACTGGACATGCCGCAGGGAGACGAGAAGGGCGACATCCTCATCGTGCGTCGCGAGAATTCCTGGTTCTGGCTGATCCCGCTCGAGGACGACAAGGTCAGCGCCGGGCTCGTCTTGGATCGCGCGGATTTCCAAAAGTTGGGAAAGGATGTCGAAAAAATCTTCCGTGAGGCGGTGCGGGACACACAGGCTGTCCGCGAGCGGTTCTCCCGTTCCGAACCCCTGACCCCACTGCATGCGGTCGTGGATTTTTCCTACCGCAACGGACGGCTCGTCGAACCCCGCCTCGTCCGCATCGGCGATGCCTCCGGGTTTCTCGACCCGGTTTTCTCCAGCGGCGTGATGCTGGCCATGGCGAGTGCGAGGGATGGTGCCAAAGCGGTGAACGAGGCGCTGTCCATGGGGGCTGCTCTCACCCCGGGAATGCGAGCCTACGAAAAGGCGAACCGGCAATGCATCGCACTCTATTGGGAATTTATTGAAAAGTTTTACACGCTCCCCTTCGCCCAGGTTTTCTTCCAGCCAGCCAGCCGCCTTCGGATGGTCTGTGCGATCAGCTCCGTCCTCGCCGGCTCCACCGACCTCTCGTTCGCGGTCTGGTGGCGGCTGCGCACGTTTTTTCTCATTGTCTGGCTCAATAAGCACCTGCCGGTCGTCAAACGGATCCCCGTATCCTGAGGCCCTCGGCACCAGGAGGAGAGAAATAGGGATTTTTCTCCTACTGCGGCGCGGCGCAATCACCGCCGCTATGCGCAAGATCCTCATCCATGTTCAATCTCTATTTAAAAAAACGCGAATTTTCCCTTTGCTGAAAGACACAGTCGCTACAGCCTGCTGCCTCCCAAACCGGAGTTTGAGATATGCGGGTTAGGCCGTATTCTGTTTGTCATCTTTGAATTCGGTGTCCGCTCCAGGGAGCCGGGGGTCGGGTGCAAACGGAACATTGTAGCAATAATGGGCTTTCGTTTTTTTGTGGCTCTTGCGGGTTATCATGGCTGCGGCAATCCAAAGCGGGAACACAGCAAGAAACGAAACCACGAGGAGAAGATATAGGGCCACTCTTGGTTGGTTGAGTATGGCGTCCTCAAGAACGGAAAACACGGGAACCACTGGAAGAAGACGCGCCAGGCTCGGAATGGCGAAAAAGAAAACGGATGCAAACAAAACGCAGATGATTATTCCGACGAGCAGCCCGATCTGCCTGGCGGCTTTATTGGAGGGCAATCCCGGCTGCGCGAAAAGCGTCTTGCATCGCCCGCATTGAATCCGTGCGCTGCTGGCACTGCATAGCAAAAGGAAGGGCAGGATCCCGCTGAAAAACAGCATCAGACATCCCGCGTTGTTGTCCTGTTCCGTGGGCTTCACAAAATCGGTGTCGTTACCGCAACTGGGACAGCGGAAATAATATTTCATTATTGGCTGCACGGAAATAGGCGGGCGGTCAACCGCCCGTCCGAGTGTCGAGGGCGGTCGTCACCGGGCGGCCCCAGAAGCTTTCGGGAACTGGAATGCCCAGCAGCCAGAGGGCGGTGGCGGCGGTGTCATATTGGACGACCGGCGCGGTGATCGTGAAATGCTTCCGCACGCCGGCACCCCACGCGATCCAAGGAATCGTGACGTCTTCCGGCGAGGCCGACCCATGGGTGCCGGGTTGTGGAGGGAGGCCCGCCTTTGCCATTTGGGCGAGTTCCTCGGCTGTTCGATCATGCCCACCGTGATCGGCGGTGAGGATGATCACGCTCGTGTCGAACAAGCCGGCGCCCTTGATCGCTTTGACGACAAGCGCGAGGGCCGCGTCGCTGTCGGCAAGGGCTTTCATTTTTTCCGGCGAGAACATGCCGTGCGCATGCCCGGCCACATCGGGTTCGCCGAAATGGATGAAGCACAAATTCGGCTTCAACTTGCCGACCATGTCCGCGAACGCCGCCGCGACCGAGGCGGACGAGGGGTCGGTCGGCAGAAGAAAAGCATCGAGGCTGCCGGGCAGGTCGAGCGTCCGGAATTTGGTTTTTGCAACGACCATGGCCGTCACGAGTCCGGATTTCTTCGCAATGCTGAAGATGGTGGGAACCTTGACGAGACCCTTCTCGGGAATCAGATCGTTCCAAACGACCTGGTGCTTTTGAATTCCGACACCGGTGAGCATCGAAGTGTGGGCGGGCAGGGTAGTGCTCGGGATGATCGTGTAGGCTTCCCACGTGTGCGCACCTTCTTCAGCCATGCTTTTGAAAACGGGCATGTCGGCTTTTTGTATCCCCGCAGGCGCACCCTGATCGAAGCTGACGATGAAGACGTGCCGCGCCAGGGGCGTTTCGGAGGCCAGCGCGACCGAGCAAAGGAACGCGGCGGCAAACAAGCTGGCGAGATTTCTGTTGGGAAGCATCGGTGCGGAAGAAATGGAGGAAGCGTGCCCGCCGGGAATTTGGACCAGAGCCACAGGCCGGATGCGCAACTTTCCTCGGGAGCAGACTGGCAAGAGGGGGGCGGAAGTCAATCACAAGCGCGGTTGCATCTCGAACTGCCACGCTTTCGCGGGGCAGAAGACACACCGTGGCCTGGGCTCCTGCTACCCTTTCGGCTTCGTGAGCCCGAGGGACTTTCCGCATCCGCAGCCCGAGCAGGAGCTTTCCTCCCGGCGGGCGCGATATTTTGCGGCCGTCACACGGATGATGAAAACAGCGGCAGCCAGAACGATGGCGGCGACAGCGATTTTTTCCTGGATCAGCATGGGTTCAGAGGCGGCTTCCGATTTGGTAGATCAACACGGCGGCCACCCAGGCAATAACGGTCATGGTGGTGAAAGAGGCAATCGCCCATTTCCAGCCGAGCTCTTTGGCGATGACGGCGACCGTGGCCCCGCACTGCATGCAGAGCGCGAAGAAGACCATCAGTCCGATGACGACCGGCAGGGTGTAGACCGGCTGGCCTTTTCGCGGGCCTTCCTGCCATTTTTCACGGGCGATATTCGAGCGGAGGTCGTCGGAACCCTCGTTCACGTCGGAGCCGAGATCGTAGATGATCCCCAATGTCGCGATGATAACCTCGCGGGCAGGGAAGCTCGAAAGCACGCCGACCGTGATTTTCCAATCGAACCCGGCCGGGTCGAAGACCGGCTGCACGGCTTTGCCGAACTGCCCGAGGTAGCTCTGCTCAATGTAGGCGCTTTCGATGCGGTGCCCGAGTTTTTTGGAGAGTTCGGATTCCGGGTTTTTCAATGCCTCGGCCACCTCGCCCGGAGGCAGGTTCGAGGATTTTTCGGCGACGAAGGCGGCGCGGGTTTTGTTCGCCACTTCCTCCGGGCGGGGAAAATACAGCAGGGCCCACACGATCACCGAGATTGCGAGGATGACCGTTCCCGCCTGGATCAAGAACGCGCGGCCGCGTTCCCACATCCGGATAAGAACGTTCCGGAGGGTCGGGATCCGGTAGTCGGGCATTTCGAGAATGAATGGCTGGGCTTTGATCTTGAGGATGCAGCGGTTCATGAACCAGGCCATCGGCATGGCCACGGTCGCCCCGACGAAGTGCATCAGGAACAGCGTCGCTCCCGCCACGAGCGGCCCGTAAACCGGCTCCACAAAAGCCCCGATGAGCAGGACATAGACGGGCAGCCTCGCGGAACAGCTCATGAACGGGGTCATGAGAATCGTGGTGAGCCGCGCCTTCGGGTCTTCGAGCGTCCTGGCGGCCATGATCCCGGGAATCGCGCAGGCGTATCCCGAGAGCAGGGGGACAAAGCTTTTACCGTTGAGCCCGCACCACCCGAAAAGCTTGTCCATGAGGAACGCGGCGCGCGCCAGATAGCCGGTGTCCTCCAGAATCGCGATGAAGAAAAAAAGCAGGAGGATCTGCGGCAAAAAAACGAGGACCGCACCCACTCCGGCAATGATGCCGTCGGTGACCAGGCTCTGGAGCGCGGGAGTTCCCACCAGCAGCGGAGAGACTACGCTTTGAACCAGCTTGGTCCCGGCTCCAATCAAATTCATCACCGGCCCGGCCCAGGCGTAAAGGCTTTCGAAAACGACATACATCACCGCGAAGAAAATCACCGTCCCCCAGAACCGGTTGAGCAGAAGGGCATCCACGGAATCCCGCGAGCGGGCCACCATGCCGTCGCTCTCGATCACTCCGTCGAGCAAGGCCTCAATATGCCGGTAATGGAGGACAGGTTCCGCGGAGGCCGGGTTCATTCCATGCGAGCGGATCTTTTCGCGGGCTGCCTTGAGGAGGGGTGCCAGCTTTTCCCGATGTCCGATCTTGTCCGCAAAAGCGCTGTCGGTGTCGAAGATCATCCGGAGCGCCTCAGGCCCCGTGACATCGACTCCGGTTTCGGAAATTCCATTCCGGACCGCGTCCCGAGCCTGGTCCACGAAGTCCGGCCAGAGGATGCGCGGGATCCGACGGGGATCTGAAACCGCGTGCTCGATGGCCTTTTTCAATTCCCCCATTCCCGTGCCGCGTTTGGCGACCGTCATGATGACCGCTACGCCGAGCCGGTCGGCCAGCAGGGCCGTATTGATCCGGAGTCCGTTCCGCTTCGCGGCATCCCACTGGTTGAGGACGACCAGCATCGGGATTTCCAACTCCGCGGCCTGCGAAACCAGCAGGAGATTGCGCTTGAGGTTCGTCGCGTCGAGCACGCACACGATCAAGTCCGGCGCGCGGTGCCCGGCTCTTCCCCCCAGCGCATCCATGACCACCCGCTCGTCGGGCGATGCAGCAGCAAGGCTGTAGGCCCCCGGCAGATCCAGGATTTCCATCTGATGGCCGCCGAGAAGCAGCGCACCGGTTTTCTTTTCCACCGTGATCCCCGGATAGTTCGCGATGTGCTGGCGCAGCCCGGTGAGCCGGTTGAAGACGGTCGATTTGCCGGTGTTCGGATTCCCCAGCAGCGCGATCCGCACAGGCCGCTTCTTGGCATGGACGGCCGCAGTCATCTCACGCGATTTCCTTCACCTCAATCAGATCCGCCTCCGCCCGTCGCAGGCTGATCTCCTGGCCTTCCATCTCAATCGAAATCGGGTCGCCCAACGGCGCAATCCGCGAAATCCGCACCCGGCGCCCCGGAAGAAATCCCAGCGCCGCCAACCGCCCCGCCCGCCCGCAATCGCTCGAAATCCCAACGATCTCGACTGACCGCGCATGCGCGATTTTTCCCAGTTTCTTTGGCGTTGCGCGATTCATTGCAACTCACAATATGAGAAAGCGTCTCAATAGCAATAGGAATCTTTAGGATTTTAGAAATCTGGTGAACCGATTCTGACCCTCGCGGTGGGGCTTTTTAGACCTTGGAATCTTTTGCGGCGGCGTCGTAGATGGAGCGCCAGTGGGCGAGGCGTTCTTTGACGCGTTTTTCCATGCCGTTTTCGGTGGGTTCGTAGTAGGTCCGGCCCTCGGGGAGGTAGGCTTGGGGGACGTAGGAACCTTCGAAGTCGTGGCTGTATTGGTAGCCCTTGCCGTGGCCGAGGCGCTCGGAGCCTTTGTAATGGCCGTCGCGGAGGTGGGAGGGGACGGCGAGCGTCCAGCCTTCGCGGACCTCCTGCGAGGCTTTGCCGATGGCGACGGTGCAGCGGTTGCTTTTCGGGGCGGTGGCCAGATAGACGGTCGCGTGGGCGAGGAGGAGGTTCGCTTCGGGGAGCCCGATAAATTCGACCGCCTGCTGGGCGGCCATGGCGACGACGAGCGCGTTCGAGTCCGCCATCCCGACGTCCTCGCTCGCGCAGATCACGATCCGTCGGGTGATGAACCGGATGTCCTCGCCGGCGTGGAGCATTTTCGCGAGCCAGTAAAGCGCGGCATCCGGGTCGCTGCCGCGCATGCTTTTGATGAACGCGCTGATCGTGTCGTAGTGTTCGTCGCCGGTGCCGTCATAGACGACGGCCTTCTGCTGGATGCTTTCCTCGGCGGCGTGAAGGTCGATGCGGATGGCTCCGTCCGGTCCGGGGGCGGTTGTGCGGGCGGCGATTTCGAGGGCGTTGAGGGATTTTCTGGCATCGCCGTCGCTGAGTTTGGCGAGGTGGGCGGCGGCTTCGGGATCGAGAACAACCGGGAGGTTGCCCAGCCCTCGTTCCTTGTCCGTGAGCGCGGCGAGCATGAGCGAGGTCAGGTCTTCCTCGGAGAGCGGCTGGAGCTGGAACACCTGCGAGCGGGAGAGGAGCGCGCTGTTGACGCTGAAGAACGGGTTCTGGGTGGTGGCGCCGATGAGGCGCACGACGCCGTTCTCGACCTCCGGCAGAAGGACATCCTGCTGGGCCTTGTTGAAGCGGTGGATCTCGTCGATGAAGAGGATTGTCTTCGTGTGGGACCGGCGGGCGGAAGCGGCGGCCACGACGCGGCGGATGTCGGCGACATTGCTCTCGACCCCGCTGAGCCGCTCGAATTTTGCCTGGGTCGCTCCCGCGATCACCTGGGCGAGGGTGGTTTTTCCGGTGCCCGGCGGGCCGAACAAAATCAGCGAGGAAATCCGGTCGGCCTCGATCGCGCGGCGGAGGAGCTTGCCCGGTCCGAGAATGTGGTGCTGGCCGGCATATTCTTCGAGAGTGCGCGGGCGCATGCGGGTGGCCAGCGGCGCATCCGCGGCGACTTCCGAAACAGCGACTGGAAAAAGTTCCTCCACCCTGCCGAGTATCGCGGGTTTTTCTCGCAAGCCAAGAATCGATGGGTTAGAAAATCCGCATGGCCACAATCCTTGTTCCACTGGATACCAGCAAGATTGCCCCCAAGGTATTAAGCGAAGCCGAGTCGCTCGCCCTGCAACTCCGTGCCAGCGTGATCCTGTTTCACGTGATCGAACCTGTCGCGACGTATGTTCCCGTCGGTGCCTCCATGGATTTGATCGCGACCACCCCGCCGGATTTGGATACCGAGACAACCGATGCCGCAAAAAACCGGCTCGATCATCTCGCGGCCCAGCTCCGAGCGAAAGGTCTCGACGTCGCCTGCGAAGCCACCTTTGGAATCCCCGTGGACGAAATTCTTGATCAGGCGAAAATCCGTGCCGCCGACTACATCATCCTCGGATCCCACGGGCATGGCGCGCTTTACCATCTTTTCGGCGGCAGCGTGGTGACCGGCGTCCTGAGGCACAGCACCTGCCCGGTGATCGTGGTGCCTGTGCGGGAATAGCAGGAGCAGCCATGAACACGAAGCATCGTCCATTTTTGGAGGTGCCAAGTCGGTTCGATGCCCTGCGGGTTTTGCTGGTGGTTTTTCTTGTTTTTTCCTGTGCGGTATTTGCGGCGGAAGATTTGCAGGAAGCGGTAAAAATATTTCAGTCCGGGAATCTCACGGAGGCGAAGGCGATGTTCGAGCAAGTGGCCGTGAAGGAACCGAAAAACCGGGCGGTCCAGAATTACCTGCGGCTGATCGCCACGAAGCAGGCCGGCCAGGTGACTATGAAAAAGAAGCTGGATGCGATTTCCATCGCCAAGGTGGACCTGCGGGATTCGTCGGCGCGAGAGGCTTTCGATTATATTTTCCAGCTCCTCAACCGGAACGCGCCGCCGGGATTCCATCCGAACATGGTGTGGGCGGTGCCGGAGAATTATCCGAAAAAAATCACGCTGTCCCTCGAGAGCGTGCCCGGATCCACTGTGCTCGAATACGCGGCGCAGATGGCCGGACTGAAGGTCTCGTATGAGGAGTTTGCGGTGAGGATTTCGCCCGGCTAGGCGTTTTCAGAACCGCCGGAGTTTTCCGCTGCTGGTGCGCGGTAATTCTTTGACGAAGCAGAATTCCACCGGGATTTTGTAGGCAGCGAGGGCGTTGCGGCAATGCTGTTCCAGGCTTGTCACCGATGGGGCCGGCTCGCCGGCAACGACCTCCGCCACGGGCACGGCCCCGAAATGCGGATGCTCGCGCCCGGAAACGCGGACGGCGCGCACGCCGGGGTGCAACTGCAGCACCGCCTCGACTTCCTCCGGGAAACATTTCAACCCCGAAGAGTTGATCACGGAATTGGTCCGGCCCATGAGAAAAACAAAGCCGTCCGCATCGCGGCGGGCGAGGTCGCCGGTTTGGAACCAGCGGCCTTCTGCCAGGATTTCCCCGCGCAGGTGCCACGGATTCAAATAGGCATCCAGCATGCCATCCGCATGGAGGAACAACTCGCCCACCTCGCCGTCGGGGACAACTGCACCCGTCCCCGGATCGCGCAGTTCCAGGGCAATGTCATCGAGCGCATTTCCCACCGAATCCGGTTTTTCACGGGGTGCCGCCGTATTCAGGAGCGGCAGGCCCGCTTCAATGATTCCGAATCCCTGCGAAAGCGGAACGCCGTAGCGCGCATCAAAAGCCCGGGCGGTTGCCAGCGGCAGTGCTGCCGCGGTGGATACGGCGAGCCGCAGCGAGTGCCATGGTCGGGCAGTTGGTTCTCGGGCCAGAAGCGCGTGATGGAACGGCGCCCCATACAGCACCGTGCCATGGTGGTCCAGCGCCGAGTCCAGCACGTCTTCGGCCAGATGGTTCCGCACTACGATCGTCGTCGCACCATTGAGCAGATAGAGCATGATCGAGACTGCGAAATGGTGGGCCATCGGCAGGATCCAGACAACCCGGTCGTCCGGCGTGATACCCATTCTCCGGTTGCCGGTTTCTATCCGCTCCAGCAAGGAGGCATGGGAAAGGACAATGCCTTTGGATTGGCCGGTCGTGCCGGAACTGAATCGGATAAATGCCGGGGATAGTGCCGCGATCGAGGGCTCGTCGAATCCCAGTTCCAGCGGTGAGCGTTGCGGTTCCAAAAAAAGCGTTGCCGATAATTCCGGCAATTCCACGGCGTGGCACCGTTGCGCCTGCCGCCCGGGCCACGGCATCCCCGCTGCCAAAACGAGCGCATGGACCCCGACAGTGCGGATCAATGCCTCTCGTTCTGGTGTGGCCAGTTCGCCTGCCACCGGCACCAGGCATCCCCCCGCCCGTAAAACTGCGAGGGCCAGGATGACATGTTCCGGACCGTTCGGGCAGGCCAGTCCCACACGCGGCACGAACCCCGCCACCGGCTTTGGCAGGCCAGCTTGGAAAAGTGCACGGACGGTGCGATCCACCGCATCCTCCAGCGCTTTGTATGTGAGGGACAATTCGCCGCAGAGCAACGCAACGGCCCCACGGTCACAGTGCGCGAAAAGCAGATCGACAATGTTCATCATCCGATTGTGCCACAAGCAGCAGGCCGGATCGCAAGCCGTCCCCGCTGCGGGTTTTTCAAGTTCCAGTGTTTCAGAGATGGAGCCTGTCTGCAAACTCCCGTTGCACAGGCAGTTTCGCATTGTCTGCACAGGCCCAACCTGTTACCAAGCCGCCCTGATTTGAGCGATCCACGAGGGGTGAAGACGTATGATTACATAGTGGCCGGGAGCGGGATCAGCGGCATGACATCCACGCTGCTTTTGGCGGAGACCGGGAAGAGCGTCCTGCTTTTGGAAAAAGCTGCCGCCATGGGCGGGTCCCTGCTCCGTTTCCGCCACGATGGCGTCCCATTCGACACCGGCTTCCATTTTACCGGCGGCTTCGGGGAGCACGGGCTCCTGACGAAGATGCTCGAAATGCTCGGCATCCGCCGCGCGATCAAGCCGGTTTTCCTTTCCAAAGATTGCGCCCAGAGGATTGTCTTTGAGCACTCAGGAGCCGCCTACGATTTCCCCAGCGGTCTCGCCGCCTTGCGCGGGCGCTTCCATGGCTATTTTCCCGCGGAGCCCCGCGCCATCGACCGCTACTTCGACAAGCTCACGGAGGTGTATGAATCCAGCGCCGAACTTATCTTTCAGGACCGCGAGCGTTCCCCCGCTGCCGCGCTCTGCCCGGAGGATGACATCACCCTCATGTCTGTGCTGGACGGACTGACCACAAACTCCGAACTCAAAGCGTTGCTGAGCATTTTCTGCATGTGCTACGGCACGAGACCGGAAGAGGTTTCGTTCGCGACCCACAGCCGCGTCTGCTACAGCCTTTTTGAATCGCTCGCGAGGGTGGAGCACGGTGGCGACGCCTTCATCCGGGCGTTCCGCGACCGGTTCGAGGAACTCGACGTGGAGGTTCGCTGCAATACCCATATCGCCCGCTGCGGGGAAATCTCCGGGAAAACCGTCCGCACGGTTCATCTCAACACCGGCGAGGAGGTCGCCTTCGGTTCCGCGGTGCTCACCATGCACCCCCGCGAAATCCTCCGCATGCTGCCGCGCGAATCCCTCCGTCCGGCATTCGTTCACCGGGTCGAGGGATTTGAGGAATCGGCCGGTTTTTTCACGATTTTTGCGACGCTGGATCTGCCCGAAGATCACGATGATTCCACCATTACTTCTCTGCTCCCGTCGACGGATTTGAACGCGCTTTTGACGCCGGGAAGCGGGAGGGATTCTTCGCTGGTCATCGTCCGCGGGCGCGAGAGCGTGAGGGGCCGGATCGTCCACACGCTCACCGCGTTCGAGCCTTCCTTTCCGGAGGAGACCGCCCGCTGGGCGGACAGCATGACCGGAAACCGTCCGGCGGAATATCAAGTGTTCAAAGCCGGCCGCGCCGCGCGGATCGTCGAGCGGATCTACCGGGCCTGTCCGGAATATCAGGGTCGCCTGCGCCTCCTCGATTCGGCCACCACCCTGACCTATCGAGACTGGCTGAACTCCCCCACCGGAGCCGCCTACGGGATCAAACAAAAAACCCACCAGGTCAATCTTGTCGGCAGACTCCCCCTGGCGAACCTTTTCGTGGCCGGCCAGAGCGCGATTCTGCCCGGCGTGGTCGGCGCGATGATGTCCGCATTTGTCGTTTGCCGCGGCCTCCTCGGCGTCTCCTCCTACCAGCAACCGGCATGCAACTGAAGCGTGTTGTCATCACCGGTTTAGGTGCGATCACCCCGATGGGAACCGGCATTGATGCTCTCCAAAAGGGGCTTGCCGAACACCGCAGCGCCACTGTCTCGATGCGCGGCCAGTGGCGGCACTTCCTCAACCTTCACAGCCTCGTCGCGGCCCCCGGTCCCGACTTGGACGAAAAGAGAGTTCCCCGCCAAAGCCGCCGCTCGATGAGCCGGATGAGCTTCTACGGCCATGATGCCGCCCAACAGGCGCTTGCCGACGCCTTCGGAACCGGCTCCGCTGGGCCCGCCCATTTTTCTCCCGGCCGCCTCGGCTG
>Ga0194053_10000111_pt1 | contig 61152 bp, 42 predicted proteins | sample SepL228m_MetaG_FD_161684 | JGI IMG/M metagenome (GOLD analysis project Ga0194053, IMG submission 161684) | Anoxic zone freshwater microbial communities from boreal shield lake in IISD Experimental Lakes Area, Ontario, Canada - Sep2016-L227-8m | ecosystem: Environmental > Aquatic > Freshwater >...
GCTCCGTTCCACTTCGGAAATCTCTACAGCTTCTCTACAAAAGAATCGCAGCAGCCTGCTGCACATCCTTGTCGCCGCGGCCGGATAGATTGGCGATGATGATCTTCTCTTTTGGCGAGGATGGCGCGATTTTGATCACGTGTGCGATAGCGTGCGCGGACTCCAAGGCGGGAATAATCCCCTCCAGTTCCGAAAGTGCCCGGAATGCCGACAGCGCCTCGTCGTCGGTGGCGAAATCGTAGGTGATCCTGCCTTGGTCCCGATAATAGCTGTGCTCCGGCCCGATCGCCGCATAGTCGAGACCGGCTGAAACCGAATGAGTGAGTTCGATCTGGCCGTCGTCATCGGCAAGAATCCATGTCTTCGTTCCTTGAAGGACTCCGAGTTTTCCTCCCTGGAACCTCGCCGCATGGCGACCGCGGATGATGCCTTCTCCACCTGCCTCGACGCCGGTAAGGCGCACGGATTCGTCCCCGAGAAAGGCGTAAAAAAATCCGATGGCATTGCTGCCGCCCCCGACGCAGGCGACGAGATGATCCGGCAGCCGTCCCTCGCGTTCGAGGATCTGTCGCCGGGTTTCCTCGCCGATGACTTTGTGGAAATCCCGGACGATCATCGGATACGGGTGCGAGCCGAGCGCGCTGCCGAGGATGTAGTGGGTGGTCCGCACGTTCGTGACCCAGTCGCGCATCGCCTCGTTGATCGCCTCCTTGAGCGTCGCCTGTCCCGCCGTCACGGAAACCACCTTCGCACCGAGAAATTTCATGCGGGCCACATTCAGCGCCTGGCGTTCCATGTCCACGGCCCCCATGTAGATCACGCACTCCAAGCCAAACCGTGCCGCCGCCGCCGCCGTGGCAACGCCATGCTGGCCGGCCCCGGTTTCCGCGATGATTCGGGACTTGCCCATCCGCCGCGCCAGAAGGATCTGGCCGATCGCGTTGTTGATTTTGTGCGCTCCCGTGTGCAGCAGGTCCTCGCGCTTAAGATAAATCCTGGCTCCTCCGAGTTTTGCAGTCAGCCGTTCGGCAAAATACAAAGGCGTCGGCCTGCCGCAATAGTCCTTGAGCAACCCGTCCAGTTCGCGATGGAAAGCCGGATCCGCCGCCGCCGCGCGATACTCCCTCTCCAGATCCTGGAGCGCCGTCATCAGGGTCTCGGGCACAAACATCCCCCCGTAGGGACCAAAATGCCCTGCCGCGTCCGGCACCGATTCTGGATCAGGCGAAATCATCGCGCCACTTTAGCCGGAAATCCTGCTTCGACAAGTCCAACGCCTCCCCGCACGGGGACGCTTTTCTGTTTTTCAGGAGCAGCGGTATCACCCGCTTGCAAAAGCGATGCGAAACTCACATAACAATCAGGATTCCCATGAACACCCGCCCCCTGTCCGGACTCAAATTGCCACGCGGTATCCAAACGTGTTTCTCCCTCTTTTGCGCTCTGTGCGCGATGTCCGGTGCCGCGCTGGCGGAACATGCGCCGGCCCCCGGAACGACGAGAATCGCACAATGGAAGGACGACAAGCAGGCCGCGTTCACCCTCGAGTTTGACGATGGGATCAGCAACCACCTCAGCCTCGTGATTCCTGAGCTTCAAAAGCAGAAAATGGTGGGGACATTTTTCCTGAATCCGGGCAAAGCGGAGCAAAAGATTCTGCTCGACCAATGGAAATCAGCGCCCGACACGGGCGCGGCGGTCCTGGGAAACCACACGATGACGCATTCCGGGTTCAAGGATTTCGCGGGTGCCGACGAGGAATTCGGACAGGCGAACGAGATCGTTCTGGGGATGACCCAGGGCAAACAGCCGCGCCTGCTGGCGTTTGCAACCCCCGGGGTCGGAGCCGGACGCTGGCCGCTCAGCGGACCCGAAAAGAAACAACTCATAGAAAAATATCATCTGGTGGACCGCGGTGATTACGCGGGACACGGCGCGATGTTTCACGAAAGAACCGCCGACGAGATGATCGGGCTCGCGGACCGCGCGCTCTCCAAAGGCGGCGTGGAATATATCGTGTTCCATTCCATCGGGCCCGGAACCATCCCCACTCCGGTTCCGATCTTCATGGATTTCATCGACAAGCTGGAAGCCATGCACGACCGGCTCTGGATAACCGATGTGGTCTCGGCGAACAAATACGAAACCGAGCGCACCAACGGGGCGGTCCAGGTGATGGAAGCGGGCGAGCGGAAGATCCAGCTCAACCTGACAAGCAATGTCGATCCCCAGCTCTATGATGCGCCGCTCACATTGGTCACCCAGGTCGCGCCGGGATGGCAGCGCTGCCAAATCACGCAAGGATCCAGCAAGACAACCGTGGTGCCGGTCAAAGGCACGGTCCGATTCGATGCGATGCCCAACGGCGGGGCCATTACCCTGCAGCCGCTGTAAAGCTTCAGCCGTATAACCTCCATGAAAAAATGCCCGGAACTCCTTTGCGTCTTCACTCTGGCGGCAGGCAGCGTTTTAGCGCAAAATGCCCCTTCTCCCGCGCCTGTCACGCCGCCTGCCGCCCCGTTGGTTTCGTTTGTGCTCCCATGGGATGATGCGACCCCTTCCGTCACCAACGTCTCGTCCTGGCTTGACGCGCCGGCCGGTGGGCACGGGTTCATTTCAGCAAAGGACGGACATCTGTTCGCGGGCAGCAAGCGGGTCCGGCTGCTGGGCGTGAATTTTGCCTCTGCGGCGAATTTCCCGGCGCATGAGGAGGCGGACAAAATCGCGGCGCGGCTCGCAAAATTCGGCGTCGGATGCGTGCGCCTGAGCCAACTGGATACCGAACCGTCGCCGAAGGGATTGCTGAAGGAAGACAGAAAAACGATCGACACCGCGCAGCTCGAGAAGCTCGATTACCTCGTCGCGGCCCTCAAAAAAAACGGGATCTACTCGGACATCTGCCTGCATGCCGGACGCAATTATCCCGGCCTGCCGGAATGGGATTCGATGCCTGATCATTTCAAAGGCGTGGACAATTTCCATCCGCTCATGATTGAGCAGCAGCGGAATTACGCGCGCGAGCTTCTCGGCCATGTGAATGCCTATACCCACACCGCTTACGCGAGCGAGCCGGCCGTTGCATTTGTCGAGATCAACGATGAAAGCTCGCTCGTGGGCGAGTGGTGGAACGGCAACCTCGACGCCATGCCGGCCGCTTACTCGGACGAGTTGCGCAGGCAATGGAACTCATGGCTCATCGCGAAATATGGCCCCGGAGAGAAGTTGCGCGCCGCCTGGAATGCGCACGAAGCGCCCGTGGGAAAAGAGATGCTCGCCGACCCGCAATGGGGAGGTTGGTCGGATCACCCGCAATATCCGACTTCCGTCAAAACGACTCCCGTCGCTGACAAAAAATTCCTCTCAAGCGATGCGGTGGAAGAGGCAGTTGCGCGACGCGACGCGGCTGCGGCCAAACAGGCAGGGACCGCAGCTCCCAAAGCATCGGCCTCGCCGGGTGCTGCCGCTCCGATGCAGCAGGCGTCACCCGCTCCCGCCGCAACCCCAAAGCCGAATGGTATGGGCGATCTCCCGGGAGTCTGGCTTCACATCATCCCCGGCAAGGATGCCGGGCAGGGCCAATACGTCCGCCAGAAAGTCCCCGTGGATTCAAAGACCGCCTACACCTTTGCCTTCGAGGCCAAAAGCGACCAGGCAAGGCTGCTGACAATTTCCCTCCGAGATGTGGGAGGTAACTACAAGGATGGGGAAGTGATGCGCGCCCGGCTGTTCATTACCCCCGAATGGCAGAAATACAGCGTCACGTTCACTCCGAAGAAAAGCCTCGGCGAGGCGCAATTCGGTTTCACGGAGCTGGCGGCGGAAGTCAGCGACTGGTATTTCGCCGGCCTGTCGCTCAAACCCGCCGCGAGCCAAGGGCTCCGGCAGGACGAGAAACCCGGAGGCGTCGATATTTTCCGCAAGCGCGATTTCATGGCGCGCACTCCGGAAGCCCAGCGGGATTGGATCGCATTCCTGCTCGACACCGAGACCCGTTACTGGACCGGCATGGCCCGCTACCTCAAGAATGACCTGCACGCGCGCAACCTCGTGATCGGCACGCCGGTGAACCTCAGCCCGTTTCCTGCCCAAGCAGAGCTCGATGTCATGGATGTGCATGGCAGTTGGCGGCCGCCGCGTTTCAATCACAAGCCCCGCGACCCCGCGGATTGGACGATCCGCAACGCCTCGATCGTCAGCGAGAGCGACGGCGGCATCATCTCGCAAATGGGCGCGCAGCGCGTCGCGGGCAAGCCCTTCATCTGTACCTCCTACAACACGCCGGCACCCAACACCTATTCCTCCGAGACCTTTCTCCTGCTCGGCGCCTATGCGGCCTTGCAGGATTGGGATGCCATCTTCGCCAGCGGCTACGCCACCAGCCTGGATTCCATGAAGTCCGGCATGTTCGGTAACTTTTTTGACATCGCGCAGCATCCCGCGAAAATGGCGACGCTTCCGGCGGTCGGGGCGATGTTCGTGCGCGGCGATGTGGCGGCAGCCAAACCGCAGGTGATTTCTTTGAAGATCGATCAGGTGATCGATCAAATCCGGAAAACCGGCCCCGCGCTTAGTGCCACCCAATTCGGGGTGAACCCGGACGCGCCATTGCGCCACCCGGTCCAGTTGGCGCTGGGCGGCACCTCCGTCCCGGGCTCGCCTCCGGTGCAATCAAGCTTGCCCGGAATCACGTCGGACACACTGGACTTACGCTGGAACATTAAGCCGAAGGAGGGATTTGTGACCATCGATACTCCAAAAACGGCAGGCGTGATCGGTTACGCCACAGACAAGACACTTTCGTTTCTGCAGGCGGGCATCACGCCGCACGCCACCCGGCAGAATTGGGCGACAGTGAATCTCACCGTGATCGAAGGGGACGATTTTCAGAAAGCCAGGCGTATCCTCGTCACAGCAACGGGATACACCGGCAATACCAATATGACGTTGAAGGAAGACGGGCAGGCGTCCAGCGTCGGCAAAGACTGGGGCAGCGCGCCCTCGGTCGTCGAAGGGGTCAGCGCCACGATCACGCTTCCACAATCGCCGGGATTGAAAGCATGGGCGCTCGATGAGCGCGGCCAGCACAAAGCGGAAGTGCCGGTAAACGTCGTGGATGGAAAATCTGTCCTGGAGATCGGTCCGGCGTGGAAAACCCTCTGGTATGAAATTGCGGCTCCGGGACAGCGGTGATCCTGCTTCCCGGCAAGTCGAATTGAGTTTTCCTTCGGTTCGGACAGGGCTACCGCCATGCGGGAGGTGAAAGATTCCGCGGTTTTATTGTTGGGTTTTCTCCCGTCGCTCCTGTTCCATTTCTTTTCCGGACATTCCATGGAACGCCGCGAAAGGATTGTTTCCCGCCTCCAGCCCGGAGACCTTCATTACATGAATGGCGACGGGACCATCAGTGCCCACACAGTTGTGATCTGTCAGAATTTTTTGACTGACCCCGATTCCCCTGGTGACGTTCATTGCCGGGTTGCAAGATCATGCACGCTGACCCCCAGTTCCCTGGAGTAAACCTCAGCGACTCGCCTCAATTCTGCGGCGGCGGACTCTTGGTCTTGTCGCGGATGGCTTCCGCGCGTTTTTGGAGCGGCTCGGCCAATTTCGGCTTGTCCATCTTCGTGTACAGCCGCGCGAGGCTTTCGAGCGTTTCAGCTGTGCCCTTGGCTTGTGATCCGATGACTTTCTCGCGAATGCGCAGTGACTCCTTATAGAGCGGCTCAGCTTCTTGGTAGCGGCGGGCATCGGTGTACAAATCCCCGAGGTGAAGCAGGATGGCGGCCATGTCTTCGTTGTCCGGATCCGCGTAGGCGCGGGCGATGCGGCGCGCCCGCACCAGCGCTGGCTCGGCCTTCACGTAATCCTGTTGCTCCCGATACGCGTTCCCGAGGTTGCAGAGAATGTGCGCCATCTCGGGATGATCGGCGCCGCGGCGCAGCTCGTAAATTTTCACAGACCGTTCGAGAAGCGGCACTGCCTGGGCGTAATCTCCCTTTTTGTCGTAGAGCATCGCGAGATTGTTGAGCATGTCCGCGGTGGCAATGCTCTCGGGACCGCTGGTCTTTTCCGTGATTTTCAGCGCGCGCTCGAGCATCAGCAGCGCCTTGTCGAAATCCTTTTGACTCCGGTAATGCAGCCCGAAAAAAGAAAGGCTGTCGGCCACCTGCTGGTGATCGGGGCCAAAGGTCTTTTCACGAATGTCCAACGCGCGCTGGAAGAGTGGCACGGCTTTTTCCGGTTGCCCGAGATCGTCGTAAATCTCCGCAAAACCGTCGAGACACCGCGCTGTATCCGGATGGTCCGGTGCAATCGCGTCGTGGATGGCCAGCGCGCGGGTATAGAGCGGCAAGGCCTTGGAATAGAGTCCCTGTTTCTCGTGGACCGAGGCGATGTTCTCGAGGGTGACGGCGACATCCACATGATTCGGACCCAGGATGGCTTCATCGATTTTCAGGCAGCGCTGGAAGAGTGGGAGCGCGAGGTCATAGTGTCCCTGGTTGCGGTAGAGCGAAGCCAGATTATTCAGGCTGGCCGCTGTTTGGGGGTGCTTCTCGCCGTATGCCTTTTCCCGAATAGCCAGGGCGCGCTTGAAGAGCGTCTCCGCCTTGGCGAATTGGTCCATGTCAAGGTAGAGCGCCGCCAGATTGTTGAGCGTATTCGCGATCTGCGGATTGTTCTTGCCGAGCTTCTTTTCCTGGATCGAGAGCGCCCGCTGGTAATACGGCTCCGATTTCGCGTAATCGCCCGTATAGTAATAGAGAGCGCCCAAAAGTCCGGCACTGCTTCCCGTATCGACAGTGTCCGGACCGAGGACTTTTTCACGAATTTTCAGGGCGCGCTGGAGAATCGGCTCGGCACTCGCATAGTCGCCCTTGTCGAGATAGAGCAGGCCAAGATTGTTCAAGCCGGAGGCCATGTTCGGATGCTCGGGTCCGAGGGATTTTTCCCAGATACCCATGGCCTGTTTGTAGAGCGGCTCGGCGCTGGCGAAGTCCCCCTTGCTGCGGTAGAGCTCGGCGAGATTGTTGGCCACCACCGCGATGTCGAGGTGGTTTGGCCCCCGCAGGTCCTCTTCGAGTTTGAGAACCTGCTTGGCCAGCGGAATGGCTTCATCGAATCTCCCCGCATCCTGCAGTTTCTCGTATTTGGCGATCAAATTGTTGATTTCCGCCTCCGATGCGGCTCCGAACAGGGGGCACTGAAAAAGCACAACAACGGCGGCGAACGCGCAAGCGATCGAAGTTTTCATGCCTGGCGAGTTAACAGCCCATGCATCAAATGTGCAAGCAGCGTTAGCGCCAAAAAGGGGTCAGTCGCTATCTCCTGCGGGGAACTCGGGGTCAGTGTGCATACGCTTGCAGGAGGGCAAGGGCCAGCCTGGTAATATTGATATTTTGAACACCACTCGCCTCACCGGGATTTTGGGATATCCGCGCGGAGTGCTCCGGCAAATCGTGTTGAAAATCCCGCGCATTCAGATATCAATCCCCGCCATGCGCGAGCTCAAAGATACCGCGGTTTTATTGCTGGGTTTTCTCCCGTGGCTTCTGTTCCTTTTCTTTGCTGGGCATTCCATGGAAAGCCTTGAAAGGATCACGTGGATCAGTCTCGCGGCTTCGCTGACCTTCGGGTTTTCCGAGCTCCGTAGCGGATTCATTCTCCAGTGGGGCACGCTGGTTTTTTTTGCGGCCTGCGCCGTGCTGGTCGGCATCTTTCATGTCGTCTGGGTCGCGACTCAGATGGACTTGCTCGCAAACGCTTCCCTGGCGGCCATTGTCTGGGGGACCCTGCTCGCCGGCCAGCCGTTCGCCCTGCAATACGCCCGCAAGGGTTTGCCGCCGGAGCGGTGGAACGACCCCAATCTGATCGCGGGGTGCCGGTTCATCACTCTCGTCTGGGCGGTGCTCATGACGGCGTCGGTCGGCGTTTCGGTTTACCGGCGCACCCCCGCCCCTCAGGCCTCCGAGCAGGCCTACTTCGCGATCAGCCTCGGCATCATCGCGTCGGGAGTTGTTTTCACGACGCTTTTCAAGCGCCGGAAGCGCCTCCAGAGGGAACAGCAGGCGCAATGAGATAGAGCTGGTCGCCGGTGCGGACTTTTTCCGGCACGGGGAACGAGGCGAGAACGCCTTGGCCGGCCTCGGCGACCGGGCTGCCATCTTCGCCGGTGTGGAGCTCGGTGATTTTGGCGCGGACCGCACCTGTGGTGTTTCCAAGAATCCAGACATCGTCTCCGAGTTTGATTGAACCCGCGCGGACATGGACTTCCGCGACGCCGATGCGCGCGTAGTATTTCGTGATTTCGCCAGCGAAGGTTTTCTTTTCGGTGGCCCGAGAATTCGACGTGTCCGCCCAGTCGCCGAGCGGCTTTCCCAGATAGTAACCGCCTTCCCAGAACCCCCGGTGGAAGACTTTTCCCAGCTCGGCCATCCAAACTCCGGTCCCGACCTTCGCTTGGAAGCTGTCGTCCTTCCATGCATCGATGGCTTCGCGATAGACGCGCACGACGGTGGAAACATAATCGGCAGAACGTCCCCGGCCTTCCAGTTTCAGGACCGAAACGCCAGCGTCGAGGATTTGGTCGAGAAATGGCAGGGTGCAAAGATCCTTCGGCGACATGACCTGGTGCCCATCGAGCACGAGTTCGGCGCCGGTTTCCTGGTCGGTGACAAGGTAGTTGCGGCGGCACGGCTGGAAGCAGGCCCCGCGGGTGGCGGAGGCTTTCGGCCCGTAAAGCGAAAGGCTCATCTGGCATTTCCCGGAGAACGCCACGCAAAGCGCCCCGTGTGCGAAGATCTCGATCTGCACGGGTTTTCCGGATGGGCCGGTGATCCCCTTGCTTCGGATGCCATCAATGATGACACGGATTTGTTCGAGACTGAGCTCGCGAGCCAGCACGATCACGTCCGCGAACACGGAAAAGAACTCCACGGCGGCCAGATTCGTGACGTTGGCCTGCACGGAAAGATGAATGGGCATGTTCTCGGCACGGACGATTTGCAGAACGGCAAGGTCCGCTGCGATGACCGCATCCACCCCAGCATCTTTTGCCATCCGGCACAGGGCTTTTGCCTCCTCGAGTTCGTCATCGAAGAGGATTGTGTTGAGCGTGAGATACGCACGGGCGCGCTTCTTGCGGCACTTCGTGATGATCTCCGGCAGGTCGCCGGCCGCAAAGTTGTTCGCCGACCGGGCGCGCATGTTCATCTTCCCCACCCCGAAGTAAACGGAGTCAGCTCCGGCTTTCAGTGCGGCCGACAGCGACGCCCACGAGCCGGCCGGAGCCATGAGCTCGATGGCTTTTGCGACACGCTGCGAAGGCGATTCCATTGGAGATCGATCCTCTGAAATTCCTTAATCGATCAGAGGATTTTAGGGGTTATCGCTTGCGCCGCGAAGTTCACGTTATCATGAAGCTCACAAGCCTTGTCGCTCAAGGCTTCTCTAGGATGCTATCCAAGATATCCCATGCCGAGATGACGCCGACGAGCAGGCCGCTGGCGGGCTCGACGACGGGGAGAAAATTCCGGCCGTGGAAAAGGTAGAACATTGCGGTAACGAGCGGTTGATCCGGGCGCAGCACGGGCGTGTCGGTGTCCAGATACCGGCGCACCGGTTTATCGGCAATGGCTGAGAAGCGCTCGCGCACGTCCTCCATGGTTTCCGACAACATGCCGCCGTCGATCAGCTTCGCGATCCGGTCGAAGCGCGGATCGTGCACCGCGACCTGTGGAAGGATCGCGGCGATGAGCAGGTTTTTTCGGAACTGCCCGATGTATCGGCCGTTGTTATCGACGACCGGCATGGCCAGCACTTTGTTTCGCACGAAAGCCCGCAGGCATTCGGCGAGGGACATCCCGGCCGTAAGGACGGGATAATCCGTCGCCATGACGCGGGCACAGGTATCATCGGGGGGAGCAGGTTGTTTCATGGTTTTTTGGATTGGATGTTAAATTATTTGGCTCCGAGGAGAGCGAGCAGGATGCCACCGGAAATCGCCGTCCCGAAGACGCCGGCCAGGTTCGGCCCCATGGCATGGTAGATCAGGAACAGCTTGGGGTTCTCCTGGTTTGCGACGATGTGCGAGACGCGCGCGGCGATGGGCACGGAGGCGATGCCTGCGGATCCGATGAGCGGGTTGATCTTGGTCTTCAGAAAGAGATTCATGATTTTCGCCGTGACGACGCCGGAGGCAGTTCCGAAAACAAAAGCGAGGAGGCCGAGGGCGACGATTTCCACCGTCTGCATGCTGAGGAAGGTCTTTGCGCTCATGGTGGAGCCAATCGCCACGGTCAGCACGATGGTGACCAGGTTGAGCAGCGTCCCTCCCGCGGTATCCGAGAGGCGGTCGACGATGAGGACTTCGCGGAATAAATTGCCGAGCATCAGCATTGTCACCAAGGGAGCCACGGGCGGGAAGAATAGGTTGACGATGATCGCGATGATCACGGGAAAGATGATCTTTTCGAGACGGCTGACCTTGCGCAGTTGGGCCATCTGGATGTTCCGCTCAGCCTTCGTGGTCAGCAACCTCATGATCGGCGGCTGGATGATCGGCATCAGCGCCATGTAGGAATAAGCAGCAACGGAGATCGGCGAAAGTAGGTGCGGGGCGAGCTTCATCGTGACGAAAATCGCCATCGGTCCGTCCGCGCCTCCGATGATCCCGATGGCTCCCGCCTCCGAAAGGCTGAACCCCAAAACCTTCGCCAGGATGAGCGCGACAAAGATGCCCAGATGCGCGCCGGCACCGAGCAGAACGAGTTTCGGGTTGGCAATCATCGGCCCGAAGTCGGTGATGGCTCCCACTCCGAGGAAGATCAGCGGCGGGACAATCAGCAGTGAAACTCCCTTGTAGGCATAATCAAAAAGTCCGCCCGGCTGCGCGAGATCGGATCCCGGGATGTTCACCACGATACAGGCGAACCCGATCCCGATCAGCAGGAAGGGCTCGCATTTTTTCGCCACCGCGAGGTAAATCATGACGGCACCCACGCCGATCATGGCAAAATTCCCCCAATACAGGTGGGCGAGCCCGGTTTGCTTCAGCAGCGCATCAAATAACGAAAGCAGTTGATCCAGCATTTTCTTTTTCCCCTTTGCCCGCGCAGCCTCAATGCCCGCCCTTCAGATCCTTGTCATCAATCACCCAGAATCGGTTCACGACCGGCAGAATCGCAAGAATGACCCCTATACCCGAAATGATCACGAAGCTCAGAATGAAATCGATGATGCTGATGAGGAACGCGCCTTCGACATTGTCGGGAATGGGTGCCATATCGCTTTCAGTTGTTTCCGAGTTTGCCGTGCTGGAGGAGTCCAGAAAACCGCAAGCCGCTCCTTTCCTGATCTCGCGGGGAACGGTGGAATATCCCGAATGACGCAGGCAGTTGCCCGACGATTGCATCTTGAAAACATTCCATTTCCTACGGCTAACGGAACCCGCTTGCAATGTCGAGTGGCGGGTTGGAGTCTCGGGGAGTTTGTTGGGGTTTCATTGATAGTCGTCAAAAGTCTGCGTGGGGTGAACGCCCTATAGCCAGCCCAGAGGCTCTCGGCCTATTCCTCGGAACATGAAAACCGCCCCGTTGAGGCCAGACCTCGATGCCCCAGCGATAGCCCCCACCGCAGGGCGTCTGGTCATGGCCCGGGCAATCAAGATCGCCACAGATGACGGTCGCCTGGCGATCAACTTATCGAAAACCGATTGGGAACAAGCCAAGCGGGAACTGAATATTGAGGATGACTGAGCGGGCATAACCCCGGATGTCACAGAGAGGTTTCGTCTGCCGCCCGCCCATCAGGCCGGACAGGTATTTGATCCGTTCCTCACCGTTGATTTTCACTTACTCTTGGGACGGATTGTCCTCTTCTAGCCACCTGAAGGGAGGAATACTCCGGATCCCGGAAGATTGAGCGGTGTACGCCAGTCGGGTTGCCACCAGATTTGAACTCCCTGCCCTCCATCGAAATCGTCCATGGCAACATTCAGGCGCACGCCATCGTCCCGCCATTTGGGATTGATCTTTTGCAGGGCATCGAGCGGAACGGCCGCCTCTGCCCGGTAGCCGGACTTGGTGCGAACACAAATAGCCCGTGTTCCATCGGGAAGTTGTTCCGGCTGCCAAACCCATCCTGCGCCGGCAGACGGGGACGGGCTCATTGCGATCAGGATCCCTCCTCCATCGGCATCCGAATCCGGCTTCCCGATGCGCACCGCGGCCGGGCGAGGATCGATGCGGACTTCGATGCCGTCTTGTTTCCACGGTGGCACATCCTTGGCAGCCTGGACGGACTCATCCGTCACATCCACGGCGACGTAAAGAAACTCGTCATCGGCCGAGGCGGCCCAAGAGAACGAGGCATCCTCGGGTCCCTTCCAGGAATCCTTTTTTCCTATCGAGTAGTCCGCCGAATCCACGCGGATCATTTCCCCGCTCGGCCACTCGGAGAGATCTCCATCCACGGTCACCGGCGAGCCGGGTTTCCGCAGAACGAGCCTCGGCATAATCATCGCCTGCATCGACGATCTCAACGTGATGGGACGCTTGGCTTCCGTGAGGAACTTGGCCTCGCAGTCCAATGTCGCCGCAGCGAGCGCTTCGCCCGAATAGGCGGTCCCCGGCTTGATCTCAAGGCCGACCGCGCGCCGGGCCTGCGGCTGCAGGGTAACCGAGTAGCGGCCGTCATCGGATTTTGGCAGCGGCTCCACAAGCCGCACCGTGACGCCCCCGGCGGGCACGACAGAAAATTTCAGTTCCACCGGTATCGCCAGCGGATTTGTCAGGACCAATTCCATGTGCACCGTATCCGGAGGATTTCCGGAGTCGAGGATGACCGGGGCGATGGAAACCATCTGCCCGGACCCTGCCAGGCGGACAAGTTCGCGGCTTTCCGGAGTGCGCACCGCATCGTCGTGAATGGCGTCCAGCAGGAAGTTTGCGACCACAGGGCCAGCCTCAGTCATCGTCACCCAGACGATCTGATCGAACTCACCGTGCGCCTGGCCGCGCAGCCCGCTGCCGCCTCCCGTCGTGGCCAGCGTGTAGAAGAGGTGGCCATTTCGGGATTGCTTCAAGTAGGAGTGAAAGTGGCCTGAGAAAACCGTGTATTTCCGATCACCGAGGGCCTTCTCGACGCGTTCCCAGCCGCGGTCCTTTGAAAAGGTCTCCTCCCACAGCGGCGAGTGCAGGAACACGAGCGTCCACCGCACATCCTTGTGAGCAGCCAGCGTGTCCTCCAGCCATTTCGCCTGCGCGTCACCGATATGGTGCATTTCCGGGTCCTGCGAATTCAGGCAGACGAACAAGACACCGTGATAGACGAAGGAGTAGTAGGGCCGCCCGAACCTTTCCTTCCAGGCTTTGGTCATCTCCGGGTTCGAGCAATCGTGGTTCCCCGGCACGTAAAAATACGGCATCTCCAGCTTCTTGATCAGCCCCTCAAACTCGTCCCATTGGGAGTCAATCTGCCGGCGGTCCGTCGAATACCCCTGGATCATATCGCCCACGCTCATCACGAATTCCGGCTGAAGAAGGTTCAGCTTGCGGATCGCCTCTTCGAAGACCCCGGGCCGGGCTCCGCCTGTGCGGTCGGCGACGATGGCAAACTGGAACGCCTTCGGATCATTCCGCATTTCCAGATGGCTCCAAGGATTCGCCTCCTTGGAAACCTCAATTTCCAGGCCGGCCGGGCCACCGCTTTTTTCCGGTTCATGGGCTGGCGCCCCGCAGGAAAACGCCAGAACTGCCGCCGAAAAAATCAGGAATCTCATGGCAACCAGAAGAATTACAGGAACGCCCCGGATGACAACGAGATTGTGATGGCGGGGATCCGGTGGCGCAGATCCCGGCAGGATGTTCGCGCGGTGCTTGCTGCAGGTCCTTCCCCGCCGTATCAATGGCGTGGCTCTTCGAACGCCGCCATCCATGGACTTTTCCTCACTCGGTCTCTCCGAACCCCTGCTGCATGCGGTTGCCGAGCGGAAGTATTCCAACCCGACACCCATCCAGACCTCAGCCATTCCGGCGATCCTGAGTGGCCGGGATGTCTGGGCATCGGCGCAGACTGGTTCTGGCAAGACCGCCGCATTTGCCCTGCCTCTGCTGCAATTGCTCGGGGCCAGTCCGCGTCCGCGAGGGCGTTTTGTCCGTGTCCTCATTCTCGTCCCCACCCGCGAGCTCGCCGCGCAAATCGGCGTGGCCATCGGCCGCTACGGCGCGCATCTGCCGTATTCGCTCAAAACGCTGACCGTCTTCGGCGGCGTGTCGATCAACCCGCAGATGATGGCGCTGGGCCGCGGGGCCGACATCCTGGTGGCCACGCCCGGCCGCCTGCTGGATTTGCTCGCACACAACGCCGTGTCGCTTTCCGTCGTGTCGATTCTCGTTCTCGACGAAGCCGATCGCCTGCTTGAACAGGGGTTCAGCGACGAACTCGGCCGGATCCTTGTCCTACTGCCGGCGCGTCGGCAAAGTCTGCTTTTCTCCGCGACGTTTCCGCCAGCGGTGCGAACCCTAGCCACCGCCCTGCTCCGCGATCCCGTGCGCCTCGACGCCTCCTCCGCACCCCCGACCAAGCCGGATATTATCCAGCGCGTCATCGAGGTGGATGCGCCGCGCCGCACCCAGCTGCTCCGCCATCTTATTCAGGAAAACGGATGGTCCGGCGTCCTTGTTTTCGTCGCCACCAAATATGCCACCGAGCATGTCGCGGAAAAACTGCGCCAGGCCGGACTTGTGGCCACGGCCCTGCACGGCGACCTCAGCCAGAGCGCGCGCAACCGGGCCCTTGCGGATTTCAAGGCCGGCAACGTGCGGGTCCTTCTCGCCACCGACCTCGCCGCACGCGGGATTGATATCGTCCGGCTCCCGGTCGTGGTGAACTTCGACCTGCCGCGTTCGGCCGTGGATTACACCCACCGCATCGGCCGCACCGGCCGCGCCGGGGAGACGGGACTGGCCATCAGTTTTGTCAGCGCCGGCACCCACGCCCATTTTCGACTGATTGAAAAACGCCATCGGCTCAACCTACCACGTGAAGAAATCTCGGGTTTCGAGCCCGTCGAAACCGAAGTGCCGGCACAACCCGCGGGCGGCATCAAAGGCAGGCGCAAGAGCAAAAAGGACAAGCTCCGCGAAGCCGCCGCACGGGCGGCTGCACGTTGAGCGGTTTCCGTTTTTGTGTACGGGGCATGGGCTGAAGTCGCACTTTACGCGGGCGCGGCAAATGTCAAAGTGCAAGAATTGCTCCTTCTCCCCTTCACTGATGAAAACCTCGAGTGCTATCCTATTGACGCTTTTGTCCGCAAGCTGGATGGCCGCTTCCGAGTTGCCGCCGCTTGTCCTGCCCGCGGGTGTGGGCGTCAACATCCACTTCACGCGCGGCCACGGGGGCGACCTCGATCTCATCGCCGACGCAGGATTCAAGTTCATCCGCATGGATTTCCACTGGGCCAGTATCGAGCGGAAAAAAGGCGAATATGATTGGTCCGCCTACGACGAGCTGACGACGAACCTCGAAAAACGGGGGATCCGTCCGCTCTACATCCTCGATTATTCCAACGGGCGCTACGAGGACGACGCCGTTTCCAAGAACCCCATTGGCGGCAATGAAGAGCGCGCCACCGCATCGCCGCAAAAGCCCGAGAGCATTGCCGCATTCGCCGACTGGGCCGCCGCGGCCGCGAAGCATTTCCATGGACGGCATGTCGTCTGGGAAATTTGGAACGAGCCGAACATTAGTTTTTGGAAGCCGAAACCTGATGTGACGCAATATGCCGCACTCGCACTCGCAACCTGCCGGGCCATGCGCGCCGCCGACCCGCAGGCCACGATCGTCGCACCCGGCTCGTCCGGATTTCCGTGGCCGTTCCTTGAAACCTTCTTCAAATCGGATGCCATGGAATATCTAGACGCCGTGAGTGTTCATCCGTATCGCGACTACGACAGAGGCCCGGAGACCGCCGGTGAAGACTACCTCAAACTGCGCGACCTCCTCGAACGCTGCGCGCCTCCGTCGAAAAAGTCCCTGCCCGTCCTCTGCAGCGAATGGGGCTACGCCTCGCACACCAAGGGGGTTCCGCTCGAAACCCAGGCGGCGTTCCTCGCACGACAGCAACTGGCCGACCTCCTGAACAATGTCCCGATCTCGATCTGGTATGACTGGATGAACGACGGCACCGATCCGGCTTATAACGAAAACAACTTCGGCGTCGTGACAAACGATCTCGCGCGCAAGCCCGCTTACGTGGCCGTGCAGACGCTCACCCGGCAGCTCTCTGGATTTCGTATCTCACGCCGTTTGCAGACCGCCTCGGAGGAGGATTTTGTCCTGCTCCTCACCAACGACGCCGGCGGGCAGAAGCTCGCCGCATGGACGGTGGCCACACCGCACACGATCTCTCTAGACGCCGGCACCCCGGCCGCAAATATCTCCGCTGTCGACGGGCAGGGCCGGCCTCTGCAAATCAAGGACGCCGCCGGGCAAGCCTTGGCGATTAACCTGCAAATCGCCCCGCAATACCTGACCCTCAAACATCCCAGCCAAAAACTGGCCGCAACCTCAGCCTCGCCATCCCACTGATCGCATCCGGCAAGGCAAAAAAAGATATCTTCGACTGCCCCCCATGTTCCTCGCTGGCAAGGCGAGAGTGTTATGTTTTTAACATATAAACCTTGACCCGCCTGCTCCACATGTTAATTTTTTCACATGTCATTCAGTCCTGTGCCTCTCAGCCGCCGCGAGCGGGAAATTATGGAAGTCATCTACAGGCGCAGGGAGGCGACGGCGGTTCAAGTTGCCGAAGATCTTGCCGACCCGTCCAGCAACTCCGCCATCCGGACTCATCTACGCATTTTGGAGAAGAAGGGCCACATCAAACACCGAAAGGATGGACTGACTTACGTTTTCATCCCCATCGAAGCGCCCGAGAAAGCAAGCCGTTCGGCTCTCACGCAGGTTGTGCGCACCTTCTTCGAGGGCTCGCTGACCAAAGCGGTAGCCGCCTTGGTCGATAGTGACGCGGGTAAACTCTCAAAAGCTGATCTGAATCGCCTCGAATCAATAATCAAAACTGCAAAATCCAAAGTGAAATAACCAACCTGTTCCCATGCACAATCCATCGAACCTCCTGCTATTCGCCTGCGAACTGCTTCTGAAATCTTCTGTTATTCTTCTTGCCTCAGCGCTGGCTGCTTGTGCCTTGCGCCGCTCGTCTGCGGCACTCCGGCACGCAGTTTGGAGTGCCGCCCTATTTGGCATTCTCCTGGTCCCGCTGCTGAGCCTCTTTAGTCCACGCTGGGCTCCGGCTCTGATCTCTGCGTCCAGGAATGCGCCGATAATGGCGCGTCTGGATGAAGGAGGGGCGATCGTCACCGAGAGGCCACTCATGGAATTAAAGGCCAATGCGGATGCCGTGAGCCCCATGAAATACCTGACCGATTGGCGGTTCGCAGTGGTTGGAATCTGGTCGATTGGAGTTGGCCTGTTGATATTCCAACGAGGCCTCGGGAGCCTGCGGTTGCGCCTCCTGAGAAAATCCAGCCCTCTCTTGATGGATCCAAGGGTAAAGGCGATCAGCAGCGGTGTCTTAGCGGAATTGAGAATCGAGCGGGCGGTGGAACTGAGAACATCCAGCCGGACTCTTGTGCCGATCACGTGGGGAACACAGCATCCGGTTCTGTTGCTACCCATGGAGGCATTGAGTTGGAGCGATGAGCACATCGATGCCTCTATTCGTCACGAGGCTGCGCATATAGCCCGCCACGATTATGCAACCAATTTTATCGCGCAGATTGCCTGCGCGTTCTATTGGCCCAATCCTCTGGCCTGGCTGGCCTTGCGATCACTTCACACGGCGCAAGAACAGGCGGCAGACGATCTCGTCATTCGTGCCGGCACTGTCCCTGAGCGTTACGCGTGCCAGCTATTGGACCTTGCCAGGAAGCTGGCTGCGCAATCAGGTAGCGCAGTTCCATACAGCGTCGCGATGGCGCGACGCTCCACTCTGGAAAGCCGGATGCTGGCCATCATGGACGAGCAGAGGAACCGCTGCCCGATAAGCTTGCGCACCGCAACAAATGCCCTTGTGCCCGTTCTTCTTGCTCTGGCGCTTTGCTCGATGACCCGTTTGATTGCGGACGAGAATTCCGCGAATGAGCAGCCAGGAAAGGGGCCAACTGCGAAATTGCAACTCCAAGCCCCCGGTGCCAGGGCGCCTGTCGATGCTGATCCGTTTGAGAAGCTCGTCATCGATCAAGTGGAGTTAACCGATGTCACACTCACCGAGGCTGCCGATATCCTGCGAAGCAAAGCCCGGGCACTGGGAGCCGACTCATTTGATATTGTGATTCCGAAAATGTCGGACTCTGAGCCTCGTCTGACATTGTCATTAAAAAAAGTCCCCGTTGCAGCTTGTGTCCAATATATTGCCAGAGCTTTGGGTATGCAGGTGCTTCGTAAAGGCGATGTCTTCCAATTTGTCAATATGGACAGTGCGCCGGCGCACAATTGAGGCCTTCCCCGGGCAGGCGCGGGATTCAGAATGGATTAGAGGTTGATATCATTTTTCTTCCGCATCAATTGTTGAGCCCGATGAAAACTCCCCTGTCTTGCTGCCTCGCCACATTTCCTCATTTTATGAGGCAAAAGTTCCTCTGCTTTTCAGCGCTGTCGGTTTTTCTCATCTGTGGCAACGCAGCGAACAGCTCTGCTGAGACCTGGCGGTCTTCTCTTTATCCGGAAAACTGGCAGCCCGGCTTCGCCGACGCGCAAGGGCATTTTCTCCATGATTTTTCCTACGCGGGCTACCATAGAGGGGAAAAACCGTTGCCGGACAGGACCGGCAACGTGATTGATGTTACCAAGCCTCCCTACGGTGCGGACAAGACCGGCGTGAACGACTCCTCGATCGCGATCCAGGCGGCCCTCGACAAGGCGGATGCGGACGGCGGCGGCGTGGCATTCATGCCGGCGGGCACGTATCGGGTTTCGCCCAAGGGCGAGGCGAACTTCGCGCTGCAACTGTCGGGCGACAACGTGGTCCTCCGCGGCGAGGGCACCGACAAAACGTTTTTGTATAACGACTCGCTCGAGATGCGAAAAAAAAACGTGATCCTGGTCACGCCGAAGATCCCCATCAATTGGTCCACGGAAAACATGATCACCGCCAAGGTCACAGAGGATTTATTGAAGCCTGCGCGCGCTATTCCGGTGGAGGACACGTCAGCCTTCAAGGTCGGCGGGCTGATCTTCATCCGCAGCGACATCACCCAGCGATTCATCGACGAGCTCGGCATGAACGGCATCTGGACGGCGGGCGCCCCCTATCCCTGCGGCATCATCTATTGCCGGAGGGTGACCGCCGTGAACGCCGCGAACAAAACGATTTCCGTGGACACTCCTTTGCGCGGATTTCTTCGCCTGGATGACAACCTGCGCATCAAAATCCCAAAAGCCGGCAGGATGCTGACCGAGTCGGGCCTCGAGAACTTCTCGATCGGAATGAAACAGCACCCGGGCGGCCGCGTGGACGTGGATTTCGAGAAAAACCTGCCGGAGGGCACCGCCGGATATGCGATGCACTGGGCGACGGCTGTGAAGTTCGAAGCGACGGAGAACTGCTGGATCCGCCACGTCAACTCCTACCGCCCGGAAGGCAACGCTCCGGACATCCACATCCAGTCTCACGGGATCCGGCTTTTTGCATGCCGCCAACTGACGGTCGAGTCCTGCCAGTGGGGCTTCCCCCAGTATCGCGGCGAGGGAGGCAACGGCTACATGTTCACTCTCTATAGCTGCAACGACTGCCTGATCAAAAACTGCGAAGGCGAGAGCGGACGCCACAACTTCTCGTTCGGCGAGATGGCCTCAAACGGCAACGTGATCCTCAACTTCCACTGCAAGGACGGCCGGCTGCCCAGCGATTTCCACATGTTTTTCTCGCTGGCCAACCTGGTCGACAACGCGATCTGCGAAGGCGATCTCGTGCAGTCGATTCCACGCAACAACGTGAAACACGGCGTGACGACGACGCAGTCCGTTTTCTGGAACACCGAGGGACGCCGCTATCAAAACGATTTCATCTATCGCGACATTCCGAACAAGGGGTCGCAGTTCATCGTCCAATCGAAGCAGTGGGGCGACGGCTACGTGATCGGCACGCGCGGGCCGGCTTCCGCAGTCGAGACAACCAACTTCTCCGAAGGTATCGGCAAGGGCGATTCGCTCGCCCCGAAATCGCTTTACGAAGACCAGCTCCAGCGCCGCCTCGCCCACGAAGCTGCAGCAACTCCCCCGGCCAAGCGTGACGGCCTCGTGCCTGAGCTTGGTCGTTGACGCTTTTGGCACGTCACCCCTTTCGCCGACAGAACCAGCAATAAACAGAAAACACACACCAACAACAATCCATGAACAGAAAACTATCATTCAGCATTATCATTTGCCTCGCGACACTGAGCTTCAGCGCATTTGCAGATACGCCTGAGGAAACCGCCAAGAAAACGCTCATCACCGTCAACCTTCAGGAGGCTCCTGTGGCACAGACTCTCCAGTTCATCAGTGATGTTTCCGGCGTTAAAGTCCACTACACAGCACCTGCCAAGGGCGATCTCATCACTCTAAATGTGAAGGACATTCCGGCGGCAGAAGCATTGAAGTATGTGGCCAGACTCAGCAACCTCAGCATTATTTACAAGGACGACGGCGCATACTTGACGCCGAACAAGTAAGGGCAAACCATGCTTTGCAGCTAACAGCCCTCCGGCCAGCTGTTTTTCAGTCATGAAACTACGATTTGCCTTCGGAGTCCTGCTGCTCGGCATTGGCATCGCCTGCGGATACGCCCTGAAACCGGCGCGATCGAATGCCGGAGAAACCGTTGCAAAAGTGGTGGCCACCACGGAAAAAGAAGCCGGACCGGCAGTCGCCGACCCCGCGCCTGCGTCACCGAAGGATTCCCAGCCGCCGACCCCCGACACCATTTCCGACAAGCTCACAAAAGTAATGCAGGAGGGGAGCCGCCCCCGTCGGATGGGGAAGTTTTACGGTCTTCTGGACAGCATCACCGCGGAGAACGCGAGGGAAACCATGGAAGCCGTTCGCAACATGAAGGGTATTCCCGAGAAATCCTGGATGCTGAATCTTGCGATGGGAAGCTGGGCGGCTCAGGACCCGCAGGCCGCGATGGATTACGCACAGACACTTCCCAAGGGGCCGGATCGCAAGCAGGCGATTCTCGGGGCGATTGGGGGCTGGGCGGAAAAGGATCTGGCTGCCGTGCAGAAATGGGTGGATGCGCAGGCTCAGGGATCTCTCAGGCTTGATGCGCAGAGGGCGCTCATCAGCAAGGTGGCTGAGGATAACCCGGACCAAGCGATGGCGATGATCGTGGCAAATTCGTCAAAAATGCCCGCTTATTACGCCTACTCCATTTTCAGCGATATGGCCGCCCGTGATCCTGAGGGAGCCGCCCGACGCGCCCAGACTTTGCCGCCCGGCAGCCTGCGCAACAGCGCCTTCAGCTGCATCGCACTCCAGTGGGCGCAGCAGGATGCGAATGCCGCAATGACCTGGGTGCAGCAACTGCCCGCAGGGGTGGGCCAACAGGCAGCCGGCATTGTGTTGAGCATGTGGTCCAAACAAGATTTTGATTCTGCCTACGCCTGGCTTGGTCAGCAACCCGTGGGGCCGCAGCGCAGCCAGCTCATTCAGCAAATGAGCAATCAGATTGCCAATGACGATCCGGAAAACGCCATTGAGCTTGCCTGCTTGATGTCGCCTGGCAACAGCCAGGACAATGTTCTGGGCAACATCGCGCACCAATGGGCGCAAAGCGATCCCGCCGCCGCGAAAGCATGGGCCGCCCAACAGACCGACCCCGGTGTGGCATCGAGTGTCTGGTCCGGATTGATTTCAGGTCTCGCCCAGGTCGATCCCGCCGCTGCGGCCAGGCTTGCTGTTTCGCTCAAGGAAAGATCCTCCCGCGACAGAGCCCTCTCGCAGGTGGCTTATTCATGGGCGAACACCAATCCCGCGGCAGCCGCGCAGTGGGCGCTCCAGCTGGACGGAACAGAAAAGCAGAATGCGCTGAACAATGTGGCGAACGGCTGGATAACAACGGATCTGCGCGGGGCGGTTCAATGGATCAAATCGCTTGCCGACGGTCCCGGCCGAGATGAGGTCATCGAGAATACAAGCGTTCAAATTGTCGGGAGTGATCCGCAAGCCGCATTCCAACTGATCAACTCCATCAGCGACCCGCAAAACCGCGAGAACCAGTTATCGAAACTCGCCTCACAGTGGATGCGAAACGATCCTGCTGCCGCTTCGCAATGGATCAGCGGTTCCGCTCTCCCGGGCGACGTCAAGGCGCGGCTGCTCAATCAAAAAAAGTGAGCTGGTAAAAAATCACTCAACACCATCTCTCTATTTTCGAGATCGGCGGACAGGGCCGGTGGATTCTCTGGCAAACAATTGAGGCTCGATGCTCAGCCCCCCGGGCATTGAGGATTTCCGCGGACCGCCGATGATTTTGAGCAGCACCTCGCCGGCCCGCCTCATCAACTCATCGACGCGCTGATCGATGGTCGTCAGGGTGGGCCGCAGAAAACGCCCTGCTTCCAAGTTGTCGAATCCGGTCACAGAAAAATCTTCTGGCACGGAAAAACCGGCGTTCCTCAGATGTTGGATGGCACCGATCGCCACATGATCGTTCACTGCAAGCCATGCCGTGCGGTGCGCCTTTGACGCCAGGGCCATGCGCGCCAGTTCGATTCCCTCCGCGAAGGATTCCCGCCCGGGTAAATCGAGTTGGAATGCCTGCAGGTTTCTCTTCGGGTCAATGCCGTGAGAACGCAGCGCGTCCGTGAGTCCCTTCCACCGCCAGGCATTGTCCGCCGAAAAGCCAAGAGAGGCAAAAGAGCGATGCCCGAGCCCCACCAGATGATCTACCAGCAGATGCATGGCACGGCTGCGGTCCACGGACACAAAGGGGGTCAGCTCTGGCTGCGGAGGATCCACATGCACGCAGAGCAGGTCCTTAAGCCATTCTTTGGCCTGGGCAGCGCCGAGATACGACTGGACAAGAATGACCCCATCCACCCTCATGTGCTGAAAATCCTCGATGATCCGCCTTTCACTCGATTCATCCCTCGGGGTGATGGCCAGAACGGCTCGCACTTTGTGCTCGCGCAAAAATTCGTCCAGCGAAGCGATCTTGTCTCCCATGAGAGGATTTCGCGGGTTGCCGAAGCAAATTCCCACAATCCCGGTGGACTTGCCGTTCAGCCCGCGAGCCATGGGATTGGGTTGGAACCCGACTTTGTCCATTGCAAGCAGCACCCGCTGACGCGTCGAGGTCTTGACTTCCGGATGCCCGTTGATGGCGCGAGAAACCGTCCACTGGGAGAGGCCAAGGTAGTCCGCCAAATCCGCGGTGGAGGAGATCGTGGGCTTCCGAGCGTGAGATTTGGAGGTTTTGACGCTCATGACAGCAATTTTATACGTTCCGTACAAGATCCGACACAAGCCTGGTTTTGATCCGGCATTATGCGTGACAGAGCGTAGGCCGTTTCGTAGTTCCAGTTCCGGCGTGTTTTTTCGTGGCATCCACAGTTCGACTTATCGGAGAGGAGCGCGCGGAAAATTGTGGGAGAAGGGCCGCGTTGGCACGCAGCAGGTCGTCGAGCATGGCCCCAATTTCCCGGCAATCGTTGGAATTATTGAGGGGGTCGCTCAGCATGGCCTGAAGCGCTTTTACATGACTCCCCTCGAGCGCGGCCTCGACGGTCAAATCCTGGATCAGGGAGTGCTTGTGCACCAGGGCGAGGATCGGCAAAGGAAGCGCCCCGCTGGCATGGGGGTTCACCAGGCCGCCGCCGAATGAAGCGAGCGTTTCCACGGATGTGTTTCGGGGCAGATTTTCCACCTGGCCACGGTTGGGCAGCGTGGCCGGCTGCACCGTCACCGGTCCTCCGCCGACCAACGCGGCAAGGATCGGTGCAAGCGCCTCGTCCGAGGGCTCGCGCGGGACGGAGTCCGCACCTTGCGCTGTCCATTCCGTAATCCGTTCCTTATACCAGCCGATCCACTTGAAGCGCCGATCGTCAATGGCCGTGAGTTCCACCCCGAAATCAGCGCCCCATTTCGTTTTCTCCGACAGATAGTAAGGAAAAAACTCCACGAGATGCCGGTCGCCGGGGTAGGGAATCAGCCCGTAAGTCTCGAACAGCGAAAACTTCACCCGATTGCCGCTCAGACTGTGGCTGGGATGGACTTGGTCGCCTTTTCTATTTACTCGAACCGTCCCCGACAATTCCTGTTCGCTATGTTTTCGCAGCATCTCCAAACCGTTCTCCCCTCGGACACGGAGCTCCTTGACCCACGCAAAATGGTTGATGCCTGCAATGGTCGAGGACGTTTCCGTTTTCCAGTCTTTCAGCCCGAGGAGACTCTGCACCGTCATCATGAAGTTCTGAAACTCATGACACAAACCGACCACCTTGATTCGGCTCGTCTGTTGTACGGCACGCACAATCTGGTTCATCGGATTCGTCAGATTCAGCAACCAGGCGTCCGGGCAAAGTTTCTCCATCCGGCGGGCCACATCCGTCACCACAGGAACATTGCGCAAAGTGCGAGATATCCCCCCCGGCCCCGTCGAGTCTCCGACCGGCTGATAGATGCCGTATCGCTTGGGGATTTCAATATCGTGCTCCATCGCGTCCAGCCCGCCCGTCGAGATGCAGAGAACCACCGCCTCTGCACCGTCCAGCGCGAGGTCAAGACTGTCCTCTGCTTCTACCAACACCCCCGATCCAAGCTTGCCCACGAGGATCCGGCACACTTCTGCCATCTCCGCATTCCGTCCGGGATGGATGTCGTGAAGCACGAACCGCGTTTCCTGCAGGTGGGGATTCACCGCGATATCCCGAAAAAGCACGGGGACCCACTGGTAGCTGCCTCCCCCGATAAAGGTGATTTTTTTTGGATCCGACATAAATGATTTTGCAGGCTCAAGCCGTGCAGGATCTCCCGGCGCGCGATCTGCTGATCCGATGTATCACATCCGGATTTGATTCTGTCAATCGCGATCCCCGAATTCCATGCCGATGGCGAAGGCTATCCCGACCGTTCTCCGAGAGCGTGTGCGGGTGGATGTTCAGTAACGGATGGAAATGGAGTCCACGGAGAAGTTGCCGGTAGTGCCGACGGTCGGCGTCCCGACGGCGACGACTTCCTGGACGGCAAAAGTAATCCAGCGCGCGTCAGTGACGCCCTCCGTGTCCAAATCGAACGTGCTGGAGCGGGAATTGATTTCTTCCTGGGTGAAAGTTTTTCCGCCGCCGGAAATGGTTGCTTTCCATTTGTGGGAGCCGGGATCAACGGTGACGGTCATGTCATAAACGGTGCCGGCGGTGACCGGGATTTCAGAATCGATGTAGTTGTTTGGCCCGCGGTTGGCCGCCCCGTCAAAGCACTGCCACGTGCCATTGATGGCAGCGATCTTCCAGGACGAGGTGGAGTCTGGGCCGAAGGCGGATGCGGCTTTGGTATCACCGATGAGATAGGAGACGTTGTCCGGGACAGTGTCCGGGCGGAAGCGGAAGGAAATGGTGAACGGCCCGGCAATCTTCGAGGCGAGGAAGGCGCGGGTGATCGCTCCGCTGGAAACATCGCGGGCGGACTGGGTGGTGACTGTTCCCGAAAGATATCGGCCGGAGCCCATTGATGGGGAGTCGGCGATGGTGCCTTTTGGAAGGCTGCTGGATCCTCCTGTTTTCCAGGCTGAAGCCCACCCCTTGCCATCCGAACCCAAGATTTGCTTCGTGGTGAAGGTGGCGTCGGCTGGATAGCTCTCAAAGTCTTCCTCAGCCTGCGGAGCTCCCGAGGGAGTCGCTGCGGCACCGGCTTTGTCCACGGCCCATCCATGGCTGGCCAGCAACGCAAAAAGCAGAGGAACCAGGACGCAGGTCCGCGAAGCAAGAGCCGGGTTGTGTGGTTTGCTAATCCACATGCGCACTTGAATCGGGCTTGGAGGGTTCATCGGAATCATAACTTTGTTTGCGGGTTGATGTTTGTGACGCTACATCGTCAATTTCAAGGTGACTAACTCGAACGGGCGGAAGGCGAGTTCGATCCGGTGAGCCTCCGAGGGAACGGGCTGGTCCTCGCATTCCAGAAGGTTCACGCGGGAGGTCTGTTTTACGGCCGTCGAAGTAGAAAGCGTCGCGGTCTGATGGGCGCCGTGTGACTCGAAGAGCCGCAGAATCAGATCTTCGGAATCCTCCGCCTTTTTTACGGTATCGAGCACGACGGCAGGGTTGTCCACGCTGAAGAAACTCCGATTTTGAGGGTTTGCGGAAGTTGCGGAAACTCGGAGCGGTTGGTTGAACGCCGCCGCCGCAGGAATGACCCCGCCGTTTTGGGGGCTGCCTTCGTGAGGGAAAAGGGCATACCGGAAAAAGTGCTTGCCCATGTCGGCCGTTGGGTCGGGCGATTTGGGCGAGCGAAGCAGCGACAGGCGAAGAACGTTTCCGTGGCAGGCATAGCCATATTTCGAATCATTCAGAAGAGCGACGCCGAAGTTCGGTTCGGAAAGATCGGCCCAGCGGTGGGCGCTGACCTCGAAGCGCGCGAAATCCCAGCTCGTGTTGAAGTGGGTCGGACGGCTGACGTGGCCGAATTGGATTTCATACGTGGCGTGATCGCTGCGCAGGGCGAGCGGAAATTCCACCTTCAGGAACTGGTTCTTCTCCCGCCAGTCCACCCGGGTCTCAAAGTCGAGGCGAGGAGATTCCGCCGTGAGCGAGATCCGCTGGACGAGCGAGGCTTGAGGGCTCACGAAAAGTTCGACTTCAACGGTTGCCCGGAGCGGATGGGTTTCGACGATCCTCACGCTGCGGACCTCGCCGGCATTCCTGCGCTTTTCGAGGTGATAAAGATCAACGTCCCACGCATCATATTTGTCGGGCAGATCCTCAAACAGTACAAACTGGTTTCCTTTTGCGTCCGGGGCAATGGACTCCCGGTTGTAGCGCTTGTCGTAGAAGCTGGTGAGGTGGCTGTCGGCGTCAAACTCCGCGCGGACCAGGCTGTTCTCGAGAGCAAAGCCATTCGCGCTTTGCTCGACCGTCACCGGCGCATCGGTGGCGGCATCGGGTGCGGCGACAGCATAGCCGTAGGCAGGGGCTTCGGCAAAGAAAAGGCCATTGCCGTCGGGGGATGCGGCCACCTCGCGCCTTGGCCAACTCAGCGTATTCAATGCCATGATATTCGCCTCTCGCTCTCCGAGCTTTTCCGGGAAAAGCCCGCTGATTGCTCCCGTGCGCAAAGCGTCCGCCGAGCCGAGCACTTCCGCATAATCCCTGGCCGAATCGATATATACCTCGGTGATGGAGGATCCGGGAATGATGTCGTGAAACTGGTTGAGCAGGACGATTTCCCAGAGACGGTTGATTTGTGGGTGAGGATACGGCGTGCCCAGGCTCTTCCATGCCATGGCGCTCAAGAACTCCACATCATGCAAAGCCTCCTCGCTCCGGCGGTTGTCCCGCTTGTTGGCCGCCTGGGTGGTGTAGGTCCCGCGATGGAGTTCGAAGTAAAGCTCGCCGGACCAGACCATCGGATCAACGATATCCTTTTCGCACCGGGCAAAGAATTCCTGCGGTTCGCGGATTGCGACGTCAGGCAGGCCCGGAATATCGCGCATGCGGCGGAGTCGCTCCAGCATCTCCTCGGTTGGGCCGCCGCCACCGTCGCCGAAACCGAACAGCATGCAGCTCTCGTTGGCGCGTTCCTTGTCTTTGAAATTGGTGTAATGCTTGAGCACTTCTTCCACCGATACAACTCCATTGTAGGTATCGGTCGGCGGGAAGTGTGTGAGCACTCGGGAGCCGTCGATCCCCTCCCAAATGAACGTGCTGCTTGTGGGACGGTTGAACTGGTTCCAGGAAAGCTTCTGGGTCAAAAAATACCGGATCCCCGCCCCGCGCATGATTTGCGGGAGCGCTCCGGAATAGCCGAAGACGTCGGGGTTCCAAAACTCCCGGCAGATCGTTCCGAACTCCTTTTGGAAGAAGCGTTGCCCGATCAAAAACTGCCGGACGAGAGATTCGCCGCTCGGGATGTTGCAATCGGGCTCGATCCAGGTGCCGCCCACGGGAACGAACTGTCCGCGTTTGGCCTTGATCTTCGCGTAAAGTGCGGGCTGGTATTCCTTGATCCATGTCAGCTGCTGGGCCTGCGAGCAGGCGAATTTGTATTCGGGGTAATCGTCCATCATCCGGACGGCGGTCGAAAATGAGCGGTAGCATTTCCGTTTGGTTTCCGCCAACGGCCAAAGCCAGGCCGTGTCGATATGGGCATGGCCGATGGCCGAGACATGGTGGTTGCGGCTTCCGTTGTGCGCGGAAAAGAATCGCTCGGCAATGGCGCGACCGGCTTCAAATGTCGCGCGGTCGTCGAGAGAGACTGCGTTCGCAATTTCATTTGCAGTCGCCAGAGCTTGTCCCTGGTGGGCGCCATCCACAGGGAGGTTCTCTGCCAGTTCTTTGATCACGCTGAAATCCCAAAGCAAGTCCCATGCAAGGCCGTCGCGAACCGCCAGTCGGGCGTGGGTCAACCGGCCCATCGCCTCATGCTTCAGGTTTTCTCCTCCTCCGCCGCTCAGGCCGAACAGCCCGTTGATCGCCGCTTCAACGTAAACGGTTCCGCGCTCGCCCCCAGAAGCATTGGGTTCGAGAACAAAATACGATCGGATGTCCTCCGGCCCCCAGTTGAAATTGGTCAAACCCTGCAACGGCACACCATCCCGCCAAACGCAGCCTTCTGAATTGGAGTTGAAGTGCAGGAGGACCTCCCGCCCCGCCCATTCGCGGGGAATGACATATTCGAGACGAAACCAGTGGGTCGACCACTCGGGACCAAAACTTTCCATCTCCCGAGCCTCGCGGTATTCGCCTTCGATCGCCCGGGCATAGGGAATGCGGTCCGGTGCCGAGTAAACGGTGATTTGCTCCAAGGGAGCCGCTTCGGGATAAACGAGCGGTTTGAGTTCCCGGGCAAACCGGCGAAGGCGTCCTTTGGTGAGTTCTGGGTGTTTCAGCATCGGGATATCTAATCTGCAAAATACGGAAAACTAAATCAAAACCTGCGGGGCTGCAGGCCCCGGCTTCGCGTTCGAAGAAATCCTCTGTCTCATCAGGTTCAAAAATCTTCTATTTTGATCCGTGGTCCATGCGGCGCACCCCGGTGCCAAATCCCTTCCCGCTTGCTGTCGGGGTCGCCTCGACCAGTTTTTTCAACCAAGGGCCGGGATTGGAAACCACATTGTCAGAGAGTTCCACATTGGAGCTTTCATTGATCCAAATCAGCGCGCTCGGATCAACTCCTTTGTCGGCGCCGAAATCGTCCGGATTCCTCATCGGGTTGATGAATTGATTGTTGCGGATGGTCACTCCCTGGGCCGAGCAAACCAGAATATTGACGCCGTCGTTATCTTCAAAGCGATTGTATTCGATCGTGATATTGCGGTGCCCGCCGGGGTTTGGAATGTAGCTGCCGGCATTGGCATGGGGATCGGTTTTCGCCCGGAAGGCCAGAATGGTGAGCGCGCCCGCATGCCGCAGCAGTCCGACCACGCGGTTGGATGAGGCGTTGCGGATGACATTGTTCCTTACCACGACATCGCGCGCATAATCGGACTCGCTCCAGAGTCCGGTTTCCGTGTTGAACTCGATGGCCGCGCGAGCCGTCCTCTCGATCGTGCATCCTTCGATCAACCCCTTCGAGCCCTTCGCCAGAATTCCCCGGGCATAGATATCCCGGATCACGCAATTCCGGATCACATACCCAGCCGCGTTTTGGTTGTCGTTGGCGATCAGCCAGGCTGGCTGGGCAGGCACATTGCGATCAAGGGTCAGCTCCACATAACCGACCCCCTTTTTGTTGCGGAAGACGGCGTATTGCATATCCGCTTCGAACGTCGGTTTGTAATCCGGAAGTGCCTTCACTTCGGTTACAGTTGCAGCGGTCGCAAACACGATGTTCTTGTCGTAAAACCGGAGCGTGTCCCCCGCCTTGCAAATCAGTTTGTTCCTGGCAAACGGAACCCTTAGGGCGATCACCTTGTTCTCGTTTGCTTCGAGCACCATGGCGTAAGTGCCGTGGATCGCGATGGCGTCGTCATCAAGCCTCTCAAAATAACAATCCACCAATGTCGGCCCCTTCCTTTGATCGTGACTGTGGAATCCATCGGCGTTTGCTGAAAAAAGCGGATCGTCGCTTGCTCCGGCAGGCCGGGGCCCGCACATGACCCCGCACTTTTCGTAATAATTTCCCCCGTCGCCGCCCATTTCGTGAAAGGCGAATCCGGCGCCGCCCTTCACGGTGACAGCGGTGAATTTCATATTGGCGCATTCAAAAACGCGGATATCGCTAAAGACTTCGCCGCGCCACGCCACGAGATCCCCCGCTTCAATGGGAACCCCGGAGTTATTCAATGTGACGCTCCTGACGCGGAACAAATCCGGTTCCAGTTTTTCCATCACCGGTGGCGTTCCCGCCCGAACCTCCGTCTTCCACAGCCGTGTGGTTGGCGAAAAAACATGCATCCACAAGTGCGGAAAGAGGGTTTTGTTGTCGATGTCAGCGGGATACCCATTGGCGATCCGAACATCCACCGTGCCGTTGACTGAAGAAATGGCTTCGATGCGCCCCTGGGAAAACGCGAGCGTCTCGCGCGTCAGCGTCGCTCCCTCGAAGGTCACGTTTTCACAATGTTTGAACATCAGCGATGCCCGGGTCCGATCCGTGAAGACAAGCGTCACGCCAACAGCCTTGATTTTCAGGTTTTTTGCATTCTCAACGACGAGATGCCAAGCGTCCGGCCCGGTGCCGGTGGGCAGGGGCGGAATACGATAGACTCCGGGCGGGATCACCAGTTCGCTGCGCCCGGCGCGAACCGTCGCTGTGATCGCTTTTTGAACGGTAGAGGGGTCGTCGGGCGAAATGAAAATGGAGGATTCCCCACCAGCCTCCGCGTTGGGATCAGCGGCCCGGCACATGGCTCCTGAGGAGACCAAGAGCGCGAGCAGGCCGGACAGGAACACAAAGCAGAGATTGGGGGATTTCATTCGGGACGATTTGGTCCTCAATACTTGTTTGTGACCGCGTTTGTATCTGGGGAAACATTGGAAGTCGTTGCCGGATCGTAAATCACGCCGCCGGCCGATGTTGTCGGAATCTTGTTCACCCATTGGTTGCCCCCGAGCGAGACATTGGATGACTCGGTGACAAAAAGCGTGCCGGAAAAGCGGCCCGAATTTGCGAGGGGTTCGGTCAATGCGATTTCATTCGAGCGCACGAGCAGGTTGGAGCAATTGGTAAGAGCCACGGCGGGGCCGGGACAGTTCACAAAGCGGTTGTTTTCGATGGTAACTTTCTCGTAAAGCACCGCCTTTGTCGGCCCCCATGGAATGCGGGTATTCGTGTAGATTATGGCCCCGTTATATCGGCCGTTCCGGTTGTCGTCCTCGAAGGTGTTGCCCTTGATCAGCACATTGGATGCCCCGCGACCTTCGGTCCACAAGGGTTGAAGAATCTCGGACTCAAGATTGATGGCCGAGCTGTAAACATTGGTGAAATGGCAGTTTTCAATAAGCGCGTTTATCGCCGAGAGAAGGATGCCGCGCCCGCTGGTGTAGTCGATGTGACATCCGGTGATTCGCGCGTTGCTGGTCTTGTAGCGTCCGTTCAGCACAATGCTCAGCGGCGTGACTCCGGCGGGAAGCGGTTCGACAAGTTGGATGGCTGTCTGCGGTTTGCCGCGGCTCACCGAGGAAACCGTTGCGACCCTGCCGACCGCAGGCCCACCGTTGTTGATCAGCGGGGAAAAATCCGCGCTGTAAAAATCTACGGGATCGCCCGGGCTGAGGCGGAGCTGCCAGGCGGGACAATTCACCAGAGTCATCTTCTTCGGGTCGGTTTCGTCGGCGATGATATTGCCCTGGTAGCATTCGTTGTGGATATTCATCGCGTCATCTCCGGTTCCGGTGATGCTGCAGTTTTCGATATTCAAGTTGTCGATGAACTGATCCACATGGATGCCATCTGCCGCTGTTGTGAACGGAGTGCGGGAGCCTGGGGCTCGAAGGATTTTGCAGTTCGTGAGTTGAAAATTCTGCATGGCCCCGCAAAAAAACCATCCCATGCCGGGCATGGCATAGATGTTGACGGCGTTGAATGTGACGTCGCTGGAGCCGGCCACCTTGAATCCACCCATTTCGTAATACAAATGGCGGATGCAGTAGGTGGAGCCATCCACGAACGGGACGGGCTTCGGAAACGAGACGTGCAAAACATTGCCAGCGCTGCCGGGGGTGATGACGGCTTCCTTGGGCGGCGCAAAATTCAGCGGGTTGTTCGTTACCAAGCGGGCCGGATCCATTCCGAAGATGCTCCGCCAGGGAGTGGATCGGGTGACGCTTGTTTGGGCTGCGTTCAAGTCGGGAAATGTCAGGTCGCACTGCAGTTTGTCCGGTGTCAGGTTCGATACTGTGCACAGGCCGGCAATCGGCTTCACGCTCCAGTCCCAATCGAGACTGAAATCTTTGAGGAGCAGCCGCGAGCAGTTGCTGATCAAAAACGCGGGCCCCTCTTTCGTCAGCTTTTCCAGAATGAGAACCGAGCCCTGCCCGTCTATGGTGAGGTCGTTCAACTTATCGATCAGGAGGCTGCTTGCGGGGGCGAGGCGGTAGGTTCCCTTAGGGATGAGCAGTCTCGTTGCTCCTTTGCCTTTGCAATCGCTGATCGCCTTTTGCAATTCCACGGCATTGCTAACGGCAAGCGATTCCGGCGCCCCGGCGGTATCCGCGGCGAATTTGTAATCAGCCAGCGAGACGACGACAGTCGGAGCCGCCGGAGGAGCGATCGAGAAGTCTGTGGATCCGGTCGCCTCCGTGACGCCGTGCGGCAGGTTGGAGACGGGAGTCCCATTCAGGACGGGATCGACCGTGGTAAAGGGGGTCGTCCCATCGGATGTCATTCCGCTGTAAACGGTGACGCTTTCGATATTGAGTGCGCCGGCGTTCATGATCCCCATGAAGAACTTCCAGGTGCCGTCCCCGATGGTTTTCAAATTCAGCGGAAGGGTGACCGTGCGGGTCGCGCCCGGCAGGCCGACCCAAGTCCGCCAGATATCGTGCTGGTTGCCTGCGGAATTGCGGGCAAACATGTAAAAGTTGGTCGGATATTTGGTGGGCTCCACCACGCTGAACGTGATCGCCGCCGTGTATTCATTTCCGCCTTTCAGGGAAGCGGACGTGCCAACGATCATATTGTAGGGATTGGCTGCGGAATGCGGCGTTACCGCGATCCGCGCTCCCACGCTGCCGTCGGGGTTGGTGATCGGGGAGGCCGAAAACTGGGTGTGATTGTGGGTTTTGAGCCAGGCTTCGGCGTCCCACCTGTAAACGACAGCCGGCTTCTCCGCTGCCTTGCCGGGAAGCACCATGAACGACGCGAGCAGCATGACAGCAAATCCATCGCGAAAGGGCCGAATGTATTTCATCGTATTGATTCCCATGGGTTCCTGACCTGCATGATCCGGTTTCGCGTGAGGGTTTCGTCCACCTCGTTGTAAACGACAAACCGCCCGTCCGGACTGAAGACAGGGTGCGGGTGGGAGGGATGCCTCAACTGACGGGTGCGTGCGAGGAATTGGCGGGCGCCGGTTTGCATATCGAGAAGGATAATGTCGCTCCACTGGCCGGCATTTTCCCACCCGATCCCGGGAGCCTCATAAGGACCAGTCGTATCGACCACCGCCCATTTCCCGTCACGGCTGACTCCCACGTGCCAGTCACGGTCTCCCTCGCTGACGAGACGGGCGGGCCGATCGTCAGTGAAAACCTCGTAGATGCCACGCGGACGTCCGGGGCTCACGCCGTAGGCGACGGCCAGAACCGCGGGGGCATGAAAGCACCATATCTCGTGGCCCACGAAGAGCTGCTTTTCGGGATCATTCCAGTGCTGGTCGAACAGCATTTTTCCCTCGGGCATTTTGGAATGGTGCCAGCCCCAGACCCGGTCGGGAATTTGTTCGGTCAGACCTTCATGACAGTAACCGATCCATTCTTCATCGTAAGGGCAGTAGTGGGAATGGGTGATCCACCATGGTTCATTCAAAATAGCAATCACCCGGCCCGTCGATATTTCGAGTTCGACAACGCTGCTGTTATTTCTATCCAAGGAATTAGCATTAATCAGCATCCGTTTTCCATCCGCCCGGAGACTCAGCAAAGGAGACAGAAATGTTCCTGGAGCCGGGCGATTGAGCAGGGTGGGTTCACCGCGTTGTTTAAGGTCGAATCCCCAAGCTCTCTCCCTCTCCCCAATAACAAGATAAGGCGATTCCGCATCCAGGGTGGCATCCCAAAAAATCGGGCGTGCCGCCCAACTTGTGTTGGAGCCACCGTGGCTGTATGGAGGTGCAGTGAGGTCGGGCGGGGCCGGAATGGCGCATAGCGTTTCCCGGGAACCATCGGCTAAATTGTGCCGGACCATCTCGAAATCTCCCTCCTTAGCGCGACCGATCACCATGGCCCTGCCTCCCTCGATAAAACTATTTGAGTGAGGATACGTCAGGTAGAAGTCTTCCGAAAACTCCGTGAGCGGTCGAGGCTCGTTCGAATGTGCTGCGTCGGTCGTTGTCATGCTGCGATTGTTCTTCCTGGGAGTATTTATTGATCCCCTGCCCTATTTCATTTCATTGGTTTGGAACGGGGATGCTGGCAATCCCGCGCCGCTATACAGGTTGCAGGTCGGATTATCCGCCCAAGCATAGCGGACGGCGACAGGTTTGGATACGGTTGGAGACCAAACGACGACAGTGTTGCCGTCGATTTTTGCTTGGGCCCAGGCCCATTTTCCATCTTCGCCGCAAATGGAGAATCCCTCCAACTCGCTGCCCGGGCTGTTCCGAACGAGTGGAATCTTCTCCTTTGCAGAATAGGTTGGCAGGTAATCATCCGGCAGGGGCTTCGCCGCCAGTCCGCTCTCTGCAAACCGAAAAGAAAGCACCGCTTTGTTTCCATCGATTTTTATCGAGTCATAGATCGGTCCGGAACAGGGAACTTTTTTCCCATAGACAGTGCCCAGCGCGGAGAGTGCCACTCGCTCGCCGGCCGCCCTTTTGTCCGGCGGGTGGACATCCTCGTCTCCAAGATCGATCAATGTGACCAAGCTCGTCCCGGGAATCTCAAGCGCCCGCCTCTGGGCTTCGCGGATGTTTGGCCAGGTGGAACCTCCCAGGTCGCCGGTTTTCTTTCCGTAGTTTGGCAACTGGCACAGACAGAAGTGGAGTTGCGCATCGAAGCGAGCTCTCCAGTCCGAGACAAGAGTCGTGAGCATTTTATTGTATTGGGCACCCTTTCGGCCGGAATCCTGCTCGCCCTGATACCATACGACGCCGGCAAACGTGTATGGAGTGATCGGGTTGATCATCCCGTTGTAGAGCGCGGCGGGGCTGATGCCCGGAGCGCCTGGCAGCTGGGGATAGGCTTTGTCGGTCAGGGGAGGAAGCTCGAACTCCGCCTTGGCAAGCCAATCGCCACCGAGCTGAATGCGGGAAGTGCCGACGTCCACGTAAGCGCTGCCGAATGAGGCGGCTTCCGTGGGGGTGAATACCCGGACCGCGATGATATTCTCTCCCTCTTTGTAGGCGTCGGGCGGAATCTTGTAAACGCGCAGGGCGCTCGGTCCGGGCGAGGTCGCCTCGGTGAGCTCGCCGATCTTCTTCCCGTTCCAATACGTCTGGTCAAATGCGCCGATGATGAGGCTGATGGTCGGAGGCTGGCCGGGAACGGGATTCGCCGGGAGAGTGATTTTTTTCCTGAGCCAAACGACGCCGGCATCGGGCAGGCCGATCGTTTTGAATTTCGTGTTGTGAAGCGGCGCGCTTTTCCAATCCTTGTCCTGGATTTCAGGCGCTGCAAAAGCCGTGGCATCACCCGGGCGATCTTTCCGGTTCGTTTTCGTTTCCCAGTCGGCAATGTCCGAGACATACGATGTTTTGAGTTGGGGGTAATCGGCGACCCTCTTTTTGGCCACGTCGTTCATCTCCTTGAGCTCGGGTTCAGCCGAAATCGAGATCCCGCTGATCCAGCTCATGATGGCCGTCCCCGCCCAAGCCGAGCGGACGATCCCCACGGGAGTATTCAGGGCCTTCTGGAGATCTTTTGCAAAATAATAGGAGATCGCGCTGAAGCTTGGAGAATTTGTGGGATCCGCCACCAGCCAGGTTCCTTTGCATTGCTCCTGGGGTTCAGGAACGGGGCTGTAGGACACGGTGAATTGGCGCAGCCGGGGATTTGCCGAGCGGGCGATCTCTTCCGCTCCCCCTGTCGAGCGGTTCAGCGAGTAAGCCATATTCGACTGCCCGGAGCAGAGCCAGACCTCGCCGATTAACACGTCGGAAACCGTGATTTTGTTGGCTCCTTCGATGATCATGTCAAAAGGGCCTTCTTTAGCCGGACTCAGGTCGAGATCGATTTTCCAATGACCGTCCACGTCAGCCGCCGTCTCACCGTGTATATCGCCGAGAGCCAGCCGCACTTTCTCCGATGGAGCGGCTTTCCCCCACACGCGCGTGTGGTTCGATCGCTGGAGAACCATATGGTTGGATATGATCGCTGGAAGCGTCACCTCTGCCGCGGCGGGATCTGGTGTCGCGAAAAGGAAGGCGCCGACAAGCGTCATTGTTTGAGCTAACTGCATTTTCTTGCGTGAGGATTTCATGGAATTCGGTGGGTGATTGACTTCCCTGGTGAGCAACAGAGTTGTTCGTTCGCGATTGACCACATTGCCTCGCCGACATTGTGAGGGTCGCCCTCGACAAGAACTTTGTCAGCGAAAATAGAAACGGTAAAACGCAGCCCATGCCAGCGGACGCAGAAACGAAGGCTTTGCCATTGTTCGGGCAATCGCGGATTGAGGGTGAGTGCCTCGTCCGTAATCCGCAATCCGGCGAACCCGTTCACGGCCACCATCCAGGCTCCGCCGTTGGCTGCCGGATGGGTTCCGCCGATGTAAAGTGATCCCAGATATTGTTTGGATTTGCCTGTCAGATCGATCGTCGCCGTCTGGAGAAAGAACTGGTAGGCCTTCTCGACCTCTCCGATTTCGCAGGCGACGAGCCCGTAGGCGCAAGCGCTCAGGCTGGATCCGTGTTCCGTGCGGGGTTCGTAGAAAAGCCAGTTTTGTTTTTTGACCTCTTGCAGGTAGTCGCTGCCGAACAGGCTCAGCATGAGCACGACATCCGCCTGTTTGAGGACTTGTGTGGTCGTTGCCAGACCGTTTCCGCCGCCGAGGTATTCGGTCGGATTCAGAAGCCGCGGTTTCAGCCCGGATGGGGTAATGTCTTCCAGCGCCTCATACCCATCGAACTGCGCGATCACGCCGGTCGTCAATGCGGGGGCTGGCATGAAAGTCTGGTCTCGCAACCGAGGCAGTTCGTCACGCAGGCGTTCGAATCCAAGCCGTGCTGTCAGCCGGGACAGGAATTCGGGATTTTCGGTTTCCAGAAGATTGATGACCCGTTGCGCGATGTCGAACGCCTCAAGCGCCATCCGGTTGGTGTAGGCGTTATTATTGACGCGCTCGTGATACTCGTCGGGGCCGACGACATCCAGGAACTCGTATCTGCCTCTTGTTGGCTTGTAGCAGGCATGGGAAAAAAAGAATCGGGCGCATTCAAAAACCACCTCGGCTCCGCCTTCCAGAAAGATCCCGATGTCGCCAGTCTGCAGGTAATACCTCCAAAACCCATGCGCGACGGCGGCGCTGATGTGAATCTGCTTGTCCCGGAAGTGTGTCCGCATCGGCCGCCCGGTAAACACGTCGCTGACATTGAAATGCGTGCAGGCATCGTCGCCGGTCTCCTGGCTCTCCCAGGCATAAAACGCGCCTTCAAACCCATATTCCGCGGCCTTGCGCCGCGCGCCGTCCAACGTGCGAAACCGATACAGCAGGAGATTTCTCGCTGTCTCCGGTTCCGCCGAAAGAAAGAAAGGCAGCATGAACATCTCCGTGTCCCAGAAAACCGCGCCTTTGTAGACTTGGCCGGAGAGTCCCCGGGCGGGAATGGAGAGGCTTTTGTCGGGAGGTGGAGAAATCGCCATCAGGTGATAGAGGCTGTAGCGGAGCGCGAACTGCGCATCTCGGTCGCCCTCGATCTCGATGTCTGCGTCTGCCCACCGCCGTTCCCAAGCGGTGGTGTGCGCCTTCAACAAAGCCGGATAACCCGACTCGCGCGCTTGCGAACACGCGGCGAATGCGGCATTCTGCACGGAGTCCGCACCGTCGTTCCCCGTGTAAATGGCCACGAATTTCGAAAACCGATACACGCGCCCCGGTTCTGCTGAAAACGTGAAGGTGCGCAGCGAGTCTTGCTTTGTCCTCCCCTCCACTGCTTCAAATCCATCCAACACCAAAGCTTCAGCCAGACAGATCCAGCGCTGGAGTTCGTGGGTCATGGCTTCGACAACAAGGATTCCGTCCGTCGTGCCAACCTGAAATCCTTCCAGGTGAGGGCCGTTGATGTCCCAGATATCCAGGTCGATGCCCGTTTCGATTTCCAGTTCAGCCGCCCGGTCGCATCGCAGAGAAAACGCCATGAGCATGAGATGCCGGTTGTCCAGGCTCAGAAACCGATCCGCGGTGAGAGCAATCCGATTGTCTGCCGCGGTGAAAACCGTTTCGCGGCGATGGACCGCCCTTCGGATGTCGAGCGTCTGCCGGTGGCTTTCGATATTTGATTCCAAAACGCCGAGCGGGATTCCGTTGCTGGTGATCCGCGTGTAAAGGGCGTTCGGCGCGTTGACCGGCTCCCGCCAGCTGTCGCCGACTTTGTCGTAGAGCCCCGCGATAATGTTCCCGGTCAACTGCTTCGCGCGGAATTCCTCCAGCGTCCCGCGGTATCCCATGTAGCCATTTCCCAAAATGAATTTGCTTCCGTTCAAGACGATGCGCGCGGGGTCAAAGTTGTCATCTTCGAGCAGCCAGTCGGCTTGGTGGGGAAATTCAGGGCTCATGTTCATGTTACAGTGGAAAAGGATTGGCTTGCCGGAGAATTGCCTATTTCGGCTGTTTCGAGGGAAGATAGCTGATAGGTCCTCCGACCTTGGTATCGGGTGAAATCTCGATCTGGATTCCACCATCCACCAGGAACGCAGGCCGGTTACCCGAGTTGGTGCCATCGGGAGGGAATGGGATTTGGCAGTTGTCGAACCTCACCAAGACCACGCTGTTTGCTGGCCGCGCCTCGTTCAAGAGAACGATCCCATTCTTTCCGCCCTCGGGTGCTTTGGCTGAGATCGTGCTGTTGGCGATACTGTGCTTTCCGGTCCCGTTATAGAGAAGAAGATTGCAGCCATAGTTGTCCTCCAACACCAGATGGTCGTCCGTTGTAGTGACTCCAGGCTCGTGGGCCATGCCGGTCGAATTCCGGCGGGATACGAAACCGTGGATCGTGATCTCGCAGTCTTCATGCGCGCTGATCCCGTCGTCCCCGCATTCGGTGGATGTGATGTTCTCGAAAACAAAATCCTCGGTGTGTCCGTGGATGTTGAACCCGTCGTTGATGACATGCGTCGCGTTGATGTTGCGGAGCACCCAGTGCTTGCAGGTGCCGCCGATGCCGGCTCCGTTCTGGCGCACCGGAGTCTCGATTCTGTAGTCGGCCAGTTTCTTTGCCGGGTCGATCGCAATGTAGAACGCCGTCTCGGAATCGACATATGTCCATTCCCCTGGCTTCAGCTGGTCCGGAGCCGGAAGCTCTGGCTGAAATCCCTTCGAGGAACGCCCCATCCTGTTCTGCACCCCATCCCACATCATGTAATAGCGTTGGATCGTCGCCGCGTTGCTTTTGCTTCCAACGGTCAGGCCACGGACCAAGTGGTCGTTGCGGAAAACCCCCGGCTTCACCTCGGTCCAATCCTCCGGCTTCAGCGGGTCGCAACCGGTGAAAAGATTGCCCTGCCCGTCAATGGTGATGGGCTGCCCGGGCTCCCCGGATTTGTTCTGGATGGCCAGCATCTCCCGGATCGGAAAATCGACTTTGGTGATCAAGACCGTGTCCCCCGGCTGGGCGGTCTTGATCCCCTTGCCCGTTGTCTTGAAGGGAGCCTCCTGCGTGCCCGGATTCGAGTCGTTCCCTTTCGCGACATCCACAAAAAGCGTGGCGGATTGAAGCGGGGAGAAAACGCCCAAGATAAGGAGCGCGAGAAGGCATAAAGGAAATTTCATGACGGGATGGTGAGGAGGAATTTCAGCGGCTTTATCGAACAATTCAAATCCGTGTGTGATTATTGATCCGTCTCGTGCGACATGCAAGAACATCCTGCCGGCGGTTGGAAAGTTACGCTTCGGAGCGATACTTTTTGAAGGCCATCCTGCCACGGATGTGATGTGGGCAGCCCCGTGGAAAAATTGGATCGGCAGCAATCCAACCCAGAAAAATGACGGAGACGCATGCTCCCCGGCAGAAGGAGTCCCCGCAGCGGATATCGCGTTTTGTAATGGAAAATGGCTCCTGCACTTCCGCCATCCTGGCCGGACTTCGGCAATGCCTCCAACCCCTCCCCTTTAGTAGCTTCGATTTAAAAATGCCCTTGACCATTACCGAAAAATCGGTATTTTCACATCCGAATTAGATTTATCCATATCTGAACCCCAAAACCAACGGAAATATCCTATGAAACCACAGGTCTTCTCCAGCGCCTACGCTACCTCACATGCTAGTCTCAGCCATGGGTGCCGCCAAACGAAGATGCTTCTGCTGTCCTTGCTCGTTGTCGGTTTGTCGGGAAGCCTCCTCGCGACGGATATCGAGAAGGCGAACAATAACAATGCTTTGAACACAGCCCTTTCCTACACGGCTGGAGGTCCTCCCGGCACAAGCGACAGAATTTTGGTTGACAGTGTGATGGTTGCGAATCAAAGCGCTGCACTTGGGGGAAATCTTTCCATTGCCGGAATTTTCGTTGACGCCACTGCGACGAAAGCGTTGACGATCAGCGGGAGCAACACGCTCACGCTAGGGGCGTCGGGCATTTTGATCTCATCCACCCTAGCCGGAGCAGGTCTTGTTTTTAACGGGCCTGCCATCTCCTTGGGGGCAGACCAGGCTTGGGATTTCGGGAGCAAAGGAACAACGTTCAGCGGAGGAACGACTATTACTGAGAACTCCCATGCACTCACCATTTCGTCGACTAACCAGCTTTTTTTCCACAACAGCACTGCGATGACTCTGAATGCGTTGATCACCGGATCCACTGCTCTCACATTGGACAATTTAACAACAACGTCTCTCACGCTGACCAATGCGGGCAGCACCTTCACCGGCATAATGGCTGTCAGCGGGCTTAACACACTCACGGCGTCGACGATGAACACCGGAGGAGGAACCAGCGCCGTGGGCACTGGCCAGATTCAATTGAAGGGTGGCACGTTCAAGTATTCCGGAAATACGGCCACCAGCGGTCAAAATGTGGTGATCGATTCACGCTTCGTTAGCACGCTGGAAGTTACCACGGCGGGACAGACGCTGACACTCTCCAACTTCAAAAACACCAACACCGCGAATTCGGTAGTCGGCGAAGGTGCAAATCTGGGCGGCGCAGGTAACCTCACCATTACCAACGTGATCGCCGATTCGACCAATGCCACCAGAACCGGAACAGCCATCACCAAGTTTGGCTCCGGCACAATGACTCTTTCCGGCATCAACACCTACACCGGCGGAACGACCGTTACGACAGGCACGCTGCTGGTGAACACAGCGCAAGCAGCGGGCAACTCGGGAACCGGAAGCGGAAATGTAAATGTTACCGCAGGCACGCTCGGCGGCATCGGTATTGTTCGGCCAGGAACGGGAAATACCGTCACCGTCAACTCCGGGGCATTCCTTGCCCCCGGCGACAGCACGGCAGCCAGCACGATTGGCACATTGGTCCTTGATGGCAACGGAACCACAAGCGCTCTGCTAGCGATGAGTTCTGGCTCAAAGTTCAGCTTTGATCTCGGCACCGGGGTGAGTAGCGACAAACTCAATTTCTGGAATTATCTGACCGGAGATTTTGCAATCAACGCAAACGCAGTGGACTTTACACTGGACGCCTCGGTGACATCCGGAAGCCACACATTCAACCTATTCAATTTCTACACGAACAACGGGGTGACCCTGAGCACGGACATCTTCTCTGGTTTGGCATTTGGAACCCTGTCTTCCAACATCGGGGCGCATTCGTTCGACTACACGACCCCGGGCCAGATCAACCTGGTTGTCACCGCCGTCCCCGAGCCCGCGACATGGGCGCTGCTGGCCTTCAGCCTGACGACCGTGACGGTCATGCGTCGCCGGCGCAAAATCTGACTCATCCCGACATTGGGATTTTTTTGCGGAGGGGGCGCCAATATTTCCTGTAAGGTCTGATTGGATTCTTTGTCGGGCTGGCGCTTTGAGGACGAGTTCTTCTGCCACGCTTCTCTTTCTCATGGACAATGCATGAAACGGATGGCACGAACATAGCCCGTGTGGTGCCCCGCCTGCTGTTCCCCGACAAACAGGCAACCGGGACGGTCGCCCCACGTCCCTCAACCTCATCAAGCACGCGCCATTCATGTCTGACACATCCCGCAAGCCCACAACCCGCCACCAGCCTCTCGACCTGCTCATCCCGCCGCGCCGGCTCCGGCGGCTCGCCGGCTCCGTGTCCGCCCGGACAAAGCCGCGGCGGGTCGCGCCGCTCGTTCCGCGCCCGGAAGCGGGCGCCTTTGAAGTCGGCATCCGACCGGACGGCATCGAATTGCGGGCGGCCGACGAAGCCGGATATTTTTACGCCGCGCAAACGCTCACCAGACTGCGCCGTCAGTTTGGCGCGAAGCTTCCGGCGCTCGAACTCGCGGATTGGCCGGCCTTCCCGGTGCGCGGATTTTATCACGATGTCACCCGCGGCAAGGTGCCCACGTTAAAGACTCTGCTTTCTCTTGCCGAGACGTGTGCCGCGCACCGGCTCAACCACCTCGAACTCTACATCGAGCACACCTACGCCTTCGCGCGGCACCCCGAGGTCTGGCAGGGGGCGGATCCGCTCACCGCCGATGAAATCCGCGCCCTCGACGCCCGCTGCGCGGAGCTGCACATCGAGCTGGTGCCATCCTTCAGCACGTTCGGGCATTTTTACACGTGGATTCACAACAAGTTTCCCGAGCTCAACGAACTCGAACGCAACGTCTCCGCCGACCCGTTCACCTGGTGGGACCGCATGTCGCACTACACCTTGGACTGCCGGGATCCGCGCAGTTTGGAACTTGTGGAGGAGATCATTCGGGAGGTGCGGCCGCTGTTCCGTTCGCGCCATTTCAACATCTGCTGCGACGAGACGTTCGACCTCGGCAAAGGCAAAAATCGTGTGGCTGCTGCGCGTCTTGGCAACGGGCGCCTCTACGTCGATTTTCTAAAATCCATCATGACCGTCGTGCGCGATTGCAGCGCAGTCCCGCTGTTCTGGGGCGACATCATCCGCCACCATCCCGAACTCCTGGCGGAGATTCCCGCGGAGGCCATCGTGCTGGACTGGGACTACTCGGCCGACATTGCCGGGACGAGGGCGGCCGAGTTCCAGGCCTCCGGCCGGAAATATTTCGTCTGCGGTGGCACATCGGGCTGGAATCTCTGGCTGCCCGACCACGCGTGCGCCCACTCGAACCTGACCCGCCTCGCCCGCCACGGCCTCGCGCATGGTGCGTCCGGAATGCTCACGACCGATTGGGGCGACAGCGGCCACATCAACACTCTCGGTCCGGTGCTTCCGCTGCTCGCGCTCGGTGCTGCCGTCGCGTGGAATCCCGGATCGGCCGCGCTCGGCCGCGCTCGCTTCGACCGTGACGCCTCGCGGCTGGTGCTTGGCGATTCGAGCGGCCAACTCGTCGGCCTGCTTGCCCTGGCTACCAGCGCCGTCCGCGCCAACTGGAACCCCATATGCCGGACCTGGCAGCCGCGCTCGCTCAACATGCCGTCCGACTGGTTCGATGCGAAGACCGGGATCTATCAGGATGTCTTCAAACTCCCTGCCCGCGCACATGTCGCCGCGCTGAAAAAGATTCGTTCCCTCACTGCCCGCATCGAAAGAGTCCTTGCTCGCGCTAAACCGTCCGACCGGGTGGTCGCCGAGGAGATCCGCGTCGGCCTGCTGGGCCTGCGCGCGATGGAGGAGCTTTACCTCGTTTATCACCACCGCGCAGGAAAATTGAAAAACCCCGTCGTCCAGTCAGCCGCTGTCGCTGGGCGACTTGGCGAACTCGACCGCCGGCTTGCCGGCGTCTGGCTGCGCCGGAACAAGCCCTCCGAGTTATATCGGATCCGCGAGGTCCTTCAGGCTGCCATCGCCGACCTCAAAGGCAAAAAGCGGTCGCTTTGAGCCTGTAAGCTCGTTACGCGATTTCTCCCTGCACGATGACCGTGGTGCCTGCGGGCGCGGTCAGCGGAATCGCGTTGCCGGAGATTTTTTTCCCGTCCACGTTCAGCGAGAGAATTCCTTTCGAGTGTCCCCGGGGATTGGTGATGGTGATGTCGTAGGTGGCTCCGCGGAACTCCCTGACAACCCGGAACCCCGGCCAATCGCGCGGGATGCAGGGATCGACGACAAGAGCGGAGTAGTCCGGTTGAATGCCGAGAATGCCCTGCGTTGCGGCGACCAGCGTCCACGCAGCCGTGCCGGTAAGCCATGAGTTCTTCGCTTCTCCCGGCGTGGCGGAGTCGCGGCCCGCGATCATCTGCGCATAGACGTAGGGTTCGCAGCGGTAGGTTTCCACAGGTTTCGTCGGCGGGCAGATGCTTAGATAATACTCCAGCGCGCGATCCCCGTCGCCCATGAGGCAGAGCGCAAGGTGGATCCAGGTATTGTTGTGACAGAAGATCCCGGCGTTTTCCTTGTAGCCGGGCGGATAGCTCGAAACCTCGCCAAGCTCCTTGTGGTAGGTGGCGTAGGCGGGTTGCTGGAGAATGATTCCATCCTTGGTGAAGAGGTGCTTGTGGACGCTCTCGAGGGCCTTGGCGGCCCGGCCGTTGTTAGCCCCCGCGCCACCGAGCACACACCATGCCTGGCTTTCGATGAAAATTTTTCCCTCGTCGCAGAGGGCGGAGCCGACAGGATTCCCGGCTGCATCGTAGGCGCGACGATACCATTCGCCGTCCCAGGCCTGTTCCTCGATCGCACCGAGCATGGTGGTGTATCCCGCATCGAGACGGGAGGCATCGCTTTCCCGGTCCATTGCCCGGTATAGCGCGCTGAACTCGCGCGATGCGTAGAGGAAGAGCCCGGCGATCATCACCGACTCGGCGGTGGAACCGGCCACGTCTCCAGCAGTCTGAAACGATTCGTTCGGCTCGGTCGAAAAGCAGTTGAGATTCAGGCAATCATTCCAGTCAGCGTGCCCGATGAGCGGGAGCCCGTGGGGGCCGCGCTTGGCCATCGTGTAGGCGATGCTGGTTTCGAGATGGTGCAGGAGTGACTCGCCGGAACCAGGGGTGTCCGCGTAGCCGACGGATTCCTCGAGGATCGAAAAATCGCCGGTTTCCTTGATGTAGGCGCTGGTGCTCAGGATCAGCCAGAGGTGGTCGTCGTAAAAATCTCCCCCGACCTCCGCGTTCCCCTTTTTTGTCAGCGGCTGGTATTGGTGGTAGCAGGTGCCGTCGGAAAGCTGCGTGGCGGCGATGTCGAGAATCCGCTGGCGGGCCCGCGGGGCGATCATGTGGACGAACCCGAGAAGGTCCTGGTTGCTGTCCCGGAACCCCATGCCGCGGCCGATGCCTGTCTCGAACAGGCTCGCCGAGCGCGAGAGGTTGAACGTGGACATGCACTGGTATTGGTTCCAGATGTTGACCATGCGGTCCATGTTGGCATCCGGGGATTTCACCTGGAACCCCGCGAGCAGGCCGTCCCAGAATTCCCGCAGCGAACCGAACGCGGCGGCGACCGAGCCCGCCACGCCGAATTTCCGCACGAGCGCGGTGCCCAGCGATTTGTTCATGACGCCGGGCGTGGTGAATTTCTCCGTCCCCGTCTGGTCCACGTAAGCGAGGACGAACGCGAACGTCTCCTCCGCGCCGGGAGCAAGATCGAGGTTGATCTGGTGGGCGCCGACCGGATTCCATCCGTGCGCGAGACTGTTCGTGCAGGCCCCGGCGAGGACGGCTTTCGGGTCGTGCAGCCCGTTGTGGACGCCGACAAAGGCGTCGCGCGATGTGTCGAACCCATCCACGGGGCGCGTGCATCCGAAAAGCGTGTAGTGGTCGCGCCGCTCGCGGAATTCGGTCTTGTGAAAAATGCACGATCCCTCGACCTCGACCTCGCCGATCGAATACGTCCGCTGGTAGTTCGTCATGTCATTCAGCGCCTCGAACAGACAGAACTCGACGAAGGAAAACAGCTTCACACTTTTTTTCGAGGCGGACTTGTTGCGGACGGTCGTCTGCCAGATTTCGGCGGTTTCCCCGGGCGGGATAAAGAACAGAAGCTCGATTTCGAGGCCGTCCTTTTCCGAGGTGATCCGCGTGTAGCCGAGCCCGTGGCGGCATTCGTATTTGTCGAGCGGAGTCCGGCAGGGTTTCCACATTGGGTTCCAAACCGTCTCCCCGTCGCGCACGTAAAGGTAACGTCCTCCGAGGTCCATCGGGACGTTGTTGTAGCGGTAGCGGGTCAGGCGGCGAAGCTTGGCATCGCGCCAGAACGTGTAGCCGCCGGCGCAGTTCGTGCAGAGGCCAAAAAAGTCGTCCTGCCCCAGGTAGTTGAGCCAGGGGAGCGGGGTGTCGGGGCGGGTGATGACGAATTCGCGGGAGGAATCATCGAAGTGGCCGTAGGAGTTATTCATGGGAAAGATTCTTTCTTCTTAGCGGGGTTCGTCTCGATTGTGAAGGTGTTGCCCGCTGTGAACATGGCAACCTTCGTGGAACGGAGCGGCGTCCTGCAATCTATTTTGAATGCGAAAATGCGGGGCCGGATAAGAAACGGTGGCGGAACGGACGGACGAGCCATGATTGCCGTAATCCCTCCCGCTCCCGCCGCATTCCCGATCCTCATTGACCGCTTGCGGGTGCTCTGACATGACAGGGCTGGATCGGGATGAAAGACACTTCACAAGCTCTGCGCGCCGGTTTGCCTGCCGTTCTTCTTGCGGCGTGCGGAGGGCTGATCCAAGGGTTTGACACGGGCGGAATCTCGAATGCCAGCCCTGCGATCATCGAGCAGTTTCATCTGCCTCTTGCCGCACAGGGGCTGGTGACGGGGCTGGTGCTCGTGGGGGCGATGATCGGCGCGGCGCTGGGCGGCACGCTGGCGGACCGGCTGGGCCGGAGGGGAGGGCTGCTCGTCTGCGGGATTGTGTTTTCGGCAGGCGTTCTTGTAGAGGTCATGGCCCCTTCGCTGATCATTCTTCTGTGCGCGCGTGTGGTAGCGGGGTTGGCCATCGGGGCTTCCTCGATTGTTTCGACACTCTATATCGCGGAGGTTTCTCCGCCGGAAAAGCGCGGCGGGTATTTGTCGTTATTTCAACTCGCCGTTGTCCTCGGGATCGTTTGCGGGGTGCTCGTGGCCATGGCGGCGGGAAGCCAGGCGTGGCGGATCATCATGGGTGCAGGGATCGTGCCGGGCATGGTTCTGTTTTTTGGAATGCTCGCGATGCCGGAGAGCCCGGCTTGGATCGCTCACAGGAATTCCAAACCTGCCGCGGACATGCCGAAGGCGGGATTTTCCACGCCAGCTGTTCAACTGGCGCTTGTCGTCGGCGTAGGCATGGCGCTGATCCAGCAGGTCACCGGGATCAACGCGGTGATGTATTATGCCCCGGGCATTTTTGAAAAGGCTGGTTTTCACAAGGCGAGCGCGTCGATGCTAGACGACTTGGCTCTCGCGGTTTTGCTCACCATCGTGACGTTCATCGCCTCGCGGATTGTTGACAGATACGGATGCCGGACGCTTCTCCTCTGGGGCATGGGCGGTATGGTAGCGGCGCTCGTGATATTGGGGGCGGCGTTTGATCTCACGGCGACGGTGCCGCTCGCCCGTTGGTTCGTGTTGGGCGGACTGCTCCTCTACATTGCCGCGTTCGCCATCGGTCCAGGTCCCTGCATCTGGCTCGTCATTGCAGAGATCTATCCCATGCAGGTGCGCGGCCCGGCAATGAGCATCGCCACGCTCGCAAGCTGGCTCGCCAACCTGCTCGTCTCGTCCACGTTTCCGGCGTTCAGCATCGGGGTCGGCGAGGCGAATGCGTTTTTTATCTTCGGTCTCGTGACATTTCTCTCGTGGCTCTTCACGTTCGGGTTGCTGCCGGAAACATCCGGGCGCACACTCGACGAGATCCAAACCATCTGGCGCGAACGCGCCGCCACACTTTTCTCACACCACCACAAACCAACACCACCATGAAACTCGAAGGAAAATCCGCACTCATCACCGGCAGCGCCCAAGGAATCGGGCAGGCCATCGCTCTCCGCCTCGCGCAGGAAGGGGCAGACATCCTCATCGACGACCGCCCGGGTAACAAGGGGGCCGACGAAACCAAGACCCAAATCGAAGCGCTCGGACGCAAGGCCGTTGTGCTCGGGGGAGATCTCGCCAACACCTCCGACGACCGCCGGCTGATCCAACAGGGAGTCGCGGCGCTCGGGAAGATCGACATCCTCGTCAACAACGCGGGCGTCGAGAAGCACGCCGACTTCTGGGACGTAACAGAAGAGGAATTCGACTTCGTCCTCAAGATCAACCTGCGAGGAACATTCTTCCTCACCCAGGATTTTGTGAACCATCTCCGGGAGACGAAGCGCCCGGGAAAAATCATCAATATCAGCTCGGTCCACGAGGAGCTCCCGTTCCCACACTTCTCGACCTACTGCGCGAGCAAGGGGGCGCTGAAAATGCTCTGCCGCGATCTCGCGATCGAACTCGCCCCGCTCAACATCACGATCAACAACATCGCGCCGGGCGCGATCCAGACCCCTATTAACACGAAACTCCTCAACTCCCCGGATCTGCTCAAAGCCCTGCTTGCGAACATCCCGCTCAACCGCCTCGGAACCGGCTCCGACGTCGCCGGCGTCGCCGCGTTCCTCGCGTCCGCGGACGCCGATTACATCACCGGCACGACGATCATCGTGGACGGCGGCCTGCTCTGGAATTACTCCGAGCAGTAGTGAAGCGGCCGCGCGGGCTTCCATCAGCCTCGGCCCGGCAACGCCGGAAATCGGTCGCCGCACCAACCCGGACGACCCACTAATCATGCCCAGCCGGTTCGGAAAATGGGAGAGGCCGGGTTCGGCGGATTGGGAAGTTGACGTCTTCCTGATCCGCGCCCTAATATTTTGACCAATGACAGATTCTTTGCTGGGTAAGAGCCGAGATCGTCCCCTGTCGCGCCTGAAAAAGATTGCGGCGAATTTCCTGATCGCAGCGGTTTTTCTCGGCTTTGCCGCGCTGATCACTGCACTCGCCCCGACCTTCGATCTCCGCTTTGTCCGGACCGGCCAGCAGACGGCCGACCTGCAGATCCACCGGATGCTGCTCTGGGTTGTTCCGGTCTCCACACAAGTCGTGAATGGAGTCAAGATGGCTGGCACCACCACCCAGACTCCGCAGCAGAACAACCAGCACCGGTTCGCCAGCGACAGGTCCTTCGCTAATTCCGAGCGCAGCGGGTCGAGTTTTGACTACCAGCAGGTGACAGTCGGAGAACTCGTGTTCTCAACCGCACAAGGCGAGGTGCACATCCTCGCCGACGACAAGCGGAAGAGCGAGTTTGCCAGCACCATCCGGGATTTCCTCTCGTCGTCGGGCCCCGAATTGCGCCTTCGTGTCCCGGCCAATTGGATGGTGGGCGTCGTCATCCCCGCCATCATTGCGCTCCTGGCTGTTCTGCCTCTTTTCTCCTTGATCGAATTGATCTTCTTCTATCGAGTGCCCCGCTCTGCTTCGACGAGTCCTTGACCCCGGGTTCCTTCCTGCCAGAAGAAACTCGAGGGAGCATATTCTTGCATTTTATGCTAGTGGAACCGGGTCAAAAGGTCATGTTCTTCCGTGCTGAATTCCGCGGGAGTTTTTAAAGTCTTGCGGTGAAATTATGAGCGATGCCCTGCCGATTTACGACCTGGACGAGGAGATTGTTTCCGCACTGAAGAGCGGAAATCGCCTTGTCCTGCAGGCGCCGACCGGTTCCGGGAAATCCACGCAGGTTCCGCAGATCCTGATCGATGGCGGGGTTCCAGGCGAGGGGCGCTGCGTGATCCTCCAGCCACGGAGGCTGGCGACGCGGATGCTGGCTGCGCGGGTGGCCTCCGAGCGGTGCGTGAAGCTCGGCGGCGAGGTTGGGTATCAGATCCGGCTCGACAATGTTTCGTCGGCCTCGACGAGGATTCTGTTTGTTACGGAAGGGATCCTTCTCCGCCAGATGCTGGCCGATCCAGAGCTGAAGGGCATCTCCACGGTCATTTTCGACGAGTTCCACGAGCGGCATCTTTATGGCGACATCAGCCTGGCGCGCGCGCTCACGCTTCAGGAAACCACGCGTCCGGATCTGCGGATCGTCGTGATGTCCGCAACCCTCGACCGCGCCGGGCTTGCGGATTATCTCGCGCCCTGCACGACGTTGCAATCGGAGGGACGGATTTATCCGGTCGATGTGGAATTTCTCACGCACGATCCCAAGGACGATCCTCCCTGGGAACTCGCGGCGGATGCGGTAGCGGATAATTTCGAGCGCACCGACGGGGATGTTCTCGTCTTCATGCCCGGCGCCTACGAGATCAACCGGACGATCCGGGAAATCAGCGGGCGTCTCGGGAACCGTTGCGTCATCCTTCCGCTGCACGGTGAACTTCCGGCATCGGAGCAGGACCGCGCGGTCAGCCGGACATCCGCACGCAAAGTCATCGTCTCGACAAACGTCGCTGAAACTTCGCTGACGATCGACGGAGTGACACTGGTCGTGGACTCCGGTCTCGCGCGCGTCGCCCGCTACGATGCCCATCGCGGGATCAACACCCTCCTCATTGAAAAAATCAGCCGCGCCTCCGCGGACCAACGCGCGGGGCGTGCCGGGAGGACCGCGCCGGGCGTGTGCATCCGGCTCTGGACGCACCGTGACCACGAACGCCGCGCCGAGCGCGAGGTCGCGGAAATCAAGCGGCTCGACATGGCGGAGACGGTTCTCACCCTCAAAGCAGCCGGCATCGATGACCTCACAAAATTCCGCTGGATCGAGCCGCCCGAACCCCAGGCGCTGGCGCGGGCGGAAACATTGCTCGACGATCTCGGGGCGACCCACCATGGCAAAGTCACTCCGACCGGCCGCAGAATGCTGAGTTTCCCGGTCCATCCGCGCTACGCACGGATGTTTCTTGCCGCAGAGGAACTCGGCTGCGTGCGGGCAGCCGCTCTGATCGCGGCCCTCACGCAAAACCGCTCGATGCTGATGCGCGCGGACAAAAAAATCGAGGAAGAGCGCTCTGAGCTCTTCGGCACGGGAGTTTCGGATTTTCAGGTCCTCATGCGGGTCTTCTCCTGGGCAAAACGAAAAGACTTTCGCGCGAACGAGTGCAGGTCGCTGGCGATCCATGCGGATTCCGCAAGGCAGGTCGGCAAGCTGTTTGATCAGTTCCTCGATATCGCGCACGCCGAGGCACTGGACATTGATTCCGCCCCCGCGTCTGACGAGGCGATCGCGCGATGCATTCTCGCGGGCTTCGCGGACCATGTCGCGCGGCGCAGGAGCGAGGGAACCCTGGTCTGCGATATCGTCCACGGACGCCGTGGCATGCTGGCCCGCAACAGCGTGGCCTCGCACGGCAAGCTTCTCGTCGCGGCGGAGATCACCGAAGTCGAGGGCCGCGACGGGGACGCCCAGGTCTTGCTCAATCTCGCCACCGAAATTGAGGAGTCCTGGCTGCACGAGCTGTTCCCAGAGGATTTCGCCGACACCACCGAATATTTTTATGATTCCAGCCAGAAGCGCGTCGTCGTCCGGCGGGCCAAAATGTTCCGCGACCTTCTGCTGGAAAATCAGGACCGCGACGCCGAGCCGGGACCGGCTGCCGCCTCGTGCCTTTCCGATGAAGTGCTGTCAGGCGAGCTCCGGCTGAACGGCTGGGACGATGCCGTGGAGCAGTGGATCCACCGCGTGAATTTCCTGGCCCGGCTTCTGCCCGAGCAGGGCCTCCCAGCACTAGGAGCAGACGAGCGCCATCATATCATCCTGCTCGTCTGCGATGGGGCGACTTGCTACCGCGACATCAAGGACTCTCCGGTTCTTCCTCACGCCCGCTCGTTGCTGACATACGCGCAGCAACAGCTCGTGGAGAAACAGGCACCCGAAAGATTTCAGCTCCCCGGCGGACGCAAGGCGAAGATCACGTATGCCGAAACGGCCGAGCCATTCCTCGCGGCGCGGATCCAGGATCTCTACGGGGTGAACGACGACATCAAGATCGCGATGGGCCGTCACGCCCTGACTCTCCACATCCTCGCCCCCAACCACCGGCCGGTCCAGATCACCAAAAGCCTCCGTTCCTTCTGGGCGGAGGCGTATCCGAAACTCAAACAGCAACTGCAGCGCCAGTATCCGAAGCACGAGTGGCGGTGAGATAGCGCCCGGTATCAGGATTGCACCGGATTCCACCAACACGGACCCTTGCCCTCGATGGCAATATTTGCCCGCTCCCGGATGTCGGCGAGTTCCCCATCGTTCAGCGACCTGAATGCCTGGAACGCCTTCATGACCTCGTCTTGCTCATTGGGAAAACTCATGCCCAGCAGCGCCACATCGGGATCGAGTGTCATGGTATAATGCAGGCACTCGGCAACGCTCAGGCGCGGGAGTTCCGGGATTGAGCCGGTATCCGTGCCACCCGAGCTGAACTTCCCCCGGGGCCGTTCCTTGAGAGGTTGATTGTATCCGCTGGTGTCGCCCAGAAGCTTTCCGGCCCCGAAGGTCTTGAAGCAAATGGTCCCGACCCGCATGTCCCGGGCCATGGGGAGGACGGCCTCCACATATCGGGGATCGACAAATGGCCCGACCGGGAACATCACGACATCGCAATGCCCGCTTTCGAGCGCGGCAACGAGAACCTCCGGATTGTGGCTTGAAATGCCGCGGAATCTTGTTTTGCCGGCCGAGACGCAAATCCCGAGCTGGTCCATCCCTCCACCGGGTGCGGCGAGACTTTTCCAGATGCCCATTTCGGATACCGCGTGGAATGCGAACAGGTCGGTGTGGTCGACGCCCAGTGCCTTGAGGCTGGCCTCAACCTGCGGGGCGACGGGGTCGGTGAGATGGTCCACCTTGTCGATCACAAACATTTGGTCGCGTCTGCCTTTCAATGCAGCGCCAACAATTTCCTCGCTGTATCCGTCCTCGTATCCGGGGGCGGTGTCGATCAGGTTCAGGCCAAAATCCATCGCCCGATGGAGGGTGTGAACGCATTTCTCCAGGGAAACATTCCGGTCCGCGATATCTCCGATCCCGATCCGCGATGCGCAAAATCCGGTTTTTCCAAGCGGTTGAGTCATCATGCTCCCTACGGCGAAGCTTCGATGGAGGTCACTTCACCCGAGTGGCAGGCGATCCGGAGGGTCATCGGGATGCAACAGACACTACAATCCTCCACCGTCTCGTAGTTGCCCTGGGTGGTGTCCACCTCGACAGTGAACTTCTCCCAACAATGCGGGCATTGCACTTCTTTGGAAACAAGGCAGTCCATGTGAATACAGTAGCACGCCTGTTCACATCCGCAACGGGATGAGAGCAACCCGGGCGGAAAATCCACCGCGCACGCGATGGCTGCGCGCAGAGCCCCTTGACCGGAGGGGGAAGTGGTGATGCGATGAACCGATGAGACTGAAAGCACCTCGGGTTCTCGCCGCCATCGCATCCGCCATCGTCGCCGCGGGATTTTTTCCGGTTTGTCGCGCGGCGGAAACCCCATATCACTTCCTCAAGGAAATCCCGGTCCCCGGAGATGAAGGGTGGGACTGGCTTTCCGTCGATGAATCGGCCCGGCGATTGTATGTGACCCACGGCTCCAGAATTGTCGTCATCGATCTCGACTCGGGCACGATCGCGGGGGAAATTGCCGACACCCCGGGAGTTCACGGCCTCGCCGTCGCCAAGGATCTCGGACTCGGCTTCTCCAGCAACGGCAAAGAATCCAAGGCAAGCATCGTCGATCTCAAGACGCTCAAAACTCTTTCCAAGGTGGAGACCGGTGAGAACCCGGATGCCATCACCTACAACCCGCGGGAGCAGGAGGTTTACGCATTCAACGGTCGGAGCCAATCAGCAACGGCCTTCGAGGCAAAATCCGGCAAGGTTCTCGCGACGATTCTGCTTCCTGGAAAGCCGGAGTTCGCCGTCGCGGACCCGTCTGCCGGCCGGGTCTATTGCAACATCGAAGACAAAAGCCTGGCGGCGGTCATCGACACGAAAACGCATGCCGTGGTGGAATCCTGGCCCATTGCGCCCGGCATGGAAGCGTCGGGACTGGCGCTGGATCCGGCGAACCACCGGCTCTTTATCGGCTGCCACAACCAGATGATGGTCATGATGGACAGCACGAATGGAAAAGTCATCGCCACGGTGCCTATCGGCCAGGGAGTTGATGCGAACATGTTTGATCCCGGAACCGGGATGGCATTCAGTTCGAATGGCGAAGGCACGGTGACGATCGCGCACGAGGAGTCTCCGGAAAAACTGATCCCCGTGCAAACTTTGGCGACAGAACGCGGCGCACGCACGATGGCCCTCGACCCAAAAACACATAATATCTACCTGGCTTCCGCCAAATTCGAGCATGCGCCGGAGCAGGTGCCCGGCGTGCCCCGGCAGCGCCCGAAGATGATCCCGGGCAGCTTCAAGATTCTCGTTTACGGCACCGGGCAGGCGGATAAATGACCAGATCGATTCGGGTCCTGCCCCGTTCTACCCGAGCAGTTTTGCCATGAGATCGGAATGCAGTTGCCATTGAAGGAAACCGGCGAGCCCGTAAACGATCCCGATGAGCGCGAGCACCACGGCAATGACAAAGAGCCACCGTTTTCTGGTGAGCGCGGTGATGCCTGCCAGCGCGATGGAGATGCTCAGGCAGGCTTCCGCGAGATCGAACTGGTCGTCGTGGACGTTGAGGGCGTTGTAATCATCGCCCGCCTGTTCCGCCTCCTTCCGGATCTGAACCTTCTCCTCCTCGTATTTCGCTGCCAGCGCTTTTTGCGCAGCGATCCTGGCTTCGATTTTGGAGCGGGGTTCGGGTTTCAGATCGGAGGCAACATCGAGTTCGGCGGCAAAGATTTCGGCGGTATTTTCGGCGATATGTTGTTTGACGGCTTTTGCCTGGTAATACGCCCATTGGTCGATGGCTTTAGCCTGGGCCTGCTGCATGGCTTGAGTCACGTTGCCGTCCTTGACGTTGCACAGAGCCATGAAAGTGGCAACGACAGCGACAAAAAGAGCGATCAAGCCGTTGAGACGTGAGTCGCCCGGCAGTTCCACAGTTTCCTGAATTTGGTCGGCAATATCGTTCATAAGTTTTTAGGATAAAAGACAGGCTCAGCTTTTCGGACTAGCCCGAAAATTGGTCTCCGAGTGCGATTCCAGCAAGGTGCGCACATTGGATGCCGGTACCGCGAAATGCAGAGTCAGAACGGCCGGTAGTGGTTCCGTGGTGCTTTTCCCATCGCGGGCCGGCTTCTTCTTGCTGGCAAACGTCTGGACCGTATCGACGTGCCCCACGACATTGCCACAGGAATCGAGTATGGCGGATCCGCTGCTGCCTGGTGCCCAATCGGTGCTGACAATCAACCGGCGTCCGGCCGTTTTGTCTCCGGATCCCTCCGCATGGCCGTCGAGGCAATTGACGATGCCCGCGGTGAAGATTCCGCGCTGCTCGAAGGGGTCGCTGAGGCAGTAGACGGCGTCGCCCACCTCGATCTTCTCGGCGAGGGGGAGAGCGGGCAAATCCTTTGACGATACCCGCAGGATCATCGTGTCGGTGCGAGGATCCGCGTCCACGGCTGCAGTGATAGCAATGATGTCATTATCCCCCCGCACGATGATCGGGAACCCGGTCCCCGGCAGCATGTCCTGCGGGGAAGTCTCCAGAACATGAAATGCGGTGACCACGGTATCGGGCGCTATCGCGTAGCCTCCTGCAAGACTCGTGTGCCAATTCGAGCATTTGGAGCAGCGGTAAACCCAGCCGACGCGTAGGTGGGCGGATGCTGCGTGTCGGGCCAGGTCGTTGACGCGCATGGGGCTGGTCGAGACGGGCACAAGCTCGACCGGTGAAGGCCGGGGATTGCGCAACATTTCGAGGAAGGCCTCCGCGGACGGGATCCTTGATTCGGCGGCCAACACTCGCACTTTTTCAACCAATGGGCCAGCTGGTCGGGGAACAGGCGCCGGCGAAAAGGAGGTGCCATCCGGTGCCAGAGTATCGGTAGCGGGTTCGTCTGCCGCCGTGGAAATCACGACGGCGAAGCAGCAGCAAACCCCTTTGGCGATGCGAGTCATATTGCGATCTTTTCCTATTATCACAGACTAGGCATGCCCGCGCCGAACACAAGTTGGGAACTTCCATTTCTTAGCAATGGAAATATTACCCAGATAATCAGCCACGTGAGAACCAGCGGCTTGCAGCTCAGTCATTGCCGCAAGGGCGGATGATCGAGAACCGAAAGAACCGGTTGCCAATTTGAATCTGCCGCTTGGCATTTACTTGGCATTAAAAGGGGCATTTCGTACGCCTTTCGTCGCATGCCTGCGCAACGTTAATTTTCTAGCGACTTGTTCGCGAGGCTTTATCCATGCGGCACCCCTCGTGATTCGAGGGGAGCCGGCACTCGGATTCGAACCGAGGACCGACGGTTTACAAAACCGTTGCTCTACCACTGAGCTATGCCGGATAAACTACTTTATTTCAGCAACTTGATGAATTGCTTCTTTCCTATTGCTACGCCCATTTCCTATACCTGTGCCCAAGGCATACTGGATTCTGCCAAGGAGGCAAGGCGAAGATGAGAACGAATCAGGAGAAACGGTATTCACGAGTTGCTGAATGGATCTACCGCTACAACAGCGGCGGGTTCCGCTTGCGTCACAAGGTAGAGGGCAAGACGATGTGGCACAAGGTGAAAAGCGTCGATCTACAAGCAGCAAGTCGCGAGGCGCGAGATGCCCTCAAAACCGGAATCCTTGTCCAGCGCAAGCAGTCAGCCCGCACGGTGACGAAATTCTCGCAGGAGGGACTCTCCCGTTACAACAACGCGGCCGAAACGACGCGCAAGAAGGTGGCGGGCTACCACGCGAAGGTTCTGCCTCACTGGCAAGGCAAATCGAATGCATCCGTCGCTTCGGCGAAAAAGAAACGACGTAGAAAAGTGCAACGCTGATGCCGTTGGAACCTACGGGAAAAGCTAACGCAACCAGTTCATTCAATACCTTTGGAGGGTTTTTCAGCGGGCATTAACTGCGAAGGCGATTGGCCTGCTCCCCGGAGCTGATCCGGGAGTGAGAAAAAAAGAAACCGTCTGTAAGCTGGGGAAAGTTCTGCCAGTCACTGGGCTCTTTCCGACCGTCGAACAATGGAGGGCAGTGGTCAAAACAATTCGGGACAGAAAACTGTCAGACGCGCGCACTGAGGCCGCCGATGTTGTAGAGGCTTTCGCTTTGTTGGGTTTGGGACAGGCGGATGTCGCATCGTTGCGATGATGGCAGGATGTAAATCTGCAAATGGGGACATTGAGCGTGAAGCGTCGCAAGACGGGAGCTCCATTCACTGTGCCGCTCAACTCGGCCGCACTGGAACTGCTCAACCGTCGCGTAAAAATCACGGGCATAGCTCCAACCGAATAAAACATCGCGATTTACTCCCCGAAGAAAGCGATTGAGGATGGACGGGGCCCTTGATGGGCGGCAGTGTGTATCAGTAAAGCGCCCTTACTTTTTCGAGGCTGAGGTAGCGGGTGGATGGGAGTGTGTAGTCAGCTTGGTGGAGGAGCGTCTTGTCACCGATGCCGATGCTCTTCATGCCGGCAGACACCGCAGCTTTCACGCCGGCGGCAGCATCCTCGATGACAACGCAGGACTCAGCGGGGATACCAAGGAGTCGTGAGGCCAGCAGCAAGCCTTCCGGGTCGGGTTTGGACATTTTCGTATGCTCGCCGGTCACGACCGCATCGAAACATCCTTCCAGTCCAATTCTTTTCAGGATGACCCCGGCATTGCGGCTGGCGGAGACGATGGCTGTCTTGAAACCGGCTGCATGCAATTCGTCAAGGAAGCCGATAATGCCCGGCAGGACATCCCGTGCGGTGAGGGTTTCTAGCGACTCGACGTAGATGGCGTTTTTTGTCCGTATCAGCACTTCGATTTCCTCCTCACCAAAAGAGTATGCTGCCTGCTCTAGGATGATATCCAGGCCCTGCCGCCGGCCGACGCCCTTGAGACGTTCGTTAACGTGGCTATCGAAGAATATCTTTTCCTGATCTGCGATGTGCTTCCACGCGCGGTAATGCAGACAGGCGGTATCCACGATGACGCTATCGAGATCGAAGAGGACCGCCCTGGCCTGCGGGCGGTTCAGGAAGACTGGCGAGATCGGCGCTGTCAGAGGTTCATGACTCAACTCCACTTCCTTGCCATAAAGTTTCACAGCAGTCTTTTCGCCAGCCAACAAGCACAGGCTCACCTCGTCGCCCTTGACGCCGACCTGGATCGTGCGGTCCCGGTAAACAAACTTGAACCTGTAGGCGTTCCAGCCGGGGGGGAGGATGGGCGAAAATTCCAGCAGCGGCCCAGTATAGGTGAGCCCGCCAAATCCGCAGACGATGTTCAGCCACGTTCCGCTCATGGAGGAAATGTGCAATCCCTCCTCGGTGTTGTTGTTAAAGTTGTCGAGGTCCAGGCGCGAACTCCACAGGTAATATTCGTAGGCCTGATTGTAGCGGCCGACATCGCAGGCGAGGATCGAATGAATGGACGGAGACAGGGAGGATGTGTGGACGCAGCGCTGCTCGTAAAAGCTGTAGTTCCAGCGCTTTTCGTGCGCGGTGAAGCGATCGCGTAGCAGGAACATCGCGAGCAGGACGTCAGGCTGTTTGGTGATCTGGTGGCTGTGGATCTTCGGGATCGTCCATTTGCGCTCGATCGGATAGTCGCGATCCCGGTCCAACTCCTCACGGCTCATCGGGCTGAGGGAGAGGAAAATATCGTTTTCGACAAAGACATCCATCCCTTCATCGTAAAGGAGAATGAGTTTGTCGGCTACTTGGCCCCATTGTTCCATTTCGGCCGGATCGAACTGCGTGCGCTCAAACGCGGCGTCGAGCAACGCGGGGGTTTCGGCGCGCATTTCGGCCACGCATTGCGCCGTATAGCGCAACAGCCAACGGGCCATGTAGTTCGTATACCAGTCGTTATTCACGCCCTGGGCAAACTCGTTAGGGCCCATGACCCGGTTGATCGCGTATCCGTTGCGATAGGGGATAAACGTGGCGCGACTGGACCAGAAGCGGGCCAGTTCGATCAATAGCTCAATGCCGTGCGTTTGCAGGTAAGACTTGTCGCCGGTGACTTGGGTGTAAACGAAAATGGCGTATCCAATAATCGAGTTGATATGGATCTCCCCCATCCAGTATTCCCACACCGCCGTGTCCTCGGTGCCATCCATAGTCGTCCACGGAAAAATCGCCCCGCGATATCCAAACTCTTTCGCCTGAGCACGGGCCGCATCTAACCCGTTGTAGCGATACTCCAGCAGCTTTTTGACAGAATCCGGGTTGTTGAACAGGTAGAATGGCAGGCAATAGCTCTCCGTGTCCCAAAAGGTCCTCCCGTTGTAGCATTCGCCGGAATACCCCTTCGGTCCGATATTCAGAAAGCTGTCCTGCCCGCGATACGTGCTCAGGAGTTGAAAGCTGCAATAGCGAATGCCCTGCTGTGCGGCCGGATCGCCTTCGATCTCGACGTCGCAACGATCCCAGAGATGGGCCACTTTTTTCGCGTGAGCGGCGCGGGCGCGGTCAAATCCCCCGCCCACATAGAGCGCCAGGCTTTCGCGGCTTTTCTCCATAAGAAAATCCACAATCTCCTTTTCCTGTCCCGCATCCACAGTCGTCCGATTCTCGCTTTTCGGGATCAGGCCATACGGATACCCGGCATCGCGGCTCGTCCAGACGGGAACCATTTTATCAAAAACGTGTTCCACTCCCGGCTCCGGGGTGAACGACAAAACGCTGGCAACCCGCTTTTCTGACTTCAAATATTCACGCCGGAGATCCCGCAGAGCAGGTGCCTCCACATGCATCCGGTGAATCGTGTATTGGCCGGTCGTCAGTATGTTGCTCAGGAGAAAAGAATCGGAGTCCGTCGCGCCCTGTAGCACCATCCGGGTGTGAACCTGGCAGGTGGCGTGGTCCCGGTTTTCCTTCTGTCCATCGATCGCGAAGGTCAGCTTCACCGGACGCGCATGCCCGATCGCCTGAACCGACAGCCGGATCGCTCCGAGGTGCGGGTCGTCATGGCTCACGAAACGTTCCCAGGACAGGCGGGTCACGGCACCGCTCCGCGTGGTGAACACCAACTGGCGCGTGAGAATTCCCTGTCGCATGTCGAGGGACCGCCGGTATTCAGACACTTGGGAAGAATGAAGATCCAGAGACTCGCCATCCACCTCGACAAGGATCTCCAGCCAGTTGGAGGTGTTCACCATGGAATTGGTGGAATCGGGAAACGCTTTCCGCTTCCATGTATACGTCTGCTGCTCCTTGACGTAGATGCCACCGATGTAACAGCCGCAGAGGGTGTCTCCCCCGAACCCTTCCTCGAAGTTCCCCCGCGTCCCCATGTATTCGTTCGCCAGGGAAAACAGGGACTCCGCGATCTCATTTCTCTCCGGGCGGAACTGTTCTTCGGTGATGTGCCACGGTTCGATGGTGGCGACCCGGTGCTCGGACATTTTGTCTGTATTGCTCATAATTTTGTGACCCACAGGTGGCTGAACAAACCGGGCGCGCCTTTCTCGGCGACCCAGTCGTGAAGTTTCATTTTTTC
>Ga0194053_10000112_pt1 | contig 61064 bp, 46 predicted proteins | sample SepL228m_MetaG_FD_161684 | JGI IMG/M metagenome (GOLD analysis project Ga0194053, IMG submission 161684) | Anoxic zone freshwater microbial communities from boreal shield lake in IISD Experimental Lakes Area, Ontario, Canada - Sep2016-L227-8m | ecosystem: Environmental > Aquatic > Freshwater >...
AACATTTCAAAGGCACCGGCATTGGCCTTGCGACAGTCAAACGTATAATAACGAAGCACGGTGGCACAATCACTGCCCAAAGCGAACCGGGAAAAGGAACAACCTTCAGATTTACACTATAAGGTTAAAGTTGTTCAGTAAGAGGGAGTATACCCCCATATCAAAAAGAGGAGCCTTCAATGAAAAGAACAAGAAAGGTAATCCTGGCTGTCTTCCCAGTTCTTATCGCCGGATATCTGCTTTTGATGATTCCCGCTGGCCATCCTTCCGGACCGGTCAGTAAGGCGGGGAACAAACCCTTTATCTGGAATAAGGATGATCTCTGGAATGGCCTTGAAAAGATGTTCCTACAGGAAAAATCTACAGATCCGCAGTTAAGAAATACCCTCCTGATTAAACTGAAAGATAAAGCTGAATCCCTGGCAGGAAGATCAGAAACAAACCTACTGCCTCCTGATGATCCTGTATATGACGGCTTATTGTATAATTTCTTTTCAATGGCCCCTGCTGTCGCGGCCGGGAAAGATCAGAACGATTGGTTCATCAGTTATTATAACAGGGTGCGGAAGAATATAAAACTGCAATCGCAACACTGGGATATGAATTCGGTTGTGGCAAGGAATACAATTTACAAGCTGCTTTATGGTATGAGGGCTGCTCTTGAGGAAGTGCTGCTGCAATCGCCGGGCATGGCCTTCAACCCTGCCATGTTCATAAGTGATGAACCTTCTGCAACACCTGAGGCGGAAATTTTCGGAATTAGAGTTCACAGCGGCGACCTCCTTGTATCAAGGGGAGGTGCGGTTGTTTCAGCGCTGATATCAAGGGGGAACGATTACCCGGGGAATTTCTCCCATGTTGCCCTGATCTATGTGGATGATAAAACGCATGTACCTTACCTGGTCGAGGCCCATATAGAAAGAGGAGTCGCCATTTCCTCAGTCAAACAATATATTACCGATAAGAAACTGCGGTTCATGGTGATGAGGCCCAGGGCCGACCTGCCGCTTCTCATCAGCGACCCGGGGATCCCCCAGAAGGCAGCTGAATACATGTACCATAAAGCGCTCAGCAAACATATTCCTTACGATTTTAAAATGGACCTGAACGATACTGCTGCAATGTTTTGTTCGGAAGTTGGTTCCCGCGCATACGAACATTATGGGATCCATCTCTGGCAGGCCATCTCAACCATCTCTTCACCGCAGATTGTGAATTTACTGAATGAATTCGGGGTGGAAAATTTTGTCACCATGATGCCTTCCGATCTGGAGTATGATCCTCAACTTTCAGTCGTAGCCGAATGGAGGGATCCGCAAACCTTGCTCAAAGACCACGTTTATAATGCCGTGATGGATGTTATATTGGAAAATACTGATAATGGGCAGGAAATACGTATCAATAAGTGGATGCTGCCGTTTGCAAGGCTGGTCAAAGGATATTCGGTTCTTTTAAACCTTATGCACAAGGAAGGCCCTGTCCCCGAAGGCATGAGCGCCACACAGGGGCTCAAGAATAAGGCATTTGAAGATCTTCATGCACAGATACGTATTAAGACGGAAGAAAAAATAAAGCAGTTCATTATAAAGAACGGATACATCCCGCCATACTGGCATATCCTTGTTATGGCAAAGGAGTCATATAACCAACAGTCGCAGTAGCCGTTTTTGCAGACCGTTTTTATTGGATGAATGTACCTTCCCTGTATTCCCTGAAGGCAGTGGCTAGCTCTTCATCGGAGTTCATGACGATGGGACCGCGCCAGGCGACAGGTTCCCTGATCGGCATCCCCGAAATAAGGATAAAACGGGCTCCCGCTTTGCCTGTCTTTGCCAGGATCTCAGACCCGTTTCCAAACAGGGCTCCCGCTCCTGATTTTATGGTTTCATTTCCTTCCGGGTTAAATCCGGCTTCGCCTTCAAAAACATAGGAAAAAGCAGTATGTTCCTGATTGACCAGTATAATGAACTCAGTATTTGCAGGCATCTCCACATCGAGATACACCGGCCCGGCAATGATATTCTCAACAGGTCCTTTTACACCATTGAACGTCCCTGCAATTACCTTCACGCTGACCTGGTTCTCCAGTATCACCAAGGGTATTTTCCCGGCCGGGATATCCTGGTACCGCGGGGCAATCATTTTATGTGAAGATGGCAGGTTGACCCAAAGCTGAAACCCATGCATACGGCCGCCGTCATATTTCGGCATCTCCTGGTGGATGATCCCCCGCCCTGCGGTCATCCACTGGATATCGCCTTTCCCTATCACGCCTCTGTTGCCCATACTGTCGCCATGTTCGACCCTTCCGTCAAGCATATAGGTCACAGTCTCTATTCCCCTGTGAGGATGCCAGGGGAACCCTGCCATGAAGTCATCAGGGTTGTCAGATCCGAAAAAATCCAGCAATAGGAAAGGGTCAAACAAGCCTTCTTCATAAAACCCGAAGATCCTCGTCAGTTTAACACCGGCTCCGTCGGAGGTCGCCTGCCCGTGCATTATCCTTTCAACTTTTCTGTATGTATCCATGATTATCGTACTTTTACATTAATAAACCCGGTTAACAACAAAACAAAATTAACCCAAAATATTTCTTAAAACCAAAGAATATGAAACGCAGATCAACCGCCATCTGGCAGGGAAACGGCATGGAGGGCAAAGGAGTCCTTCAATCGACAAGCGGAGTTCTTAATAATACTCCCTATTCATTCAACACAAGGTTTAAAAACGAAGACGGTATAGCCGGGACCAACCCCGAGGAGCTGATTGCCGCCGCCCATGCAGGCTGTTATGCAATGGCATTGAGCTTTGCCCTTACCGCTGCAGGTTATATCCCCACTGAACTGAAGGTGGATGCTGCTGTTAACATTGAATTCGTGACCGATCATTTCGAAATAAATAAAATCCAGCTTAATCTGACCGGTGATGTACCTGGCATAAGCGTAGATAAATTCCTTGAATTTGCGAATTCTGCAAAGATCAACTGCCCGGTTTCCCAGGCACTGAAGGCTGTGGAGATCACGCTTGATGCAAAGCTGACTTAAGGTATGATATAACAACATCATTCATATTGCCGCCGCTGCCATCGTAAGTAAACGTTACGACGGGTATTCCCGTAATTCTCTTTATTTCCTGAACAGTCCTTGTAAAAACTCTTTCATGTCATTCCAGGAATCATGATCGGCTGTTGCATTGTATTCAATAGGAAGATTGAATTTTTTCCCCAGCATGGTAGCATCAGGATTGCTAAAGGCATGAGTCGCATTTGGATATACTTTAAAGGCATAATCAGCACCAATGGAATCCATCTGATGCCTGAATGCATCAACATCGTGCCGTGAAACAGACTTGTCACTTCCTCCATGGCATACGAGTACTTTGGCTTTCAATAAGGATTTGATGACCGGTGCGCCTCCGAGACCGCCATGAAAACTTACGACACCCTTGAGGCCGGCACCCTGTTTTGCCGAGTTAAGCACAACTGACCCTCCGAAACAATACCCGATTGCAGCTATATTATCGGGGTCAGCCCGGGGAAATTCTTTAATTTTATTAATTGCGGCGTCCAGCCTGCTTTTTGACAATTGCGGATTATTGTAGAAAAGCCTGGTACATTCCTGTGCTTCCTTTGGATCAGCCGCAATTCTCCCGTTGCCGAACATGTCGACAGCCATAGCAAAGTAGCCAAGCTCTGCCAGTTTTCTTGTCCGCATTTTCGTGTAATCGTTCAGCCCCCACCATTCGTGAACAACGAGAACAACCGGCCGTTTCCCTTTAATGTTTTCATCCCAGGCAATAAACCCTATACAAGTAACACCATCGGTTTTATAGGTGACGGTTTCTTCTTTAATGGCTGAAGCTTTTGTTTTTGAATAAGCTGTTGAGTTTATGGAAAGCATAATGACAAGGATTTGGAGAATTCTTAAAACGGTGACTTTATATATTTTCTTTTTCATGACAGTTCAGATATTGAAATTTTTAAGTTGATCAACATTACCATACGCTCTTAGAATTTTACTTTCGGGGTGGAAGACCAGGCAAAACAACAGGCCGGCTTTTCCTTCAATCACGCATGCCGCAGTGCTACCAGCAATGCGCCTGTAATATATGCGGCAATCCACCAGATATAGGCAAACCTTGAGAACAAGTGGACAAGGCGCGATACTGCCGTGCCCGGGGGATTGGCCCTGTAAAAACGCCATATAACAATTGCATCGGTGAACATGCCCAGAAGGGATGAATAACCGAGTATTCCATGAAGTGTAAATAACCCCCGGCTTGAGCCCAGTATCATAAAGGTTGTGGCAATGATGTCAAATACCACACCAGCGGTCAGGAATGAAAGCACCAGGCCGGAGACCAGTCTTTTCCTCTGTTCGGTGATTATTGAAATGGAATAACAGACCAGGGCGATCTGAACGATAATAATGCCGAAGAGAGAAAATTTATTCATGCCTTAAGGGTGATAAAGGAAGGCAAAGGTAATTGATTTCGTAATCAGTACTTCAGGCTAATCTTCAGATCCCTGCCGGTTGTCATTACAGGTGTTTTAATGCAGATTACCCCGTTTTCCCCGGATTCACGGAAGTACCAGCCCTTTGAAGTTTTATTATAAACTTCGGCTGATTTGCATTCCCGGATTTTAATGCCAGGGATCAGCACCTGTTTGGGAACATCAGAACTGTGAACCGCAATAACATAAGCCCTGGACTGCAGCTTCCCTTTGTAATCCCCTTTTGCAGGGCCGACATTAATTTCAGTGACCCTGTTTGAAGCATCGCATGAGGCCGAGAGACGGGTAAGCGCAAACTTCCCTTCCCTGTATTCCCGGTTGGAACCTTCGTCTTCGAACATGGTGAATTCAGCACCCTGTCCTGGATAGACATCGAGCGTAAGAGTGTCGGCCGGACGTTCGTTGTCGTAATTCATCTGAGGGTACATGGGAATGATGGAACCCGCCCTCACGAAAAGGGGCAATTTACCGAGGGGGGCCGGATATGCGTTTAACCAGGTTTTTCCTTCATAAACCTTGCCGTCCCAGTAATCGAACCATTTGCCCCTGGGCAGGTATATGCTGTCGCGCTTTTCTTCATCCCGGTACACCGGGGCCACCAGGAAATTTTTTCCCAGCAGGAACTGGTAGCGGGTTGCTGTACCCAGGGCAACGGGGTCTTCAGGATACTCGAGGACCAGGGCACGCACGGCAGGAACTCCTGTTTCACTGGCTTCATAGCAGAGGCTGTACATATAGGGTGTAAGCCGGAGTTTCAGGCGGAGGTATTTGCGGTTGACAGAGGTATAGGGTTCGCCATAGATATAAGGCTGCTTATCTTTAGGAGCCCAGCCCGACATGGACATGAACACCGGGGTAAAGCATTTCCATTGCAGGTCGCGTGTGAAGGTCTTGTCACTCCCGGCAAAGATGCCGTCAACGTCGCCGGTGGCGCAGTTTTGAGCCGAAAGCCCGGAGCCGGTAACGGTTGGGATATGCCAGCGGATGTAATCCCAGCTTCCTTTCTGGTCGCCGGTCCATACCACCGAATTACGCTGGGTGCCTGCCCAGCCGCATACCGACCACACAAAACCGCGGGCATCGCTGTTGTTCTCTATCCCTTCATAAGCTGAACGGCATCCGTCAATGGCAAACTTATACCCCTCGCCAACCCAGGCCACATCCAGTTTGCATAAGCGGCTCCCGTACTGGCCCACTTCCCGGGCGATCTTTTCAACCCCGTTCTCGGTCCACAGTCCGGTGTGAAAACCTCTCTTACGCAATTCCACAATCACCGAATCGAGTTTGGTATAACCGCAGCCATAACCGTCGTTGGGCAGTATCCAGCCCCGGGGCATGTCATTGGCAATATACTGGTCGGCAATCAAAGAAATAACATCAGGGGTGGTACCGTTATGACCGCTTATGTTGTGGCCTTTTTTTGCCCCCCGGTTATAGCAGTTCGCATCGCCCATGCCCAGCGCCCACCGCGGCGGAAGAAACGGCTTGCCTGAAATATCGGTATAGGCATTAAGGATTTCCTTAAGTGATCCGCCCGCAAAATAATAACAATCAAAACGGGCTTCGGAATGCGACAACTTCAAAGTGTCGGTAAACGCATACTCCCCGGGCGCATAGGTATTCCGTAAGGCCCCGTAACCTTTCGTGCTCATGTAAAAAGGAGAAGGATTGGGCGCTCCGCCTTCCTCCCAGTTCCAGTCGATACGAAGCAAAATCGTTTTGTCCCTGTGAGAAAACCTGCCGTTCTGCATTCCGCCCCCGTAAAAATATTCGTTTTTACCCCTGCTCAGGTACTGCACTGTTTCCTTTCCATAGGTCAGCCCGCCGATCTCTTCCCAAATGAGGGTCTTGTTATCGGGTTTATACATGGCGAACCTCAGGGGTTTGGCATAGGCACGAAGAGCCACTGCCGATGTGGTCATCAGGTAATACCCTTCTTTTTCCAAAAATTGCACTTTCACATTTCCTGAAGGCGGATGGATCACAATATCGTTCCCTGCCGGGTTTGTAAATATGCCGTCGTAAGCCATCTGTATCCGGAAGATATCATCCCTGCAGAATCGGACCTGCACACGGGCATGATTGCATTCAAAAGTGAAAATCTCCCCCGACCAGGTGAACCCTGTAACATTGCCAAGCTGGTAAGCCCGGGAATACAACTCCATTGACAGGGTGTCATTTTCCTTTCGTGCATCTTCGGGCAGGGAGGTATAAAACCTGATCCTGTGAATGCCGTAATCGGTAAGGTCGGCAGGGGGAAATTCAACCAGAACCGTATCGATGATACCCAGTTCATGTTTCTCACTGAACGGCACATTGACCTTTACCGGTTCCCGGTTATCGGTCTTAAGCCAGCAATCAAAGGGTTTTTTAACCGGGGCCGAACCAAGGTTTACAACCTTAAACCTGAACACGTCAGCGGTTGAAAACGTATTGCCGGTTTGTTTATGGGAAGCGAGCGATGATGCCAGCAGGTCGGCCGGCAGGGCTTCGGCAAGCTGAATGTCATCCACCATCCAGTACCATGCATAGATCCCTTTCCAGTAAAACCTCAGGTAGACCGTCTTCTGCATGGCAGCGGTCTGGGTGATGTTCAATTCCACCGCCATGGGATTGGGGCAATCGGCTTCAGATGCTATCCCCTGCCGCACTTCATATTCCTTCCAGTCGGCGCCGTTGTTTGATACACCTACAAATAATCCTCCGTCGGCCCTCACTTTTCCCCAGTCGTTCCACATGAAGTTTTGCATGAACGTAAGTACCACTGATGTTTTTCCTGAACAGTCGATAGCCGTAGTCTGAAAATACGCATCAGGCCAGATCCCTTTCTTTTCCCACTTCCGGTATAGCCTGTCGACCCTTACCGCAGGTGAAAACTGCATATGAAAGCCCCCGCTTTTTGAAGCAATCGGAGGAGTCTGCTGATCACGCCCATAGGATCCCGGGAATGGCTGGTTGGTGCATTCCCATACCACGTTGCTGTCGTTGACGGCTTTGCTGATCCATCCTTCGGGTATTTTCCCTGATGAAAAATCTTCTTTCCAGAAAATTTTCCCTGAAACCGTGCTGTTTTTCTGAGCCGGGGTTTGCAAGACGGCAAAGCACAGGCAGGCTGCGAGTAAAGCAATTTTTTTCATAGTATTTAATCAGAAGTTTTAATACTGAACACGATCGCAGGTGTAGCTGACATTTTCTCCAGGAGTGATTTTGGAAGCATTACCATCTTCCTTCCCTGTTTCGTTTGGATCTTTAATGACTGCGGATGACCGGGTACCCTTATTTCATGCGCTTTCCCGGCGAACCCGGAGGGCAGCTCAACTGAGGAGGGAAGGGGATCATTTTCCTTTACCAGGTAAAACATATACCTTGTTTTGCCATCCTTGCTTTGGGTGTAGCAAATGTTGTCAACCTGGTATGGGGCAAGCGGACGGCTGTTGTAAACAGCTTCTCCGTTCAATTTCGTCCACACGCCTATTTCCTTCAACCTCTCATATACCGTGGGCATGAGTTCACCTGTTTTATCCGGACCTATGCCCAGAAGGAAATTCCCGCCTTTGGCTACAATCTGTATCAGTGTATGGATGACCCAGTTCGTTGATTTGTAATGTTCCCCCGGGCCTGTGCTGTACCAGGAGTCGCCCAGCGTTATGCAGCTTTCCCATGGATAGGCCGGGATGGTCTCAGGGATCTGCTGTTCGGGGGTCTGGTAGTTCTCGAATTCCCCGTGTACCGTGCGGTCTACGATGAGGATCCCCGGCTGGTTCTTACGTGCCATTCTTGCAATGGAAGGTATGTCAACATCCTGTGTCCACTGCCGTTTCCCGAGCCATGGCTGGGTTTCCTCATCGAGGGAACCGGCCGGCCTTACCCATCCGCCATCCAGCCAAAGGATATCGATCTTGCCATATTCCCTGGTGATCTCATCAAGCTGGTTGAAAGTGAACTTCTGGTAGGATTTCCAGCGTTCAGGATACTTTGCAGGGTCATAGTTCACGTTACGGTCGAACACGGGAAAGTAAGGCCACCAGTAATCGGGGCAATGCCAGTCGGGCTTGCTGAAGTAAGCGCCAATCCCCATTCCCTGCTGCCGGAAGGCTGCAAACACCTCTTTGACCACGTTGCTGAGCGGGTTCTTTGAGAAGGCCGATGCGGGATCGGTGATACGGTAATCGGTGTATTTGGTATCAAACATGCAGAAGCCGTCATGGTGCTTGGTGGTGAACACAACATATTGCATGCCGGCATCATGCATGGCTTTTGCCCAGTTTGAAGGATTGAACTTCACCGGGTTGAATGTTTTGCGGATGTTCTCGTAAGCGGTCTTATACGTATACCAGTCGGCCGAATAGGGCCCGCGTCTCTGGCACCAGCCCTCGTCTTCCGGGCAAAGGCTCCAGCTTTCAACCACTCCCCATTCGCTGTAGATGCCCCAATGGATCAGCACCCCGAATTTCCAGTCCTGCCACTTATGAAGTTTCGCTGAGACCAGCGAATCGGCCGGCCATTTGTATACATCTTCGGTTTTATGACCGGCCCCGGCAGTGACCGTGGTATCCTTCTGCTGAGCAATTGCAAGGAGGGTATCGCTGCCAGGAGCCGGTTGAATAACCGTATGGTCGATGTTTGATGATATGAGCCTGGCCGAAGCTGTAAGTGGGAAAGGCGACGAGATCTGGACCCGGTTGCCGCTGGAGCCATATAAGCTGAGAAGCAGGAAGAAAAGCGAAGTAAATATCCCTTTCATGGGTTTGTGACAGATAACCGGTACAAATGTAAACTTATTTTCCAAGAATTTCCGCTGTCAGAAAGCACATGCAGCGCGTTCCCTGATCGCAAATGGCACCCTTTATCCTGAAAAATTTGTGAATTATAAATTACTATATTTGTTACTAAATAACAACACGTATAAAATTGCGAAACATTATGAAAAAGTACATCTTTCTTATTGCAGTGCTATTTGTAAGCTCATTTGCATGGGCCCAATCGAACAAAGAAGAAATTGACCTGGTGCAGGCTGCGTTCGGCAAGGATAAAAAAGCCGTTGTTGCTGAATTTGTTAAGGTAACCCCTGCACAAAAGGATGCGTTCTGGAAACTTTATGACCTATATGAAACCCAGCGCAAGGCGCTTGGCAGGGAGCGTATTGACCTCCTCAAGCAGTATGCCGACCATTATTTTGATTTTACCCCCGTTCAGGCCGACGAGTGGACAAAGAAAGTCATTGCTCTCCAGAAAAAGACCGATGATCTTATCGTTATTTACTACGGCAAGGTCAAAACAATTTCAGACGGTATTGTGGCCACGCAGTTTTACCAGATAGAAAATTATATCCTGACAACAATCCGTATGAAGATCCTGCAGAATGTACCTTTCATCTCAAAACCTTTAAAGTAAATTATGAAAACAAGATTCAGTTTAAGATTAATCTGCATTGGCCTCTGCGTGAGTTTACTGGCCGTTCTTACACCTGTTTCAGCTAATGCACAAAGAGAAGGCCGGGGAGCAGGAGAGGGCCAGGGAAGACAGAATGTTGCAAAACCTGCTGGCAATACTGGCAGGCCGGGTCAGGGCGGGACAAAACAAAGAACGCCAGGTGCGAAACCCGGCGGCAACAAAGTTTCGGCCGGGGATAATACCAAGGTTTCAGGCGGGAACAATATCAAAGTCTCGACCGGTGATAAGACCAATGTTTCAACCGGGAATAAAACCAATGTAAGCGGGAACAATGTAAATATTGACAACAGCAAGAAGAATGTGAATATTGACAACAGCAAGAATGTTAATGTCAATGTCAACAGGAGCACTGTTGTTGTAGCCAATCCAAGGCCTTATCCGCGGCCCCCCTATGCTTATGGCGGGCATGCTTATTATTGCTACCATCCATACGCATATCATCCCTATACTCCTTACCGTTGGGGCCCGGTCTGGCATCCTGTTGGCTTTATGATTGCTGCCATGACAGCCACCGCTATCGCTGTTACTGTTGCAAGCCAGCAATATTATTATGACCAGGGTGTGTATTATGTGCCCTCCGGCAGTGGTTATACCGTCGTACCCGCCCCGGTCGGAGCAACCATTACAACCCTGCCGCAGGGTTCCCAAACGGTGGTCATAAATGAAACCACCAACAATTATTATTATGGTGGTACATATTATGAGAAATCAGGCCAGGTGTATACGGTTGTCCCACCAACTGCTGGTTCGATAGTTGAAAATCTTCCTGAAGGAGGGAAAGAAGTGAAAATCGGCGAAGTAACTTACGTGCAGGTAGGGGAGACCTATTATCAACCCATCGTAGAGAATGGGAAGAAAATGTATGAAGTTGTTGAAGTGAAGGAGGCAAAATAAAGCAGGCCGTGTTTTGCTGATAATGCTGTTGCAGGCTTACAAAAAGGCTAAAGCCACCTGGCAATAAAGTATGATGCAACACTCACTATGGTAGAAAGTACCATCCCCCAAACCAGGTCAACCAGGGTGATTACAAGCGGCCATTGGTTGATTGTCGCAAGGTTGGTAAGGTCATAGGTGGCATATGTGATAAGCCCGAATAGCACGGCCCTGAAAATCGTGTTTGGAAGGGAATTTTCTTTAACCCCCGGAAGCACAACAAACACGAGTATCCCGACTATAAACAGAAGGTAGAAAATTATTGCGGCGGCCCAGTTAACCGTTGGCGCCATCAGGTATCCCAGGTATTTTTTATAAAATGAACGGGCAACGAAAACAAGCCAAACCATATCGGTGGCAAAAAATACAGCCAGGGTGGCCAGGTAAAGTTTTATGTAATAGATCATGGTTTTCGGTTTTAATTATGGATAAAGATAATACAAAAGCTGCCTGTGGATTGATCAAACTAAAATTCCGCCAATAAATAGTGCCCTGATAATCAGGCCGCCCTTTATTTTACCACCATATGACGCCTGAAAGCCTGCATAATTCCATCCTGGAGAGAAGCAGGTTGTATTCATACTGCAGGCGGCTAAGCTGGGCATCCTTATAATTGGTTATGGATGTAAGCAGGTCAAGGTTGGTGATAACCCCGTATTTATAGCGGTCTGCAGCAAGGTCCATGGCCAGCTGGGCCTGGCTGATCAGGGTATCGGCGCTGGCCAGTTTTTTCATGTTTTTCTGAATGTCGTCGAGGGAGTTCAGCAGGTCCTTGTTCAGGTTTACTTTCTGTGATTCGAGCGCCAGTTTCGAGGAATTGAGGCTGATCGTGGCAAGCTGTTTTTGCAGACCGGGGCGGCTTGCCGGAATGATGGGGATCGTGAGGCCAACACCGACTGCATAGTTGAAGGTCACTGCATCGATCTCGGGCATGAAGCCGTTTTTATAACCCAGCCCGGCCTGGAAATTGAGCAGGGGCATCCGTAAACGGTTGGCAGAAACAATGTCCCATCCCGCCGACCGGATCTTATCCCCGGCAATCCTGAGTTCCGGGTTGTTCTGAAAGGCCAGGGTGAACAGGGAGCCGGTTGTTATCCTGAATGTGGACTGGTTAACGACGGTATCGATCAGGTAGCCCGTTCCGGTACTTCCTGTCAGCATCCCAAGCATATTATACTGTTTGTTGAGCTGGGTTACTAGGTCGGTGTAAAAGTTTTCGGCATTGGTGTATTTTACCTGGGTTGAAACCAGGTCATAGGTAAGTGCATCGCCGTTCTTTACTTTCACGTCGATCTGTTGCAGGGTGGATTGCAGAAGGCTGATCTGTTCTTTCTGGACCACCAGGCTTTTATTCAGGAAGATAATGGAATAATAGATCTGGGCTACCTGGTATGCGAGCTGGATTTTGAAGCTCTCAAGATTGTCTTTGGATGTTAAGAGATCGCTTTTTGCCTTGTTTACGGCAGCCGGTGTGCGCAGATCAAGGATTGGCTGGGCCAGGCTTACAGAGGCGTTGTAATTGTCGGCAGGCGCCACTTTGAAGGACTGTACCGTGGAACCCATGGGGATCTCGATGGCCGGAGTCGGGTAAAGACGGTTGTATGACAGGTTTGCACCTGCAACCGGCCAGTATCCTGCTTTTCCAAGATTGACCTTCACTTCACTCATCCTCACGAGTTCGCTCATTTCACCCACTTTGGGATACTTCTGAAATGACTGCCCCACGAGCAGTTTCAAAGTTGAAGGCACAGGGATCTCCTGGGCCGGCAACGCATTGATCAAAAGGAAAATTACGGCTACCGATAACAGGATTCTCATTCCGGTCAATTGTCTAAACTTTTTCATTCATAATTCGATTTTCAATGTTCAATATTCGAAGTTCTAATGCGCTTCACTTGCCGCCGCCACCTGGTCCCCGCCAATCCTCCTGTTCTTTGTGATGAAGATAAGCGGGAAGGCAATCAGGATGAAAAGCGTTGCGTAAAGAAAAGCGTCAAGGTAACTCAGCATAAAAGTCTGCTTCATTACAGCCCCTTCTATCACCTGGCAGGTCTGCTTTTGCAGGTTGGCTGCAAACGGAAGTTTGGCCTGTAAACCCTGGTACACCTGGTTGTAACGCTCTGCAAATTGCTGGCTGCCGTTGTAAATATTGCTTATCAGGTCCATGCGGTGAACTGCGACACGGTGAGCCACATAGTTGTTGATTATTGCAATGCCGAAAGATCCGCCCATCTGCCGCATCATATTGTTCAAAGCGACCCCCTGCGGGATATCGCGGGGCTGTAATCCGGCGACAGCCATGGCATTCAAGGGAACAAAAAGGCAGGCCAGCCCTGCACCCCTGATCATCAGCGGCAGGGCAAAGAAACCAGAGGACACATTCAGGTCGGCCCTTGACATCAGTATGCCAAAGCCAATGAGAAAGATAAACCCTATGCCGACAAAAAGTTTGGGAGGCGTCCCGGCCTGCAGCGCCTTGCCGATGAAGGGCATGAAAAAGAGAGAAAGGATGGATGCGGGCAGAAGGGTCAGCCCGGTTTCATAAGCCGTATAACCAAGTACCCGTTGCAGCATCAGGGGGAAGATAAAAACCGAGGTGAACAAAATAAACCCTACGATGAACGTGAGAAGGGTGGTAAGCGCCAGGTTCCGGTCCTTGAGAATACGGAGGTTGACGACAGGTTCTTTCTGTTTCAGTTCCCACCAGACGAAGGTAACCAGGCCTACCACTGCAATTACGGTGAGCCAGATGATCAGTTTGGAATCGTACCAGTCTTCATATTCCCCTCTTTCAAGAACATACTGCAGGGCGCTTACCCCAATGGTAAGCAGGAAAATGCCGCTCCAGTCTATCCTGGGTTTTATATGGATGTCGAACCCCCTTGGAATGAAGCGGTAGGTGAGGATACTTGCCAGGATGCCAAACGGGACGTTGATATAGAAAATAAGCGGCCAGGAATAGCTGTCGATGATCAGCCCGCCTACCGTGGGTCCCAGGGTGGGGCCGAGGACCACACCCATTCCGAACAGGGCTGCCGCAAGGCCCCTCTGCTTGCCCGGGAAGGTCTCGAAGAGGATGGACTGGGATGTTGACAACAACCCGCCCCCGCCAAGCCCCTGGACAAAACGCCATAATACGATTTGCCAAAGGGAGGTGGACATTCCGCAGAAAACAGAAGCTATGGTAAAGATGATAATGGAGGCCATATAATAACGGCGCCTTCCGAAAAAGGCTGCAAGAAATCCTGTCATGGGGATGATGATCACATTGGCGATGGCGTAGGAAGTGATCACCCAGGCTATATCCTCAATGGAAGCTCCAAGGTTGCCGGCCATCTGGTTCAGGGCGACATTCACGATGGAAGTGTCGATCAGCTCCATGATGGCCGCCGAAATGGTGGTGAGTGCGATGATAACCTTCGCCGTTTTGCTGAGGTACTGCATTGGCGCGATCAGATAGGAACAGAAACAACCACGCTCATCCCTGCTCTCAGCACATCCTTGTATTTAGCGGCGTCTATGATCTCGATTCGCACCGGGATCCGCTGGGTGACTTTTACAAAATTTCCTGTTGCGTTATCGGGCGGAAGCAGAGAAAACCTGGCGCCTGTCGCCTCTGACAGGGAAATGACCTTGCCCTGCACCTGGAGCTTTGGATAACCGTCAATTTTGATTTCCACGATCTGCCCCACATGGATGTTCTTTACCTGGTTCTCCTTAAAGTTTGCTATCACCCACTGGCTTTCGCTGTTCACGATAGTAACAAGAGGGGTGCCCGACTGGATGAACTGCCCCTCGTCGATATTCCGCTTCCCCAGTTTCCCGTCGGCAATTGCAAAGATCCTGCAATAGGAGAGTTTCAGCTTCTGCTGTTCGATACGTGCTTTTTTGATATCGGCCTGGGCCTGGGCCTTGCCTACCAGCGACCTGAGCACTTCCAGCCGCGTTTCGGCCACCTTTACGTCAAGCTGGCTTGTCTCCAGCTGTTTGGTTGTAACATCGAAATTCGATTGTGAGTCGTCGATCTGCCGTTTGGTGATAGCGTTCCCCTCAAACAATTTTTTATCGCGGTTCAGGTCATTGGCTGCCTTGGACTGCCTGATCCTGATCACTTCGAGGTTGGACTTTGCCGAGGAAAGCGATGCATCGGCATTGGTGAGGGATGCCTTTGCATTTTCAATGTCAGACAGGGACTGGCTGAAATCGGCCCGCATTTCGTCAAGCTGCAGCTGCAATTCCGTTGAATCAACCACCATAAGGAGCTGCCCTTTGGCGACATTCGCATAGTCATCAACATAGATTTTGCTCACATAACCTGATACCCTTGACAAAATAGGGACAAGCCGCATTTCCACCTGGGCATTATCGGTCTCTTCATGATTGATGGCATGCCAAACCTCTTTTGCAAGGTATGTGAGGCCTATGACAACCACGGTTATTATTATGATCCGGGGTAATATTTTTTTACCTGATTTAGGTTCTTTTACGGATTCGGTGGCCATGTAAATACTTTTTTATATTTTTGCAAAAGTAAACTAAGTTGACGAAATATCGACAATGTAGTTGACCAAATTTATATAAAATTTACAATGCTTTCAAAATCAGTAAAGAAAAAATTACTTGAACGGATGCCTGCAAAAAGTGAAAGTTTTGGCCGGCAGATCTACTTACTTTACAGGTACCTTGTAAAAATCGACGATGATTTGTTGCCCAGGATGGGGCTTGAGCATATGGGCCCGAGCCATATCCACCTCTTGTTCACCATCGGGCTTGACGGGGTGTCAAACAGCGGGATGGCAAAACGGGCAAAAGTTTCAAAACAGGCCATGAGCAAGCTTGTACAGGAGATGTTAAAAAATGAGCTCATTACCATTCAGCATAACGAACAGGACAGCCGCTGCAACATTATTTCACTCACCGACAAAGGTGCAGACACGCTGTTGAAGATATGGGAAACAAACAACGAACTGGCTGCCGAATTCGAAAAACGCCTGGGTAAGGCTAAGTCAAAGAGGCTGCTTGCCTTGATGGCTGAGCTGGTAGATTCGCTTGAAGCCGAATCTTCGTAATTATCATATTTCCGGGTATTGAGGCAGTTCAGGCAGGCGGGGTCAATCATGGGAGAAGCGTTTTTTATGCGTATATTTTTTTTCATCGCTTTCATTTTTTCAGCATTGATGGTCTCTTCACAGAACATCAACCTCTCGCAGGGCCTTTTTTTCGACGGGGAACCCTATCTTGCCATTGATCCGGCGAATCCTTCGCACCTGGTTGTCGCCTGGATGGGTTATATCCCTTTCCAGCAAATTGCGATCAAGACATCGGCAACATTTGACGGCGGGCGAAGCTGGAGCCCAGCGAAGAGTGTTCCTCATGCTTCCCCTAATTTCACTTCGGCCGACCCTTCACTGGCTTTCGATGCTTCGGGGAACCTTTTTCTTGCCTACGTGGATTACAGAAAAAGTCCGGATTCAGGCGCTGTTTATGTTGTGAAGTCTGCGGATGGCGGGCTAAACTGGAGCCAGCGGAGAAAGGTGATAGATGCCCTGGACGACGGCCCGGAGAAGCCTATCGACCGGCCCTGGCTCACTATTGACCGTTCAGGCGGTGCCTACAACGGGAGGATGTATGTCACAAGCAAACCGGCTCCCTGGATTGCCCCTCCGAACCGGCCTTACTTCATTCGTTCAATCGATGCCGGGCAAAGCTGGGAAAGCTGGCGTTATCTCGATACGCTGAACTGGATGGTCGGGCCTTATATTGCTGGGCCGATGGCAGCTCCTGAGACCGGTTCAAACGGGATGTTCTATTCCATTTATCCCAGCTGGGAGACCACACAGAGCCTTTTCCCCAGGTTCATCCTTGCAAGCTCAGCCAATGGCGGGGCCTCTTTTGATTATCACCCGGTGGTTATTGGTGCAGCAGGTGTGACCGATACGCTTTCGAAAAAAGGCTACCGCCTGGTCGCCGACCCTGTAAATCCAACCCATCTGGCATTTTTCCGCATTTCCACGATGTTCGGCGATCCGGATGTTGTGATGATTGAATCGCATAACGGTGGAGTTACCTGGAATGACACCGTACGCGTCAACGATGACCCGGTGGGTAACGGACGAATGCAGGAACTGGCCTGGGCAGGATTCAGTCCCGGCGGTGACCTTATTTCAGCATGGCGCGACCGGAGGCATGCCCCCGACACAGGCTATGCCACTTCCTACGAGATATATGGCGCAGTACGATGGCACGATTCACTGCATTTTTCGGCAAATTTCAGGATCTCCGACACGGTAATCGGTTTTAACCAGGTTCTCACAGGAAAAGGAAATGATTTTATGAATGTGGTGATGGCCGATGACACCATGAGCGCTGTTTGGGGAGATACCCGCAACGACCGGTTGAATATATGGTTCCAGAGAACCGGCCTGTATCACCCGGGTACGGGAGGAATCAGGCCGGTGGCCTCCGAAATACCACCCTGGATGAGATACGGGCCTAATCCGGCTAAAGACAAACTGTGGGCCGAAGCACCCGGGCTATTCCAATTGCTGCTGTACGACCTGAACGGAAATATCCTGAGGTCAGAGTCAGTGAAAGGCTCGAAAAATGATGAACTTCTGACAGCTACGTTTATTCTTTCAGGCCTTTCAGACGGGGAATATTTACTTGAGGCCAGGACTTCAAGAGGAAATCTTACCGGGAAAATTCTCGTTTCAAAATAATAAGGGGTAATATTTTATAACGTATTTATACGTTATTTGATAAACATGATTTATATTTGCGCCATTATTATTATCAATCATTCAACCTTTCTGGGTCAAACTTAAACAGCCGATAGATGAGAATTTTGATTTTATGTACCGGGAATTCATGCCGTAGCCAGATGGCCGAAGGGTTCCTGGGATCCATTGACCCTCGTTTGGAAGTTTTTTCTGCAGGCACCAATCCGGCTCCTGCGGTTAATCCTTTCGCTGTGGCGGTGATGAAGGAAGCCGGAATTGATATTTCGCAAAACAGGCCGAAAAGTGTTGATCTCTTCCTTGACGAGCCTTTTGATTTCGTTATCACGGTATGCGGAGGTGCGAAAGAAACCTGTCCCGCCTTCATGGGAAATGTAAAGAACCGGCTCCATATCGGGTTTGACGATCCTGCAGATGCTGTTGGGTCGGCTGACGAGGTGATGCCGGTATTCCGCAGGGTGAGGGATGAGATCAGATCGGGATTTAACAGCTTTTACCTGGACCGGATTGCCCCGGGAATCATACATGAACCAAGGTTATAAATTATGAAGACAAGATTGAATTTTTTAGACCGTTACCTTACCTTATGGATATTTCTGGCTATGGCCGCAGGCGTTGGATGGGGATGGCTTTTTCCCGGTATTGCCGGCTTCTGGAACTCCATGTCGTCGGGAGCAACGAACATCCCGATAGCCATCGGACTTATTGTGATGATGTATCCGCCCCTGGCCAAAGTCAAATATGAGGAATTGGGCGATGTGTTCCGGAACACAAAGGTGCTTGGTTTATCACTGTTGCAGAACTGGCTCATCGGCCCCATATTAATGTTCCTCCTGGCCATCATTTTCCTGCAGTTCAATATTGACTATATGTATGGCCTGATCCTGATAGGCCTGGCCCGCTGCATTGCCATGGTGATCGTGTGGAATGAGCTGGCAAAAGGCGATAGTGAATATTGTGCAGGGCTCGTAGCCTTAAATTCCATTTTCCAGGTTTTGTTTTTCTCTTTTTATGCCTGGCTTTTTATTGCTGTTTTACCTTCCTGGTTCGGGCTTCCGACAAACAGCATAGTTGAGAATATCACGATAGCACAAATTGCAAAAAGTGTTTTCATTTACCTTGGCATACCCTTCCTGGCCGGTTTTTTTACACGGTTTATACTTATCAGGGTGAAAAGCAAAGAATGGTACAGCACTAAATTTATCCCAAGGATCAGCAGGCTTACCCTGGTCGCCCTGCTTTTCACCATACTGGTGATGTTTTCGCTGAAAGGGGAGTATATCATCAGGATACCGTTGGATGTCGTTCGCATTGCAATCCCGTTATGCATCTATTTTGTGATCATGTTCCTGGTTTCGTTCTGGATGAGCAAAAAAGCAGGGGCAACATATGAACAATCGGCAACGCTATCGTTTACGGCTGCCAGCAATAATTTCGAGCTTGCGATAGCAGTTGCCATTGCCGTTTTCGGGATCAATTCGGGAGAAGCTTTCGCTGCCGTGATCGGGCCCCTGGTGGAGGTTCCCGTGCTTATAGCCCTGGTCAATGTGGCATTGAAATTCAGGGTAAAATATTTTAAGGTTCCAGCCTGATCTCCCGTGAACCGGTGATACGGCATTAATGATTACGGCCTCCCGGGGCCTTTGCATTTAAATTTTGAAGATTTTCTTATCTTTACCATATTATAATTGTTAATCCAAAAAATCTGAAAACCATGAGAACAACAGTGTCGTTAATCTGCCTGGTCCTTTTTGCATTTGGAATGCAGGCACAGAACCTTAAAGTTCCGACAACCACCGATGTAAATAAAGCCGGACAAAGTGTGACTGCCGAAGCCACAAAAGCTGCGAGCCAGGCTAATATCGGCAGCCTGATCGGGCAGCTTACCAACGGTATCTCCGATAATGCCTTCACCGATTCATTTAAGAAAAACAAGACTGATTTTGTGAACAAAGTGGGTAATGTATCGGATGCTGCCGGTGCGTCTTCAGCCTTACAGACGTTGGAGGGCGGATTGCTTCCTGCGGCTATGGATGCAGGTTGGGGAAAGGTGAAAGATAAATGGGTCAAGGATGCGAAGACTGCCAAAACCGTGAAAAGCGTTGCCGGCATAGCAGGGACGCTCGAATCCAACATCAGCCCAAAATACTTCAAAGGCAACTGGGCAACAGCCCGCCCGGCATGGCAGACTGCTTTAAGCACCCTGGCCAAGTAAAAACATAAAATCCTCTATGGAAAACGTATTAGTTGAATCACCGGCCTGGAAAGGCCTGGAGCTTCATTTCAGGGAAATCAGGAACACCTCGTTACGGTCTTTGTTCGCAGGCGATGCAGAGAGAGGGAACCGTTTTGTTGTAAATGAGCTCGGTATTTATTTTGATTATTCAAAGCACCGCATTACTGCTGAGACCCTGTACCTCCTGGTAAACCTGGCCGCGGAAAGAGGCCTGGGCGAAAAAATCAATGCCATGTTCTCGGGCGAAAAGATCAACATCACCGAGAACAGGGCCGTTCTGCATACTGCACTCAGGGCCCCAAAGGGATCATGCATCATGGTTGACGGGCATAACGTGGTTCCTGATGTTCATGAGGTGCTGGAGAAAATGGCCGGTTTCGCCAACAGCATACGCAGCGGGGAATGGAAAGGCTTTACAGGCAAAACGATCAGGAACATAGTGAATATCGGCATCGGGGGTTCGGATCTTGGCCCGGTAATGGCATATGAAGCCCTGAAATTCTACGCACAACGGAACCTGACCTTCCGTTTTGTCTCGAATATTGACGGAAGTGATTTTGCCGAAGCAGTGCAGGATCTGCAGGCCGAGGAAACTCTTTTCATTGTTGCTTCAAAGACATTCACCACGCTTGAGACCATGACCAATGCACATACTGCAAGAAAGTGGCTGCTGGAAAAACTGCATAACGATACGGCGGTGGCCAGCCATTTTGTTGCACTTTCAACAAACGAAAAAGAGGTGGGTGCATTCGGGATTGATACACGGAACATGTTTGGTTTCTGGGACTGGGTTGGTGGCAGGTACAGCATGGATTCTGCCATCGGTTTATCAACAATGATCGCCATTGGCCCTGATAATTTTTATAGCATGCTGGATGGCTTTCACCAGATGGACGAGCATTTTCGCACAACGCCCTTTGAAAGGAACATCCCCGTGATCATGGGCTTACTGGGTTTATGGTATATTGATTTCTTCGGAGCCGCAACCCAGGCGGTTTTGCCTTATGATAATTACCTGAAGCGTTTTCCTGCGTACCTGCAACAGCTTACAATGGAGAGCAACGGGAAGCATGTGACCCTGGATGGAACGCCTGCAGGATGCCAGACCGGTGCGGTTTACTGGGGTGAGCCCGGGACCAACGGGCAGCATTCGTTTTACCAGCTGATCCACCAGGGGACCTCGCTAATTCCCTGTGATTTTATAGGATTCAGGGCTTCACTGAACCCTCTTCCTCTTCACCAGGATTACCTTATGGCTAATATGATTGCACAGGGAGAAGCCCTCGCTTTCGGGAGAACCGCCGGCGAAGTAAAGAAGGAAGGTGTTCCCGACTGGCTCGTTCCTCATAAAGTCTTTGAAGGTAACCGCCCGTCTTCGACCTTCTTCATGGACCGGCTTACGCCTGAAATACTGGGAAAGCTTGTAGCCATGTACGAACATGCGGTTTATACCCAGGGAGTGATATGGGGAATCAATCCATTCGACCAGATGGGGGTGGAACTGGGCAAGGTATTGGCAATGAATATCATCCCTGAGCTCCATGACCAACAAAAGACCCTGGAACATGACAGCTCAACGAACCAACTGATCAGGTATTACCGCGGTTAACTTTTCGCGGCAGTGGTGACAAAGTTTCTGGTTTTTCTGGTCAATGTCTTCAACATAGGTGCTTGACCGCATCACGCAGGTAGGGTCCATGCAATGGATCAATCCGAAAGTGTGGCCGAGTTCATGGATCACTTCTTTGGTAAACCTCTCCAGGAGCAGCTTTTCGTCAGCTTCTATGCCGTAACGTTCATTGCTTAGCCTGAAAAGTGAAGCTATCCCTGTTTGTCCGTTCAACATGGCCTGCCCGAAAATATATGTCAGGATAGGGATAAAAAGATCCACGCTGAATAACCCGATTGTTTTAAATGCCTTGGGTGTGGGGCTGGTGTTAAGGGCCTGCAAAATTTTATTCCCGTTGTATTGCCTCCTTCCGGGGTCGAAAAATTCGCTCAGATCCAAATGAGATTCTTTCAAAATTACAGGATACCTGAATTCCTGCCCAACAGCCTCTGCAATCTTTTCAAGAAAATTCTTCCCCAAATAACCAAAATTGATCAATGTGATATTTTGTTGGTTCATTAGGAGAAGATAGGTTAGATATACTACAGTCAGGCGTTACAGGAGGCAGTGCGCCAAGAGGCTTATTATTCCTCGGGCTTCAGATCATATTTTTTGATCTTATTGTAAAGCGTTACCCTGTCAACTTTCAACGCCTTGGCCGTCCTGGAGATATTCCAGCTGTATTTATTCAGGATCTGCCTGATAAAAGTTTTCTCGAAATCGTCAAGGCTTTCGATTGAATTATCGAGCATATCTTTCCCGAATGGCAGGTCTTTTAAGGTGATCTTTTTACCGTTTCCTATAACAATAGCCCTTTCGATCATATTTTCAAGCTCGCGGATATTCCCGGGAAAGGGATACTCTTCCAGCCTCTGCATAGCTGCCTCATCAATTGTAATCGGCTGTTTATTCATCGAGGAGCAATATTTTTTTATGAAATAATCGACCAGCAGGGGAATGTCCTCAATCCTCTCACGCAAAGGAGGCACATTAATATTCACCACATTCAGGCGATAGTAAAGGTCTTCCCTGAAAATGCCCTGTTCTACCATGCTTTTCAGGTCCCTGTTCGTGGCGCATATAACCCTGAAGTCAGAGGATGTTTCTTTGTTCCCTCCGACCCTTACAAAAGTCTTTGTTTCAAGGACCCTCAGGAGTTCGATCTGCATCTTTGAAGATATGGTTGCAATTTCATCGAGGAAGATGGTCCCGCTGTCGGCCATCTCGAACCTTCCTTTACGGTTATACATGGCCCCTGTAAAAGCACCTTTTTCGTGGCCGAACAATTCGCTTTCGAGCAGGCTTTCGGTAAGCGCCCCGCAATGCACACTCACAAGGGGATAATATTTTCGAGATGAGTTTGCATGGATGGCCCTTGCAATCAGCTCTTTTCCGGTTCCGCTTTCACCTGTTATAATGACTGAAGAATTTGACTGTGCGACACTCTCAACCTGCTTCAGCACTTTCTTCATAGCTTCACTGTTCCCGATCAGGTCTTCGACGCTGTCGAGTGAAACGACTTTGTTTTTAAGCGCTTCGTTTTCCTGAGCCAGGAGGATTTGTTTTGAAGCATTCCTGATCAGGTGGGAAAGGTCATCGGGATCAAAAGGTTTTGTAATATAATCGAATGCCCCGTCTTTCAGGGCCATTACAGCTGTATTGACAGAGGCAAAAGCCGTCATCACAATTACAATTGCATCGCTCCTGAGGGACTTAATCCTCCTGAGCATTTCCAGCCCGTCCATTCCGGGCATTTTAATATCTGTCAGAACGATATCAAAATAGGAGGATTCGATAAATTGCAGCGCCATCTTCGCATTCTCTGCGCATTCCACCTGGTAGCCGTCTTCAATAAACCAGTTGCTTAAAGAATCCCTTACCGATTCTTCATCATCGACTATCAATATTGAGATCTTTTTGGCCATTCTGTGTTATCTTAATTTCTGATTAAAGGTATGGTTACTGAAAATGTTGTACCCTGCCCGGGCTCTGATTTTACCTGTATTTTGCTGTTGTGGCTTTGTATGATTCCATGAACTATGGCCAGCCCAAGGCCAATCCCGCTTGCATTATGCTTGGTCGAAAAGAAAGGTTCGAAAATATGGGGGTAGTCATCCGCAGATATTCCTATGCCATTATCTACGATATCGAACCTCACGGTTTCTTCATTCGGATTTAATGTCCTGATGATTATTTCCCCGTTTTCATGTACCGCTTCACTTGAATTTACGAGCATGGCAACACAAGCCTGTTTGATCTGGTTGGGGCTGCAGTATATCAGGTCGGAAGTTGCCGAGAAATCTTTATAAAAGTGGATGTTTGCAATTTTAATGGGGTGGGTCATTAATTCATATGTCTCCTGCAGTATCTCATGCAAATGCCTGGGCTCGAAATCCTCCTGGTCTTTTTTAGAAAACTCAAGCAGGCCTTTTACAATATCGCCGCAGCGTTTTGCCTCGTTTTCGATAAGTTTTAGATGTTTCAGCATGGATTCCCGTTTGCTGGCATATAATTCGGGATTGCTTAGCTGCTTATAAATAAGCTTCGTATATATAAGTATACCTGATAAGGGATTGTTGATTTCATGGGCCACAGAGGATGAAAGTTTTCCCAGGGAAGCGAGCCGTTCAATATGGATCATCTCGTTTTGTGCTGCACTTAACTCTTCTGACTTTTTCCTCACCTTATATTCAAGCTGCTGCGACCAGTTCTCCAACTCGTTGGTTGCTGCCTGAAGGTTGTCGAGCATCTCATTAAAAGCCTGGGATACCATTTTCATATCCTCAAGCTGGTTGGTCTTGATCACGAGGCGGGTGCTGGTATCGCCGTTAGCGACGGCAATGCTTGCTTTTACCAGGGCATTGAGGGGCCTTTTAATCCTTTGCCGGGTAAATATTATAAGAACTGTAACCAGGACTAAAGTGGTGAGTATTGCGAGCAGGAAAAATTCGGTTGAAGATTTCTGTATTGCTGTATCCAGTTCAGCCAACGGTATCTTGATAATGAGGGAACCGAGCACCTCTTCGCTTGGAGGATGGGCATGACAGGAACTTTCGTAGCATGATTTTTCGTTAAGTATTGGCAGTTTGATCAGCAGGTGCCTGCTTTTACTGTCATTGTGACTCATCCTGCAATAACTGTCGGCATTGATGATCTTATAGTGTTTCCCTTTTCCGGGGAACATTACTTTCAGGTTGTTGTGGCAGCTTATGCAGTTCGGGTTGCTGTGAAGATCATTAGTGTCGGATGGAATGGATGTGTAAACCAGGTTGTCCTTGTTGTCGTACATGTTGACTTCATCAATGCCGGGCATGGTGTTGATAATATCCAGAGTGTTCTGAAGGGTGCTTTTATCATTCTCCAGCATGGAATGATAGAGGGATCCGCCAACAATGGAACCTATATTATTGCCGTTTTGACGGATCACTGTATTCAGGTACTGCTCGTTAACCGAACGGAAAATAATGCTGAGAGAAACGAAAAGGAAGACAGAGGAAACGAAAATGACAAAAACAACCCGGCTGTATATGGATGAACGAAACTGAACGTACTTCCTGAAAATCGGTTTTATGGGATTGTTTTTAACCATAGGATTATTTTCACTGCAATATAAAAAAAAACCGGTGATTTGACACCGGTTTTTTTACTGATTCTTTATTTCTGAACCGGGTTTTTACCGTCCTTCCCGATTAACCAGGTCCTTCTGAGGGTTTAAGAATGCTTTCAGTTCCCTGCCTATATTGAAGTATTGATGAACTTTGTTTGGAAATCTTCCCATGTTTCAGGACCGAAATCGGCAAGAAAATTATCATGAAGCGCCCCTCCGTCCTGGAGGATGATCCCTGCATATTGCGGAGCTGTTGCCTGCAAAGAAGAGGCAAGAAAATCACGGAGACGGGTAAACTCATTGCTTAACCAGGATTTATATTTATCGGCCATTGACAAAAATTCAATCTCCCTCGACCAGTTATCCGGTTTGATCTTGTAAACCCATCCCTTTGAATAGGGGGAGTTGTTGATCAGTGAAGAATCAACCGACAAGTCTGAATTATGTTCCATTATAGTTCCTGAAACAGGGGCATGAAGAATCAGTTGTTTCCCTTTCTGAATGAGAATGCAAAGCTGATCCCCTTTTTTGATCCTCATCCCGTGGTTTTTCATTCCAATGCTGGTGATGGTGCCGGTGACATGCTGAATGAAATCATCGACTCCAACTTTTACGGTCCCATCCTGCTCCATAAATGCCCAGGTATGGGATTTGTCAAAATACAGGCCTTTGGGAATATCCAGGGACTTTTCATCAAATACCCGGGGTTTCCCAGGCCGGGTCTCGCTCTGTTGCATTCTTGTATTCCTGTATTTCCTTAAAACCAGGTCCAGGGCGAAACTGATTGCCACCAGAATGACCAGGATCAGTAAAACCGTCCTGGCGGTCGAATTCGTTTTCTGCGGGGCCTCAGCGTAAAGGGGTGTAACCATCAGTTTGTCCATTTGCGATTGCCTCTCGTAATTTACCAGGTCGGAATACCCGTTAGCCGGAAGTAAGGCTTGGCCGGAAGTAAGGACCCAGTTCATGAAAGCAATCTCAGACTCGCCTGCAGGTTTTGTTTTTGAAATGCAGTAAATGCTATTGGTTAATGCTTTTGGATATTTCCCTATCCAAACACCCCTGGTGAAATCCTGGAAATTGTCATAGATCTTCTCCATATAATCCATCTTGCCGTTACTGTTTTTATCAATTGGCATCAGAAGGATGTTTTCGGTGAACGATGAAGTATTAGGAGCGAGAATATCGGTCATCCTGCAAAATCCGATTGCATACGGATCATTTTGAATAGAAGAGATCAATGCTTTTGAGTCTTCACTTTTCCATGCGCTGATGAAGGCCTGATCGGTTTTAACGAAACCACGGACCCCTTCTTTTGTAAAATCATCATCAAGGATAAAGTACCTAACCGGGGCCGACTGCCCATTATTGAGCAAAGTCCCCCATTTCATTTTACCGGGAGCCTGAAGGCTCTGGGCTAAGGCTTCACGTGAAATGCCTTTCTCGATGATTTCTTTCAGAAAGGGATTCTTCGAACTGATGACAGGAACGATAATTTCCCGCCCGACTACAAGCTGGAAAACCGGTCCCTGTTTTGCCGATGCAATTTTTTCGTTCGATACGAAACAGATATTCTCCCCATTATTTACTAAGGAATTTATTTCCGATTCTTCAGTTTTAATTACGTTGACCTTATGCCCGGGATTTGCAACAGCATACTCATCCGCCCACCTGGTGGCCAGGTTATAAAGCTCAGGACTGCTGTAAACGCTTATTGAGCCCGATGAGGGCTGAAGGATTTTACTGTTAACTTCTTTACTGCTGAGGTTGCTGCAACAAAAGATTACCAGCAAGCAGAGGATGGGGATAAGTTTGGTTTTCATGGCTTTATAATTTCTGATTCATATCACCTATACTATTATCAATAATAATGCCAAACCAAAAAGAGCTGGTTAAGTATAAGAAAATCAAGTAGATGAAGAAATGTATATTTATTTAATAAACCCAGCAAGTGTTGAAAAAATAAACAGCTGAAATTTTTCATCCATTTAAAAAGCTGAAAATGAGCACAAATAGGAAGTGTGTATAAATATTCAACACATGTTGAATATTTCAACACATTGTTTGCTCTGTTTTGCATTCCTGAATTGTGGGAAAATTAAATATTTAATGGTGAAAGGAAGGTTAATAATTATCTTTACACATAGATGCATCAAATATCATTTCACTTTTGTCTTTAATATTCATACGCAGAAAAAAATCACAGGAGGATCTGGCAATGCAAAATTTCATAAGGAGAGGAAGGCTATTAATCATTTTAATTGGGGCCGGAATTATATTTAGCCTGGGTACCGATTCCTGTAAAAAAACTTCAGATACCAATTCCCAGGAGCAGGGAATGTTATTTTACCATCCTGCAGGCATCAGGATCGTGTCATTGAAAGGAAGCTATCTCGAAATGGGAATGCAATACGGCTACCATATGAAAACCGAGCTTCATCAATGGGCAAATTATTATAATTCAGTTTGGAGCTCTGCGAATCCGCTTATTTATAATTTTATCACGATTCGGGCATTGGAAGCAGGGAACAAACTGTTTCTCAGTCAGAAAATAAAAGATTTTATTGATGGGGAGGCACTTACTAGCGGATTGAGCATTACCAATGCGTATCTCCTTGACCAATGCCTGGCTTTTGATTATATGTTCAGCGGGCATATAGGAGAAATTACCGGAGCTGCGTGTACATTCATAGGGGCTTATGGATCTGCAACCGGTGGGCATACTATTGTTGCACGGAACCTTGATCTGCAAAAACCCCTTGCAGTGAGGGACTACAATAGTGTGATTACCATAATGAATCCTTCAAACGGAGATCATAAAATTGCGACATTCGGGTTTGTTGGTTTTCCCCAGGGATACGCCCTGATGAATTTGGATAATGTTGTATTTACAGAGTATAATACCGGGAATTCGGCCGATCATGGTACTGATATCCTGCCGGGCTCAAAAGACATGATGGATGTGGCATTTGATGCAATAACCGAGAAAAGCAACACGGATGCGCAAACCACAGCCGAGTACCTGAAAGCGGCGAGACTGCTTTCTCCTGCTTTTTTCGGGGTAGCCGATAAGGGCAATGTATTTGTTGTGCAACGCCCGATGAAGGCCGTGGGGATAATAACCCGGAACAGTCTCGGGCAGGGGATTAACGGTGTTACCAATGTCTTTCTTGACAGTGCGATTAATGGAGTTAAACTCAGTATCTATAATGCCTCCACTGCCGTTGATGCACCGGAAAAAGATCTGGATACTCCCGCCCGTGGAATGGTACGATGGACAAACCTGGTAAGTTATTTTTCGGCTCATTCATCAGGCCTGGACATCAATTCATTAAAAACCATCATATCGACCGACATTGCTGAAAACGGAGTTTTTATCGGCGGATATGAGTCCACCGGGACCAATGCATACTGCAAGCAGGATGCGACTTTTGGTTCGGTGGTCATCGACCTTAACGATCTCACCAATATATGGTGGCTCAGGTATGATTATTCTACAATGAATAAAACATGGGACAATGTGGATTTAACTCCATATATCCAATGAAGGAAGTTCAATTGCCATCAGCCTTATTTCAATAATTCTTTAACCGCGGCTTCGATTTGCTGATCATGTCCTGACGATAGAATGCCCGGATCATTGGCAATTTTTATATCGGGCTCAAGCTGGTTATTCTCACAGAACCTGCCATCGGGCATACGCCATCCTCCCATAGGAATGCCAAAAACAAGGGTCGGATCTATCTGGCTTTCCCACCAGACAAAGGTGCCGGTACCGGGAACAGGCATGCCCACGGTCTTACCTATGTTCTTGAGCTTGTAAGCAACCGGGAACAAATGAGCATCGGAATAATTACTTTCGCCTATCAGCACGATAGAAGGTTTTACCCATTTGTCGGTAGGTTCCGAGCCTATATACTGCCCGTGGGGAATAATATCGATATACTTTTTTCCGCTCAGGAAATCCGACAGCTGTTCATGGATGTTACCTCCCCCGTTGAAGCGGGTATCGACGATAAGGGCTTTCTTTTCAAAATTACGCCCCAGTGCTTCTTCGAACACCACCCTCATGCTGGCGTCATCCATGGAACGTACGTGCACGTAACCGATCTTCCCGCCCGAGAGCTTTTCCACTTCAAGCCGGCGGTTCTTCACCCAGCGTTTATACAGGAGTTCATTGGCTTCGCCTAAGCTGACGGGCTTTACGCTTTCTTCCCAGCGTTCGCCGGAGGTGGGATTATACATGGAAAGAAGGGTGAGTTTGCTGGTCTTGCGGTTAAGTACAGAGTAAAAATCCATGGTGTCTTTAAGCTCAAGGCCGTCGATCTTCTCGATGATGTTGCCTGCCTTAACTTTCGAAACAGCCTTATCAAGAGGTCCGCCTTCAACAATCTCCGATATCTTTAATCCCTGGCCCTGAAATGCGTAGTCAAAGAAAAGCCCGAGGTCGGCAGTCTGGTCGGTATTCGGCCTGCCTGCACGGAAACCGCATCCGGTATGGGAAGCATTCATTTCGCCAAGCATCTCGCTGAGCATTTCAGCGAAATCATAATTATTATTTACGTATGGAAGGAATTTCTTATAGACCTTGTAATAATAATCCCAGTCAACGCCTTGCATATCAACTACGTAAAATTTCTCTTTGAACTGTCTCCAGGCGTGGTCGAAAATATAGGACCGTTCATCGGCGGGTTTGATCAGCATTTCACCCGAGGTTTTAAGAGGTTCCGCTTTTCCGCTTTCGGCGTCGATCTTCATGGGTTTGCCATCGGCAAGCATTAAAATAAATTTGCCGTCGGAAGAGAGTTGTATGCTTGCGCTTTTAGCCCCGATCTTTGCAAACAATTTGGTTTCCTTAGCCCTGAGGTCGGTCATCCAGAGGTCGTTATCCTTCTCAAAACTGGTGAGGTAATATAGCTTTTCGCAGTCTTTTGAAAGCAGCCAGTCGCTGGCCGGGGAAGTGTGAAGGGTGAGTTTGGCCTTGCGCTCGCTGAGGTTTTCCCAGTCGATAACCACCTTCACCTTTGAAGAATCCTTTACGGCAGTATCGGTTTTAGCCTTTTTATCGGACCCGGCTTTTTCCTTTGAATCGGTTTTTGCCTTTTCTTCAGCTTTCTTTTTATCCTTCTCTGCTTTTTCTTCCTGTTCTTTTACAAGGACCAGTTCTTCCTTCGAGAGTTTGAACCTGTCGAAGGCGGCCCTGGTAAAGAACATGGCAAAGACGTCATCACTTGAAAGGTTCCCTCCCTGGTCGCGGGTACCCTCACGGTCGCTTCCCCAGATGAACATCTTACCGTCAACCGACCATTTGGGGACATAATCATTATAGCCGCTAAGTGTGAGGTTATGGATCTCTCCGCTGCCATCGGCAGAAACAAGTCCGATTTCAGGCGTGAAAATCCTGTCGGGATAAGAAAACTGCACCAGGAACCATTTGCTGTCGGGAGACCACTGGTAATACTGGTCGCCGTCGGCATAGGAGTAATTCACGTTTGGGGGCATGATCGCCCTTGTCTTTTTACTGGCCAGGTTGATGACTTTGAGCACAACCCTGTTCTCAAGGTAAGCCACTTCCTTGCCATCGGGGGAATATTCAGGCTGGTATTCCTCTGCTTCGGTGGCAACCAGAGCTTCCTCTTTTAATACGGTCGAGGCATAAAAATAAGGTTCCTCTTTACGTATAATTGACTTTGTAAAAACATCCCAGCTGTTGTTCACCTCTGCTGCATACACCAGGGAACGGCCGTCGGGGCTGAAGCTCACGCTGCGTTCCTGGTAAGGGGTATTGGTAATCCGCTTGGTAATCCCACCGTCGACACTGGTAACGAAGATCTCCCCGCGAAAAACATATACGTATTCTTTCCCATTGGGTGAAAGCCTCATTTCGGTGAACCCGTCATTTACAGGGGTTATTCGTTCCTGCGCACTGCGGCCGTCGGCATTGATCTTCACACTCACCTTTTTCGGTTCACTTCCGGGCTGCAAGGTATAGATCTCCCCATCGTAAGTAAAGCAGAGCAAATTATTTTTAGCCCGGGTAAGGAAACGTACCGGGTTTTTCGAAAAATGCGTAAGAGCGGCTGACCTGGAAGGATCAGAAAGCGAGCTTTTATAGACGTTAAAGGACCCGCTTTGTTCACTCAGGTAATAGAAATCCTTATCATTGGCATCGAAAACGGGGTTACGGTCCTCGCCGTTGAAGCTGGTGAGCTTTGTATATTTTGCCGAGTTGAAATCGTAAACCCAGATGTCACGGGCTATGGCCGAAGTATGATGCTTGCGCCATTCGTTTTCATAACCTTTGATGTCTTCAAAAATAATTTTATCGCCTGTGGATGAGGGCGTGGCTTCAAGCGCCGGCGTAGGGAGCAATTGTGATACCTTCCCCCCGGCAACAGGCACAGTGTAAAGTTCGCTCATCAGTGAAATGGGGAACTGGGCATTCGTTGAGATATCCTGGCGGTAGGCTGAAAAGATGACGTCCTTGTCATTGGCAGTAAAACTGCTTGGTACCTCCTTATTTGAATTCCAGGTAAGCCGCTTCGCTTCACCTCCTGATGCCGGCATGATGAAAATATCGAAGTTCCCGTTACGGTCAGAGGCAAAAGCAATGGTTTTTCCGTCATGGCTCCATACCGGGGAATATTCATATGAATCGGTAAGGGTTAGCGGAACTGCCGTCCCGCCTGCAGAAGGCACCGACCAAATGTCGCCTTTATAACAGAAAAGGATGGTCTGGCCATCAGGAGAAATTGCGGTATACCGCATCCAGAGCGGATTGTCCTGGCCGATGGCTATGGATGCCAGGCCGAAAAAAAAGATGAAGCCGAAGATTTTTTTCATATCGATAAATTATAATTCAACAATAGACCCGATTTAACAATGAAAGTTACAAAGTAATGAAAAATAGAAGCAACCTTTTTAATTTTCAGGGTTAATACATTAAACATAAGTACATGAAGCATCATTACATCCTGTTCTGAAATCATCTCTGAGAATCGGACGCCATGCCTCGATGCGATAAATAAAGGCCTAACAAAAACTTTTAAACCGATGAAAAAAGCAATGTTTCTTATGCTTGTCACTGCATTGATCGCAATGGGCGCATGCAGCAAGAAAGACCAGACAGGCACAACTGCACAAACAAATCAGGCAACCTCACTGCCCACAAAGGCAACAACTTATGTTGAAACCAATTATCCTGATGCAACCATAGACTATATCCTGGTGCTGGCAAATTCAAGCGCTAAATTTGTTGTTGCATTAAATACTACCGAAGAACTTGCATTTACCTCCGACGGCAATTACCTTGGCGACGGCCGGCACTTCCATAATGGAGGCCATCCCGGCGATACGATCCCGGGTGACTCCATCCACGGTGACACTATACATTGCTGGCACCATCATGGCCATCATGGCGGAGGGCATCACGGGGGGCATGGCATCCCGGTGGATTCATTATCTTCAGTAATTAAAAGTTTCATCGCGGCTAACTTTACCGGTTATACCATTCTGAATGCCGACTATGATTCACTTTGCGTGGACGGCCGGGTGAAGGAAGTCATGATAGGCAAACAGGATACGGTACCACCGATCAAGCTTATCTTCAGTGCCACAGATATTTACCTGTTACAGGCATCCAGGTTCCGGTATTCGGATGTGCCACAGGCTGTGAAGGATTACATAACGGCGAATTATTCATCCTATGAAGTCTGCAATGCAGCAGAGAAATATATCCTGGCCGATAACAGCGTGCAGTATATGGTGTACTTGCGGCTCGACAGGAGCCACTTGAAAGTACATCTGCTGGCCGACGGGACCCTTGTCTGCTCACAATAATCCTCAATCTTGATAATCCGATAAACCCCCGGGCCTCAAAGCCCGGGGGTTTTTTTCCCCATGCCGCTCCCTCACCATTAAATCAACGGGCATAATCCACGGGAATCAATTGATATTTATCAATGTTGTACTAAGGAAATGTCAACTAATCCCCTAATGTGGTATGGAAATTCCTTAATACCTTTGATCCCCCTGGTTCCCATCCTGATATGTTCGGGGAACCGGAATAATATTTAATAATAAAACAACCTATGAAAAAAATTCTTTACCCTGTTTTTCTGGCTTTTGTTATCATGTTCTGGGTGGCAGGCACAACAAACGTTAATGCTTATCCATCCGGGGCTCCTTCAGGAAGGGCAGGAGGACCCGCCGAAAGCGGAGCCACCTGTTACGGTAGCGGCTGTCATTCCGGTGCGGCCCAGACCGTGAGCGGATTTATCATGACCAATATTCCTGCCTCAGGATATGTGGCTGGTACCACTTACACCATAACGGTATCATTTACAGGTTCAGGGGGAAAGGGATTTGAACTTACGCCCCAGGATGCCACCGGGAACCAGATCGGCACCCTAGTTGCAGGATCAGGAAGCAAGCTTGTTGGCGGTACAAAATACTGCACACAGAGTGCCAGGCAATCAGGCTCAACCGCTTCATGGAATTTCCAATGGGTTGCTCCTGCCGCTGCGGGTAGTGGAAGCCTGAGTTTTTATGGTGCATTTGCCATCACCACCGGCACAACCAAAAAAGAATCCATCACAGTGAATGAGAATGCAGCCCAGCCCCTGGCCGTGGTTGCCTCTTCCAATCCGGCGACCATCCTCTCAGGGACTACTTCCCAGCTGAATGCAGCTGCGACCGGGGGGAGCGGAAGTTATACCTACAGCTGGACTTCCAATCCTGCAGGTTTTACCAGCAGCAGTCAAAATCCTGTTGTTTCACCCACCCTAACGACGGTCTATACTGTCCAGGTGAATGACGGAACCAGCTCTGTCTCAGGAAACGCAACGGTGACAGTCATACCAAACAACCTGCAGGTAATTGTGTCAGCCAACCCGACAAGCATCAACCAGGGACAGACCTCCCAGCTCAATGCCGCTGCAAGCGGAGGATCAGGTTCAAACACATATTCATGGACTTCCAACCCCGCAGGTTTCACATCAAGCCTTCAGAATCCGGTCGTGAATCCGTCTGTCACCACTCAGTACACCTGCAGTGTCAACGACGGATATCAGAGTACAAGCGGTTCAGCTACTGTTACTGTGGTTGCGATGCCCCTGGGAGTAACTGTCACGGCTACCCCCTCAGGAATTTGCGCAGGGAGTTCTTCCCAGTTAAATGCTATTGTAAGCGGCGGCAGTGGTTCGTATACTTATAGCTGGACATCGGTCCCCCCGGGATTTATCTCAGCACAGCATAATCCGCTGGTTACACCTGTTGTAAATACAAAATACTTCGTCCATGTGAACGACGGGGTGAACAGTATAAACGATTCTGTTGCAGTCACCGTACAGGCTGCGCCTACAGTTTCTGCAGGCAGTGATACGATCGCCTGCCTGGTCGACACCCAGGTCCCACTGAATGGTTCCGCTTTCAATGCCTCTACGGTGCTATGGTCCACTTCCGGTGACGGAACGTTCAGCAGCAATTCCACGGCCCACTCTATCTATTATCCGGGAGCCAATGACAAAGCAAATTTTAATGTGGATCTTACGCTTACTGTAAACGGGATATCGCCATGCAATGTGCCTGTAACCGATATTAAACATATTCAGTTTGTGGTATGCGACGGGGTCCCCACGATCAACGGCAATGAATTGTCGTTTTCGTTCTGGCCTAATCCTACTACCGGCAGGCTAACCCTTACCCTGAAGAGGGCATCTGCCGGCCCGCTCAACCTGCAAATTTCAGACCTTACAGGTAATTTGCGTTACCAGGAGCAGTTCGGACTTCAGGATCTCTCAATAACGCGGACCCTGAACCTGGATACACTCCCGGCAGGGGTTTACGTGGTGAAAATCGAATGCGGCAATTCGGCGAGGGTGCAGAAACTTGTGATCCTGTAGCAAGGGAAATCCTTATAAAAAAAGCCGGCCATGATCTTTTCACGGCCGGCTTTTTTGTATTTTTGAGATCCTGATAAACCAAATCATCAATTTTTTTTTATGACCCTGATACTGAACAGAAGTGAAGTGGCATCGGTACTTACCATGAAAGACTGCATGGCAGTAGTTGAACAGGCCTTCAGAGAACTGTCGGAGGGCACGGCTGTCCTTCCGCTGCGCACTGCAATAATACCTCCGGGAGGGCTGTCATTGTACATGCCTGCTTACCTGAAGCAGATGGGAGCCCTTGCGTGCAAAGTCGTCACAGTTTACAAGGACAACCCTGCAAAGCATAATTTGCCGACCACCATCGGCAAGGTCCTGCTCCAGGATCCCGAAACGGGTAATGTCATATGCATCATGGACGGCGGATATCTCACTGCGGTCCGCACAGGCGCTGCCAGCGGTGTGGCTACCAAATACCTTGCCAGGAAACAGGATGGGCAGGTCGCAGGGATCTTCGGCGCCGGGGTACAGGCCAGGATGCAGCTCTGGGCGCTGGCTGAAGCAAGGAAACTTTCAAAAGTCCTGGTCTTTGACTTATCGGAAGAGGCCGTTACCAGGTTCATTGCCGAGATGGGGCCCAGGCTCAATCTTGAGATCCTGCCTGCCGCTTCGTCCGTTGAGATGATGAAAGCCGATATCATTGTAACGGCTACTTCTTCGGCAAACCCGGTCTTTGACGGGAATATGGTTAAGGAAGGCGCCCATATCAACGGCATCGGCAGCCACACCCCCAATGCGAGGGAACTCGACACGGCTATTGTGAAACGCTCGAAATTCATAGGGGACTCTTATGAAGCCTGTTTTAAGGAAGCCGGCGACATCATGATACCAGTAAATGCAGGCGAGATCCCAAAGGAACATTTTCATGCCGAATTGGGAGAACTGATCACCGGGAAAAAACCAGGCAGGACAAACGACAGGGAGATCACCCTGTTCAAATCGAACGGCCTCGCCATACAGGATGCCGCAACGGCCAGGCTGGTGTATGAAAGGGCTCTTGCCGCGGGGATAGGCCTCAATGTGGTGATATAACATCCGCAAACATCAATAATTCATAAAAAGCATATCATGAGACAATTTAAATTATTCTTCCTCCTGCTCCTTATTTCAGTATCATCTTCAGTACCGGTTTATGCGCAATCTTCGGCAAAGCATTTTACAAAAACCAGGGTTGTGGAATATGATTACCTGCTGTATCTGCCCCCGGCATATACCACCGATACCCGTTCAACATTTCCACTGATCCTCTTCCTTCACGGAAGCGGGGAATCGGGCAGCGACCTGAACCAGGTGAAGAACAACGGGATCCCGAAGCTGATTGCCGAAGGAAAGGATTTCCCATTCGTGGTCGTATGTCCCCAGAATCCTTCGTCGGACGTATCATGGGATACAAAGTCCCTGAAACTGCTGCTCGACGAGGTAATTTCCACTTACCGCATCGATACAAACCGGCTGTACCTTACGGGGCTCAGCATGGGCGGATGGGGCACCTGGGACATGCAGTTCAGGTACCAGGGCTTGTTTGCTGCGATTGCGCCTGTTTGCGGTTTTTTCGATTATATCCTCGAGGATGATTATAAACCGGTGCCCGTATGGATATTTCACGGTGCCAAAGACGATGTGGTGCCTGTTAACCGGGCGGTGGAAATGTTCCAGGCTGTGAGGAAGCACGGAGGTGAAGTGAAAATTACCATATACCCGGAGGCCAACCATAACGCATGGACCGAGACCTATAACAATCCCGAATTGTACACATGGTTCCTGAAGCATTCAAAAATCAGTAAAACGGAAAACAGGTAATGTCCCGTGAGCCGGGATCATTTTGAGGCCACAGGGATTGCAATGATGTAGATTCGTTTCATCAACTTCCCATAGAGTATGGCGTCGTACCACATATAATAAAACCTTTGGGCATTGAACCAGTCGATGCCGTTTTTCCGGTCGTCGTGGCGGTCGTACGGATCGGCGAAAATGATCACATCGTCAATCAGATCCTCGGTATTACGGGTGTCGTAGCCAACGGCAAGCACCCAGTGTGCTCCCCAGTCGCTCCATTCGACCAGGGTAGGAATATTCTTTGAAAGGTTACTGCGGATGAGTTCGAGGCTGCCACCTTCACCTGATGTTACTTTAAACCCGTTAGCCTGGAGCCAGTCGGACATCTGCTGAAGAGTTGTCCCCGTGGTGGTGCTGGTCCCCATTTCCCTTGCGATGGTCAGTTCATCCCCGACCCTCCCATAATATTGCAGGAGAGTGAGAGCTGCGGCCGGGCCGCAGGTATATTCGGTGGTTTGCTGGAAGCCGCTGATGGGCAAAATGGTAAAGCCCGGCCTGGGAATTTTCGCCCCTATGTCGAGAACATAATACCGGCTCGAGATGGAATCTGGTGTCGAATTATAAGAAGTATCCTTTGTATTGCAGGCGGAAAGAGCAACAAGCATGCATGCTAAAAAGACCAGAACAATCGGTTTCATTTTTTATCTTTGCTATAACAAAGCTAATAAAAATTTCTTTGTCAGAACAGATCAACCAGCTATTACTCTATTACTTTTCCGGCACCGGCAATGCCCGTAATGTGGCCGGCTGGTTTGCCCTGGAAGCGCAATCGCGCAGCATCCCGGTTGAGGTTATAGATATTGCTGCTATTGACAGGAAGCATATCGGGCCGTTTCCCGAAGGAGCCATGATAGGCTTTGTATCGCCTACCCATGGGTTTAACTACCCCCCGGTAAGCATGTATTTTATTTTCAGGTTTCCCCGCTCCCGGAAGAACCGGGTATTTCTAATGAACACAAGGGCAGGGCTGAAGCTTTCAAAATGGTTTGTCCCCGGACTCAGCGGTCTTGCCCTGTGGTTAGCGGCCATCGTTTTGCTGCTTAAGGGATACAGCATAGTTGGCCTGAGGTCCATCGACCTGCCCTCGAACTGGATATCCTTCCATCCAGGGGTTAAGGAGAAAGTGGTAGAATCAATTTATGGACATTGTAAACAGGTCACCCGGGCTTTTGCTTCCAAGATCCTTGAAGGGAAGAAAGTCTACACTGCCTTCCGCGATATCATACAGGATATCCTGATAAGCCCGGTAAGCATAGGGTATTTTTTCATGGGCCGTTTTTTGCTCGCAAAGACCTTTTATGCCAATGAGAATTGCGATAAATGCGACATCTGCATAGACAATTGTCCGATAAAAGCCATTCTTACCGTCGACAAACGCCCGTTCTGGTCCTATCGCTGCGAAAGCTGCATGCGATGCATGAACAACTGCCCGAAAAGGGCTATTGACACAGCTCATGGTTACATCACAGGGGTCATGTTCCTGATCAACATGGTGATCCTTGACCTGTTCTGGAAATGGGCGGCAACAGTTATCACCATACCTCAAACCGGCTGGGTCCAGGTCCTTGTTACTTTTGCCCGATGGGGCATGACGTTTATTTCCCTGGTGGTTTTCTACCGACTGTATCATTACCTTTTGCGCATCCCTTTGATCAGGGAACTTTTTTATTATACTTCACTGACCCGTCTCAGGGCCTGGAGGCGTTACAAGCCGTCGAAGAAAATGATTTCACAGCTGCCCTGAGCCTGTTCCGGCTGACCGAAAGAATGTGAAAAAAAGGAGAGGTTACTTAAGTGATCAGTCCCTGACACAGCGAACCGAATTGCCGCATTGTTTCAGGCTGGTATGGAGCCAGAGGTCGTCGCTGTTGCATGCAAGGCTACGGATCCTTGCAAAATTGACTTCGCTTTCGTTGGAGCACCACCAATGGCCGATCACCCTGATGCCCTGAAATGAATCTACTTCACGGGAACCTCCCGGCAGTGCATCGAATCCCGTTAAATTGTTCCCGTTGCAGTCATCACCTTCATTTCCCCAGCCACTCGTGCTCTTCATGCCTTTGCCAGGCCTGTCGCCTTCGGTGGGGATATGGGTAAATACAAGCCACTCCATGTCGGCAGGGATATGCCAGCCTTTGGGGGCCAACCCCCTTTTATCATTTACGGCAAACCAGTTATACAATTTACCGTATTTGTGGCCGTTCAGGGCGCTGAAGTCATAATAACACCAGCAACCGGTGCGGCTTTCGCAATAACGGTCCCATTCTGAGGCTGTTTTAGCCTCAGGTATCGCATCCCCGTTACTGTAGTGCGCAGTATTTAGGTTCTCGGCCATCCATACCTTGTTGGCAATGACCAGGGTTTGATAATTATTCCCTTCCCTGTCCCTCATCATTCCCTGGGATCTTGCAGGACCATGGCCGATGAGTATGCATAACATAAAAAGACAGGCTGAAAGTCTTTTCATTTTAAACTGATTTAAAGCGAAGATAATTATTTTTACCAAAATCGGATTAAACATTTTTTTATTTTGAAAATCAGGATTTTGTAACTTAGCAATTAAGAATTATCCCTCTTGGCAGCTTATTACGACACATCCTTATCTGCGCTGCGGCTGAAGAAATGTTACGACATTGCGCCTTCGCGTATCAGGCAATATCTGCAGGCTGAAATTGATTTTGTGCTGAAAAAGATAAGCCGCAAAGATGTCGTGCTTGATCTCGGCTGCGGCTATGGACGCATAATCCCGCATTTGTCAAAGAAGGCAAAATATGTTCACGGGATCGACACTTCGATGCCAAGTTTGAAGCTTGCCAGGGAGTTGCTGAAGAATGTCCAGCATCATTTTCTTCAGCACATGAACGCTACAAAACTGGCATACAGCGCAAATACCATGGATATTGTGCTCTGTCTCCAGAACGGTATATCCGCTTTCAATTCCGACCAGAGGGCCCTGGTCAAAGAGGCAGTGAGGGTGACCAAGCCTGGAGGAGCGGCTATTTTCTCAACCTATTCTGAGAAATTCTGGGATCACAGGTTAAAATGGTTTGAACTCCAGTCGAAAAACGGACTGATAGGCGAGATCGACACTGAAAAGACCAGGAACGGCAATATAGTGTGCAAGGATGGTTTTTGTGCGACAACCATCAATTCGAAAAAGTTCCTCGAGCTTACGCGCTGGATACGCGGTATTAAAGTCGCAGTAAAGGAAGTGGATGATTCCTGCCTGTTTTTTATCATCCGGAAAATGAAATAAGGATTTCTCCCGTCAGTTTATTTATTTTTCCCCGAAGGCGCTGTGTTTTTCTCTTTTGTAAGGATCTCAAACCCTATGCTTATGGATTCCCCGCCCTGGTCGACCAGGGTGAGGCGGTGAAACCCCCTTTCGGGCGAGAGGGCCATCTGGTGGGACTGTTTTGTTGAACCTATAAACCGGTCATCAAGGTGCCAGTGGATAGCTGCATCCGGGTTATGGTGGGCGGCTTTAAAGACGGTGCTCCCTGTTTTCCCGTCCAGGTCGACCGGCACATAGATCGTGCTCCCATCCTTAGGATAGATCAGGTCCATATTGCGGTTGGCGGTATTTTGCGCACAGTCCTTGCGGAAAGGGGGGAGCGTCCTGTAGAAAGGGTTTTTTGTACGGAAATACCATTCCTGCACCGGGGGGAGAACGAACCAGGATACATGCTGCATGTTATCGGTGGATTCGCAGCCTGAGTTTACCTGGTATTGCCCGGTTATATCAAGGTGGATAAGCTGGTGAAAAGGGCAGGCAGCGGTCCTGGTCCCGTTTTTCTGCACCCAGGCTGAATCTTTGAATTCACAAACAGAGGAAGCCCTGTAACCGCTGTAGCGGCATACCTGGATTTTAACCATCTCCTCAACAGGCATCCGGAACCAGGTGGTCGCCGGAAGCGATTTAAAGATATCGAATAGAATGGGGGCGGCAACACCTATGCCCGTCAGCCCCGGCCTTCCTTCCCCCGATGCGTTCCCGACCCAAACTGCGACCACGTATTCCGGGGTAACACCAACCGACCATGCATCGCGGTTACCGAAGCTGGTCCCGGTTTTCCAGGCGATCTTGTGGGAGGACGAGAACTGCTGCCATTGGGCTTCCTCGTCGGGACGGGCGACTTCCACCATAGCTTCAAAGGTCAGCCATATGGAAGCTGCATCGAACCAGGAGGAACGGCTGTTATAGGTCACTTTCTCATCAGCGTTCCCCGTCATGAGAAGGGGCGGATGAAAATCAGCCTTGTTATAGCCGGGATGTTCCGGGGAGTAATGGTTCAGGCTTCGGGCCATGGAAGCATACATGCCCGCCAGGTCCCACAGTTTCGCTTCCGCCCCTCCCAGTATGATCGCAAGTCCATAATGGTCGGCAGGTTTGGTGAGGGTGGTCAGCCCGATGTTTTTCAAAAGGTTGTAAAAAGGAGTATAACCGAATGTTTGGAGCATTTTCACAGCAGGGATGTTCAGGGATCTGGATAAGGCCCGTTTGGCCGGCACAGCCCCGTCGTATGTGAGGTTGTAATTCTCGGGGATGAAACCCCCGATCTGCACCGGGATATCCGGGATAAGGGTGTTCGGGAGGATAAGGGCATCATTGAGCATTGCAGCATAAAGGAAGGGTTTCATAATGCTTCCTGTGCTGCGGGGGGAAGCGATAACATCCACATCGTTCCCGTAATCGGTTTTTCCCGTTCGCCTCAGGTTCCCGGCATAGGCCAGCACATTCCCTGTATTTACCTCCACAACAACAGCTGCGGCATTATGGATTTCGTTGGCGGCAAGCTGTATCCCATGCAGTTCAAGGATGTTGTTGACCCTCACCTGCAAACCCCCGTCGAGGGTGGTCAGGATTTTCTCCCCTTTGTGCCCTTCCTTTATAAGCCTCACAAGCATATGGGGCGCCAGGGTTGGAAGGGGATAGGGCTTTAACGGCAGGGGCTCGCTTTTCGCAAGTTCGCAGGTGCCGAGGTCAATTTTCCCCTGGTACCATAACCTGTCGAGCAGCCGGTTCCGTTTTGCCAGAAGGTCCCTGGGGTTCCTCCCGGGGTAGATCAGGCCGGGGCTGTTAGGCAGAACAGCCAGGGCTGCAGCTTCGGCCCATGAAAGCCTGTTTGCGCTTACCCCGAAATATCTCCATGATGCAGCCTCCAGCCCAATCACATTGCCCCCGAATGGTGCATGGGAAGCATATAGCCTGAGGATTTCCTTCTTGGAATGGGTAAGCTCCATGAGAAATGCCAGGCTTACTTCTATGGCTTTTTCGAGGTAGTTGCGTTCCCTGTTCTTTCTTGCCAGCCTGATCACCTGCATGCTGATCGTGCTTCCCCCGCTGATTATCTTATGGTGCCTGAAATTGAGGGACACGGCCCGTATCATGGCCGCCGGGTTGAACCCGGGATGGTACCGGAACCACTGGTCTTCATAGCAGATGATGGCTTTTCTGAATTTCTCAGGCACTTCGCTGCTTTCGGGGAACCTCCATTGCTGGTCGGCCGAAATCCTTGCCCCCAGCAGCCGCATTTCTCGGTCATAAGCCACAGTGGATGCGGGGTCATTGAACAAATGGCGGGGCCATGCTATAAACAGCAGGAAATACAGCAACAAAACCGGGGCAAACCAGTAATACCACTTCCAGGAAGAGAAGATCCGCCACCTCATCACCACGCCGTCTTTATTTCCCTACCTCAACCCAGCAGCCGGGAACACGGGCATTAATGATGTCATAATACATGGCTTCGCATTGTACGGGCGGCTGGTAAAACCTTCCCAGGTAGGTCGCCATAAGCAGCAGCTTAAAGGTTTTAGTCTCGCCTGCGCCCAGGTCGAAATAGGTAAGCACCCTGTCGTCGCGCACATCCTGGTAAGTATACTCCGAGGCCTTGGTCATTGCAGAAGCCATTTCGCTCATCCTGGAGTTCATGATCTCCCATCCCGAAGGGAACACCTGTGAGAGCGCAAGGTTCTGGTATGGACCAAGCAGCCCGGGATTTTTCACCTTCACGACGGCGATGAAATTTTCTCCCTGTTCCAGTTTACAAACATTGATCTTTTCTCCTTTCAGCCCGGTATAGGATACATCCAGGGTAAGGTTGCTGCTGGCGGATGAGGAATCCCCGTAAGCCGGTATCCCTTTTACCAGAAGCTTTGCGTAGATCACATTCTTCCCCTTGTTACTCACTTCCAGGTTCTGCTTACGGCCGGGTACCGGGTCAATACCTGAAACGGAAACTGATTTTGCAGTACTGACATCGGCTTTGTTTTTGCCGTCAATGGTGAAGGAAGCATTGATGCCGCTGCCGGCCGAAGATCCGTAAAAGTTGCAGAGGGCAATGAGGCAATAAGCGCTGGTCTGGGTGCTCAGCCATCCCGATTTGTTAAGCTCTTCCGCGATGCTTTGGGCAAGGGGAGCAGCCCTGGTTTTCAGGTTCAGCATGTTAAGCACTTCAAGTATCATGGCCTTGTCGCGAAGCGCGGTACCATAGGTTCCCCACATCTCAACATAAGGTTGAATGCTGGTCCCGATACCGTTGACCAGCTGCTGTGCGGCTTCAGGCTTTCCTGCAAGCAGGTATGCCCCGGCCAGCCTCCATTTTGCAGCAAGGGCGAGGTCTTTTTTCTCGAGCAGCTTATTCATGGCCCCGAGTTCCGGCGCCCTGGCAAGTGCCAGCGTATACAAGCGGTAAGCCTGCACCAGGTCGTCGTTGGACCAGCTGGCGTTGGCAGTCCACGAAACGGCTTTTTCCCTCTGGAAGGCTTTCCAGGCCCCGAGGAAAGCGGGCGGGAGCACAAAGCCTTTCTTTTCGGCTTCCAGCATGAAATGGCCGGCATAGCAGGTTCCCCAGTCGTCGGCATAAGCCGAACCCGGCCAGTATGCGAGTCCGCCGTTAGCAAGCTGGAATGACCTCAGCATCTGTATCCCTGCCTTGATATTCTGCTCGGTTCCTGCCTTTGTCGCAGCGCTGAGTTCAACCAGGACTTTCAGGTAAAGCTGTGGAAATACCGATGAAGTCAACTGTTCAATGCAGCCGTAAGGATAATGCAAAAGGTACGAAAGCCATTTTTCAAGGTTCAGTGAAGGCATGGAAGAGAGCTCCAGGGAACCGCTGTTGGTCCCGGGTATCCCCCTTGCTGCAAATCCCGTATTCCAGCTTCCGCCGGGTGATATTGCCTTTTCAAACAAGTCGGTCACAGGCAGGTTCGGATCCCTGATATCTATTTCTATGGTACTCTCCGCTCTTTCATTCCCGCTTACTGCAATAATTTTAACTTTAGCGATACCTGTCATTTCCCCCGCTTTAAGATCGAAATTAACCAGCTGGTCGCCTATTTCGCTGAAGTTCAATTCACGGGTATTCCCATTGTTCACCTGGAAAAAGTTGTTGACTTCCAGGCTGACTTTGACGTTTTTCACTGTTTTCTCCATGGCAAACACACTTACAGGGAGTTTCACGGTTTCGCCGGGGCCAAGCACCCTGGGAAGGGTTCCCTGCACCATCAGGGCTTTTTTCACAGCTGCGGTTTGCTCTCCCGAACCATAGGCTCCCTTGTAGCCAGCAACGACCATCACTCTCACCGACCCTATATATTCGGGCATGGTGAAGGTCGTGGTTCGCGATTCCCCTTTTTGGAGTTCAAACGGTCCGAAGAATTTAACCATGGCCTTGAACCGGTTGGCTTTTAGGCTGCTCCTGCGGATCAGGTCCTGGTCACCTCCTATGCTGAGTATCCTCTGCAGGTCGCCGCTAAAGGCGCCCATCACCTGGTCAAAGAGGTCCCAGGTCTTGATGCCGAGCGCTTCCCTGGCATAGAATACGCTCCAGGCGTCGGGGGTTTTATACCTCGTAAGATCGAGAAGCCCTTCGTCTACGACTGCAAGGGTATATGTCATAGGACGTCCGTTGGCTTCTTTCACCGTAATCGAGGCAGGCTGCATGGGGATCAGTTTCCCTTTTATGCTGATGACAGGCTTCAGGTGTGTTTCCGGGTTTTCAACAAATACCGGCACTACCCCGTAGAGCCTTATAGGCAGGTCGTTTTTGCTTTGGGCATGGGGCTGGATCAGGGTCACGAAAGCATAGCAGTTCGGAGCCATTTCTTCGGTGATCTTAAAGCTGATATCGGTGCTGCCTTTGCCCGTCGGGGTCCAGAACGATTTCAGTATCCTGGAGCCGTTCTCGACCGTAAGCAGGGCCCTGCCGTCGGGTGAGGTCGGGAGGCTTAGCCTGACTGTCTCACCAACGGTATACTTTGGTTTATCGGTTGTAAGTGTAAGCATGGCAGCGGCCTGTTTTTCTCCACCCGGCATGCGGAAGTAACCGGGCCAGTCAGCGTAAACCACTTTGCCTGCAATATGCCCCGAGGACCTGTCGGTAACCCTGATGAGATATCTACCCCATTCATCATATTCAACCCTGAACCTGTATATCCCTTTGCCGCCGGCGGTCCTCACTGTCGCCGAATCGACCGGGCGTTGATGGGAAGTGGAAACAAAATCGGCCGAATTCCTTTCCGAATCGTCCCACCACCACTTCCATTCCAGTTTAAACACTTCAACTTTCAGCCTGTTCGAGGGAACGACATTCCCGTCGGGGTCAACATTCACCAGGTCGATATCATATGATTTATCGGTGTATAACACCCTTTCCCTTGCCGAAGGAAGCGGCACGTTCAGTCCTGCGAAGGAAATGTAGGGATAATATGGGATCGTGAAGCGGTCGATGGAGAAATCCCCGCCGTCTTCAAACACCTTGGTTTCAAAACTGGCGTTGAGCACACCCGGCGCCACATTGGTAACATGGATAACGGGAGTGATGACGGCCTTCCCTTCATCGTTAAGCTTCCCGTTGAAAATGCTGATGTTCTCGGCAGCAAACCCGGCCGACGGATTATCGAAGGTATAAGACGGGAATTGTTTGAAAGCCGTCACCGCTTTGGTGAGGGTAAGGTTTACTTCGGCTTTGAGGTTATGTGCAACGGCCCCTGTGAGCCAGCCGGCCTCAAGAGTTACAGGGGGGATTTTATTCTTTTGCAGGTAAGCTTTGTTGAAATCCATACGGATCTTCAAACGGTTGGGTTTCACCGTTTCAATTTTCAATGTCTTCTGGAATTCCAATCCTCCCACTTTCACTTTGGCAAGCCAGTTGCCTGTAGGGGCATTGGGCTGGGTCATGGTCCTGAAGGCATAGAACCCGTTTACCGAGGCATTGAGCACAGTTCTGGAAACCATCTGCCCGCTGGGATTGTACAAGGCCAGGTTCACAGGATGGTTGGCCGGGAGCTTCCCGTTCTTATCTTCCATGATGAACGTCAGGTATATTGAATCACCCGGCCTCCATACGCCGCGTTCACCATAGATAAATCCTTTGATGCCTTTCTGGACGGGTTCCCCGCTTATGTCGAACATGGAAAGCGAAAGGGAGTTGCCTTCAGAGAGTTTCAGGTATGCCTTTTCCTTGTCTTTCACAGCCACTGTGAAAAATGGCTTTGAATTCAAACGGGCTTCGGCCATTCCATCCCCATTGGTGGTTTCCGTTCCAATCATCTGCATCTGATAATTGAAGAATTCAACCTTCACTCCCTGTACCGGTTTTGAAGAGACCAGGTCGGTGACAAAAACCGTGAATTCATTTTCGGCTCCCCCTTTTGCGATCATGCCAAGGTTTGAAGCGAAGACATTTCGTGTGGCGGTTTTGTTAAAATAGTACGAAGCCTTGCAAGGGTCATCGCGTTCTTCCCAGAGGTAATTCTGCCATCCGCCGTTATCACCTTCATCTTCGTCATAATTATTATAATAATCCCATCCTTCCTTGTCATTTTCCTTATCGGGGTTTTGTATGACCACCATATCCTGGGCCTTTCCCGTCTCCCCCCCGGCGCAGGGCCAGGTTGAATATTTGTTCTTAAAGCTCAGGTTCACCGAGTAAATGGCCCCCGGTTCGGTTTTCATGACAGCCGAAAGGTCGATTGAGAAACGGTTCCAGCGGTTATAATCGGAGGCTCCGTTGAGCGGGATCGTTTTCTTAAGCACCGTCCTCCCCACTCTCGAAAGGTCGTAATTGGTTCCCATTTCATTGACCTGGAGGAACTGCAGAATATTGTTTTCATATATGCGGATGACTTTTACGTCGACGGCCCTGAGGTTGACCGCTTCAAAGGGAAGCAGCATGCCGTTTGACGAGGGCATGATGACCCCGGTGCCTATGAACCTGGCATCGGGCTTATTCCCCCCGGGGGTCAGTTTCTCGCTGATCCGCTTCCCGAGTTCCTTCCCGATGCAGTTTCTCAGGTAAGGTTCAATAATAAGCATAGGGTTCCCTTCCATGCCGGCGGGAGGATAAACGATGAGTTCATTATCCTGGATCACTGCCCTGAGATCCTTGTATTTCGCTATGCGTACCAGTCCTTCAAGGTTCTGGTCATGTTTGAGAGGGTCGGAGAAACGAAGCAGGAAGTATGGATCGCCTGCAGCAATATTTCGTATTTCCAGGAATTTGAAATCACCCAGGGCGGGGATCTCCTCGCTTAATTGTTTGTCAGTGGATGAACCGATTGCATTACCGTTAAAGTTAAGTTTGACGATCGAAGCCTGGTCGCCCCTGATGACGGATCCCACCTGGAAAGCATGTTTATTGTTTTTTGAGTCATGCTGCCATATGACCGGCAGGCCGTTCCCGTTCTGGGTGGCAGTGAACATCAGCTCCACCTGTTTGTCGGCAGTGGCATCGGCAGTATAAACCGTTCCAAGAAGCACTTCTTTCGTAAGATCCGATTCAGAGACCGCTTTATGGTTGTCGATATTCACATCAAAATCCTGACGTATGGTCTGGAACTGGAACGTCATGGTTTTCATGGAATCGGCGACAGTGATGAGTTTTGATAGCAGGAACTCCACGGTGAACACCTTATCCTGCGGCAAAGGCTCATCGGGCCTGAACTCCAGGGTGCGGCTGTCGGTCCAGCAGGCGGTTCCTTTAACGGAAGGTTTGATCTTCAACAATTCCTCTTTAAGCGGGATATTCAGGGAAGACGAATCCACGTAATCGTCGTTGAGCCTGATCTTAATCGTGGAATGTGACGAAACCAGCCCGGAGGTAAAAGCCTGCACATACTGTTTGAATGCCGAGTTGACGTGTATCAGCGGGCCCTTTGAAGACCGGCCGAGGGTTTGGAAAAGGATCAGTGAACCCAGGATAAGCAGGGCGGGTATCCCTATAAAGAGAAGGAGTTTCTTTTTGGGTGACATAAAATAGGATTTTAAAGAGCGCAGGAATAATTACTATAAGCTTTAGTAAAGATATTAAATTCTTAATTTTGTGATACAAGTATTTCCCATGATGAAGAAATCATTTTTTTTCGCTCTCAGCCTGTTGCTTGGCTGCGGTTACTCCTTTTCCCAGAAATCGTCCTGCATGGCCGATTTCGACTTTGTCGTAAGCAAGGTCAAAAGCAATTACCCCGGTTATTATGATAAGGTAAAAGGCGACAAGGTGCAGGAGCTTGCGCGCCTGGAGCAGGATCTGCGAAGGCGGATCACGCTGCACCCCGATTCCTGCGGGAAATACCTCGATAAGTATTGTCAGTTTTTCAGGGACCATCATTTAAAAGTAAGGAGGAACCCGGGTCCCGACAGGGAATGGGTGCAGTCTGATACTTCATCTTACGGGAAGAATATTGCGGTTGACACCAATGAGCTTTTTGCACTCACCTCCGGTTCAGCAACAATTGAAGGATTATGGGTTTCTTTCTGGGGTGAGATGGCTGTAATAAAGGATCCTTCAACAGGCAATTATCTTGGTATTTCGGTTAGCGTGGTGCATTGGAAGCCGGGTCAGGTGATGTTTAGTTTCAGCCCGGCGAAACAGGACGGGCTGAAACCGGGAAGCCATCCGCCTTCAGGCGATACTGTTTTTAATGTAATTGAATATACGACCTGGAAAGGGGCCAGGGACAGTAAGACCCTGGCAAGCCTGCATGTAAGCCGGCATATCCTGGAAATCCATGACCAGATGTTCCTGGTGCGGAAATCGGCCAGGCCGCGAAGCGATACAGCTATGATGAGATCATACATACCGCTTTATCCGAATTCGGGCAATATTTTTTTTACTTACGGTATACTCAGCGACAGTACCTTTTTTATCAGGGCAAACAGTTTTGACGGGTTTAAGGACAAGATTGAAAAAACCATAAAAGACCACTGGAAAGATATCATGTGCAGGCCCAACCTGGTCATTGACATCAGGGGTAACGGGGGCGGGCAGGATGATGAATGGCAGATGCTGTTCAGGCTGATCTATACAAGCCCGTTTTTAAGCAAGGGAGTGGAATGGTATGCCTGCGAGGATAATATCAAAGGCTACGAGGACGATATAAAGAACGGAACCCTGAGGGGAGGGGAAGAAGGGCTGAAATGGACGCAGTCGCTTCTTGACGAGATGAAAAAGAACCCGGGCGGGTTTGTGGTGCATCCCATGATGGGAAAGGACGATACCGTGAAAGAGGATACTGTTTACAAATATCCCAGGCGGGTAGGCATTATCATCAGCGAGGGCAACGGCTCTTCAGCTGAGGAGTTCCTCCTGGCTGCAAAAAGAAGCGGCAAAGTCACTCTTTTCGGTGATCAGAATACCGCCGGGGTGCTTGATTATTCCAATTCGGTCCCCGTTGACCTGCCTTCCGGAAAGTATTACATGAGGTACCCGATGTCACGATCACGCAGGCTTCCAGATAATCCCATCGACAATATCGGCATCGCACCCGACGTGCTCATTCCATATCCCCCGAACTACCAGTTGTTTGATAAGCTTGATATCTGGGTAGATTATGTCAAAGACTGGCTGGAGGCGGGGGGAAAATAAAACAATGCCGGTAATTCAGATTATTCCTCGTTCCTTTCCTCATGCCTGGCGGCAGCATACTTGCCAACCAGGGTGGCTACTATGATGGCAATATACATCTGACCGGTGATTGCAATGAAAATCGTAAGAGAACGTGAATAAGGCTCTTTCGGGATAATGTCGCCGAAACCGGTAGTGGTAAGGGTAATGAAGGTAAAATACATGAAGGTGTCGAGATGTCCCACGCTGGAATTGTCGTTACTGAGAGGGAAACTGAAAGCCATGGAATCGTAATGGTCAATGAGGCTGATGACCATTGCAAATATCAGGCCGATCAGCAGGTAGATGATGATGGATTCAAGGATGATACGTATCGTGACGGTTTTTGCATCTATAAGATGTTTGACCATTCCCATGATCACAAATCCGAAGAAAATGATATTCAGGGAGTAGGAGAAAGCAAACAAAACTGGCATTTTCAGTGAAGCCGAGATCCAGAGCAGGACCACAGCCGAGATTGCGATGGGAAGAAATGCCGGGTGCTTCCTGTCGGAAGTAATGAATCCAAGGAGGAAGATCAATGTGAATGCCAGGTCATAAAGCAATTTCTGGGCGGGTTCATGAAAAACAGGTATGAAAAAGATCGTGAACACCACAGTACTGAGAAATACCACATTCCACTTAATCCCTACGCGAAAAAATTTTATGATAGAAAACGCCATGTTCTTAAATGTTAAGCCTCCCAAAGTTGAGAATATCCGTGGGAATAAACAAATCTTAAAAAATTGTTGACAAACTGAAAATCTCCATCTATGTTTGCATATTGAATTAAATTCTCTGAATGATCTCAGCCGGAATCAATTCTTCAGCTCATTTAAAAGCTAAACAGCCAGGCGCCCTGCCCCTGATGGCGGCCATGATGATCTTTTTTGCCGGGATTGCATTCAGTATCCAATCTTTCGCCCAGTATAACCAGTACAACCAGTATGAAACCCAGGCAGGGACGCCGACCCTGGCTCCTCCCCGCCATCACAGCCCCCCGACCGAACAGCCGGTGAAGGACCAGAGTCAGGTTTACAAGAAGATCGAAAAGCAGCCGGAATTCCCCGGCGGAACAACCATGCTTTTCAAATACCTTACCGAGAACCTGAAATACCCGCCCAAGGCTGTCCCCATGAAACTGGAAGGCAAGGTATATGTGGGTTTTACGGTGAAAGCCGACGGTTCTGTTGAAAATGTGGAGAGCATGAGAGGGATAGGAGGGGGTTGTGATGAAGAGGCGGTTCGCATTGTTAAAAACATGCCGAAATGGAAACCCGGTGAATCCAAGGGTAAACCTGTTGATGTGAGTATGGTGGTGCCTGTAAGGTTTAAATTTGACACTACCTATTCCAGGAAGTGAGAAGAAGAATCAGAACAGCATATCCTTCTGCATATTCATCAGGATCTGGCTGTGGTCCGAATCAAAATCAAACAGCACGTTCCCGTTGTCCCTGAATAATTTAACATAGTTGAGGCCAAACCAGATAATGGCTTTGCCAACTTTCACCCCGTTCAGGATATCTATCCTGGCATCGCCTGAAGGCAGCATGTTCACCTTGAGCTTTGTACCGTCGGTGATTTTGAGCCTGTCAATGATAACAGATTTCTTACCTGTGGTCTGAATCGTAATGATGCCGTTGCTGTTTTTTATGATATTCAGCCTGCCCAGGCATTCGAACACCGTCGGGGCTTTCTTTTTGAAACCCGGATTATATTTCTCAAAAGCCTGCTGAATGATTGTTCCCGAGATGCTGAAGTCGTTAAGCCGTATGAGGCTGATGGCGCCAAAGAGTCCGGAAATGACCTTTTCGCAATTTGCAGCAATTTGTTTTTCGGTCTCGTCTTTCAGGATGGTAATGGCATCAAATCCCGTTTCCAGCCCAAGCGCGATCTTGTCAACTTTGAGCCCGAGGGTTGACGAAAAATTTGCGCTGTAATAAACGTTCCCCGAAACGTCAAATTTGATCCCGTAATCTTCATAATTCGGGTCATAGGGGTAGATCACCGATTTAAGCTGTTCTCCTCCCTGTGAAAATTTGGAATACAAAATGGCATCGGCGCCTGTGCCGCTGGTATCGAAATCGGCTTGTTTCAGCCATTTTACTTCCCCTCCTTTGTTGAGTTTGAGCAGGAAAAGGCCCGATTTGTTTTTTGCAAAGATGATGTTGAATGCGCCGAAAGCCATAAGGTTTTCAAAAGTCCCTCCCACATATACGTTGCCATCGGGGCCGAGCTGGATATTATAACCCCGACCCGTCCCGTCATCGGTGCCTTTGATGGCCCAGAGCAGGTTGCCGGCGTTGTTGAATTTGGCCACGAAAACATCCTCGGTGTTATCTTTTGAAGTGAGGGTTGCGCCCCCCAGGTCGGCGTAGCCCTTGAAGTAGCCGGTGAGATATGAATTGCCCTCTTTGTCAACGACAGTATTCTGGACATTGTCGGCTGCAAACCCGCCTCCGGTATTGACTTTTTCCCAAACCGAAGCGATCTCCTCCTTTTTGTTCTGGCCATTAAGCAGGTCAATGATCTCGGCTTTGGAATTGATTTTTCCCGGCATGGTTAGCCCGAATGGGGCATTTATATATGTGGGGTCGGCAATCACGTATTTATCTCCCCTGTACATGATAAAGTCGCCTGCTTCATCCTTTGGAAAATGAACGGCAGTTCCAACATGACCGGGATAGACAACGCCAATGACCTTAAGCCCCAGAAGTTCCTTGACAAGGTATGAGAACAGCACTGCGCGGTCGTCGCAGTCGGTATACGGATAATAAAAATCCTCTTCAGGGAAATCGAATTTTTCTTTTCCATACTGTTCCAGGTCGTTCTTGTAGGCAAAACCGTTTTGTACAAAATACAGGAGGAAGTTTACGGCGTCGGCATCAGAAAGCCCTTCAATTGCAGGTTTCAATGCGTCGAAAACCGATTCTTTGGCCTGGGGGGTCATCACCCCGTCGAAATAAACCTTCAGGTCACAGAGCGGATAATCTTTAAAGAAATCAACTGAATTCACGTTGTATTTCAGGGCAAAATTATATTCCTTGTTTTTGTAGGTGAATTTAAACTTCCTTGCATTGTAGGTGTCGCCTATGTTGACCGGGCTGTAGAGGTTCATGTCGAAAATCCTGGTTGCCCCGGGAAAATCCTTTGCATAGGTCAGCACCACGTTCTCGTTAAAGTCCGGTGCATAGAATTTAATGTTGTCGGTGATGAAGAACCTGGTATCGTAAAGTGTGTTTGACGAAGGGAACATCAGTGCAACCTGATTGTCGGTATAGGCGACACGGATGCGGTAGCCCGATTTGGTTAGGAGGAACCAGCTCAGGAGCCTTGAATAATTTTTATCGGGATTGATGGCTTCGGATGTTTTTTTCACCAGGAGGAAAAAGCCCCAGTCATTCAGGTTCATTGCAGTGCGGGTATCGTTCAGCTGTTGCAGCAGGGGGCTGTAGGATGTGTTGTTGAGCCTGTCCCAGAAATCGGCTATGGTGGTATTGTGGATCTGGGCCGGCAGGCTGCCGTTCATTTCCGGGTCGCAATGAAATGCAAATTTAGCTCCGTAAAAATCGTTGCCAGAGCCTGGTTTTGCTTTAGGTCCCGGTGCCGGTTTTTTCGCAGGTACCGGTTCGCCGGAAGGTTTCACTGCAGGTGCCGGAACCGGCTTTATTACAGGTTCAGTGGCGGGGACCGGTTTTACTGAAGGAGCCGGCTCCGAGGGTGGCTTTTTCACATCCGGGGGAGGTTCCACAGGAGGTTTTTTCTCTCCAGGTTCCGGTTTCTTTTCCACTGGTTCAGGCGTGGCTGCCGTGGTGTCGGGAGGTTCTTCCCTGGCGACAAACGGGGTAACCGGAACAGGCAAAGGGTTTATGCCCTGGTCGGGAGGGGGTATTGTAACTTCGATCTCCCGGGGTGTGGCGCCCGGCTTGATCTTATCCACTGCCGGGTTGAATTTGGGCAGGGCTTTGGGTTTAGGAGTGGTGTCGGGCCTGGTCCCTGCAAAGACTTCGAATTCGGCCCAGTTTTTCCTCAGGTAATCCGAGAATTCTTTATCGATGGAATCGGCATACTGGTTAAATTCCCCCTGGGTCTTTTCGACGAATTGCCCTAATTCTTTTTCCTGGGCTTTCTTCATCTCCTCGAATTCCTTATCGACCTGGGCTTTCGACATCAGGCCGCAGGCCAGGAAAATTAAAAGAATAAAAAACTGCTTACCCATAAGAATAGATTTTTTGGTCGCTGCAATGGACGCCTGTTGTTCAGCAAGAGGCCGGGGAACGGTTCAATTCCTGTTTATTTAAGTTTCCACGATTGCCAGGTTCCACTTGCATCATTGCTGATATGCACTGCAGGATCCTGTTCTTTCTGGTTCACTTTGAGGGATTCGAGAGAAACGTTTTTGATCACATAGTCGGTGAGGTCTTTGTAAGAGATATTCCCCGATGTTTCCTGTATTTTTTTCAATACATAGTAAGTGAACATGCCGTGTTTTTCCTTTGCATAGGGCAGGGCCGACTGTTCCCCGCTGGTAGCTGCAAAAACAACAATATTACCGTCGAGGGTTTCTTCGGTAGGTTTAACCTTCACACTCCGTGCCGCAAGCAGTCCGCTCCCCCTGCCGCCCCCCGTAAAACATGCATCAAGGAAAACACTGATCTTGCGGGCTCCTGTTTCAGAAAGCTTTTTATAGATGTCGGAAAGCTTGATGGCCTGGTAAATATTTGTGCCGCTTACATCAACCGGGATCAGGTAGGGAATATGGGTGTTCTCATCCGGCAGACCGTGCCCTGCATAATAAAAGAGCAATTCGGCATCGCTGCCGGTTTTTGCCGCGAGTTTGCTGATCAGGTCAAGTTTCTGGTTCATTTCACCGGTAGTCGCATCCTGCAGGAGGAATACGTTGCTTTCGGGGAAGCCCAGGGTTTTAATTGCATAATCGCGGAACACTGAAGCATCGTTACGGGCATAAGCGACATTCATTTCTGTGTTTAGCCCCGGCTGGTATTTCGAATATTCTTCATTGCCGATGATTAGAGCAAACCTGCTGGTATTTTTCCTGGGATCTTCAGGGATGTTTTTATCGACTTCGGATGAGAGTGAGGCTTTGGTTACAGCCACGCTTGGAGTGGCAATGGCGTTGATCACCACATTGTTCTGGGCAACAAGGTCCTGGTCGAGTTTTACACGCACCGTGCTGTCGTGGGCATATTTGCCTGAGGCTTCGGTGATCCTCACATCAACCGGGATAGTAGGTTCCTTGTACCGGCGTGTTGCCGTAAAAATAAAATCAAGCTCCTTGGTCTCACCGGGTTTAAGTATACCCAGGGAGAACTTGTCGGTTTCACCAAGTACGACGCAGTCGGGGTTAGGGAAGACAAAGCTCAGGTTGACATCCTTGGCATCTCCTTTGCCGATATTCTGAAGGAGTATCTTCAACTGGATCGGGTTATTGAGTTTCAGCCTTCCGCCCGACTCTGTGCTGAAAACTGCATCCGCAACAACCAGGTAAGGAGGCTGGAACGGCTGTGTCTCTATTTTCATTTCGAGAGGGTAGGCATCAAAACCCTGCTCCTCCATGACTTCTATTTTGAATTCGGCAAGGGCATGCTGGAGATCCATCCCGCCGGTGACATTGATTGTGACATCCCTCATCTCACCGGGGGCGATATTACCGACATCCAGCTTTTTTGTAAAGGACAGTCCGCGGATGGCATTATTCTTCAGGCTTACATTCACCGTGACATTTTTCGCCCCGCCTGTACCGAGGTTCTGGACCTTGAAATTGATGTAACTTGCTTCGCCACCGTCAATCATATTATTGTTGCTGAGATCGGCAAAGACCTCCTCCTTGATTACAAGGTCGGGCATGGACTTCACGGTCCGTGTTACGACCGGGGCTTTGCCCACCTTGACCTTTTTAACGCCGCTGGAACCCTGGACTACCTGAGCCGAAGCCCCCTGGCCAAGGATCGTTAAGGCTAAAAGAAGAGCCAGTGAAATAAAAGGTTTCATACGTTCTTGTTATTTACCGATACGATAACGAAATGTTAACATGGGTTGGTTGATGACCGGGTCGTAAGTGGGACCCAGTGAATAACCGAATTTAAGTTTGGCCGGGATAACGGCCGTTATGATCATGTCGACGAGCCAGAGCCCCCCTGCTGCATAAAGAAGTGTATTGCCTGTTTTATTTTGTGAAACAGCTTTATTGTAATAGGTATCACGGTCGGAAGCTGTAGTGGCATCCTTATACTTGGTGTAGGTTGAGGAAGACATTACATTAAGGACTACGCCCCCTATCGCCAACCCGTAATCAGCCAGCCCGATGAGCCAGTAAGGGCCACCGTCGCGGAGTTTGGTAATACCCAGACCCGGCATGATGGCCGAGAGGGCGATGGCGCCTCCCTTCGAAAACACTTTTTCACCACCCTGTTTTTGTTTAGGTTGTTCCTGGGCAGGAGGAGTTGCCGCGATGTCGGAAGGAAGGGGTGTTGCGAGTACCTGTACAAATATTTCATCGTTGATCACCACTTTGTCTTTGGCAATATTCCATACAATACGCTTGCCTTTTCCTCCGTAAATATTGCCCCCGGCATCGCCGCTCACAGCCTGGGGATCGTAAGTTTTCCCGGTGACTGTCTTGACCACGAGCACGACATTGAATTTTTCGCTGAATTTGGTTTTAACAAGATCATAAGTAACGATGAGGCTGTCGCCGGCCACATTAAAATCAATGTTCTGGATCTCAGCTTTGGTCTGGGCATGGCTAGTCCCCTGCAGGAGGAAAAAAGCCAGGACTATCAGGTTCAGTTTGAGTATGATGTTTCTCATGGCTGGAGGTATTATTTGGTGAATGGCTTGGCTTGAGAAGGACTCTTGGTGTTTTTTGCAGGAGTGTTATGAATGCTCCCGGTAAACTTTCCAGGGCCGGGCAGGAGTTCGGTAAGTTCTGCCACCCCATTTTTGTTTTTTGTAACCTGGGCGGTGACATGGATAAGAAAAACACCGGCTTTCATGTTCCCCCGGTATTTGTACTAAGTTTGACCCATGCCCCGTCCTTGAGTTCATAAGCCAGATCCATGTAAGCATTGGGCCCGCTCTGGTCCATTCCCAGGTAGTTGGTTGGGGAAGCGGTTTTATTCCAGTGTACTACAGCCATGAAGTTGCCGCTGAAAGGGATATTCAGGCCCGAAATAGTATACCAGTCGTTAGCCGGGGGGAGGAAGTATGAAGTTGAGTCCATGACATATCCGTTCTGGTTGATAAATATCATGTTTAACTGGTCGTACCCTGCATCAGCTGCGGTGAAAAAATACATCTTCACCGATTTGATTGTCCCTGAAGTAGTAACAGGGAACAGGTTCCCCATATGCCCGTCATAACCGGGATTCCAACGCCATCCGTAATCTGCAACCCCGTTATCCCAATAATACTCAACATCGCCTCCCGAAACAAAAAACTTCAGGTTATCACCATAAACTGTTCCCTGGCTGCTTTTAGCATAGGCACGCACATAATAGGTGCCCGGGCTTAGATCCATGGTGGTTTGAAAAGACTTTGGGCTGCTGGTAGTTCCAAGTTTGATATTCGGTCCGCTGAGATCGGGATTTGAACCGCTCCCGTAACAAAAGCCGTATTCAGGAGACAGTCCGCCCACGTCAATGACCTCGCCCTGGGCCAGGTAATTGACGGAACTGATCGAGGTTGTTTTAACGGCTACAAGCCTTTCAAAGTTTTTCTTGCATGAGGTCATTCCTATGCAGGAAAGAGTAAAAACTGCAAGAAGGATTCTCACAAATGGTAATTTGTTCATGGCTCAATTATTTCTGGATCGTAATATCGATAGTCATTATCCTGAGGTCAGATTTATGCGTCCTGTTCTTTATCAACCATTTCTGGAAGTCTTCAGAATACAGTGATTTTGGAACTTTGTACTGCCTTGATTTTTCATCAGGCGAAAGCAGCTTGTCATCCAGGCCCGTCTGCAGGCCGGGACTGGCAATCGCAGATCGGGAAAATATCACGAACAGCCTGTCTTGTTCCTGGCTGTCTTCGGTTGACATCTCATATTCGTCAACAAAAACGGTATTGTCGAAGTAGCTGAAGGCAGGCTGCCGGGAGAAAAACACATAGTCTTTCCCGCCCTGAAGGGGTACCCCGTTGTCAAAGGGCCCGCTCATCCTGGCGTATGGAAGAAGACATTGGGCCGTGTTCCCGTTATCCAGGTAAACGGCAATGTACCCATCGTAAGGACTTTTGAAATACAGGTAAATGGAGCTTTTATCTTTAAAGCTTGTCGTTCTGCATCCGGGGTCGGGACATTGGAGAGAGAAAGCTTCAAAATCGGGGACGTCATCGGAAAGTTCACGAACGTTGAATTTTGCCGTACATTTAAGCTCCCTTATAGCTTTCTTTTTACCGTCAATGGTGGCCACACCCTGGACTTCCTCGAAATTCTGATCAAGGACCTCGACAACCTCACCTTTAACATAGGTATTTGCGATGGAATTAAACACCACGCTGGTCTGTGTTTCCTTCCCCGTATTGAGGTTTTTCATGTAGGTTGAATTCCCCCTGATCACGACTGTCCCAAAAGCCCGCTCAAGCGCAGTGATGCTTGCTTTTTCAAGGGCTTCCTTTTCAACATCATGCCGGGACCTTGTATCTGGAAATTCCACCTGGGATTCTCCTTCAACGGTTCGTATCTCTGGTTTCTGACCGAAAGTTAACAACGGGACCAGTACCAGGAGGAAAACCGGTATACCCGACCTTAAGCTCATGGCTACCCTGATTATTTAGCAGGAGCGTCGATAAGTTTGTTCACTTCTTCGTCGGTTTTCTTCAACTTTTCTTTCAGCTCTTTTTTGATGGCTTTTTTAGCAATCACAAGCGATTGGGCCGTTTCGTAAAACAACCTTACCTGCACTTCAACTTTCTTTTCTTTGAGATCGCGATAAATCTTAAAGGCAGGGTCAACATAACCCAGTTGTTGCGCAATGACGTTTTTCGACGACTGGACGATCTCGGTTACAGAAGTTGCTTCCTGGGTCGAAGCCTGGCTGTTGGCCAGGTTGCCGTTGATGATCGAAGCAATGTTGGTTTCGATGAGGCCTGCGAGCTGAAGCTTCCCTAATTCAATAGCCTGGGCTTCGGCAGCTGATTTGGATTCAGCGACACCGTTCCCGTCGGCTGTAATGTATTTTGGCTTGCCGTTTTCATCTTCGGAGACCTGTTTCATCCATGACTGTTCGATAAGTTTATCCATGGGCAGTGAACCGGGATATACCCTCCACCCGTCCTTGGCGTATTGTTTGGCCTGTTTTTGGGCTTCTTTCGTTGCTTTTTCCTTAAGTTCTTTTTTCATTTCCTTGTCGGTTTTCTGTGAGAAGACAAGGCTTGCTGCGCAAATCATGCACAAAAAGAGGAGTAGATTTTTTTTCATGGCTGAGGGGTTTGAAGGATTGTCTAAACAAAAATATAATAATTACAAACAAGTATGAAATTTTTGTGAAATTAATCACAAACATGCAAATCAGGGTATAAATACAAAATAATTATTTATTACCTTGCCGTGGTGCAGGATAAAATCTACAGCCTCGAATTACTGGATAATGACGTCCCGGCCTCCTTTGTACTCAGGACCATGGAGGAAATTGCCGACCGGCAAAAAGGGATAGCCGATGATCCCCACCGCCATAATTACTATTCGGTTATCTGGCCTTTCGGAGGATCGGGAAGCCATATCATTGATTTCAGGGAGTACCCTATATTACCCCATCATATTTTCTTTGTCAGCCCAAGCCAGGTCCACCAGATCATTTCAGGCCCCGAGACCACCGGCCTGGTCATACTGTTTACACCCGAGTTCCTTTTGAAGAACAGCATAAGGGAGGATTTCATTTCCAACCTGAGGCTGTTTCGCGACAGCAGCGAGACCCCGGCCTTGCCGCTAGGTGGCCCCATGTTGCAGAACCTGCTCACGTTTGCCGGCCGTATCAAAGAATCCTATGCCTCGGACCGGGAATTGAAATACGAAACAATTGGAGCTTACCTTAAGCTGTTCCTGATCGAATGCAACGGGCACTGCAGCCTTTTCCCGGGGACCAACACCCAAAACATTGAAGTCGGGAAAGCCATGGTGCAGAGGTTCAGGAACATGGTGGAGACGCATTTTTCACAATGGCACCAGGTAAAGGATTATGCAGGGGCTCTGAATGTAAGCCCGAATTACCTGAACGAAGTGATCAAATCAACTATAGGCACTTCGGCCAAGGATTTCATCCTGAACCGCATCCTGCTTGAAGCCAAACGCATGGCTGTCTTTACGGGGAAAAGCAGCAAGGAAACAGCCTTCTCCCTGGGTTTTGAAGACCCTTCCCATTTCAGCAAATTCTTTAAATCAGGGACCGGCCAGTCCCTCATAGAATTTAAGCAGACCCATTCGGGGTAGGAACTTACGAAAGAGACTTAAAATCCAGCCCTTTTTTCTCAATTAATCCCGGGAACCATGATTTTTCCCATTCAAACCATGATTTATCCATTCCCGGTGAACTTATGAGGGGGTAATTTTGCAGCATGAAATAAATCAAGTATTAACCTGCGGAATTTTCCAGGCAGCGTTCAAAACGGCAATCAGGGAAATTCCGGGAAAAATAAAAATCATGGAAACAGCAAAAACAAAATGGGCGGTTGACCCTTATCATTCAGAGATCCTTTTTAAAGTAAAACACCTTGTCATTTCAACAGTGTCGGGTAAATTCGAAAAATTCGAAGGCATATTACTTACGAACGGAGACGACTGGAGCAATGCAGAAGTTGTATTCTCGGCCGATGTCGACAGCATCAGCACGGGAGTCGGCGACCGTGACGGCCATCTGAAATCAGCTGATTTTTTCGATGCAGCAAATCATTCGAAGCTCACTTATAAATCAACTTCCTTTAAAAAGACGGGAGATGATGAGTTTGTGATGAACGGCGATATGACCATCCGCGGCACCACCCGCCAGATTGAAATGAAAGTTTCTTTTGGCGGAATCATGGTTGATCCTTATGGTAACACAAAAGCTGGATTTGAACTCAGCGGGAAACTAAGCCGCAAGGAATTCGGCCTCCACTGGAATGCCATCACCGAAGCAGGCGGCATGGTGGTTGCCGACGAAGTAAAGCTCGCACTCAATGTAGAACTTGCAAAAGTTCAGTAATCCAGTAAGGTTTTATGAAAACCATCATTCACAGGGGGAGCAGCCGTGGCCATACAAACTACGGCTGGCTCGACACCCATTACACCTTCAGTTTTGCCAACTAT
>Ga0194053_10000114_pt1 | contig 60651 bp, 45 predicted proteins | sample SepL228m_MetaG_FD_161684 | JGI IMG/M metagenome (GOLD analysis project Ga0194053, IMG submission 161684) | Anoxic zone freshwater microbial communities from boreal shield lake in IISD Experimental Lakes Area, Ontario, Canada - Sep2016-L227-8m | ecosystem: Environmental > Aquatic > Freshwater >...
CTGCAATACTGGTATCCGTCAGTGAGCCGGTTTTCGGTGGCGAGGGCCGGGCCATTCTGGCCGCTCACGCTGATATGGTCGATATGGAAGGTTATGCGATTGTGCAGACGTGCCAGCAGAAAGGCATCCCCTTTCAATTGCTGAAGGTTGTCAGTGATCGTGCCGATGACACCGGCCACGAGGAATTGCATCTTAATCTCACACGCGTCTCCACCATTCTGGCAGAAGAAGTGATTGTCGGACTGGAACACCATCTGGCACCGCCGGTTCAAAGTCTGATGGCGCGGCTCTTCAATTTCGTCAAAATCGAACACACCATTTTCAGTATCCCCCTGCTGCTGGCGGGGGCCTGGCTCGGAGCCGGTGGGAAATGGCCGGGACTTCACCTCCTAATGCTTATTATGCTGGCAGGAGTTGGCGCACGAGCCTTGGGCATGGCCATGAACCGAATCCTTGACCGTCACCTCGACCAGCTTAATCCCCGCACGGTAAGCCGCGAACTCCCGAGCGGCAAGCTTTCAACGAAACAAGCCTGGGGCGTTGCGGCCACCGGCCTCTTTATCTACCTCGCGGCATGTGCGGCACTTGGCCCTTTGTGCCTGAAACTGTCCACGATACCGGCCTTGGTTTTGATTACATATTCTTTACTTAAGCGGTTAAGCTGCCTCTGTCATTATGGAATTGGAGTCTGTCTGGCGCTTGGCCCTCTGGGGGCCTTCGTAGCCGTCAGGGGATCTACCGACATCGATGGAGCGACCTTGATGTTGACACTGTTCACCTTCTGCTGGATCAGTGGATTCGATATCATTTACGCCCTGCAGGACATCAAGGCCGACCGCGAGATTGGTGTTCACAGCCTTCCTGCAGCTCTGGGCAGTACCGGTGCCCAATGGGTGGCAGCCCTCACTCATCTCATCGCTGCAGCCGCCGCCATTCAGCTCTGGGTACTGGTCGGCGGGGGACTGGCCTCTGGGCTGGCGCTGACCGTCACCATCGCTGCTTTAGGGTTGGCCTACTGGTCAAAGCTGCCACTTCATGCTAGATTCTTCCCCGTATCCGCCATTGCCGGAATTGCCGGAGCCATGATTGCGATGCTGTAAATAGTGAGATGTGAAACGTGAGATGTGAAAAGTGGTTTGAAAATGAATCTATTACTCGCTGTAAGTGGTGCCACCGGGTCATATGCCGCAGAACTTCTGATCAGGAAATCGCCATGGCCGGTCGCGCTGGTGGCCAGCGCCTGGGGTCGGAATGTATATGAACGTGAATACGGCGATTTTTCCAAGCTGGCCGCGATGGCCGCCAGGGTCTTTGACGACACCGATCTCGCAGCCCCCGTGTCATCAGGTTCGGTTCCCTCGGCTGGGATGGTCATCCTTCCCTGCTCCACCAACACACTGGCTAAAGTGGCACACGGCATTGCCGACACCTTGATCTCACGCGCAGCACATTGTCACCTGAAGGAACAACGCAAACTGGTGCTCTGCGTGCGAGAATCGCCCTGGACTCAAATCGATTTGAATAATGCCGCCACAGTAGCTGGTGCCGGCGGCGTGATCATGCCTCTTTCCCCTCCCTTTTACCAGGTTGCCGGCAGGGACCCTCGTCAGGTCACCATGACTGACCTCCTTGAACTCTACGTGGATCGTGTGCTGGCCGTTCTGGGGCACCCCGCCCCCACAAACTGGGAGACCATCTCTTGAGTGCCACTGATCTCCGGGGATTTATCAATCAACTTGAAGCCAAAGGGCAACTCGCCCGAGTTACGGAGGAAGTCGATCCGGATCAGGACATTACAATCATCCAACACCGGCTTCTGGCCGAGCAGGGCCCTGCGATTTTATTTGAACGGATCAAAGGTTCACCTTATCGCCTGGTCTCCAATCTTTATGGAACCCCCGAACGGGTTGAGATGGCTTTTGGGCGTCACCCCGGGGCCATAGGTGAAGATTTGGTTCGCCTCGCTGAACGCTTCATGCCCCCCACGCTGTCGGCGGTGTGGGCAGAACGTCGCGAGCTCTGGAAAGTAGCCAAAGCCCGTATGAGAACCGTACGCCGCGGCCCCATTCTTGATCAATGCTTTAGCCCTGCCCGACTGGATCTATTACCCTGCCTGACCTGCTGGCCGCTTGATGGTGGGCCCTTTTTCACCTTGCCACTGGTCCATACGGTTGATCCGCTTACAGGGGCGGGCAATCTCGGCATTTACCGCCTGCAACGTTATGACGCCACCAGCACAGGAATGCACTGGCAGATCGAAAAAGGGGGCGGTTTCCATTTCCAAATCGCCGCCGCCCGCGGGGAATCGCTTCCCCTAAGTGTTATTCTGGGGGGCCCGCCAGCGCTGACCATTGCCGCCATCACGCCCCTCCCGGAAGGGATCGATGAACGACTGCTAGCCGCCTTGCTCATGGGCCACCCATTGGATGTTATCAAGCGATCCGGCACCGGCCACCGTATTCCCGCCACTGCTGAATTCGTGCTGGAAGGAAGGGTGACTCCCGGTGATGAACGACAGGAAGGCCCCTTCGGCGACCATCTGGGCCACTATTCTCACAGTGCCATATTTCCGGTTTTTCGAGTAGATCGCATGCTGGCCCGTAAAGATGCCATCTATCCAGCCACTGTGGTCGGCAAGCCCCCTCAGGAGGATTACTATATTGGAGAGGCCCTCCAGGAAATGACCCTCCCCTTGTTGAAACTAATCCGCCCGGCTATCAGCGATCTATGGGCTTATCCGGAAACGGGATTTCATCCGCTGGCCATCGCCGCCGTCAGAGAACGCTACGGACAGGAAGCGCTCAAACATGCCCTTGGACTCATGGGCGAAGGCCAACTCTCGCTCACGAAAATCATGATCGTGGTGGACCATGATGTCAATGTCCGGGACTTTAAAGAGGTCAGCCACGCCCTGTGGGAAACGCTTGACGCCAACCAAGGGATCCATCTGCTGGCCCCCACCGCACAGGACACCCTGGATTTTACCGGACCATCCATGAATACCGGCAGTAAACTGATTCTGTTAGGGACCCGGGGAAATCGCCCGCCACTCCGACTTCAACCCCCGCCGCCCCCGCCTGCCCCTGTTGCTGTGCACCGCCAGATTATTGCCATGGTGGCAGTGGGCGAAGCCTTTCTCGTGGCCCAGGTCCAACCCGACGCCAACAAAGAGGAGATCCGTGAGGCGCTGGCCTCACACCCCGTCACCCGCCAATATCTATTCCATGTTCTGGTTTCGTCCGATGTGCCCCTGAATGATTTGCGAATGATTCTCTGGGGCTGGTTTACCCGATTTGATCCGCTCCTTGATCTCCACCCCACACAGCGTGAAATCGTCGGGAACAGACTGGTTCTACAGTTTCCAATCGCCATCGATGCGACATGGAAGCCCGGATATCGCCAACCCGTGGCATTCGATCCGGCCCATGAACGTAGGGTCAGTGAGAACTGGGCGAGTTACGGAATCCCGGAGCGTAAGCGATGACAGGCCCCGCTCGTGACGCGCTCATCCCTGCGGAGGAAAACCGGCGCATGTTCGACCGCATCGCGCGGCGGTATGACCTCCTGAATGCCTTAATGTCATTCGGCCTGCACCGGATCTGGAGGCGTCGCGCTATAGAAACCCTTAATTCTAAAGGTTTCGCAAGAGGTGACCGGGATTTTCTGGACATCGGCTGTGGCACAGGTGATGTGGCGATTGCCGTGCTGAAAAAGGACCCGACGGCTCGAATTACCGGCATTGATCTCTCTGCCCCGATGATTGAAATCGCCGACCGGAAAACACGGGCGGCTGGCCTGCAAAGCCGGGCGACCTATCAAACTGGAGATGCGACCGCCCTCGCATTTGGCGACAATTCATTTGACAGCATTGTCAGCGCCTTCTGCCTGAGAAATATCGAAGACCGCGCAAAAGCCTTCCAGGAGATGAGGCGGGTTCTTCGTCCAGGCGGCACGGTTGTCATCTTGGAATTAACCAAGCCCACAACCACCCTGCCGCTATGGATTCACCAATTTCACACCAGTCGGATCATTCCGTTGCTGGGCTCAATCCTTTCGCAAGGCAGTGCCTACCGCTATCTGGCTGACTCGATCGAGCATTTCCCAACGCCTGACGCCATCGTATCCGAGATGACCGTAGCCGGATTTACACAGGCCCGCCACATTCCCCTGACCGGCGGGTTTGTGACCATGTTCACAGCCCATTCGCCGCATCCCTACTCCTTTGCTGCTCCGGAATATGCCAATTCGGTCCCTCTGGCACAATTCATCCCCAAGGTTAGTCCCGGATCCCACGTGGTTCTCAACACCCCGGCTCAGTTAATTGCCCCATTACTGGATGGAACTATTGATGCGGCGCTGATTCCTGTCGCGGCCCTATTCGCCAACCCGAGACTTATGGCGCTCGAAGGCACCGGGATCTGTGCCGGCAAAGAAGTCCGCAGCGTCTTACTCCGGTGCAACCGGCCCCTCGAAGAAGTGCGCACAGTTTGTCTTGATCCAGCTTCGCGAACATCAAATGCCTTGGCACAAATCCTTCTGAAGAACCATTGGAAGCGCACCATCCAGATCGTTACAAATCCGACGGAAGCCGACGCCTCGGTGGTCATTGGGGATCGTGCCCTCTACGAAAAGCCCGGTCCGGGCGGTGATTATGATCTGGCTACAGCCTGGAACCAAATGACTGGCCTGCCATTTGTATTTGCCGTGTGGGCGGTGCGCCGCGACCACCCCGATCCCGCGGGGCTAACAAGGGTGATTCAGACTGCCAAGCAGGACGGTGTGGCCGCGATACCTGAGATCGCACATGAGCAGGCCGTCAAACTAGGGTTGAGCGAAGCCAGCTGTCTGGCGTATTTCACAGACTGCATCTACTACGATATTGGCCCCCGTGAACGCGAGGCCATGGCCTCGTTTCAAAAACTTCTAGCAGACGCATAAGTTTTAGCTTAATAATAGCTAAATGAACGGCAGTGAAGTAAGTGATCCGACGGATCGGTCGGATCTGACGGATAGAAAAAGAAAAGTTCGACGCCTGCGCTCCAGCGGCGGATACCGTGAGTTGAGAGGGTTCCAAGTTGCCACGCTCATCTATGATGGCACCGTCAAATTCTGTGACCGCTTCATTGATAAACGCTCACGGACACACGATCAGATGGTGCAAGCCGCACGGAGCGGGCGACAGAACATCGCGGAAGGCAGCCGCGCAGGCGCAACAAGCAGCAAAACTGAAACCCACCTGACAAATGTGGCACGCAGCAGCCTGGATGAACTATTACTGGACTATGAGGATTACCTGCGCCAGCGAAAATTGCGACAATGGACGAAAGACGACATAGAAGCACATGAAGTGCGAAGCCTGGGCCGAAAATCAGATCGGTCGGATCTGACCGATCCGACGGATACTGGCGACCTCGCCCGCTGGGCGCTCTATGCTCCCTGGCTTGAGCACAAAGATCCAGCCATCATTGCCAACACATTGATTTGCCTGATTCACCAGGCCAATTACCTGATGGACCAGCAGATCATTGCCCTTGAGCAGTCTTTCATCAAAGAAGGCGGTTACAGCGAACAATTAGCAGTCGCACGGCTCGCAGAGCGGGAGCGATTGCGAAAAAATCCGACGGATCCGTCAGATCAGACGGATCTTATAAAAAACTGCCCGATATGCGGCCAACTGATGGCCATTAGAACCGCCCGGCAGGGTAAAAACATCGGCTCTCAGTTCTGGGGGTGCACGGGATACCCCACCTGCAAAGGCACTCGCCCAATGTAGAGTGCGCAATCGGCTTGTCAGCGAATCTCATCAACAGTATTATTGGTTCATAACTGAAGCAGTGGATGAACCTTTCAAAATGATTTTTCGCACTCAACCACCAATAACATTGCCCCGCCTATCGCCATCCGAGGCATTAGAGCTGTTGCGCCATGCCGATACCGCTGAACTCATGGGGCGCGCGAATCGAGTCCGCCACCAATTGCATGGCCGGATCACTTGCTTTACCCACAGCCTGAATCTCAACCCGACCAACGTTTGCGAAAACCGCTGTGAACTTTGCGCCTTCTGGCGCGAACCGGACGCCCCTGACGCTTATGTCATGACGCTCGACCAGGCCCGCGACCGGCTCCTTGCCGCCGATAACATGGGGCTGACAGATCTTCACATTGTTGGGGGTTTGCAGGAAGATATCGGACTCGAGTACTACGAGTCCTTATTCCGCCTGGCCCGCTCAATTATGCCGGGGGTTCTCATTCAAGGCCTGACTGCTGTGGAAATCCATTCACTGGCCCAGCGCTCCACTCTACCCGTGGCAACCGTTTTGCGGCGCCTGCATGATGCCGGCCTCAGCGCGATTCCCGGCGGCGGGGCAGAGATCTTCAGCGGTTCCGTACGCGCCCAAATCTGCTCCAAAAAGATCTCCGCCGAAGACTGGCTCTCGATTCATCAACACGCCCACAAACTCGGAATTCCCAGTAATGCCACCATGCTCTTTGGCCATCTGGAAAAGCATGAAGATATTATCGATCATCTTACAAGATTGAGAGAGTTGCAGGATCAAACAGGGGGCTTCAAGGCTTTCATTCCCCTGCCCTTTCAGCCGCAGGGCACCCGGCTCAGCATCAGCCGTGGTCCCGGCGGATACCCCATTGCCCGCATTGTCGCCATCGCCCGGCTATTTCTGGATAACGTGCCGCACATCCGCATGCTGGTGAACTACGTTGACCGCAAGCTGCTTCAGGTACTGCTTGAAGCCGGGATAGACGATGTAGGAGGCACCAGCCTCGATGAGCGCATTGCCAAGGCCGCAGGGGCCCCAACCGACCAACGCTTTGGATCCATTCGAGAAATGGCTTCTTTCATTACCAACCTCGGGCTCACTCCCCGGCTCGTGAACAGCCGCTATGAAACAGCAGCACCCGACACTAGTCCCTCGATTGCCCCCCCCGAACAGCCACCCGCACCTTCTGCAACTCTATCCATCGCGCTTAACAAAGCCCGGAATGGCGAACGACTCGTGGCCAGCGAGGCTGTTACGCTCCTTATTGAAGCTGGGCTCGACCAACTGGGCACATTGGCTCATCAGCGTCGCTTGCAGCGCGTGCCCGGTAATCTTGGAACCTTTGTCATCGACAGGAATCTTTCCAACACGAATGTCTGCGAGGCCGGTTGTAAATTCTGTGCCTTCCACGTGGCGCCCGGTTCCGGCAAAGGCTTTTGCCTGACTTCAGACGAGATAGTGCAGCAAGTCATTGAGTCGGTTGACCGCGGAGCAACCCAGGTGCTGATTCAAGGGGGATTAAATCCCGATCTCGACCTGAATTTTTATGAACGCGTGTTTACTGCGATTAAGCAAAAGGTGCACGTTTGCGTGCATTCACTCTCCCCGACAGAAATCACATACCTCGCCCGGAAAAGCGGCTTGTCGTTACGGGAGGCTCTGGAACGATTACGTCGGGCTGGTCTTGATTCACTGCCGGGTGGAGGAGCGGAAATCCTGGTGGACGCGGTGCGCCAACAGGTCAGTCCTAAAAAAATCACCACCGCTGAGTGGCTTGCCGTAATGGAGGTCGCCCAGGAATTGGGGATGAAAACCACGGCGACCATGGTCTATGGACTTGGCGAAACACCGGCACAACGCGTGGAGCATTTGCTCCGTATTCGTGAACTGCAGGATAAAACGGGAGGGTTTACCGCTTTTATTCCCTGGAGTTTCCAACCCAATAAAACCCAATGGCTCCAGCGCCATGCCACCGGCCCGGATTACCTGAGGATGATCGCCCTCGCCCGCCTGGTTCTTGATAACATTCCTCATATTCAGGCAGGCTGGGTCACTGAGGGCCCCGACCTCTCCCAACTGGCGCTTGTTTTCGGCGCCGATGATTTTGGGGGGGTGCTGATGGAAGAACAAGTCGTTCGCGCCACCGGCACGGCTTATGCCGTCGCCCCTGAACTGGTGATCTCCCTGATTGCCCAAACCGGCCTGATTCCTGCACAACGCGACACACAGTATAAGCTTCTTCGCCGATTTCCTGCTTGATTCCCTCTTCACTCTCTTTCATTCTTAGTAGATGACTGTACGAACAATACTGGATTCTGTTGCGGATGGAACATTGTCGGCGGGAAAGGCACTCCGTCAAATTGAGGGATTGCGCGAAAAGAACATTGGATTCGCCCGACTGGATACGGATCGTCTCCGCAGGCGCGGGTTCCCTGAAGTCATCTTTGGTCAGGGAAAAACCGCAGAACAGTTGGTTAAAATCGTATCCGCTTTGGCCGCAGCCGGTCAAAACTGTTTGGCTACACGTGTCTCTAAAGAACAGTTTGCCGTCGTTAAAGCGGAGTTCCCCAAAACACGTTACCATGAAGTCGCCCGGGTTCTGACTTTGGATGTCACGCCACGGCCCCGCCCCAAAGGGTGTGTCGTGGTACTCTCGGCAGGCACAACCGATATTCCTGTTGCAGAAGAGGCCGCCCTGGTAGCAGAAACCATGGGCGCCAAGGTTGAGCGCGTCTACGATGTCGGAGTCGCCGGCCTCCATCGCCTGCTCCATCACTTGCCAGTCATGAAAAAGGCTCACGTTATGATTGTGGTGGCGGGAATGGAAGGGGCACTGCCCTCGGTTGTCGGCGGCCTGACCAACTGTCCCATCATCGCCGTCCCCACCAGCATTGGGTATGGCACCAGCATGGGCGGCATCACCGCCCTACTGGCCATGCTCAACAGCTGCGTCCCGGGCATTACCGTCGTCAATATCGATAATGGATTCGGCGCCGGTGTGGCTGCCGCCATGATTAACAAGGGCAAATGAAACGAATCTTATGGTTTGATAGCGTGGGTGGGGCGAGCGGCGACATGATTTTGTCAACGCTGATTGATCTGGGGGTACGCCCTTCGGATTTAAATGAGGCCCTAGCCTCCCTGGGCGATTTTCATATTGCCATTGAGGCCCGCCAACATGCCTCGAATGGAATGCACGGATCCCAGATTACCGTTCACGCTCACGAGCATCACGCCCATCATCACCACGAGTCCCTCGGGCACCATCATCACGCTCCACACCGGGGACTTCTTGAAATCCTGAGCATGATCGAAGCGGCCACCCTGCCGGCTGACGTAAAGAAAAAGAGCATCGCCGTGTTTCAGCGACTGGCGGAAGCCGAGGCACGCGTACATGGGAAAACGCCGCAGGAGGTCCATTTCCATGAAGTAGGCGCACTCGATGCCATTGCGGATATCGTTGGCGCCTGTCTGGGCTTGCATCTCCTCCATGTTGACCATGTCGGCTTTTCGCCCCTGCCCCAGGGACACGGAACCATCACCTGTGCCCACGGCATTTTCCCTAATCCTGCGCCAGGTACAGTGGAGCTTCTCAAAGGCTTTGCCGTGACCCATACCGATGAACCCTATGAACTGGTGACTCCTACCGGCGCGGCCTTATTGACCACTTGGTCTAATCTGAAAAGCTGGCCGGACGGCTGGCTGATCAAGGCCGTGGGGCATGGCTTTGGCCAACGGATCCTCGACAAACGTCCCAATTTATTACGTGGCATATTGCTTGAAGCGGCGCCCGTTAAGATAAGTGATCCCGACCTTTGCCTTGTCCTGGAGACCAATATCGATGACACCACGCCGGAACTGATTGGGGCCTTGGTGCAAAAACTCATGGCAGTCGGGGCGTATGATGCGTTTACGTCCGCCATTCAAATGAAAAAACAGAGGCCCGCCACACTTTTGACAGTGCTGTGCGCGCCTGAACTCAAGCCCGTAATACTGGATTTAATCTTTACTGAAAGCACGACCTTCGGGATCCGCGAACATCTCACACGCCGCACCATGCTTGAGCGGGAGTTTGCGACCGCGGAGACTGCCTATGGCCCCATCCAGATTAAAATCGGACGCTGGCATGGGACCCCGGTGACGGCCTCACCGGAGTATGACGACTGCGCCAGCGCAGCCGCCATCCATAAAGTCTCCGTTCGCGTAGTCTACGAATCGGCCCAAACCGCAGGCCGACGATTACTTTGGTAACTCTTCCAGCCAAAGCGCCGCCGTGACGCCTCGGGGATAGTATTTACTCCCCTTGGCGATACCAGACACGATCTGGTCGCTCCAAGACCAATAAGCATTCTGGGGATCCAACAACCAGCCCACATGAGCGGCGTCGGCCTTACGCTCGGCCGCACCCCATTTCCGGCCGAAGATCCGGCGTGCCACGAACTGGCAGATGTAGATTTTACTTAACCAGGAATTGTCGCTTGTAGATGAGAGCTTCCAGCCGCCATCAGCAAACAGGCAAACCCCCGGCTTAAGAACCACATCCAGATGTTTGCGCAACGCGATGATCAGTTCACCAAACCGTCCAGCCTCATCCAGAACCTCATGCAGTCCCTGCGCCCAGGGAAAGACGAGCCCTTCAATAGCCGGAATGATCTTCGATGCATTGCCCTCACCCATCACGGCCGGAAGCCAGTCTTCCGGCGTTTGATAGGAACAAATGGAGTCGGCACATTTCCGAGCCTGCTCCCCACATTGCGATGCCGTCTTCGAATCCTTTGCACGCCGGAAAACGGCTTCCATAGCCACATACGAAGCCCAGCATTTGACCGCCATATAGAGGTTGTGTCGTGATTGCCCCAGGGAGACGTCCAGACTGTCATAAGTGGTGATCTCGCTCCCCCCTTTGCACCGGTCGCTATCAAGGCTCATCAACCCATTCCTCTTCGCAGGATCGAAATGGTCACGGTTGAGCATACTCTCAAAACAGTCCTTAAGTACGGGAAGCCGCCGCTTCATCCATGCCTGGTCACCCGATCGCGCGGCGTAGGTCGTAGCACAAAGCACCCAATTGCAGAGCTGCTCATGAGTCATATGCGAAAAACAGCCGTGCAAGCCGAATAATTCATAACTGGAATAGGCCGGACGGGAAAACACATTCCCAATCCCCATGTCATGGGTAAAACTCAAACCGCCAGGTTGCAAACGCGCCACTCCAGGCTCTCTGACATGATCGGTATAGGCATAACGGGACAGGAATAAATCCAGCACATTCCGGACAACCCATGGATTTTTACCGAGCTCATAGAAGAGATGATCCACCGTCAGGTCGAAGGTATTCATCATCCGGTATTCACCTTCATTAACCACCCAGAGGGGCCGGCCTTCCTGTTTCAGAAACTCAGTGCTGCCGTAGTAACTCCGGATGGCATGCACCAATTGGAAGCGCTGATCATCAGAAAGATGTCTGGCCTTATCTAAAACGCGATCAGCGGCAAGGCTGGCACGGCGGGCCTCGCCAGCATGTACCAAAGACCAGTCCGCAACGGCCTCAATGTCTGAAAAGAACCGGGTATAATAATAAGATGTGGGCATCCCGGTCGTCACAATCCCGCCGTGGAAGAAACAAATAGCGAAGGTAAAGGTTTTCCGTTTTCGTGCCGGCACGGTAGCCTGAATCCCCCCGAGAGGGGCAATCCCAAAGCGAACATTATCCGGATGCTCAGGCCGCAACATATTCTCCAAACTGAAAAATGTTCCGACTTTGAGGCCACGGTCACGGCTGACAATGGCCGTCCGCGTGCCTTGCCCAATACCGCTGAAAGAGTGACCGGATTCGGAGTTCATCCAGCGCATATTGCTGTAGGGATCCCCTCCCTGCCAGGCGAAGAAGGCTGTTCGCGCCCGGTCGCACTTGCGATTATCAACTGTTAACTCCGCCCAAACTGCCGGCACCACGGCCGCCTTGACGGCCGAGGCCGCTGCTTTATCGGGATCGGGAATCGCCGGCATGGGGCTGAGAATACGAAAAACCATGTCCCCTGCCGTCCACGTATCGGTTCCCTGTTGAAAATCACGTTCAATTTCATCATCCGCAAAGGGCCGAAGGGGAAAAGCCTTTTTCGCCCCCCCCAGGGATTCTACCTCAAAACGATTGCGATCGTCTTCGGCCTGGGCATAAAATGGCAGACTTTCATAGGCGCTCCCGTCACGGTTTTCCACGCCGATATAGATGTTTTCATCCGCTGGCCGCCCCAACTCCAATCCCAGCCCTCCCTTGGCGCCTTTGCACCCAAGAGTGAAACTTGCAAACGCCCCAGAGGGCGAGTGATGAGCATTAAAGAAAATATTTGTTTTATTCATGACGCTTTTCCTTTCATTTCATTTCGGCTGAGTAGTCCACGGCCAATCATCGGTTTTGAACGGGGTAGCAGGCAGACCGGCACCGTTCCCGAGATTGAAAACGGGATTGTCCGCCCAGGCATATCGCACTGCCACGGGATTCGGAACATGAGGGTGTCGCACGATCACAGTATCGTCTTCAATCCTGGCCCAAGCCCAATGGAAAATGCGATTCGCTCCGGCAATCGCAAACCCACGAACGGGCCCATGGTCGTGGGTCACTAAGCCGCCCTCAGTGTGGTCAAAACGCACGCGCATGACCCCATCCTTTGATTCCCAGTCCCGTGGGGCTGGCCCGGAACCTGCCAGGGGCTGGCCATACACCGTAACCAGCGCAGAATATGCAAGTCGGCGCCCGACATCTTGTTTATTGGTCGGATGAATATCAGCACCGTCACCGATATCCAGAGTCACCGCCATCCCCGTGTTCGGCTCGCGTAGCGTCAACCGCTGCGCTTCGCGCAACTCCGCCCAGGCACTCTCGCCCGGCTTTGGTTGTTCCGGCATATAGTTGGCCAATTGCACAAAATGGAACGCAAAGTCACCACCCGGTGCACCTGCCTTGGCTGGCGCGGGTAATCCCCAGGCCCGGCGCCAATCCCGAATCATGGCAGGAAAAAGCGTACAGTACTGGTGCGCACGATCGGAGTCCTCAATCATATGCTTCAATTCGGGCTCGACCAAAAGCCCTTCACGACTGGTCCAGGCTTCCGCGAGCGTACCGCCCCAGGACGTGTTGATAATGCCAACCGGAATACCTCCCAATCGTTGTTGCAGTTCCCGTGCAAAAAAGTAACCCACCGCGGAGAAGGTTCCGACTGTATATGGAGTGCACACCTCCCAAACCCCTTCCACATCGGCCTGAGGTTGCATGATCGCCTTCTTGGGCACAGTGAACATTCGCAACTGAGGATGATCTGCCGACGCGCATTCGGCCTCACCATCCTGACTCATGGCAACCTGCCATTCCATGTTAGATTGACCCGATGCGACCCAGACTACGCCGACCATCACGTTTTTGGACGTCAGGTGATCTTTCGCGCCCCGCACACTCAAAATATGCGGCCCGCCCGCCGGCAGCGGGGCAAAAGCCACCCGGAACGAACCGGATGCATCCGCCTTGGTCTTAAGCGTTTTCCCGGCCAGTGAGACTTCAATCGCTTCCCCCGGTTCAGCCCACCCCCACACCGGGATGGAAATATCGCGTTGTAATACCATGCTCTCGCAAAACAAACTATTCAGCTTCATTCGGTCTATTCCTTTTCCGTAACTTCAGCGCATTAATTTCAGATTCAAAACAATTCCGTCAAACTGTCAGCAAAAAATCTCATACCCTTTGGGTTAGGGTGATTAATTGCATTCATGGAATCGGTATTTCTTTTTTCTACTTCCCATCCGCCAGCGACTAGTTGTATAAAATTAATCACGTCACGGTATCTGATAGCGTGATGTTTTCAAGAACAATCAACACCATTTAAGGAACAACGACACCATGCCCATCTGTGTCTGCCACCACATTCCTGCCCCTCTAAAAATCACCGGCCGCCTGAACGATCCACAGTGGAAGAAGGCTGAAACAGTGGAACTGACCGACCCGGTGACCGGCACGCCACACCCCGATCGCGTATCCGCACAGCTGCTGTACTCAGACACCCATCTGTATATCGGCTTCACATGCGTCGATTCCTATGTCTGGGCCACATTGACCCAACATGATGCTGCCGTCTGGAGCGAAGAATGCGTGGAAGTGTTCCTCTGCCCTTCAGGAAAAGTGCGGCAATATTACGAGATTAATCTCAACCCGCTCAATACGGTTTTTGACACCTTCATTCTAAATGGCCGCCCGGAGAATGGAGGGAATTGGGCCGTTACCTCGTTTGTTGAGGCCTATACCTGCAAGGGGTTGGAAACAGCAGTATTCGTAGATGGAGAACTGGGCACGCCCGGCGCCAAAGGATGGACTGCAGAATACGCGATCCCTTTCACATCACTGATCGGGGCCGACACCCTTACCCCGCGCCCAGGCGATCAATGGCGCATGAATCTCTGTCGCATAGATCATCCTAAGGACAGTCAGGTCCGTCATTATTCCTGGGCTACCATTGGGAAAGTGGACTTCCATCTCCCCTGGCATTTCGGCACACTGGCGTTTGAATAAAACGTTTAAACGTTCGTGCCGCGCCAATGGAGCTTCTGACGTAATACGGAAAAATAGTCATAGCCGGGCAGATGGATAAACCGGACACGATGCGGACTGCGGTTTACGCGTACGGTATCACCGATTTCAAGCGGCTGCCCCACCTGGCCATCAACAGCCAACATGGCCGCCACAGCGCGTTCCACCACCTTGATTTCTATCGAAGAGTCACTGGGAATCACCAAGGGGCGCGTACTTAGCGTATGCGGACAAATCAGACTCACCACCACCGCAGGCGCCGTTGGCAATAATACAGGGCCTCCCGCCGAAAGCGAATGGCCCGTGCTTCCAGTCGGAGTCGACACAATCAGTCCATCACAAACAAAGTCGCCCACATCCTGCCCGTCCACCGTCATTCGCAATGTGCCCACACGGGCCCCACAGGTCAGGAGCACATCGTTCAGGGCGCGATAGCCTCCGATGGAGACCTCGTTGCGCCAAAGCGAGGCGTCCAGCATCAGTCGCAGGGAGGTTGTATACTGATTTTGAACAAGACAAACCAAAGCCCTCTCAAGCTCATCCTCGGGGACACTCGTCATAAATCCGAGAGCACCAAGATTAACCCCGATCAGGGGAATATCGCGCCCCTCAAGATCACGCACCGCACGCAACATCGACCCATCGCCGCCCAGAACCATGAGGGTATCCGCCTGGTGGACCACATCACGGGGTGTCGCGGACGATATGATGCCCATCAACTTGGCGGTCGCGGCATCAGGCAGCAACTTCAACCCGAGCTCCTCAGCCTTCACACGAAGCCGTGCGAGAACAGCGGGTGCCTTTTCCTTCGCACAATTGGCAATGACTCCGAGAATTTTCATAGCTTTCTCCACCAGGCCAAAAATTCGATATTCCCGGCCGGGCCTCGTAACGGGGACTCACATAATCCGAGCCATTCCAATGGCAATTCCTGTGTCCCAAACTGACGGATACGCGCCACCACCGCCTCATGAACAGCGGCGTCGCGAACTACCCCACCCTTGCCGACATGCTCACGCCCAGCCTCAAACTGCGGCTTGATCAGGGTAACGATTTGTCCGCCCAGCTCAATCAGCTTTGTAACAGGCGGCAGAATCAGGGTCAAGGAGATGAACGATACATCAATAACGGCAAACTGAAAGGGCTCAGGGATGTCACGTTGTGAGAGATAGCGGGCATTAAGCTCTTCTTTCACGATGACGCGGGGATCATTCCGAAGCCGCCAGTTCAATTGCCCCTTCCCCACATCCACCGCATAAACCCGTGAGGCCCCATGCTGGAGCAGGCAGTCTGTAAAACCACCGGTAGAGGCCCCAATATCCGCACACACTTTACTGGTCACATCCAACTTGAAAGATTCAAAGGCCCCGTCCAGTTTTCCGCCCCCTCGACTGACAAACTTGTCAGCGGCAGTGACTTCAAGAATGGACTCCTCATCGCAAGGCCGGCCAGCCTTGTCAACCATCTGCCCATCCACCCGCACCGCACCAGCAAGAATCAGGCGACGCGCCTTTTCCCGGCTCTCGGCAAGCCCACGTTCAACAAGAATGATATCCAATCTCTGTTTTGACATTCGTCACATCGCCCCTTAGTCCTCCCAGAATGCCCCAGCTTCATACTTAGGCGCAAGGATTTATGGAAGACATTCATTCCGGCAAAGATTGACGCCTTACGCCAAGGCCATTAAACTCCGCTCCATTGAAAGAATAGAGGAGTACACAACATATGATGAGAATGACAGACAGCGGCCCTTCGTTTTCGATGATGCGCGCCGCATTTATTCCGATTTTTGCGCTGGTCCTGCTGGCCGGTTCAGCTGTTTTCTATTGGTACTTCTGCCGGATTGAACCGGACAGCGGAGAAATCGCCATTTTGATTCATAAAACAGGCGAAAATCTGCCCAGTGGCCAGATTCTGGCGGAAAACGAAAACCAGAAAGGGATCCAACTGGATGTGCTTTCGGAAGGGAGATATTTCAGAAACCCCTACTCCTGGGACTGGCGGATATACAGGATCACCGATATTCCCGCAGGCAAATTGGGCGTTTTGACCCGCCTCTATGGCAAGGATCTTCCGCCAAATCAAATCATCGCTGGCCCCGGAGAAAAAGGCATTGTTCGCGACGTCTTAAGTCCCGGAAAATATCGTATCAACCCGTACGCTTACCGGATCGATATATTTGACGCCATTAAAATCCGGCCAGGCTATGCCGGCGTTGTGACCTCCCTGATCGGAGATGACGTCCTTAGCAAAATCTCATCCAATAAACCGAATGGGTTTCTTGTCGGAAAAACAATGAAGGGCGTACTACCGGAAATTCTTGATGCCGGAACCTACTACCTCAACCCGTACCTGGTCAGCGTGGCCGAGGTGAACCTGCAAAGTCAGCGCTTCGAGATGAGTGGCGCCGATGCGATCAGCTTTTTGACCATGGACGGTTTTGGAGTCGATGTCGAAGGCACTATTGAATACGCCATCATAGGAGATAAGGCCGCCTTACTTACCCATCGTGTCGGTGATCTGAATGATATCATTAAAAAGATTATTCTTCCCCGTGCCCGCGGTTTCAGCCGCATTGAGGGAAGCAAGCACCCGGCAACAACGTTCATCGTGGGCGAGACACGCCAACAATTCCAAAGGGATCTGGAAAACCACCTTAAAACCACGTGTGAAAGCTGGGGGATCTCCATCAAATCGGTACTGATCCGCAACATCAGTCCGCCCGAACAGATCTCGAGCATTATCCGCGACCGGGAGGTGGCGGTTCAGGAAAGCCGGAAATATGACCAGGAAATTGGTCAGGCCAAGTCAAAAGCAGAATTGGTGAAACAGGAAATGCTGGCCCAGCAAAGTGGCGAAAAGGTCGCAGCCGACACTGCCCGCATCAGTGCCGTCATTGCCGCCCAGCAGGGGCAGTCCGTACGCGTCGTCAAAGCCAACCAGGAACTGGAAGTGGCTAAGATCGACAATGAGGCCGCTGCGGCCCAGGCCCAGGCAATCATGCTTAAAGCAAACGCCGATGCCGCCGTAGTTAATATGCAGAACGTCGCAGAGGCAGGCGTGCTCACCAGCCAGGTCCAGGCCTTTAGTAACGGCTTGAATTATGCCCGCTACATTTTCTTAAAAAAGGTTGGGCCCCGTATCGACTCCATCTTGAGTACCGATCAGGGAGATGGGCTTGGAGCCCTCTTCCAGCCCTATCTTCCCAGTGTCAAGGAGGTCAAATAATGAAATCACTCACCCCGATGATTGCCGCCGCGTTTGGTGTTGTTATGTTTGTTGTCTTTGTTTGGGAATGGGGATTCTGCCGTTTCTATGTCGGTCCTGAACAAATGGCCGTCATTACGGCCAAGACAGGAGACGCCCTACCTCCTGGTGAAATTCTTGCAAAACAAGGTCAAATGGGAATTCAGGAGGAAGTGTTGGGCGAAGGTCGCCATTTCCGGAATCCCTATGAGTTTGACCGGATTATTTTGCCTGTTACCACAATTTTGCCAGGCAAAATCGGTGTTGTGACCGCCAAAGTGGGCGCTGAATTGCCCCAGGGCGAATTTTTGGCGAATGAAACCCAAAAAGGAATCTGGCGCCGTGTTCTCGGGCCCGGCACCTACCGCCTCAATCCCTATGGTTATGAGATCACAATTGAAGATGCCGTTGTGATCCCGATCGGATACGTCGGTATCATCACTTCGCTTTCCGGCAAGCAGGCCCCTGAGGGAGCTTTTGCCGTCACGGGTGAAAAGGGAGTACGGTCAGATATTCTTCAACCAGGACTGTATTACGTTAATCCAAAAGAATTCCAAATCAATATTGTGGAAATTGGCGTCAATCAAGTTTCTCTTTTGGGTAAGGAAGGTAGTACCGTGATTACCAAGGGGCAAATCTCAGCCCAAAATGCAGCCATGGATGTCTTGCAGGACAAAATGCTTGAGAAGCAGGCGGCCAAACGACGTGATTACTACCAGCAGGCAGAATCGCAAATGGCTCAGCGCGCCATGCCGGTCGCATCCAAAAAGTCACCCCCCCCTCAACAGCAACAATCCGCCGAGGGTATTCACGTTCTCAATGAATATGTTTCGTTTCCGTCACGAGACGGCTTTTTGATCAGCCTCGACATGACCGTGGAATTCGAACTCCTGCCTGAAAATATTGCATGGTTGTATCGCAGTTACGGGGATCTCCCTGCTGTGATCGACAAAATCATCATGCCGCAAATTCTATCTATTTCACGTAATAAAGGTTCCGAATACAGGGCAAAGGATTTCATCGTCGGCGAAGGTCGCGAAAAATTCCAAACGGACATGACGGATGCGTTGTCCAAAACTCTCAACGAAAAAAAGATCATTACTCATAACGCCCTGATACGACATGTGGAGGTGCCCATGCAAATCCTGGATCCCATCCAAAAAGCCAGCGTGGCGGTCGAACAGGATCTCACGAATAAGGAACGGCAGAATACCGCCAAAAAGCAGGGCGAACTGAATACGGAAATGTCGTTGATCGATCAAAAACGTGTCCAGGTAGCCCAGGAAACCTTGAAGCTGAAAGCGGAGATTTTGGCGGATCAGGATAAACAGGTGGCTGAGATTCAAGCGGAAACCCTTCGTCTGATGTCCCAAATTGACAAAGAAACCGCGGGTTTCAGGGCCAGCAAAGTTCTCACCTTGGGGAAAGCGGCAGCCGATTCCATGCAGGTGGTCGAAAGCCAGCGTGCCCATGGTTCACAGATGAAAACCGTTGCATTCGGAGACCCAACCGCCTTCAGCCTATGGGAATTCGCGGGATCGTTGCGTTCGGATATACGCATCAACATCCTGCATTCAGGCCCGGGTACACTGTGGACGGATCTCCCAAAAGCCTCACTGGGGGACCTGGGGGGAGCCTCATTGTTGAATAAGCAAAAATAAAACATCCGCCTTAAGCTCCGTGCCCATGTGCTTATCGAAAAAACATCATTACGCCCCGACTCTACTGGCAGCCCTTTTCTTTCTGGCCGCGGCAGTCATCATTTACCCGTTTGACTACAGCCTCTCGGATTCCATCCGGGCCTTTTCCAGAAGCGTCGGCAAGATTCACATCTTCCAGGAAGCATTGAATCTTTGTCGGCCTTTCGGGAAGGGGGATGTGATTCTCGTCATTGTCGCTGGTTTAGGGATATGCGGTCTGAGAAAACGGGCGGCACATATCATCCTGGCCCTCCTGATCATGTCGGTTTTAATCTGGCCTTTTAAACTGGGTGTTGGGCGTGAGCGACCGGGTTACAAAAACAGTCACTCCTTCCCCAGCGGAGACGCAGCGACTGCTGCTGCGTTTTGCATGCCACTTGTCACAACCTCCCCCTGGGGCGCCCCCATCGCCATCATACTGAACGCCGGAGTCGCAACAGGGCGGGTTTATGATGGGCGGCATTATCCCAGTGATGTGTTAGCGGGGGTCGCTTGCGGAATCATCGCCAGTGCCATCGCAGGGGCTGTGCTCCGCCGCTGGCCGTGGAAACCACGCCGCCGTTGGTTTGTAATCATTGGGAGTGTCATTATTTTGTTTTCTCTCGTCAACTTGTCCTGGGCTCGCGCCACCCCTTTTGTACTCGATTTCCTCCGGGTCTGGGGTCCCCTCGGGGCCTTTCTGGTTTTCGCCCGGCTGATACCGGTTTGGTATCGCAAAAGGAAGATAATGGGAAATCCGGTCAGGGGGTTTTTCCTCCTCGTCTTTCTGGTCTTTACCATCTACCTGTCTTTAACCTCGGCATCATCGCTCTGGGATCGAGACGAACCGCGTTTCTCAAGGGCAACTGTAGAAATGGTGGAATCAGGAAATTATCTCTTCCCCACTTTTAACAATCAACTCCGCCCTGATAAACCCATTCTTATCTATTGGCTCATGTCCATCCCGGTTCGGGTCTTGGGGGTCTCCGAGCTATCCTGCCGCCTGGTGGCCCCCATTGCCACGCTGATTACGGTGCTTCTGACGTTCTGGCTTGCTCGCCGTCTCTTCGATCAGAAAATCGCCTTTTGGGCCGGACTTATCCTGATGCTAACCCCATTGATGACAGTTAGCGGAACTGCGGCAACGACCGACGCGCTGCTGCTTGCCTGTATCACAGGAGCCATTGCGGCATTTATGCTGTCCTGGTTGAACGGTTTCCGGCTCTGGCATCTCCTTCTACTCATTCTATCACTCAGCGGAGCCTTGTTGACCAAAGGCCCTGTAGGGCTTGTCGTACCGTTATTCGTGATGGTTGCCATCATGATCTTCACCCGCAATGGCGCCCTCAAACCCTGGCGCTATGCGGGCTGGCTGGTGTTTGCCGTTATTGCCTCCACCCTCCTATTCCTTTCCTGGGGACTGCCCGCAAACGCGGCCACGAATGGAGAGTTTATGCGGATGGGCATTGGAAAACATGTCGTTAGCCGATCCTTGACGGCCATGGAAAGCCATGGCGGCAAATCTTTTGCATTTTATTTCTATTATGTTCCCGTTGTGATTTTGACCTTTTTCCCATGGATCCTTTATCTTCCGCGAGTTTTCTCAAAAATCTCCTTATGGCCAGATCAGGGGAAGGATCGTATCCGCATTCTCTTCTGTTGGGCGGCACCGATCATTATTCTGATGAGTGTGGTAGCCACAAAGCTCCCGCATTACATTCTTCCTGCCTGGCCTGCGTTAGCGATAGCCTCAGCCTTGGGGCTCACTCATGCAATCCGTATGCGGCGCGCCGGGAACAACTCTCTAACCGCAAAAATCGGCCTGAGGCTTTTCGTTACCATTGGATCGACCCTGGGGTTAGGCTTGATGCTTGCCCCTTGGGTCATGGCCAAAATGCCCCTTTACAGCATTCGGGTCCCCGCTACGATATTGGGGGCTGTGTTTTTATCAATGACTGGAGTGGCCTGTCATTATTACCGAAAAGCCCGTCATGAGTATGTAGCGAGCGTTCTCGGGGGCGGCATGATGGTGATCCTGCTTTCCGCCAGCCTGTTCCTGCTTCCAGCTATCGAGCGGTTGAAATTGTCCCCCCTGATCGCGGAAATCATTCAACTCAACAGTGCCCCCATGACGCCTGTAGCGACCTGTGGCTATGGAGAACCGAGCCTTAATTTCTATCTGGGGCGCAGCCCTATAACCCCGCTTGAGGGGCCAGATCTACCTAAGTGGGCCGCCGAAGCAGGCCCCGGCATTCTAGTAGTAACCGAGGCCAGACTGATGCCGCAATTAGAAGTCTTTCGTACCCCCGGAATTGAAACGCTGGATATCATCACCGGCTTCAATTACTCACAGGGGAAACAGGTGAGAATTCACATTCTTTTCAGAAATAAAATCCCATGAACTTAGAACAAAACGGGCTAAATGATGAACCTGATCCCATTCCTATTGAGTTAGAAATCGAGGCCGCCGAATCTGCTGGTAAGTCCGAGAAAAAGCTTCTGCTCATGGCCCTCATCGTGGTCGCTTGTATTGCTGTAGTCCATTTCACCCCATTAAAGTCACTCACAAGTGATGTAGCGTGGAAAGCCTATATCAGCCAACTAGGAATGTGGGCCTCATCAATCTACTTTCTTGTCAGTGTTGCTTTGATCGCCATCGGCATCCCTCGCATGTTGCTATGCGGGCTTGCAGGCGTGCTATTTGGATTCACGACCGGAAGCGTCATTGGGCAATTTTCCGCGCTATTCGGTTCCTATGCCACATTCGTTTTTGCCCGATGGGGCGGGCGTGACTGGGTGCAAAAACGGATCGAGAAAAGTCAGCGGCTCCGGAACATGCTGAAAAAACCATCCACTTTTACCATATTTCTGGTGCGTCAATTGCCGATTGCCGGGATTGTTCCTAACTTGATATTAGGGGTAACCCCAGTGAAGCACCGCTATTTCCTTCTGGGCTCATTTCTTGGATACCTGCCCAGTTCCATCATGGTAGCCGCCATTGGCAGCAGCTTTGGAAAAGGTTTTAATAAGGCAACCTTTCAGCATTCCATTGCACAAATCACCGCTGCCATGCTGGGACTTGGTGGCATCTCCCTAATCGTGTGGTACATGCGGAAGAAACTAATTACCGCAAGCGCCAAGTAAGAATACCGCCAATCACAAGGAAGACGATGTTAGGAAGCCAGCCGGCAAGCCAGGGCGCGATGATCTCTTGCTTTCCAAGAATCAGGCCGAACTGCACCAGGAAATAAAAACTAAACAAAGCGGCCAGCCCGAACACGACGCTTCGCATGGCGGGGCTACGTGCCCCACCCGCTGTCGCAGGAAGCCCTAGCAGCAGGAGAACAAGGCAAGACCATGGCATTGCCACACGACCATGAATATCGGTCAGACGCGAGGCGACCCATTTACCCGAAACATTCGGCCGATTCTGAATGATCCTAATCATTTCAATGGTTGAAAGATAATCAGAGTCCTTCATCTCATTCACAAAATCATCCGGTCTCTCAGGATAATCAGTCATCTCCATCGGCCGTTCCACCAGGACGGAAGGCGGGCCCAGCGGATCACCTTTTTCATCAAATTCTTTCTTTTGGACCCCGTAAAACCACCACGTGCCATCCAACCACTCCGCACGCTCCGCTGTAATTTCCATTTCGATCGTGCCATCAGTCCGTTGCTGCGAGACTTTAATGCCGGACAAACGGGTGGGCGTACGCTGATCAAAAGCTTTCACAAACCACTGCCGGTGTGAAGGCCCTGTATGATAAACATAATCCCGCACAACAAATGAAGAATCAGGGGATCGTTTCAGCACCTGTTTAGTGTAATCTGCTACCCAGCGGGTAGCGACGGGCCCCACTGTTTCCTGAACAACAGCCCCGAAAAGACTCGCACAAAGGCCTACACCCATGAGGGGAAGCATCAATCGGCGCACACTCACCCCACTGGCACACATGGCGGTCAGTTCGTTATTCCGGGCAAACATCGTCATGGTATAGAGAGTCGCCAGCAGCAAAGCAATCGGCAGAACCACGACAATAAACGGATTGTGCCCATTTACTTTAAAAAGAAAAAAACAATAATACAGCAGGATGTCTGTGATCGGGGCTTTGACTTCTAGAAAGTCTGAAAATCGGTCAAACAAATCGAGCACAATATAGAGCAAGCTGAACGCCACGAAACAATACCCGAACGGAATCAGGTACTGCTTCAGCATATATCGATCAATAATCTTCACGTTACTTTGTCTCCCAGCGGGCGGACCAGTCCAGTGCACGACGCAAAACGACTTCTTCAGTTTTAACACGGCTTCTGACCTTTTCCAACCGGGTATCATAGGCCGCCATCACGCATTTGGCATCCTGCCCCATTTCTGCACCGGAAAAAAGCTCTCCATGCATGCCCCTGAAATCGAGATGAAACTGTACGCCCCCTTCGCTAATGGAGCCACCTAAATCCTGATTCGTGAGTAAAAGGCGATTGGCGCTTTCCTCATTTCGTCCACATTGATCCAAATACCAGGTTGGCGACATGGTTAACGAATCGATTCGCAGAAAACGAAGAATACGCTTCTCGGCCTCGAAAAGCTCGGCGATATCTTCGAGGGGCACGGAAAAGGCCCGCAAAATAATAATGGTTTCGAGAAAATGGAGATACGCAGGCGAATAGCCTTCGGACTCCTTGGGGACGTAAAGCCCCAATTTAATTTGAAAATTCCGCAAAAAATGGGGTGACCTACCAATTTTACGGCACACCTGCGAAAACGTCAGTCGCGGCACTTCAGCCAGGAGATAACCCCCTTCGCGAATATCGAATTCAGTTATTTCCGACACGAGTCCAACACTTTCTTCGAATGTTTTTCGCGATAAACATCCTCGTCCCACTCCACCCCTGAAAGCAATGATTTCCGGGATAATTTCAAACAGTAAGCGAGGGCTTCCACCCACTCCCCCCCTTCACCTTCGATCGAGACCTCTTCCCGGACAAAGCGCTTCCCCTGAAAGGCATCTAAATTGACTAAAGCATCCTCATCCACATCCAAATATACCACCCCGTCTACTTGCCTGTCAGGAAAGGGGACCAGGGCCGACTGCCATTCATCTTTGACCACAAACTGGGCATACCCGTTCAGTGAACCAAACTTGGTTGAATAGGATTTACCCGTCAATGCCTTAACCAATTCCACAAACATTAATGGGCCTGATACAAACAGATTCATATCTCGTGCTACTAGGCGATCAACGCCTATCCTCCACTCGTTTCGATAGTCTTTAAAGAATCATGAAATCAACTGCCTCACGACTTGTTCCAAGGCCGCATAGAATTCGGTTCAGCTTCTTGATGAATATAAATCGTGAAGTGTTTCCCATACCTTGACTCAACTGATTAAGAAAGGCTGGCATTCTACATTCACGGGCTAAAAATGCAAAAGCAAAAGGCAGCAGCTTTGAAGGCTTAATGTATTAGGATTGCTGAACTGTTCCGTTTTCCGTAAAAGTCACTTAAATCATCATGAATTGGTTCAATCAAATTAAAAAGTACGCTACGGTGGGCGTGGGTAGCACCTTTACGGATTTCGCTATTTATGGAGCCCTGATCCATTATGCAAATTTTTCTCCGGAAATCGCTAACCTCATCAGTCGCCCCTGCGGTGGCCTATTCAGCTTCACGTTCAACAAAATCTGGACTTTTGACCGAAAACAACTAACGGGGACCCATCACGAAATCGCACGATTTAGCATCGTGTGGATTGCCTCATACTGTCTATCCATCCTGCTTGTATGGCTGTTCCATCAGTATTTCATCCAGAACCAGAGTCTTCCCCTGGCTCTGGCAGAGATGATCCAGCACATGACCGGTTGGGAAGTGCACCTGGTGGAAGGTCTATCCAAACTCTGCGCAGAAAGCTTAGTGTGTATTGGAATTTTCCTGAGCCACCGGTTTTGGACCTTTAGACAAAACTAGAGGAGCGGGGGGTGATGCTGCCGCCCCCATATATATGGCAGTCATGGTGGTTCGTACACACCCAAGGCCCAGTTCGTAATCCATTACCAACGGCACAATGGATTCAATGGGAGCCTCCTGCGCCGCCTTGATGAGAGCCTCATCTTTACGCAAGGCCGCCAGCTTTTTAAAATCCAAACTCCACGCATGAAACTCCCGAGGCTTCACGGAACTCCCGGGCGCGGCGACCGGTACGATACGGGTAGTGTCAAAATGCAGGCGACCAAAACACGCAGGACTCTGGTCGGGCTTCGTTAAAATCTGCAGCGCCACAACTTTCCCATCTAAATTGGCAACGATCCGTCCTTGCCCTGAAGCGGCCCCCGCTTTCGCCCCTTCACGGTGCTGACTCACCAGAAAATCCATCACCGGCTTAATCCGCTGACTCAAATCGAACAAAGCTTCAGGATTAGCCAGATTCGTTGAGCTCACCCCTGTCTGCAGGTTGCAGGTGGAATACGACATGCGCCCCGCCTGTGCGTCATACACCGATACAATCAGGGCATCTTTATTCCGTCCAATCAAGGGATGTAAATATTCATCAGTGACCTTTGCGAAAACCAACGCTTTCATCTCCGGCAAGGTCATGACGGCGATAATCCGGTCATGAATAGACACCCGGTTGCGCTCCCCGGTCTTCCCACTGTCCGGCGAATCCACTTTCATGTCGAGAAACAGGGCGGGAATGCTTTCCCCAGTCACGCGATGTCGCCACGTTCCAATGGTCGTCGAAGCCACAATTTTCCCGACTCGGGCAAGTTCCAAATGAAGCAAGCGATACCCGACATCATATTCCATGTACAGCGGAGTTTCCGACGCCGTAAAACGGGCGTCAATATCCGCCAGCCGCGACTCACCCGCCATGACCGGACCGCCCCATGACACCAGGATAATTAACACAGCCCGGAAATATCGTTTCAAAATCACCTCCGCCTCCTACGTCCAGCCTGCTCACTATTACGCGCCGGCCTTGCCCCCTTACCCCCCCCCTTTGTCTTTTCAGACTCAGGTCGCTGCAAGGCAAAATCAATGCGTCGCTTATCGAAATCCACTTTGACGGGAATGACCTTTAGCCGGGTTCCCAACTTATACAAATCCTGCCCCGCTCGCAGTGCCTTGGCCGCAGGATCGAATCGCACAAAAGCTTCCGAGATGGCGGAACAGTGAAGCAGACCTTGAACTCCCAGCCCATCCAACTCAATGAAAAGCCCGAAATTCATCACTTTGACGACCACGGCGTCATACACCCGCACATTTCGTTGTTCAATCTGCTGGGCAAGGAAACGGTACTTCTTGATTTCCAGCAATTCGCGCTCCGCCGCCTGAGCCACCTGCTCGGTTTCGGAACAGTGTACAGCCAATCGTTCCAACTCCTGATTGGGGTAAGGACTACTCTTCCCCTCAAGCAGTGCTGCCAATATCCGATGTACAATCAGATCGGGGTAACGACGGATTGGCGACGTGAAATGAGCGTAATATTTCTTTGCCAAACCGAAATGCCCGCCCTCTTTTGAACTATAGATGGCCCGCTTCATACTGCGCAAGACCGCCATCTGGGCGCTGTTAGCCAGTGGCGTATCCTTAATCCTAACCAGGAATTCCATCAGATTACGACGATGCTTCAATTGCCCGGGCTGATACCCCATCTCATGCAAATCGGCCGTCAGCATCTCGATTTTTTCAGCATCTGGCTCTTCATGAAGACGATGAATTAACGCTCGCCCCTTCGTGCTCAATTCCCGATCAACAGCCTCATTGGCCGCAACCATGCATTCCTCGATCATCTGATGAGAGACATCATTTTCAACAGGACGGATATCCTCAATCATCCCATCCTTGCCGATAATGACCGAATTTTCCGGCATCGTAATATCCAGTGCCCACTGCGCCATGCGCCGGGCACGAAGTTGCATGGCCAACTCGTAAACCTCCAGAATCAACGGCCGGGCCTCGGGCGGCATCGCCACCTTGCAATGCATTCCGGCCGGGGTCTGAATCACTTGTAAAGCCTGCTCATAATTCAAACGCAACCGCGAGCGGATAATCGTACGGGCAAACCGGGCCGAAATCATACGACCAACCTGATCAAAGGTCATAAAAGCGGAAAACGCCAACCTATCCTGATCGGGTTTTAAACTGCAAAGCCCGTTTGAAAGCTCCTCGGGCAACATCGGTATCACTTTGTCGGGGAGATAAACACTATTTCCTCGCTCAATGGCCTCCCGATCAAGGGCATTACCCTTGGTTACGAAGTGACAGACATCGGCAATATGGACACCCAACACCCGGCGACCTTCCTCGTCATGCTCCAACGATAGCGCATCATCAAAATCCTTGGCCGTGACGGGGTCTACGGTAAAGATAAATTTACTGCGCAAATCCAGACGCTTGCCAGTCTGAGTCAGCCGCGCGGCTGTATCAGAAGCCTCCTGCATGACTTCACTTGAAAATTCCTGGGGCAAATCGTATTGCCGCATCACGGCTAATGTATCCAGCGACGGATTATCCGCCGGCCCAATCACCTCAATGATCTCAGCCTCGGGATTGACATGCCGGTTTTCCCAGTTGGTAAACTGGATGACCACGCGGTCATTGATCTGAGCCCCCTTCGCCTCCGGCACATAAAAATCCTGTTGATAAGAGGGGTTAAGCGGGAGCACATAAAGAAATTTTCCTGTGCTTTTCAGGGTTCCGACAACCACCCGCGATCCACGCTCCACCACTCGGATCACCACACCTTGCCGTTGCCATTCGGGTGTGCCCGGCTTAAGGGGTTCCAAGCGTACCACCACTTGATCGCCCGGCAAGGCCGTGCTCAGGTTACCGCGCTCGATGCGCACCGTCAGCTCCCCATCCAAATTGGTAAGATAGCCGCCACCAGAACGTTTCACTTCCAGCCGACCGGTAACCAAATCAGCCGGGGCCCCGAGGGAATAACGGGTCTTACGAATGATGACGATCTCACCATTCAGAACCATTTTGTGAAGGATATCAACCAAGGCCTTTCGCTCTGCTCCCCGGAGGTCAAAGATGTCAGTCAATTCGCCAAGCGTCATCGGGGTATAGTCAGGTTTCTGGAAAAATTCCAGAATGGCCTCATGGGTTACTTTTTTAAGTGTAGATTTCGGCATCATATATCGAACTCCCGTCTCTTCGCTTACGTTAAACTTCTCGCGATCTCAATCTTGGATCCAGCGCATCCCTCAAGGCGTCTCCCACCAGATTGAAGGCCAGCACAACCAGCAGAATAGCGGCAGATACAGCAGCCATTTCCCACCATACCCCCTGCCAGAGGCGTAAACGCGCATTTCCAATCATTATACCCCAAGATGGCTCTCCCTGCACTCCAATTCCGAGGAAACTCATAAAGACTTCGGTCCCTATGGCAGCTGGGAAGCGAATGGAGAAGGTAATAATAACAATATGGAAAACATTGGGTAAAATATGTCGGAAAATGATGCGCCAGGATGAATACCCCAACGAACGGGCGGCCAACACATAAGCCCGATCCCGATGTTTCATCACTTCGGCCCTTAATAACCTGCACAACCCCACCCAGGTAGTAAGACCAATCCCCAGATAGACCCCCATGATCCCCTTTCCCACTACCATCGAAATCGCCAGTATAAACAGTAGACCGGGGATGCTTTCGATCGTGGAATATACCCAAACAACGATATCGTCGGCCCATTTTCCAAAATAACCACTAATACAGCCAAGCAATACCCCTATGGGAATGGCAATTAAGGAAGTCACCACCCCCACTAGAAAGGCAATTCGAGTGCCTTGAATCGTCCGCTGCAGCACATCACGGCCCAGATTGTCTGTCCCTAACGGACGATAGGCCAAGGTCTTTGCTCCGAGCCAGAGCCGACGGCCCGGCCCAGCTCCATCCACCTCCGCAAAAGGATGCCGGAAAATACTGGGGGGCAGATATCGCTCACTTAAGTTTACTTGCGAATAAGAAGGCGTTCGATCAACGGCCTGATAATACCTGAAGATAATCTCACCATAAAATGCGACCAAACCAAAACAGACAATAATCCCGAAGCAAATCCGGATTACCCGACGACGCATGAGATCCCTCCATGCCTCCCGCCATAATGATTGTCCCCATTCTTCCATTGCCTACCTCAACTTCACCCTCGGATCCACCAGCGCATAGCATAAATCTGTAACGAGACTCGCGACCACATACAGGAGTGCCCCCACCAGGACCACCCCTCTCACCACATCCACGTCTGAAGAGTTAATGGCATTTATACTGAGTCCACCCAGTCCCGGAATTCCAAAAAAGCTCTCCAACAAAAGGCTCCCAGTGTAGAGAATAGGCAAAGCAATCACCGTGTTGGTCACAATCGGAATCATCGCATTGGGTAACACATGCTTGAACAACACCCCCGCCGGACTTAACCCCTTGGCGAAGGCCGTTCGCACATAATCTTTATAAATCTCATCCAAAATAACGGCTCGATAGAACCGAAGATTCCCGCCCAGCCCGCTAAGGATACCAATCATCACCGGCAACAACAGATAGCCCCAGGACTCAAAGCCCCAAATCGGGAACCAATGCCATTTATATGCCATAAAAAATTGTCCAAAAATGATCCAAACGAGGTAATTCACACTCATCAGTGCCACCGCCATAAAGACAAAAATGCGGTCCGGCCAGCGATTCCGCCAATAGGCACAGAGAAGAGCCAACCCAACAGATAGCCCCAATCCGCCAAAGAAAACGGGGACCGTCAGCGCTAGCGATGGCAAAATCCCGCGTCTCAACATCGTGGTCACCTTCTCATTGGTCGATAACGAGGTGCCAAGATCCAAGCGAGCCAAAGTCTTAAAATAATGCACAAGTTGGGAGTCCAACCCATGTGGCATACGTCGCTCAAGTCGCACGTTTCTCACTTCTAAGGCCCCCTGCTCTACCGATAACAAAACGGGGGGCGACACCGATAAATTAGTTCCCGGCTGGAACTGAAACTCAGTCCAATGCCAGCGGGAGGAGATTTCAGGCTTCGAATTGGATAGCATGATCAGGGAATCCGGCAGCAACCTGACCCTGGTGCCGGACTCCAGCCCCCGCACCTGCACCTTCACCCGATAACAGGAATCCGGGCGTAATGGAAAAAGCAGTTGAACCGCCAAGTTTGTCCCCGCAAAAAGCTTGACGGGCTCTGAAAAATCGCGGGCAGGAAAGGCCCTGGTGGTCGTCCACCAGCCGAAAATGACGGGCTTGTTGAACCCCCGTTGCTCATCAAACTCCTCTAAGGCTTGCGGCGAAACATTTTTACCAAGTGCCATGGAAGCCGGGCTCCCGCCCACAACATTAAAGAGCAGGAAGGTAACCAGAATTACCCCCAGCACCATCGGGACCATATAAAGCACGCGGCGTATAATAAAACGGGTCATAAAATGCACGGCCTATCAGTCGAATTTAATAGAAAATGGGGTATGATCCTCATCCTGAGGTTATGTGTCAAGCGGGGCGTGTCGTCGAAATTGTTCAAAAGGCTCATTTATCGGTTGAAGCCATGGTTTTCCATGCTAAAATTTATGGGATTATGCAAAAGAGGATCATCAACACCGACAAAGCGCCCGCTCCTGTGGGGCCTTACCAACAGGCTGTGGGAATGGATCGCCTCGTTTTTACCGCAGGCCAGATTCCCGTTGATGCAAAAACTGGCGCCGTCATCACGGGCACGATTGAAGATCAAACCCGGCAGGTTCTTGAGAATCTTAAGGCTATACTCGAGGCAGCGGGAACCTCTCTCGACAAAGTCCTCAAAACCACGGTATTTCTGCATGACATGAATGATTTTGCGAAAATGAACGCCGTATATGCCGAGTATTTCCGAACCGATATCGCACCAGCCCGATCTACCGTACAAGTGGCGCGTCTCCCGAAAGATGTGGCCGTCGAAATTGAGGCCATCGCCTCACTTTAAAAGCCTTTATGCCCTAAACCCTCTATGCTTTTCAATTGAACGACTGAATCACAACAAACAACCAGGACGGTTCCTATGCGCTATGCAATCGTTTCCGATCTCCACGCCAACATGCAGGCTTGGAAAGTAGTTTACGAAGACATCCAGAATAATAATGCGGATCGCATTATCTGCCTGGGTGACATCGTCGGATATGGCCCAAACCCAGCCCAACTGCTTCGAGAAGTTCGCAGCAAAGTCGATGCCGTTATCCTCGGTAACCATGACGCAGCCTGCTGCGGGAAATTGGACGCAACGTTGTTCAATGACGATGCCCAGCGTCTTCTTGAATGGACACGCAAACAATTGAGCGCGGATGACCTGAAATTCCTTTCCTCCCTCCCTCTCACCTTGATCGGTGACGGATTTCTGTGTGCCCATGGCGAATTTTCCGCACCGGGAAATTTTGACTATGCTTCAAACGCCGATGAGGTCATGCCTTCATGGAAAGTCACTGAGTCGGATCTCCTTTTCGTCGGGCATACCCATGAGCCCGCCATCTTTGTACTCGGCAGCAGCGGCACTCCCCGCAGTGTTGAACCCCAGGACTTTACCGTCAACCCGGGCAAACGCTACTTCGTCAACGTCGGCTCTGTGGGCCAACCGCGGGATAAAGACCCCCGCGCCTGTTATTGCATCTATGACACGGAAACTCGATCCATCTACTGGCGTCGCGTTAGATTCGATGTTGAACCCTACCGGAAAGCATTACGGGCCACCGGGCTTAAATTAGATCCGAGTTACTACCTTCCCGAGTCCAAAGGTACGGCACAAGAGACGCCTGCAAACTGGCACGTTGCATACTCCCCCCCCAAATCCCCCAGTCAAGCGGCTCACGATGTCGTCGCCGTTCAGGATATCAAAGCCATTCCTAAACGAAAAAAATCAATTCCCCTCAGCATGATTTCTCTGGCGTTGTTAATGCTGGCAATTTCAGGCTATGCCATCTGGCAAAAATTACCTCATCCCATTGACCTGAATGCCACCAGTACTACCTCGCTGGCATCGTCTGACCGCAATAGTTTGTCCTTACCCGAAAGAGTTGTGACACCCGGCCAACCGATCCATGGTTGGGCGATTCATTTGGATGATAAAAATCGACAACAGATCGGCATTAATCTTGACCCCTTTAAACGTCCGTTCCTATATTTTTCCTCTAAGAAGGCTGACAAGACAATGACCCTCATCTCCAGTTGGGTCTCGGTCAACCCGGGCGAAAAGTGGGCGTTTGAAGCCGCACTTCAGAAAAAAAAGGATTTCGCTGGTGAAGCCGTTTTGGTCATTATGCTCCAGAAAAGTGGCGGCACCATTGTATCAAATTTTGTCTCACTGAAAATCCCGCCCCCACAGATCTCAGGACTGTCGAAAATCGAGGAACAGTTTATCATCCCGGAAAAAAGCACCATGATCCGGGTTGCCCTCCTTGGAAAATTTTCAGGAAAATTGCTTATCCTTACACCAAAATTATATTGCCCGAAAATAGAGGTTCCACCGCCAATCAACCCCGCATTAACCGAAGAACCCGATACGAAACCTGCTGAGGAGCCTAAAAATACATGGGATCAAAAAACGCAGGTAGGTTACTGAACTGCCATCGCCACATCGCCCATTACTATAGACAGCAGACTGGTTATTAATTAATTGAACATATTAGCTATACTATGCTAGTAATTAGGCATGCGCTATGCCTTTATTTCAGATATCCATGCCAACCTGCAAGCCTGGCGAGCCGTTCATCTCGATATTCGAAGTAATAAAATCGACTACGTTCTATGCCTGGGAGATGTCATAGGCTATGGCCCATCCCCCGCAGAAGTACTCAACGAGGTGCACGCCCATGTCGACGCCTTCGTCTTAGGTAACCATGATGCCGTCGTCAGTGGACGTATGGACGACTCTTCTTTTAATCCCCATGCCCGGGAAATGATCCGGTGGACGGCCTCCAAACTCAACCGCAAGGCCTCCGCATTTTTATCGTCGTTTCCACTCACCCTGATCGGTAATGGTTTTCAGTGCGTGCACGGTGAATTTTCCCGCCCAGCCAGCTTTGAATATGTGCTGAACCCTGAAGATGCACTCCCCTCCTGGAAAGCGGTGGAAGCCCCACTTTTATTAGCCGGCCACACGCATGAACCCTCCTTTTTCCTGATGGGGCCAAGCGGTATCCCCAGACTGGCAGTCCCTCAGGATTTCGAGCTTGAACCCGGGAAACGTTATTTCGTCAACGTCGGGTCGGTCGGTTGTTCGCGAGATGGCGATCCGAGAGCCAGCTACTGCATTTATGACACCGAGGCACGGGCTGTATTCTGGCGCCGTATTCCCTTTGATCTGGATAGTTATCGTTCCACGTTGATCCGCTCAGGACTCGACCCCAAACGTTGCGCTTTGCTCAAGCTTGACCCTCTGGCCCAGACCCTCCCATTACGTCAAAGGCTGGACTTCACTCCCCCCACCGCACCTGAAAAAGCAGCCCGCCCTGCCGTAGCCATGCAGGACATCACATCCCTGAGACGCTCGATCCGTCACTGGAAATTCCTTTTTTCGTCCGCCATTATCATGGTGGCTCTTTCAATCATTGCGGCTCTTTGGATTTGGCGCGAACAAAAGGATTACCGGGCAATTTTAGGCGCCGCATCGCCCATCATCGTCGCCACCAACTTCTCCGCCAAAACCAATCTTCTACCACAACACCACAATCCCATCCTGTCAGGACAAATCATTCCCGGATGGCAAATTCAGCTGGGTGATTCCCGGCAGCAAAAAGCGTCGGTCATCCCCTTGAAAAAAGAGGGGTACTGCCTCCAACTTGAATCTGAATCGGCCGATGCCGGGCTCACACTCTCTGCCCCTCTCGTTCAGGTGGATCCCGGCCAGAGTTGGAGCATGAGTGGATTATTTGAAAAGGGAGCCAGCTTCGCCGGAACCATCATCGTGGCCGTCACGCTCATCCGGCAGGATGGTTGTGGTCTCATAACGAATCAACATTTTGCTGTAAAAGAACCTTTACTGGCACGGGCTGATGGATGGATGAGAACTCGGCAGACATTCACTATTCCCGCTGGCGGAAAAACGATACAGGTTCAAATCCGTGGAAAATTTCGAGGAAACATTCGAGTCCGCGGCCTGTCACTGGAACTCAATAATCATCCGGATCATGAACGTAATTCGCTTCGGCCTTAGTATCCAGATAGCCCTGCAAGATGACCTGGGCCGCCAACTTATCACGAACCTCCTTGCGCCGCTCGCGGGACACATCCGCTTCTAGCAGCATCCGTTCCACCAGGCTGGTACTTAACCGTTCATCGGTAATATCCACCGGCAAACCGCTCGCCGTTCGCAATAACTCGACAAACTTTCCCGCTTCCAAAGCCATTGGCCCACTGGATCCATTCATATTGATGGGGATACCCACCACAATTTTGACCACGCCACGGTCACGGGCAATCCGGCACACCGCCGTGATCGCTTCTTCAACCGACTGGACCGTTTCCACAGAAAGCGGGGTCGCCAGCATGGCCATGGGGTCGCTGATCGCAATTCCCACGCGCTTCGTCCCGTAATCTACACCTAGAATGCGTCCTGTCATCAGAGGTTTAATTCCCTTAATAAAACCAGACCGTCCAAAGTCAAATCCGGAACAATATCCACAGGAGCATCAAGCCCCTTCAATGCCAAACCGGCATACCCGCCCGTGGCACAGAAATGAATCTTACGTTCCTTCATCCCTGCTTTCACATGGCTTAGGATTTCCCGAACCATGCCGCGATAGCCAACCACCACACCAATCCGCATGGCCTCACTGGTAGAGCGCCCGATATTTTTGAATTTGCCATCCAGCTCAATCTCCGGCAGCAATGCCGTTCGTTCAGCAAGATAATCGGTCATCAAGGGTAGTCCTGGAGCAATGACCCCGCCCACATAACGCCCATCGCCGGTAACGGCATCGAAAGTGAGTGCCGTTCCGAAATCAGCGACAATCACAGCAGACTGATAAAGCTCCCAAGCAGCAGCCGTATCCGCCAAACGATCCGCCCCAATGGTTTCAGGCTGGGGATATTCCACCTTGATGTTCAAATTAATGCGATACCCAACGAGCAAGGGCTCTTTCCCGCAAAGGTTCTGAAGCACCTGCGTCCATAACGGATTAAGTCCCGGTACCACTGAACACAATACCGCCGCCTTGACCACACGTCCTGCAGCCAATTTCCGTAGAAGCGCCATGATTTTACGTTCTTCACGCCCCTCACGCGTCGCCATGCGACCCTGCCGAAGAATCCGCCGCCCGCGAGCCAGTCCGATGTGGGTACTGGTATTGCCAATATCAATAACGAAAAAATAGTCCATTATTTCATCTCCAGCGACAAATCCGCCGCCGGCGCGGAATGCGTCAGGCCTCCAATGGAGATGGCATCCACACCTGTAGCCGCAATGGCCGCAACCGTCTCCAGGGAAACCCCGCCGGAAGCCTCCAGTTTGCATCGCTTTGCACAAATGGCGACACAGGCCTTCATCCGCTCAGGCGACATGTTATCAAGCATGATCCATTCAGGAGCGGCCCGCATGGCGTCGCGTAACTCTTCCTCGGATTCCACTTCCACCTCAACGGGAATGCCTGGGAATTTGGCCCGCGCGGCCGCCACCGCCCCCTGAAGATTGCTGATCCCCGCCTCCTGCCAGAGCCGCCGATGGTTATCCTTGATGAGCACCATGTCGTACAATCCCATCCGGTGATTGGTTCCTCCCCCACAGGTTACAGCATATTTTTCAAAAATGCGCAACGTGGGGGCCGTCTTACGGGTATCCAGTATCCGGGTGCCAAAGGGTTTCACTTTGTCCACGAAATCATGTGTACGCGAAGCAATTCCCGTCATCCGTTGCATAAAATTCAGCGCGGTCCGCTCTCCAGTCAGAATGCCTCGAATTGGCCCTTCAATCGTCATCAGGACTTGATCCGGCTTGACCGCTTCCCCATCTGCAATCAGACATTGGCACCTGAGCGCAGGGTTCACGCTGGCAAAAACCGCCTGCGCCACCGCACCTCCGGATACCACATAATTCCCGCGAGACAGGATCACGGCCTTTCCTTGACTGGTTTCCGGCACCACAGACAACGTCGTGACATCACCCGAACCTATATCCTCAGCCAACGCCCGACGAATCAGATCCTGCACCACTGGATTTTCAATGAGATTGATCATCCCTCCACCCTCCATTCGCTTGGCATGTGGCAAATTCCTTCAAAGTTTTTTACTGAGTCCACCCCGATCGCGAAGGCATTGTCCATGCGATGATAGTTCACCTTGTGATCAGCAGAATGAACAGAAAATGAGAAGAAATAGGTGCCACGAGCCAGATTCAGATGGGGAATCTTTAAGACGACATGTCCGGAACCCGTCAAACCGGGGATCGACACAGACGCAATCTCAGTATTGCTACCATGAACCAACCGACCAGCCTCGTCGCTAATGCCAAACCCGAAAATTGAAGCACCTACCGGAGTCTTGACCTCATAGCCCAACCGAACCGTGAGGGGCTCACCCCACATGAATTTAGTCGTGGCATTTCCAGACGCATCTAAAAACTCGGCACCTGTCAGAATGACCTCACGGGTCCCCCACTCGCGACTCCGCTCAGCACTTGCCTGATTACGCCAGAAGCTTTCATACTGCCCCACCACTTTCCCCGGGGCACCATGGCCCAACACCCGGCCATGATCTAAAAAAAGAATCTGATCACTCACAGATTGAATGGTTCCCAGATCATGCGAGATGATCAACATCGTCTTCTTCTGGTCCCGGAATTCAGACATCCGCCGCAGACATTTGCGCTGAAAAGAGGCATCCCCAACAGCCAGCACCTCATCCACCAGCAAAATATCCGGATCCACCTCCACCGCCACCGCAAAGCCCAGCCGGACATACATTCCGGACGAATAATGTTTCACGGGTTGGTCAATAAAGGTGCCAATGTCGGCAAAGTTGAGAATGGCATCAAACCGACGGGTCATTTGTTGCCGCGTTAACCCCATGATGGCTCCGGCCAGAAAGACATTTTCACGCCCTGTCAGGTCGGGATGGAAACCTGCGCCCAATTCAAGCAAAGAGGAAATCACACCCGTGGTCTTGATTTTGCCCTCGGTGGGCATCATGGTGCCAGCCAAAACAGACAGCAGCGTGCTCTTACCCGCCCCATTGGCACCGATCAACCCCAGCGTGGTGCCGCGTTCGACGGTGAAATTCACGTCCTTCAACGCCCATAAGTCGCGTTCACTTCCGGGCTTATGGATCATATCCATTACCATGGACTTCAAGGTGCGGCCACCGGAACTCCTCAACCGGAACCGTTTTCCCACGCCCTCAACCTGTATGGCAATATCACTCATGTTACAGCTCATCTGAAAATCCAGGTTGAAGTTTTTGGAAAATAATAATTCCGGCTACAAAAACCACAGCGGTCATCCCCACTGAAAGCATGATTAAGGAAAGCGAGGGCAGCGGGTTACCCAGCAAAGCGGAGCGATAGAGCGCCAAAATGCCAGCCATGGGATTCAAAAAATACAACTGCCCGAGAATCGGATGCTTATCGGTAATAGGAGCAATCATGGAAATGTCATATACCACCGGGGTCAGGAAAAACCACGCCATCGTAAAGATGCCGGTCAAATGTTGAACATCCCGGAAGAATACATTCAAGGCGCTCAACGCCAGACTAATGCCCGTACAGAGCGTCAGATGGGCCACTAAAGCCAAAGGAAGCCAGGCAATGCCCCCGAGATGCGGGCCCATGAAAAGTAAATAAACCATCATCACCAACAGGGATAACAGGAAGTTTACAAAATTGGCCAAGACAATGGACAGCGGCAACAGCACTCGCGGGAAACAGGCCTTTTTGACCAGATTCGCATTGCCGATAATGGCAAAGGAGGAATCCCCCAGACACATGGCAAGGTACTGCCAAACAAAGATTCCCGACACCAGCACTTCCATGGGCATGGGGAATTTCATGATGATCTTCATGAAAACACCATAGATGGCAATCAGGAAAACCGGCCCCAACAGAGTCCACAGAAACCCCAGAACCGATTCCTTATAGCGGATCTTGACGTTCCGGATCACCAGCATGGAGAGCAGATCACGGCGCGCATAAATATCTTTAACCAACCCAATCATAGGGGCGAGAGTGTATGCGGAGTGCCCATTGAAAACAATCCCGAATACTGCCCCGAAATTTGGGTAACCATTCAGTCTTTCTTTTAAAACTGAGGCCGTTACAATCCACCGCCATGATTGATTGGAATCCAGTGACAATAAAGCGGTGGCGTCGGTTTCGGCAGCTACGCCGCGCATGGTGGTCGCTCTGGATCCTCACTTCATTGTACCTGATCAGCCTCGTTGCAGAGGTCATCTGCAACAATACACCCCTTTTGGTCCGCTTTGACGGCCATTACTATATCCCTCTCGTCCGCTTCTACCCGGAAGACACTTTCCTTCAAAACGGGCGCCAGACCCGACCGGACTACAAGCAGATTCAATCCCAACCCCTCTTCAAAGATCATCCCGGCAATTTCATGATCTTCCCGCTTATTCCCTATGGCCCCTATGAGAATGTCCCCCCCGCCTCCATCCCCCTACCCGAGGCGGTGACATTAGCCTTCCGCCCCGAACCACATGTGGCCTCTGTCACCTTATCACCCGAGCTCACCATCACCCGCTCTGCCAACACGGCGTTTTTCTTTGAGTCCAGCACGGAGGCCCTACGCGGCCAGGCCTTCACCAACATCTGGAGCCTCCCCACCGCCATCAAGGAAGCCATCACCATTCGACTGCAAAACCAGGCGGCCCCGGCCATCAGCGCCACAACCGTCCGTCTTGCGAATCCCTCCGTGGAGTCAGAACTCTCTCTTCCAGAATTCACCCCCCGCGAAACCGCCCCGGCCACCATTAGACTTACCCTCCGTGAAAAATCAGATCGCTCCACACTCCCCCATGGCACCATGGGATGGAATGACCAAATGGAACTCTCCGTCTCTTCCTTTTCTGAATGGACGGCTCTCTCGCCGGAAACACAATCCGAACTTACCGCTTTCGCCGCCGCAGGGCTCAGCAATGCTGTCCCCCCGTGTATTATAGATATCAAGGGCACGTCCTACACCATCACCGCGACAAAATCTGAAGTGCGCTGGCCCTACCCGCCTATCAAAGGACACTGGATGGGGATCGACAGCTCAGGACGCGATGTGCTTGCCCGCATTCTCTATGGATTGCGCACCTCTTTAACCTTTGGCTTTCTTCTGGTCATCCTCGCCATGTTTCTAGGCACCGCTCTGGGCGCCATTCAGGGGTATTTCGGGAATCATGTGGATATGCTTGGGCAGCGCTTCACTGAGATATGGAGTGCCCTGCCCTTTCTCTATGTGATGATTCTGCTGGGCGCTGTTTACGGGCGCGGCTTCATGTTATTGCTGATCTGTTACGCGATCTTCAACTGGATAGGGATCTCCTACTACATCCGGGCGGAATTCCTGCGGCTGCGGCATCTGCCGTTTGTCGAGGCCGCCCGATCTTTGGGACTCCCGCACCGCACCATTATCTTCCGCCACATCCTGCCCAACTCCCTCACCCCCCTCATCACCTTTTTTCCCTTCAATCTGGTCGGGGCCATCGGCTCACTGGCCGCGCTGGATTATCTGGGCTTCGGCTTGCCGCCCCCCACGCCCAGCTGGGGCGAATTGCTGCAACAGGCCCAGCAATTCAGATGGGCCTGGTGGCTGATCCTCTATCCGGCCCTCGCCCTGTTTATCGTCATGCTGCTTGGGGTTTTTGTGGGAGAAGGCATCCGGAATGTCTATGATCCCAGACCGAAAACCAAATTTGAATAATGAGTACCTTACTGGATATACAAAATCTGAGCGTGGCATTCGACACGGATGAAGGCACCCTCACGGCGGCGGAAAACGTATCGTTTTCTATCGGGCAGGGGGAAGTCGTCGGTCTGGTCGGCGAATCCGGCTGCGGGAAATCAGTAACCGCTCTGAGCCTGCTCCGCTTGATCCCCATGCCGCCAGGGCGGATCCTGTCGGGCAAAGTCTTATTTGAAGGGCGTGATCTCCTGCGCCTGCCTGCCTCCGAACTGCAAACCATCCGGGGCCGACGAATCAGCGTGATCTTCCAGGAACCCCAGGCCGCCCTCTCCCCCCTTCATACGATCGGCGCTCAACTGATTGAAACTCTCCAACTCCATCTGAATATTGATCATCAATCCGCTAAAAACATCTCTCTGGATTGGCTTAGAAAAGTTGGCCTTCCTGATCCCGAGGAACGGATGCGTGCTTATCCCTATCAGCTCTCCGGGGGCATGCTCCAGCGCGTCATGATTGCCATGGCCCTGATGCTGGAGCCTTCACTCATTATTGCGGACGAACCGACTACCGCCCTGGATGTCACCATCCAGGCCCAGATACTGGACCTCCTTCTGGAAATGAAAAGTAAGGACACGTCCCTGCTGATTATCACCCATGATCTAGGGGTGGTTTGGGAGATGTGTGACCGGATATTAGTCATGTATGCGGCCAAAATTGTAGAGGAAGGCCCGCGTCACGATCTATTCAAAAATCCAGCCCATCCCTATACTCAGGCACTCCTCGAATCCGTCATCAGCCTGACAAGTCGTTCAGAACGATTATCATCTATTGAGGGGCAAGTCCCCTCCCCGCTCGCCTATCCGGCAGGTTGCCGTTTTGCAGACCGCTGCAAATATGCTTTCCCCCGCTGCCGCCAGGAACTCCCCCCACTCTATAATGTGACCCCCAACCACCGTTCCGCCTGCTTCCTCTCTGAAACTTCAGATCTCAAATCTCAAATCTCAAAATAACCATGCCCCCGCTACTCCAAATTCAAGATCTCAAGACATGGTTCCCGATCAGGAGCGGAGTGTTCTCCCGCACCATCGGGCATATCCATGCCGTGGATGGAGTGTCGTTGACAATTGAATCAGGCGAGACCGTGGGCCTGGTGGGAGAATCAGGCTGCGGCAAAACGACCCTGGGCCGGACAGTGATGGGATTGGAGCCCAAAAAGTCCGGCACCATCCATTTAGGAGGCACCTCGCTCTGGCCCTCCCGGCATCAGGACAGCATGCCCCTCCGCCGCCGGATCCAAATGGTTTTTCAGGATCCCTATTCCTCCCTGAACCCGCGCATGACCATTCAGGAGATTATTACGGAAGGCCTGCTCCAACAGAAACTGATCCGCCCTCGTGACCGCGAAACAGCAGCTGTACGGCTGCTCCATGAGGTGGGGATGGAACCTAGCGGACTGCATCGCTATCCCCATGAGTTTTCAGGCGGACAACGGCAACGTATCAGTATTGCCCGCGCCATCGCGGTACGCCCTGAACTTGTGATCTGCGATGAGGCCGTCAGCGCCCTCGACGTCTCTGTCCGCGCTCAGGTTTTAAATCTACTGAAAGATCTACGCACCTCCCACAACCTTGCCTACCTGTTCATTTCCCATGATCTAGGGGTGATCCGGCACATTGCCGATCGGGTGGTGGTCATGTATCTGGGCGTGGTAGTCGAAACCGGCCCGGCATCCGAGGTTCTTGATCACCCTGCACACCCCTATTCACGCGCGCTCATTTCGGCTGTGCCGGTCCCGCTGGGAGACAAGAGAAAGAGAACCATTCTCCGGGGGGATATTCCTTCATCCACAAACCCGCCATCCGGCTGTCGTTTCCACACCCGCTGTCCCTATGCCATGGAAGCCTGCAAAACGGCGCCCCCTCCACTTGAGCCACTCACCGCAGATTCCGCCCGTTTGGTGGCTTGCATCAGGAAATACGAGCCGCATTTTTCAATACCCGCTCAACCATTAGGCCTTCCGACGAGAGTTTTGATGACGATTTAATATTACACTCCTGCCTGATTTTTAAGGCGGACTCATCCGAAAAAAGGGACATTATGCGGACATTACAAAATCAGGAAATGCGTTTCAGCAACGCCGCATACGCGCCATCTGTCCCGTCAGTGGGTGGAAACAGTTTTTTCTCACGGACCAGTTCAAAGTTCGGATTATCCTTTACCCACCCGGCAACCAGCGCCTCGTCTTCCTCAGTCTCCAAACTGCACGTGCTGTAAACCAGGCGTCCGCCAATACGTAAACGGGTGGCGGCCCCATCCAGAATCGCCCGTTGAGTTGCACAGACTGAGCCCAATCGATCTGTGGCAAAACGCCAGCGGGCATCAGCACGCCGCTGCAACACCCCCGTATTCATGCAAGGCACGTCCAGCAGAATCCCGTCAAAAACCAGGCCCGACAGTGCGGGCACCCCCTCGCCGCCCGGTTTGCAAGACGTCATATCTCCCTCAATGACCCGCACGCCACTGAACCCCATGCGTGTCAGATTTTCGTGAAGGTAACCCATCCGGTCGGCATGAATATCCATGGCTGTAAGCGTCCCGCCCCCACCCATCGCCTCGGCCATTGCCACCGTTTTCCCGCCCGGTGCAGCACAGGCATCCAGAATCCGTTCCTGCGGTTTAGGCGCCAGCATCTCCACCGCCATAATCGTGGAGGGATCCTGGACCATAAACCAGCCATCCTCAAAACCCGGCAGGTCTTCGACACTGACGCCCCGCCCCAAGGTACAGAACCGTGAGGGATCCATGGGATGCGGCTCCACTTTCATGCCCGCGGTCATCACGCGATCCCGGAAATCAGCCATCTGAATCCGCGTCGTATTAATCCGGAGAATAACCGCAGCACGCTGATTATTCCAGTTACACAAGGCATCTGTCTGACTATTCCCATAGGTGGCAATCCAGCGTTTGACCAGGATCTCAGGATGGGACAGGCGAATACCGGAGGGCTGTTGGTTTAAAGCCGTTATCACTTCAGCCTTTTCACGCAAAACACGCCTCAATACCGCATTGGTGAAATTGGCTTCCGTCTGGGATGACACGGCTTTCACAGCGGCGACCGTCTCGTTGACTGCCGCATAAGACTCCACTGAATCCATGTGCAAAATCTGATACAGGCCGACCATCATATGAGCGCGCAGTGGAATCGCCGGCATTTGCTTCATGCACTGCTTCAACACCCATTCCAACTCACGCTTCCACTTGACGGTGCCGTAGACAACCTCCATCACAAAGCCGCGATCTGCACGCACCCGATTCATCATCCGATCCGGGAAATCCCCGGTCTCCATCCATCGGGCAATCATATCCGCTGCCACCGCACGGGAGTTATTTTGCAACGCCATCTTCATTTTATTATTCCTTCTTCAAACTTCTCAATCTTAACTGCCCGCAGGCCGCATCAATGGCCCCGCCTTTGGAGACCCGATAGGTCGCATTGACGCCCACCTTCGCCAATTGCTCCTTAAAGATCTCGGAGGTTCCGTCTAGTGGCGGTAAACCTTCGTACCCGTCAACTGGACTTAAGGGGATCAGATTCACGCGGCTCGGAAGAGTTTTTAGGAGTTTGGCCAACTCGACGGCATGCGCGTGGGTGTCGTTGACCCCGCGGATCAACGTATATTCAAAAGTTACAATCCGCCCCGTCGCCTCGGTATGCCGGGCACAGGCCTCGATCAACTCCTCAATTGGGTAACGTTTGTTCACCGGCATCAGGCGGTTACGCAGTTCATTATTGGGGGCATGCAGGGACACGGAGAGCTCGATCTGTAACCCCTCGCCGCTCAAGCGCTTGATTCCCGGGACCACGCCGCTGGTACTGACGGTAATGTGCCGGATACCGATATTCAGCCCTTTGCCATCATTGATAATCCGAATGGCCTTGATTACGGCGTCGTAGTTATCAAATGGTTCACCCATTCCCATAAAAACAATATTGGTGGGCCGGTCCCCATATTCTTCCCAGGCCAGCATCAACTCCTCTACAATCTCACCCGCTTCAAGATTACGAATCCAGCCGCCTTTTCCGCTCGCACAGAATGCGCAGGCAAATTTACACCCCACCTGACTGGACACACATACCGTACGCCGCTCCCGGGCGGGGATTAAGACTTCCTCGACACATTCACCATCACGGAGGCCAACCAGAATCTTGCGTGTCCCGGTATGCTCACCGTCCTGTTGAATAGGCTTTACCGACAGCAATTCATACCGCTCAGCCAGCGCGTCACGAAGCACAGTCGGCACATTTTTCATCTCTTCCCACGTCTTCACATGCTGACGATAAAGCCAGTCCCAGACCTGTCCTGCACGATAGGCCGGCTGCCCCAGCTCTTTACACGCCGCCGTAAGCTCATCCCGAAGGAGCCCATGGATCAACGGTTTGAATTTTATACTATCATTCATGTTTCAAGTATCCCAACCTTCGTGGTCGTCGTGAGCTTCTGTCCAAATTCTTTTCCCCTCAGCCTCAATCCGCTCTTGCCCGCAGCTTCCGTCGTAACAATCCCACGATATAATGGGTTTCGTTAATGCGGCAGACGTGCGTTAGAACAAAGTATACCAAACCGGCTACCCCGATCTCAATACACAGGGCCAGCACCATGCGGGTGAAACTTTGGTCAAACCCGCCAAACCAATGTTTGAGAAGCCAGGCCGTCAGCCCGCACACCCCGGCAGAACCGCCCACCAATAACCCAAACCGAAACCAGGCACGAACCGTGCCGAAATGAACATCACGCCTCAGATAAAGCGCCAATTGCGCAAAATTCAGGATCGCGATACAGCCCGTCGTTGCGGCCAGCCCAACATGTCCTAAGTGTAAAACCTTAACCAGGATATAATTCAAAACGATACACAGGCCAATCCCCACCAAACTGACATTCAAGGGAATCCGACGCCGATCCAACGCATAGAAACAAGGGGTCAACACCTTGATGGCGGCATAGGCGGCCAAACCGATCGCATAGGCCCGCAAAGCCGACGCTGTCGACGCTGTCGACGCTGCGGAAAAGTGGCCATGTTGATAGATCACCTGAATGATTTCCGGCGCCAGTACGGCAAGTCCTACCGCCGCCGGCAGGGTTAAAAAAAGAGCCAGCCGGAGTGCTTCTTCGATCGTTTTTCCCGCCTCCGCCATTGCCCCTTTGGCATGCAACCTGGCCACCGCTGGCAGGGTCACCGTGGCAATCGCCACACCAAAGATCCCGATAGGAAACTGCATCATGCGAAACGCACAGTTAAGCCAGGACCTTGCCCCATCAATTTCCGAGGCAAACATGCCGTTGACCAATACATTCACCTGTACTGCTGCCCCCGCGATCATGCTGGGCCAGGCCAGTGCCCAGACCTGTCTTAAACGCGGGTCACGCCAATTCAACTCCCATTTGAAGCGGAAACCCAGTTTGTATAATGATGGCAACTGCATGCCCAACTGAGCCAAACCGCCCAACATCACGCCCAACGTCACCCCGTAAAGTGCCCGTTCGGAAAAAACCGGATGGCGCCAGTCAGATTGCGGATCAAACACATAGGCAAGCAAGACACTACTGATCACCGATACCAGGTTGAATACCGTCGAGGCGGAGGCGGGAAGCCCGAAAATAAACCGGGCATTCAGAATACCCATCACCACTGACGCCAGTGACACCAACATGATAAAGGGAAACAGAATCCGCGTCAGCCTGATGGTCAGCTCAAACTTACCCGGCACCTGATGAAAACCGAAGTTCGTGATCTGCACCAATAGCGGACTGGCGATAATGCCAACAATACAAATCACACCCATGAGCACGATCAAGGCACTGAAAAGCAAACTGGCCAGATGCCAGGCAGGCTGTTCCCCCTCCTTATGAAGCGTCTTGGTAAATACCGTGGTGAAGGCCGTGGATAAAGCTCCCTCTGCGAACAAATCACGCAGCAAATTGGGAATCTGGAAGGCAGCAAGAAAGGAGTCCAGACACTTTCCTGCATTGAACATTCCGGCAATCACGACCTCCCGGACGAGCCCCAAAATACGGGACCCCATCACGGCAAGACCAACAATTCCAGCAGCTTTTCGGCGATCAGTCATAGGCGGCCATTAAACAGGCCGAGCCCCCACCCCGTCAAGGGAGGAAGGTGAAAAATCAAGAATACAGAATTCACAACAATTCGTCGGCACACGACGCGCCTGCCAACGGATCAATGCCACGACTGTTCCGCTACTTGATGTCGGCGTGGTAACTCTGCAGTGACCGCACCTGGTAGTCGCCCTTAAGTCGGGCCGCAATGCCCTCCGCCGCCGCCACCGCGGCCGCAACGGTCGTGATATAGGGAATTTTGAGCCTGATGGCCGCTTTGCGGATATACGAATCGTCGACCGCGCTTAACTTCCCGGCAGGCGTGTTGATCACCAGTTGGATGGCGCGGTTCGTGACCATATCCGCAATGCTGGGCCGTCCTTCATGCACCTTCAGCACCAGTTCTGATTTCACCCCGTTCTCCGCTAGAAACGCCTGCGTCCCTTTTGTCGCCAGAAGGCTGAACCCCATTTGGGCAAACTTCCTGGCGGCGGCAACCAAAGCCGGATTTCGATCCTTTACGCAGACCGTCAACAGCACGGATCCCGAAGTGGGCAGCGTTGCCTTAGCCGCATCCTGCGCCTTATAGAACGCCATACCAAAGGAGTCCGCCATTCCCAGCACCTCGCCAGTCGAACGCATCTCAGGACCCAACACTGGATCCACCTCGGGGAACATGGAGAACGGGAAGACCGATTCCTTCACGCCGCAATGCGGGATGAAGCGATCCTTGAGATCGAAGTCTTTCAAATTCCGGCCCAACATGATTTCTGTGGCAATCCGTGCCATCGACATGCCACACACCTTGGAGACGATCGGAACGGTGCGAGAGGCGCGCGGGTTGGCTTCCAGCACATAAACCGTGTCCCTGTAAATGGCAAACTGTACATTCATGAGGCCAACGACCTTCATGGTCTTTGCGATCTCGCGCGTGTACTCCTTGATGGTGTCGATATGTTTCTGCGGAATCGTTCTTGGCGGAATCACGCAGGCGGAATCCCCCGAGTGAATACCGGCTTCCTCGATATGCTCCATCACGGCAGGCACATAGGCATCCGTACCATCGGCGATGGCATCCGCCTCCGCCTCCAGCGCGTTGTCGAGGTATTTATCGATCAGGATCGGGCGATCCGGGGTCACCCCCACTGCCGCCGCGAAGTAATTCGTCAACATCGCCTCGTCGTAGACGATCTCCATGCCCCGCCCACCCAGCACAAACGATGGACGCACCATAAGCGGATACCCGATCCGCGCAGCGATCTCAAAGGCCTGTTCGATCGTCACCGCCATGCCGCTTTCGGCCATTGGAATTCCCATCTTGTCCATGAGCTTCCTGAACAGATCCCGATCCTCCGCCAAATCAATGGTCCCAGTGGTCGTTCCCAGAATCTTCACTCCCGCGGCCTCGATGTCCTTCGCCAAGTTAAGCGGCGTCTGCCCGCCAAACTGACAGATCACACCAACCGGTTTTTCCTTGTTGTAGATCTGGAGGACATCCTCGACCGTGACCGGCTCGAAGTAAAGTTTGTTCGAAGTGTCGTAGTCGGTGGAGACGGTCTCCGGGTTGCAGTTGACCATGACGCTTTCGTAGCCCATATCGCGCAACGCAAAAGCGGCATGAACACAGCAGTAGTCAAACTCAATTCCCTGCCCGATCCGGTTCGGGCCACCACCCAGAATCATGACTTTCTTCGGATTGGTGGTAGCCGTGGAAGCGTCCGGCGCATTGTAGGTCGAGTAGTAGTAACCGGCTTTCTCCACGCCACTGACCTTCACCTCGTGCCAGCCTTCCACAATCCCGGCCTTCGTTCGCTGCTCACGGATCGCCTTTTCAGGGACGCCTAGGATTTGGGCCAGATACTTATCCGCAAAACCGTCCTTTTTCGCCCGCATGAGCAGAGTGTCGGGCAGAGCCTTGCCTTTGAATGCCAGAACCTCCTCCTCCAGCTTTACGAGTTCCCGCATCTGCTCGATGAAATACGGCTTGATGTGGGTACGGCGGAACAGATCCTGTGTATCGGCCCCCTTCCTGAGCGCCTCATACATGAGGAACTGCCGTTCACTCGTGGCCTCATTCAGACGCGCCATCAGTTCGTCCAGCGACAACCGATTGAAGTCCTTGGCAAAACCAAGACCGTGCCGGCCGTTCTCGAGCGACCGGATCGCCTTTTGGAAAGATTCTTTATAATTCTTCCCGATGCTCATCACTTCGCCCACGGCGCGCATCTGGGTGCCAAGCTTATCCTGCACCCCTTTGAACTTCTCGAACGCCCAGCGGCAGAACTTGATGACCACGTAATCACCGGACGGCGTATAGCGATCCAACGTACCATCCCGCCAGTAAGACATTTCGCTCATAGTCATACCGCCCGCCAGTTTTGCAGATACCAGCGCGATAGGGAACCCCGTCGCCTTCGATGCGAGTGCGGATGACCGAGAGGTTCGGGGGTTGATCTCAATGACAACGATACGCCCGGTTTTCGGGTTGTGTGCGAATTGCACATTTGTACCCCCGATGACCCCAATCGACTCCACAATCTTATACGAGTATTCCTGCAACCTCTTCTGCACCTTCGTGTCGATCGTCAGCATCGGAGCCGCACAATAAGAGTCGCCCGTATGGACCCCCATGGCGTCGATGTTCTCGATGAAACAGACGGTAATGAGCTTGTTGTCCGCATCCCGAACCACCTCCAACTCGAGTTCCTCCCAGCCCAGGACGGATTCCTCGACCAGGATCTGCCCGACAGGACTGGCAGAGATCCCCCGGGCCGCGACGGTTCTCAGTTCGTCCACGTTATAAACCAAGCCGCCGCCCGTTCCCCCCATCGTGTAGGCGGGCCGGATCACGACGGGATAGCCCAAGCCAACGGCCGCCCGTTCCGCATCCTCAACTTTGTAGACCGCTTCGCTCTTCGGCATATCGATTCCGAGCTCATTCATGGCGTTTTTGAAGGCAATCCGATCCTCACCCCGTTCGATGGCATCAAGCTTTACGCCGATAACCTGCACGTTGTACTTGTCGAGCACACCCGCCTTGGCGAGATCGGAAGACAGATTGAGGCCGGTCTGACCGCCAAGATTCGGCAGGAGCGCATCCGGCCGTTCCTTGGCAATGATCTTCTCCAGGGCCTCAATGTTCAGCGGCTCGATATAGGTCGCATCGGCCATCCCTGGGTCAGTCATAATCGTGGCCGGGTTCGAATTCACCAGCACGATTTTGTAGCCGAGGGCACGCAGGGCCTTGCAGGCCTGGGTTCCAGAATAGTCAAACTCACAAGCCTGCCCGATCACGATGGGACCCGAACCGATGATCAATACCTTGTTGATTCCTGCCAACTTCTTCATGAACGTCATCCTTTCGTCACTGGTTTTACGTAAAAAGTTCCTTACCCGAAAAATTCGGCTCACTGGTGAGATTCACACCCAACTGCCGAAGTCCCTTCTCATCACCAGCGGCCGGCATATGAGTCAGATGCATCTCGCAGCCTCTCAAATGGCAGAGTTGCTGCAGAACCGCCAGGGCGGTCGGATTATGGGTGGCACTGATAGCCAGGGCAATCAGGGTTTCGTCGAGGCTGAGGCTCACCGTCCGGGAACCCAGGACCTCATGCTTCATCCGACTGATCGACTCGATGACGTTCTCGGAAATGAGGTGGATCGGATCAGGTACCCCGGCGAGTTTTTTCACCGCGTTAAGCACAACGCTCGAGGAGGCATGCATCAACGGTGAATTCTTGCCCGTGACGATTGTGCCATCCTCAAGTTCCAGTGCCGCACCGCAGTAAACACCCTTGTTCCCCTTACCCTTCTGTTCGGCATCCCAAGCCGCCTCACGCGCCGGAAGAACCGTTGTCCGCCGTTCGGGAACCAGATCCGACTCCCGCATAATCTTCTCAATAATGGCAAGGGACTCTTTGTCGGCCACCCCCATGGCGAACTCGCAGTGGCACCGGAAATACCGGCGGATAATTTCCTGAAGGGAGGCTTCCCTGACCACTACGTCATCAGAAATCGCAAAGCCAGCCCGGTTGACACCCATGTCCGTTGGTGAGCGGTAACCGGCCCCCACCTCCGAAATCTTCTCGAGGATCCGCTTCAGCAGCGGAAAAGCCTCCACGTCCCGATTGTAATTGATGCTTACCTGATTATAGGCCTCCAAATGGAACGGATCCACCATGTTGAAATCGGCCAGATCCACCGTGGCCGCCTCGTAGGCAATGTTGACCGGATGCCTGAGCGGGAGGCTCCAGATGGGGAATGTCTCGAATTTTGCATAGCCGCAGGAGATGCCGTGCTTATGCTCATGATACAGTTGGTTCAGACAAGTGGCCAGCTTGCCACTCCCGGGTCCGGGAGCGGTGACCACGACGATCGGCTTGGTCGTCTCGATATACGCATTGGAGCCATACCCCCGGTCGCTGACGATCCCGTCGATATCCGTCGGATAGCCCTTGATCGCGTGATGCGTATACACCTTGATGCCACGCCGCTCGAGTCGGGTAATGAATTGCGTCGTCGCAGGCTGGTTATCGAAGCGGGTAATCACAACCCCGGCCACGTCCAGTTTCCACTCACGCAAATCGTCGATAAGTTTGAGAATGTCGACGTCATAGGTGATACCAAAATCCGCACGCATTTTCTTACGCTCGATATCCCCGGCGTGGATGCAGATGATGATGTCAACTTTGTCCCGGAGCTTTTGAAGAAGGCGCATCTTTACGTTCGGGTCAAAGCCCGGCAGGATCCGGGCCGCGTGCATATCAAACAGGAGTTTGCCGCCGAACTCGAGGTAGAGTTTGTTGCCGAACTGTGCGGCCCGCTCAATGATGGCCTTCGACTGTTCTTCCAGATACTTCTCGTTATCGAACCCAAGTGCCTTCATGAAGTCTCCCGCTTAAAGCATTGTTGCGCAGGCGACACCTTAAGCTGGAAAGAGGCGAAATGTAAACGGCTTTTTAGTTAATGCTGCTCACGACCGGCAGGCGCCATACAACACACTTACCTCCTGTTATATTAATCACCATGAAACGAGCACTCATAACTGGAATCACGGGGCAGGATGGATCTTATCTGGCGGAATTGCTTCTAGCCAAAGGCTACAAGGTTCATGGAGTCATCCGGCGTTCGTCCTCTTTCCACACGGGACGCATTGATCATCTCTACTGCGATCCACACATTGCCGAATCACGCCTGTCGCTGCATTACGGCAATTTGGCCGATCCGGTTCAAATGGTGCAATTGGTTTGTGCTTGTGCTAAAGCTTATGCCTATTGGTTAACAGTGAATTACCGGGATGCTTATAAATTGCATGACAGCAATGGCATTCTGTTCAATCACGAATCACCCCGGCGCGGGGAAATCTTTGTCACCCGCAAAATCACCCGAGCCGCCACGCGCATCAAAGTGGGCCTGCAAAACAGTCTCTTTCTTGGGAATCTGGAAGCACAACGCGACTGGGGATATGCCGGTGACTACGTGGACGCAAATAGACCCGCCCAAGTATGTCCTTGGCACGGTTCTCTTTGTCGCCAAGACCGATGGTGCCGATAAGATCAATAAGTTCACCAAGACGGTGCTTATCAAGTCCGGGACGGGCAAAGTCCTTGGGGAGGACGCCTTTAAGGCGGAGATTGTCACGTTCAATGGCAACCATGGCATCATCCACGATTTTGCCGATAGTGGACTGTTTAGCGCTATTCTGAAGATAGGTCCAACGCGCAGCAGGCGGAACCCAAAAAACGTTTTCGGCTTTGTATTCGTCCTGGTCTTCGGGATTGGCACCGGCGTATTCGCCCTTACCCGCGACCAGTTTGGCGTGGTGTTCCTCAAAAGTGTCGGAGATGTATTTGAGGAAAACGAGACCAAGGACGACATAGCCTGCCGACTACTGCCAACTGCAAACTGCTCACTGGCAACTTTACACTCTACGCCGTTTTACGGCGGGGTGACTTTGCTGTCCCGCTCAAGTTCGGATACTTAATCTTGGGGGCATGCCGATGGAATTCCTGGATACTGCAGACTTCCATGCGCTTGGCATCCCGCATCGCCTCAATGCCCGCCAAAGCCGCCCGGAACCCATGGATGGTCGTCGTGATCGGAATCCCGCGAATAACGGCGTGGGAGCGCATCTTGACCTCGTCGATCCGGGGACTAGGCCCGCTGGTCGGCGTGTTGACGATCCAGCTCACCTGCTTTTCCTCAATCAGATCAATGACATTCGGACGGCCATCGGCAATCCTGAATAATGCCATACTCTTGATATTGTTTTGGCGCAACAAGGTGCTCGTACCCGCCGTAGCATAAATCGAGAACCCAAGCTCTACCAAACGCTTAGCCAGAGGTAACAGCGCATCCTTGTCCTCATCGCGAACGCTCAGGAATACATTCCCCTGGGCCGGCATCGGATTCCCCGCCGCCAACTGGCTCTTCAGGAACGCCATCCCACCGCTGGTATCAATCCCCATGACTTCGCCGGTAGACTTCATCTCAGGTGTCAAAATGACATCCACTCCCGGGAATCGGGCAAAGGGAAATACGGCTTCCTTGACGGAGAAGTGTTTCGGAATAATTTCCTTGGTAAAACCCATGTCTTTCAGCTTAAACCCGGCCATGGCGAGTGAGGCCACTTTGGCTAGCGCCACCCCAATGGCCTTACTGACAAACGGAACGGTCCGGGAAGCGCGCGGATTGACTTCCAGCACATAGACATGACCATCCTTGATGGCGTACTGGACATTCATCAAACCACATACATTGAGTTCCTTCGCCATCAGAAGGGTACAGCGCCGAATCTCAGTCTTCACCTCTTCGGTCAGGGTCGGAGGAGGAATGGTGCAAGCGCTGTCACCCGAATGAATCCCCGCCAGCTCGACGTGCTCCATGATGGAGCCAATAACGGAAGTGTCGCCATCGGATAGGCAATCCACATCGACCTCAACCGCATTCTCAAGATAACGATCCACGAGCACCGGTCGTGTGGCGGAAACTTCAGCCGCTTCGGCCATATATTTCCGCAACATCTCAACATTATAGACAATCACCATCGCGCGACCACCCAGTACAAACGAGGGACGCATTAAGACCGGAAACCCAATTCGCTCGGCAATGACCTCGGCCTGTTCCACGGTCGTGGCCATACCATTCTCCGGCTGCTTCAGCTTAAGCTTCCGGAGCATGGCCGCAAACAAATCGCGATCTTCCGCGATTTCAATGCTGGAAGGCTTGGTGCCAATGATATTCACCCCATTGGCCTCAAGATCCTTGGCCAGATTCAGCGGGGTCTGTCCCCCGAATTGAACAATGACACCCCAACAATTCTCACGCTCATAAATGTGTAGAACGTCTTCCAGTGTGAGCGGTTCAAAATAGAGCCGATCGCTGGTGTCATAGTCGGTTGACACCGTCTCGGGATTACTATTGACCATGATGATTTCAAACCCGGCCTCATGAAGGGCAAAGGCGGCATGCACGCAGCAGTAATCGAACTCAATCCCCTGCCCGATCCGGTTCGGGCCACCGCCCAGAATCATGACTTTCTTTTTATCTGACGGCCGGCTCTCATCCACCTCACCGTAGGTCGAATAGAAATAAGGAGTGAACGCGGTAAACTCAGCCGCACAGGTATCCACAAGGCTGTAGACGGGCAGCAGTTTCTGCTCCTTGCGGGCGGAACGTACATCCCCTTCTTTGCACCCTAGCAGAAACGCAATCTGCCGATCCGAATAACCCATCTCCTTGATCTGACGAAACAGGGCGGGATCTTTCTGCAAGCCTGGCAGAGTTTTGGCAGACTTGATCTCACCCTCATAGGCCACCAATTCTTCCAAATGACGCAGGAACCAGGGATCAATCCCGGTAAGTTTCTGAATCTTCTCGACCGTCCAGCCTCGTGTGAAAGCGGCATGAACGATAAAAATCCGCATGGCATTGGGGCGAACCAACTCGGCGGCCATCACCTCATCCGTCAGGGCTTCAAAGGCGGCGCCTTTGCCATCGGCACCGAAACCGGCGCGCCCGATTTCAAGGGAGCGGCAGGCCTTCTGGAAAGACTGCTTGAAGGTCTTGCCGATGCTCATGGCTTCACCCACGGACTTCATCTGAGTGCCCAGGGTACTATTCACGCCGGGGAATTTCTCGAAGGCAAACCGCGGCATCTTGGTTACCACGTAGTCGATGGACGGCTCAAAACATGCGGGAGTCTCACGCGTGATATCGTTACGCAATTCATCCAGGGTATAGCCCACCGCCAGCTTGGCGGCGATTTTGGCAATGGGGAATCCGGTGGCCTTGGAGGCCAGTGCGCTTGAACGCGATACACGGGGATTCATCTCGATAATGATCATGCGGCCATTGGCCGGGTTGAGTGCCCACTGCACATTGGAGCCCCCGGTATCAACCCCGATTTCACGCATCACGGCAATCGAGCCATCGCGCATGATCTGGTATTCCCGATCTGTCAGAGTCTGGGCTGGCGCCACCGTAATGCTGTCGCCCGTGTGAACCCCCATGGGATCAAGATTCTCGATAGAACAGATGATGACGACGTTGTCCTTATTGTCGCGCATCACCTCCAACTCGAATTCCTTCCACCCTTCAATAGACTCCTCAACCAGTACTTCTGTCGTCGGGCTATAGAACAGTCCCCGCTGGACAATCTCTTCAAACTCCTGTTCATTACGGGCAATCCCACCGCCGGTTCCGCCCATGGTAAACCCGGGTCGAATCACAACAGGAAAACGACCGATTTCATTCTGAACCGTCCAGGCTTCCTCGAGTGAATGCGCCGACCCGCTCTGCGGTAGATCCAACCCGATCTTCTGCATGGCGGCCTTGAATAAAGCCCTGTCTTCAGCTTTACGGATCACCTCCGCCTTAGCCCCGATCATCTCCACGCCATAGCGTTTCAGAATGCCACGGTCATGCAATTCAATTCCCAAATTCAGCGCGGTCTGCCCCCCCAGTGTGGGCAGCAACGCATCAGGACGCTCCCGCCGGATAATTTCCTCAAGAATTGCGGCCGTCAGAGGTTCTATGTAGGTCCGATCGGCGAACTCCGGATCGGTCATGATCGTGGCGGGATTGCTATTCACCAGCACGACCTCGTATCCCTCTTCTTTCAGGGATTTGCAGGCTTGCACACCTGAATAGTCAAACTCGCAGGCCTGTCCGATGATAATCGGACCGGAGCCGATAAGCATAATCTTCTTAATGTCGGTTCTTTTAGGCATAAACGTAATAACTTAATCTGAATGTTGAACTAATCGGGTTAAACTTTTTTTGGTTTCCTGCATTCCTGCTTTCCCCTGCTCGTCAGGGCCGCTGCAATGAAATCACGGAAAAGTGGGTGCGGTTGCGTCGGGGTAGATTGAAATTCGGGATGGAACTGACACGCCACAAACCACGGATGGTTTTTCAGTTCGATAATTTCAACCAGGTTTCGCCCGGGGCACATCCCGGAAAAAACCAACCCCTGCTTGGTCAACTGCTCAAGGTATTTGTTGTTAAACTCATAGCGATGGCGATGCCGTTCCATAATGTCAACCTGTCCGTAGGACTGCCAGGCTTTGGTGCCCTCGGTAATCCGGCAGGGATAGGCGCCCAACCGCATGGTTCCGCCCTTTTCGGTCACTTTCTTCTGTTCCACCATCATGTCAATCACAGGATAAGCGGTTTCGGGATTGAATTCGGTACTGTTGGCGTTCTTTAAGCCGCACACATTCCTGGCGAATTCGATGGTCGCACATTGCATCCCCAGACAAATACCGAAGAAAGGAATGTTATGGGTGCGCGCATATTCGACCGCCTTGATCTTGCCTTCGATCCCCCGATCGCCAAATCCACCGGGAACCAGCACGCCCACCACGCCTTTAAGCAGGGCTTCGGCGCCAGACGTCTCAATATCTTCCGACTCCACCATCCGGACTTCCACCTTGACGTTGCTGGCAATACCGCCATGAGCAAGAGACTCATAGATGCTCTTGTAGGCGTCCTTCAAGCTGATGTATTTTCCCACCACGGCAATTTCAAGGGTGCCATTGGCCGGCTCAATCAACTTGCGGACCATATCTTTCCAGTCATCCAAATTCAGCTGGTTGACATGCATGCCCAGCATCTCAAGGATATACACATCGACATCCTGCCGGGCCAACTCAATAGGCACTTCATAAATCGAGTGCTCCACATCCTTTTCCTCAATCACCTTATTGAGATCCACATCACAAAACAGAGCGAGTTTGGCCTTGTGCTCGTCGTTCATCGGGTGCTCACACCGGCAGATCAGAATATCCGGAATGATCCCGATCGTTCGAAGGATACCCACCGACTGTTGGGAGGGTTTGGTTTTCATCTCGCCCGCGGCCTTAATATACGGCACCAGCGTCAAATGGATAAAGAGTCCATTCTGGCGCCCGATCTCATGCCGGAACTGGCGGATCGCCTCCAGGAACGGCAACGACTCGATATCCCCTGCGGTACCGCCGATCTCCGTAATGACGATATCCACATCTTCCGCATCCAGGGAACGGATTGCCGCCTTGATTTCATCAGTAATATGAGGAATCACCTGGACAGTTTTTCCCAGATAGCCCCCTTCCCGTTCACGGCGAATGACCGATTGATAAATGCTGCCGGACGTATAATTACTGTTCCGGTTACAAATCACTTCACCAAACCGTTCATAGTGGCCCAGATCCAGATCGGTCTCGGCGCCATCCACGGTCACATAGACCTCACCATGCTGGTAAGGCGACATGGTGCCGGGATCCACATTCAAGTAGGGATCAAGTTTCTGCATCTTGACCCGGTAGCCACGGCGTTTAAGAAGCAGCGCCAGCGAGGCAGCGGTCAGCCCTTTTCCGAGAGACGACACCACGCCACCGGTGACAAAAATATGTCGGGTTGGTCCATTTCGTGTAGCCATAATCAACTCTTTCAGCGTTGCCCTTTTGAATCCAGATTGAGCAACATACTACTGCTCTCCAAAGCTTCCTTACCCTGCATGCGACTGATATCCATGGGATACTTCCCGGAGAAACAGGCATTGCAATAATCCGATGAATTCGGGAAGGGCGATAACAGCCCTTCCAAGCTGAGATAACCGAGTGTATCCGCACCCGTGTAGGCGCAAACTTCCTCAATGGTATTTCCCGCCGCAATCAATTCCGCTTTAGTGGCGAAATCAATCCCGAAAAAACAGGGATTGATGGTGGGGGGACATGAAATACGCAGATGGATCTCCTTCGCACCGGCCTCGCGAAGTGCCATGACACGTCGACGCGCGGTGGTCCCTCGAATGATGGAATCATCCACCACAATCACCCGCTTGCCTCGCACTACATCCGCCACGACCGCCAGTTTCATATCCACACTCCGGGCGCGCTGATCCGAATCCGGCATGATGAAGGTTCTGCCCACATAATGATTACGCATAAAGCCGAAATCAAGAGGGATCCCGCTCTGTCGCGAATATCCGAGCGCCGCCGAATTACCACTATCCGGCACCGCGGTAACCAAATCTGCCTCCACGGGATGTTCCTGAGCCAGACGCATTCCCAACTTCAACCGTACCGAGTGAACGCTCTGCCCAAAGACCGTGCTGTCAGGGCGGGCAAAATATACATGTTCAAAGACACATTGGGAAAACTGTTTCTGTTCCTTTTCCGCAAACCAGGTGCTGCGAAGCCCGGATGCATCCACGATCACCAGTTCGCCGGGCTCAACATCCCGGATATATTCAGCCCCAACCTGGACGAGCGCACAAGTCTCGCTAGCGAACACATACCCATTGCCAAGTTTACCGATGGAAAGAGGCTTGAATCCCAACGGGTCACGTGCCGCCATGATGCAATCCTTGGTCATCAGAAGAAACGCAAAGGCCCCCTTGAGTTCCGCCAGGGCGCGAGCCACGCGGCGGGGGCGGTTCCGGTACATGGGATCCGCCAGAAGATGAATCAGAACTTCGCTATCCGTACTGGTCTGGAAAATAGCACCCGATTCCTGGTACATATGCCGGAGTGCCCTGGCATTGACAAGGTTGCCATTATGCGCAATTGCCCAGATGCCATCCACGGTCTCGGCAACTAAAGGTTGAACATTTTGAACGCGGTTGGAACCAGTGGTCGAATAACGAACATGCCCGATACCAAGATGGCCTGCGATTCCTCGCAGAACCTCGGTATTAAACACATCGTTTACCTGACCAATGCCTTTTGAAGACTTAACCTGACTGCCATCTGAAACCACAATTCCGGCGCCTTCCTGGCCCCGATGTTGCAAAGAAAACAGTCCGGCATGAATTAACAACGCGACGTCCGGAATACCGAAAACGCCAAACAGTCCGCACGATTCTTTAGGGTGATCAAAGTCTGATTCAAAATTCACGTATAATCCTCCACACGGGGCCAATGGCTTTACCGTTTCATGCGGAGGAAAGCAAGATTTTTCACTTCCGGTTGTACAATTTCGATCAGGCCTCACCGGGCATATTGCTCTGCGACTTCCATCGCAATTTCAGACCACTCCCACAAACGTTGTGGCTTGTAGCGAATGGTAGAAATGTCTTTGAGGATTAACTCCACATGGCAATCCCCGCCCGTCGCCTCCATGAATTGCACCAAATCCGCCCGCGCCCGATCCGGATGCCAGTTATCCTCGGCAAGAATCGCCGGATTCGGCTTGCGGCTCAACACATACTTATCGCCAAAGGACGCAACCGCACGCTCATTATTGCACCAGGGGCTTATCGACACCTTGCGCAGATTGGGGATGCGTTTCAGAATCTCGGCCTTCCCGTCCAGCGGCTCGCAACAGCCGTAGTAGGTCAAACCCCAACGCTTGAGCCAGCGCAAATCATGTCGAATCGCGAAGTCCCAATGCATTTCGGGAGATATCTCCGAGAAAATCTGGGCATTGGAACATCCCCACATATTGCTCGGCTTCACGTGTCCGGGTTGATAATCCGCTCCAGGCAGCTCAGATACATAGCCGTATCCCCCGGACCCCACACGGACGTTATTGTCCAGCGCCAACAGGTGCAGTGCTTCGTATTGATCCATCTCCACCATCCAGGCATCCACCATCCGATCCACGGCCTCATGGACCAATTCGGGGCGATCATACATATCGATCATGGCCTCCTCAACGCCCCACCACCGAATCAGGTAGTCCCAGGGGGTGAACCAAACATGAGATTGCCCGACCATTTTCACCGGCATAATCCCCTCATAGACATCGCACATGGCCTGATACCGGATCGCCGTCACCTCCTCATTGTGGGTGACGACCGGCAGTTTGATTTTATCGAGATCTTCCAACTCGCTAATCTGCTTGTGAAAATGACGAGACACCACATCACTTGAAGCGTCGGTCTTGATCACTTCCACATCCTCCTGAATACCGAAACCTGTGCTGTTGATCGCCATGGGGCAAGCCAGGTAATTATCTACAATCATATCTCCAGGAAAATGGCGCCACTGATAAATCGTCCTCCGTAACCAGCCCTCCTGCCCCCGTGCCCAGGGATGCTCCGCCAGGAGCGTGAGCTCACCATCCACATTCATCTCATTCCAGCAAACCTCATTGATCCAGACCATGGGCCGCACGGAATTCAGGTCATTGAGCTTCGTCCAAAGGTGTACCTTTTCTCGCTGAACCGGTAATGCAGCAATGACTGCAAGCTCACCAGCCAAATGGCGGAGAATATCAATATCCTGTTGTGACAAGGTGATGCCATCACCAACCGCTTTCATCATTTTATGACTGGCCTCGTTTATCATGCTTGTGACCTTTCGTAAAATTACAGATGGATTCCATCTCCACCAAGACGATAGCAAATGGCTTGTCTCACACTATAAACGATCTTGACATAAGCATGCACGATCTTATCTTTATAGATATAAGGGAGAGTGAGAATGCTCGATAATTATAAGCAGCCCCTTCCTGTACATGATGAATCAACGCCTCAACAAAGCCCGACACCTGCTCTCCAGCACCTCGCTCTCGATCAAGGAAATTGCTGAAGCCGTTGGTTATGATAATCCTCTATATTTTTCCAGGGTGTTCACAACCCAAATGAACATCACCCCGTCACGCTACCGCGCCTTGAACATTGAATCTTAAGCTGGATTAGTGTCCGCTGTGCGGACAGCCGGAACTGGGACAGGAGGCACATGCGGAAGAGGGCTCATGCTTGGGGCCTGATGAGGCCATTGAAACACTGAATCCCGAGAGCGCTTTTTTCAATTTGCCACCACACTTACCGCAGGTCTTGGGAATATCCTTGTCATTCCGAATCAGCGCTTCGATCCGACCCGCACATTTCTCGCATTCATATTCATAAATTGGCATAATACACCTCCAACAAAAAAGGCCGCAACCTTTCGGCAGCGGCCTTGTCCTGAATATCA